>WBZR01003809.1_pt1 | contig 13057 bp, 12 predicted proteins | sample 5204231 | NCBI WGS metagenome assembly WBZR01 (sample SAMN12412403, study PRJNA552823) | activated sludge metagenome | isolation source: activated sludge from anammox sidestream of wastewater treatment plant... | place: USA: Virginia | collected 2017-08
CGGCTACACGACATGGAATCGAGCCGTTGTTGCTTTATTCCGTGATGTGTCAGGAATCGGCTTTTAAGCACCGCGCAGTTTCTCCTAAAGGCGCACGCGGGTTGATGCAACTGATGCCTGCGACCGCAGCCAGATTCGGCGTTAAGGACATCTTCGATCCTGAACAGAATATTGAAGCAGGCGCGCGATATCTGAGCTTCCTGCTGGATATATTCGATGGGGATGTGAGCCTGGCGCTGGCCGGTTATAACGCTGGTGAAGGCGCAGTCAGGAAATATGGCTACACCGTCCCGCCTTACCGCGAGACGATTAACTATGTGCGAAAGATCAAGCGGCGCTACACAGACTTCCGCGCGATGCCTGATCAAAATGGCGCTCAACCGCAGACATCCGACGCCGAAATCGTCGAATCGGAATCACAGCCTGCCGGGAACAGCCGGTAGCGATGATTCAGGTGGGTGAGGCGCTATAACAATCCAGAGAAAAGTCGGCGGCCTGGTCCATGTGACGGCATGGACCAGGCCGCCGACTTTTCTCCGATCATTCTATCCATTCGCTTTTCCGTTCTGACCGCTCCCGCCCTTCGTCAAGCGTATCCACCCGCAAATTCTGGCCACATTGTTTGACAACTTGAAGCCAAACCGTATAAGAGTCACTTTTCTTCCCCTTGAGAGGACTCACGAAGTGAAAGCTTATACGAAGTATCTGGTCTTCAATACCGAGAAGCGGCGCGATTACATCAACATCACGGATGAAATCGCGAGCGCCGTCGCGGAAAGCGCCATCAAAGAAGGCCTCGCGCTGGTTTCCGCAATGCACATCACAGCCGCTGTTTACGTCAACGACGCCGAAGAAGGTTTGATTGAGGATATTGACGAATGGCTGGAGCGGCTCGCGCCGACGCGCCCGGATTACCGCCACCATCTCACGGGTGAAGATAACGGAGACGCGCATTTAAAAAATTTGCTGATGCATCATCAGGTACTGTTGCCCATCACGAACGGACGGCTCGATCTGGGAACCTGGCAACAGGTCTATTATGCTGAGTTCGATGGTCAGCGCCGCAAGCGCGTGATCGTCAAGATTATCGGTGAGTAAGTTCTTTATCTCTCAATCGTCTCGTAACCCTGAAAGCAAATGAAACGACTCCTCTGGCTCATAGTAGCCGCCCTCCTGCCGCTTCCCTGGATATTCCTCGAATTGAGCGGGTTGGGCCATCATCTAGCGCAAACCCATCCGGGTCTTGTTTCTTTCATCTCAGGCATGGCGATTGTCGGAGCCGCCTTCATTTTGAGCTGGGGCGCGGAACTTTCCGAACGCGACATCCCGCGCTCACTGGCGCTGATCGCGCTGGCGCTCATCAGCGTCTTGCCCGAATACGCCGTTGATCTCCATTTCGCCTGGGTCGCCGGAAAAGACCCGGCGTACAAAGCTTACGCCGTAGCCAACATGACCGGAGCCAATCGCGTGTTGATCGGCATCGGCTGGGCGCTGGTCGCCATCGTTTACTACTTCAAACACAGGCGGAAAGAAATCCCGCTCGATAATTCGCAGAGCCTCGAACTGAGCCTGTTGCTGCTGGCGACGATCTATTCGTTCATTCTCCCTCTCAAAGGGACGCTGTCATTGATTGATTGCGTGATCTTCTTCGCGATGTTCCTGTACTACGCCAGCCGCGCGGCGAAAGGAGAGAGACACGATGAGGCGCTTGGAGGAATCGCCGGGTACCTGGATGAGAAACTCGGAAATACGGCGCGCCGATTAGCGGTCTTGCTGATGTTCGCTTTCGCGGGCTATGCCATCTGGCTGGCGGCTGAGCCGTTCGCCGAAGGGCTGGTGGCGACCGGTAAAAATTCAGGCATTGACGAATTTCTGCTTGTCCAATGGCTGGCCCCGCTGGCCTCGGAATCGCCCGAAGCGATCATCGCCCTGCTTTTCGCCTGGAGAGGCAAAGGCTCGACCGGCATCGGCGCGCTGATTTCATCGAAGGTCAATCAATGGACGCTGCTGGTCGGCGCGATCCCTCTCGTTTACGCCATCTCCGCCGCGACGTGGGGGCCGATGGATTTGGATAGCCGACAGAAAGAAGAACTGCTGCTTACTTCGGCTCAATCGCTTTTTGCCGCGATCATCATCTCCGATTTCCGCTTCGCGCTGTGGGAAGCGATGTTGCTGATGGTTCTCTTCGTCGCGCAATTCTTCTTCCCGCAGGAGTCAATCCGTTACATCTTCAGCGGCGTCTACTTCGTCGCTACAATCGGGCTGATCATCAATTCGCCGCTCCGGCGGAGGATGCTGTGGAACGCGTTGCTGCTCAGAGCAAGACCTCCATCCTAGCTCTGACGCCAATCCACGAAAAAAGAGCGCGCATCACGTGTTGAATGCGCGCTCTTTCCATTTGCGTGAATCCGTCACCGGTTTGTCAATCAGGCCTGAATATCCAGGACATCGTGCCGTGTGACGATCCCGACGATCCGGCCGTATTCTTCAACCAGCACAGCCGGAGAATCTTTCAGATACTGCTTGGCTCGCGCGACTTCCACGTTTTCATTGACGACGGGAAATGGCGCGTCCATCACCTTCGTCACTGGCGCCTGCAATAGCTCGCGGTTATCCAGCAACTGCGCCATCACACGATTGTCGCGCACGCTGCCGACAGACTTGCCTTCTTCGATCACCGGCACTTGCGACAATCCGTGCGAATTCATCAAATCCAGCGCTTCGCCGACCGTCGCTTCGGGCGCGACGGAAACCAGTCGCGGCCTGCCGTCGCGCATCTTCAATTCATTGAGCAAGCCGAGCGTCATCCGCTCTTCGCCCAGCAACCGCTTCTCCTTCATCCATTCGTCGGAGAGGAACTTCGACAGATAGCGTTCGCCGGTGTCGCAGACGATGAAGACCAGAATGTCGTTTTCAGTCAGATTCTCGGCGACTTTCAACGCGGCCCAGGCGATGGTGCCCGAACTGCCGCCGCAAAATATCCCTTCTTCGCGTCCCATCCGCCGAGCCGTGTTGAACGAATCGCGGTCGGTCACGTTGATAATCTCGTCAACGTATTTCAGGTGGACGTTTTCCGGGATCAACTCCTGGCCGATGCCTTCGACCAGATACGGGTTTGTGCCCATCAGCCTCCCGGTTTCCTTGAAAGTTTTGAAGACGGAGCCGTAAGGATCAGCGCCGATTGTCCTGATATTCGGATTCTTCTCTTTCAGAAACCGGGCTGTCCCGCTCATCGTTCCGCCTGTGCCCAACCCGGCGACGAAGTGGGTGATCTTACCGTCGGTCGCTTCCCAGATTTCCGGCCCGGTCGTGCGGTAATGAATTTCGGGATTGGCCGGGTTTGCGTACTGATTGGTCAGTATCGCGTTCGGAGTCTCGCTGGCGATGCGGCGCGCGGTGTTGACGTAATGCTCCGGCGAATCGGGTTTGGCAGCAGCGGGAACCACCAGCACATCAGCGCCGAGAGCTTTCAGATAACGGACCTTCTCCTGGCTGCATTTGTCCGTCATCACGAAAACGCAGCGATAACCGCGAACCGCGCAGGTCAACGCAAGGCCGATCCCGGTGTTGCCGCTCGTCGCTTCGACAATGGTTCCGCCGGGTTTGAGTTCGCCTAACCGCTCGGCGCGATCAATCATCGCCTGGCCGATGCGGTCTTTGACGCTGCCGCCGGGATTGAGCGATTCGATCTTGGCCAGCACCAGCGGCTTCATCCCGCGCGTAAGTTTGTTGAGCTTGACCAGGGGAGTATCGCCTATGAGTTCGAGAATATTGTTTTTGTACTTCATACAACTTCAATCAGATTGTTTAATCGCCAACGACATCCCGTCGCCAACCGCTATCAGGCTCACGAACACGCGTTCGTCACGATGCAATTTTTCATTCAGCGAGCGCAGCGCGACAGTATCGGCGTCCTGAACGCCCGGATCGGCGACCTTGCCGTACCACAGCATATTATCGAAGATTATCAATCCGCCTTTGCGCACGAGCTGCAGCGCGCGCTCGTAGTAATTGTCGTAGTTTTGCTTGTCCGCATCAATAAAGGCGAAATCGAACGTTCCCGCTTGCCCTTCGGCCAATAAAGTGTCGAGCGTTTCGACAGCCGGAGCCAGTCTCAGCGTGATCTTACCGGCGACTCCGGCTTCGGCCCAGTAACGACGCGCTACCGAAGTCCATTCTTCGCTGACATCGCAAGCCACGATGCGCCCTTGCGGCGGCAGCGCCAGCGCTGTGCAGAGCGAGCTGTAGCCGGTGAAGACGCCGACTTCAAGCGTCTTCACGGCGCCGATCAATTTTATCAGCGACATCATAAACTGACCCTGAATAGGCGAGACGGCCATCACTGCCTGCGGATTGCTTGTGACAGTCTCCTCGCGCAAACGCCGCAGCACGTCGGGTTCGCGCAAGGAATTGTTCATCATGAAATCGTAAATCTGTTCGGTTAGCGCGAGAAAAGTGTTTGACATATTTATTCACCTGGAAGCCGTCGTATTGCGGTAGCCCATCTCCAATCCCTTCGTCGTAGTGTAATACTTCGCCAGCATATTCGGCTTCTCCCACGTGGGCAGCCGCTTCGGATCGCGCAGGTATTCAAAGAATCGCGTCGCCACCTGCCCGAAATGCGCCTCGTGCCCGTCGCGGTATTTGTCCGGGAAAGTCACGCGCAGCTTGTCGCCTTCATCCACAACTGCGACGCCGGGAAATTTGACCTGCAACGCGGCGACCTTCTTCTGCAAGGCCGCCAGCACTTCGGCTTTTAACGACGGTTCGTTCGGGATGACGTGAACGGTGTGCGCCTGCGCTTGCCGAACTTCAACGCGCGATTTCGAGCCTTTGAACCAGGCGACGTGCGTGTCGCCGCCGCCAGCCGGGGCCTCGTAATTCCAGATCACGTCGAGTTTCGCATGAACTCCGCGCAGGGCGTAGGTCATCGAGCCGTTGCAAAAATATTCCAGCTTGTCGCCCTTGACGTTCCCGGCCAGATAAGCCGGGAAATTCGGCTCGCCAGTCACGCGCTTGAACTCATCTTTCGTCATCACCGTCGGCCAGCGTTTGCCCGCCAGCACGTTCACGTCCTTGCGGTAATCAATCGCCTGTTCGGGGAAAACCATCCACTGGACAAGATCAACCAGATGCGTGCCGACGTCCGAGACGCCTTCGCCCTGCTGCTTCACGTCGAAGAACCACGCCGGGCGAATGTTCACCGAGCCGGAAACCATCTTGAACAGATGATGCAAACTTTCCATGTAAATCGCCGGATCGTTCTCCGAACCTTTCAGAATCGTTCCGAAGACGCCTGCGTCGTTGATCAACTCGCGTTGCAGCATGGTCGTGATCTCTGACCGCTCGGTCATAATGTCGTAAGCGATCAGCCGCTTCGCCTCCGCCGTGTTCAACGTCGCTTCGAGCTTCGAGAAATCCGAGGCGTTGATGATCCAGGGTTTGTCCACCAGCGCGTTGACGCCGCCTTCGACGCTCGCTTTGATGCGGTCAATTTTGCCGGAATTCCGCCCGGCGATGATGACCACATTGCCCGGCTTTTCGCGCAGCATCCGCGCCAGCGAATCATCGCCAGTGTGAACTTCCAGCGCCCACCGAGTCGGATTCTCCTTGCGGTTGTTGAAGCCTGAGATGCGCTTCAGGTGTTCGATCAAATCGAATCCGAGCGGCGCGTAAACGTGAACTTCAGGCGAAACGCCAGCTAGCGTTTCCTTCTGGACGAGCGCGGCGTGAAAGTGACCCGGATCGAGCGTCATCAGGCGAATGTCGGACATAGCTTTGCTCTTCGAGTTTTTCTGCTGCGCAAGCGATGAGCGATGCGATAGAGCGATCAACGCGGCAGCGACGACAGCCAGGATTGCGATCAGGTGAACAAATGAGAAGTTGCCGGATTTACGCATGGGATTTTTCAGCCTCATTTCTTTTGAGTAATTTCAGTGAGCGCGACCGGAGCGCCGCCCCGCGCTTTGCTCAAATCAGCCGCTTCCATAAACGCTATCAACTCCAAAGTCTCTTCCGGCTGAATCGGCGGAACGCCGGTTTGGAAGAACTTCACGATCTCGACCAGCAGCGGGCGGTAATCGGTCTTCATCGGCAGCGGCGTGGCGAGCGTGGACTTCATCCCGAAGGCCACCGCGCCGTAATCCTGTTTGCCCGCGCGGATGCCGCGCATTGTTCCAATCCGTCCGTCGCGCCATTTGCCGACGACGACATCGGCGCCGTCGGTTGTCGTCCGCGTTACCGATTCGCAGCCCGCGCCCATCAGCGTGTAGAGCATCTCGACCGCGTGGATGCCGTACCAGAAGAGGTCCGGGTGATGCGGTTCGGTCGGCGCGGGGCCGTATGTGAACGCGCCCGTGATGCCGCCGTGCTTGTCGCTTTGTTTGATCGCCTGCACATCGGCGGCGTAACGCAGACTGGATGAACTGAAGAACGGGACGCCTGTCTCTTTCGACAATCGCGCGATCTCACGCGCGTCGGCGAAACTGGCCGCGAACGGCTTGTCAATGAAGACGCGTTTGCCCGCTTTGAGGACCGGGCGAACCTGATTCAAATGAGGCCGCCCGTCCACGCTTTCGAGCAGCACGGCGTCAACTTTCCGGCACAACTCTTCGATGGAGCCGACCATCTCGACGCCCCATTTCTCCTGCAACTCGGCGGCGAACTTGTCCACGCGCGTGCGGCTCGATTCGACGTCCGGGCTGCCGCCTTTGAACGCCGCGACGACGCGCGCGCCGGGCACGTGGTTAGGATCGTTCTTGTCGTTGAGCAGTTTGGTGAACGCTGTGACGTGCGAAGTGTCAGTGCCGATGATGCCGACCTTGATCTCCGTGGTTTGCGCCGTTGCCTGCTTTGTCGGCGAAGCAACGTTGGCGAACGCGGCGAAGACGGCAATAAAAGCGAGTATGCGCGGGAAATTTTTCATAGTTTCGTCACCTTGCAATCGTTTGGGGTTTGAGCAGCGATGCGCTCGCATCATCGAGATAAACCGTCGTGTTGTCGTGCGTGCGCAGAATCGAAGCGGGATACTGCGGGCTGATTTCGTTTTCAAAACAATTCTTCACGGCCTGCGCCTTGCGCGCGTCGGGCACGATGCAAACGATCTCCCCGGCGCGAAGAATCTGTTTGACGGTCATCGAAATCGCCTGCTTCGGCACGTCGTCCAGACCGGCGAACCAACCTTCGCCGACCTGTTGGAGGCGGCAGGCTTCGTCGAGGGTGACAACGATGTACGGCTCTTCGGACTCAAAATCCGCTGGTGGATCGTTGAACGCCAGATGGCCGTTTTCGCCAATGCCGACGAAGGCCACGTCAATCGGCGCGGCGCTGATCGCTTTGCTGGCGCGTCGGCAAACTTCGTTCGGATCGGCTTCGCCGTCGAGCAGGTGGTAACTCGTCATTCCCGCCGGTTCGATGAAACGCTCCATCAGATATTTGCGAAAGCTCGCCGGATGCGTGATCGGCAAACCGACGTATTCGTCGAGGTGGAACATCTCGACCTTTGACCAGTCAATGCCGGGCGTTCGGGTCAAAGCGTCGAGGAACTCGAACTGCGACGCGCCAGTCGCCGCGATGATGCGCGCCTGCCCGCGTTCGGAGATCGCGCGGTTGATAATGTTCGCGGCCTGTCTGGCCGCAGCTTCGCCAAGTTGGATTTTGTCGTTGAAGACCTTTATGATCACAGTCGTCTCACCTGAAATTTATTGATGTGTTTCTGATACAGCGTGGAATCTGTTTCGCCGCGCCGTAGCTTCCCACACACATCAACAACATGGCAAGAAAACTGATGATTCAACACTTTATCTCCGCCGCCGGTTTCCTCGCGTTCGCGGGCATCGCCTGGCTTTTTTCCGCCAGCCGTCGAAAGGTTAAATGGAAGACCATCATCTGGGGAATGGGTTTGCAACTCGTAATCGGACTGTTGATCTTTCGTCTCCCCGGCTCGCAGCGAATCTTTCTCTGGCTCAACGACGCCGTGCTGGCGTTGCTCAATGTCTCGAAGGCCGGTTCATCATTTCTGTTCGGGCCATTGGCCGCCGGGCCGGGCGAGCAGGGATCAATCGGTTTCATTCTCATCTTCCAGGTTCTCCCCGTTGCGATCTTCTTCTCAGCATTCACAGCCGCGCTCTATCATCTGCGCGTGTTGCAGATCGTCGTGCGCGTCTTCGCCCGAATCTTTCATCGCGTGATGGGCGTGAGCGGCGCTGAAAGCCTGTGCGGCGCGGCCAACATCTTCGTCGGCGTTGAGTCGGCTCTGGTGATTCGACCATACCTCGGCAAGATGACCAGGTCGGAATTGCTCACGGTGCTCGGAACCGGAATGGCTACGGTGGCTTCGAGCACGCTCGGAGTTTACGTCGCGTTTCTGACCGGCTTGTTCCCTCAGATAGCCGGGCATCTGTTGTCGGCTTCGATCATCGCGATTCCGGCGGTGATCGTGACGACGAAGCTGTTGCTGCCCGAAACCGAAGTGCCCGAGACGCTCTCTCACGTTCCGCCTGAAGACCCGGCGACGCGGTCGCGCAATTTGATGAGCGCGATCATCGCGGGCGCGATGGACGGCGTGAAGCTGGCGGCGGGCATCTCGGCGCTGCTGATCGCCATGCTCGGATTGGTGGCGCTGGTGGACAAGATTCTCAGCTCGGTGAGCGGATGGTTCGGGATGCCTGAGCCGCTGACGATTGTCAAAATCCTGGGCTGGCTTTTCTATCCGCTGGCGGCGCTGCTCGGAATCGCGCGAGCCGACATCGCCGAAGCCTCGCGGCTGCTGGGCGAGCGAGTGATCTTGACCGAGGTAGTTTCTTATCAGGATTTGGCGCAGATGATCACGAGCAGGCAATTGAGCGATCCGCGCACGGTGGTCATTTTGAGTTACGCGCTGTGCGGGTTTGCGCACGTCGCGTCAGTAGCCATCTTCGTCGGCGGCACGGCGGCGCTCGCGCCATCACGCCGCGACGATCTGGCGGCGCTGGGTTTTCGCGCGCTGCTCGCAGCGACGCTGGCGACGCTGATGACCGGATGCGTTGCGGGAATCTTCAGCAGCGGACAGGGAGTATTGATGATGCGCTAAATCGGAACAGCAAAGATTGGTACAACCCACCGCAGAGTGCGCAGAGGTACGCAGGGGAAAGACCTGTCTGGATCGTTCTCTGCGTTCCTCTGCGACCCTCTGCGGTTGGTCTCTCTGTATCAATGCTGCGTGGTCTGATTTAGCTCGACATCATCTCAATTCAGATTTTCAATCGGCACAGGTTCAACCGCATCAGCCAATTCAAAACCAAACACCCGCGAGTAAAAATAGAGTTCGCCGTCGAGCGCGCGTTTGATGTTCGCCGCCTGCCGGAACCCGTGCTGCTCGCCTTCAAAAGTGACGTAGGCGACGGGCAGACCTTTCGCGCGCAATGCGTTGACCATCATCTCGGCCTGATTCGGCGGCACGATCTTGTCTTCCAATCCTTGAAAGAAGATCACCGGCGACGAGAGCTTGTCGGTGTGATTGATCGGCGAGCGGGCAAGATAAAGATCGCGGCGTTCGGGGTAGGCGCCGACGAGGCCCGCTGTGTAGCGCGATTCAAATTTATGAGTGTCTTCATCGAGCGCGATCAGATCGCTCACGCCGTAATGGCTCGCGCCGGCTTTGAAAGCGTCGCGGAACGTGAGCGCGCACAGCGTGGTGTAGCCGCCCGCGCTGCCTCCGGTAATCGCCAGGCGATTGCCGTCAACCAGCCCTTGCTCGGCCAGATACTTCGCTCCGTTCACACAATCATCAACATCAACTACGCCCCAATTGCCATTCAAACGCTCTCGATAAGCTCGCCCGTAGCCGGTGCTGCCGCCATAATTCACGTCGAGCACGGCGACACCGCGACTCGTCCAGTATTGGATACCCAACCGCAGCGTCGGGCTTGTGGCGGCGGTTGGCCCTCCGTGACTCATCACCAGCAGTGGCGGGCGTTCATTTTCGGGCGCGGCGAAATCGCGGTTGTGTGGAGGATAGAAGAAGGCGTGAGCGGTCAATCCGTTTTCGGTAGGGAACTCGACGGCCTGCGGAACTGAGATGTAGCCCGGATCAATCGTCAATTCACTTGAACGGCGAAGCGTCTCAAAACGGCGGTTGTTGAGATCGAACCGGACAATGCCTGCCGCTTCGGTTGGCGAGGCCGCGATGAATACAGCCTGTCCGGACGTTGCGCGGACGCCTTCGATTTTTGAGAAAGGCGTTTCGATCTTTTCAAATTTACCGGTTGTCGTGTTGAGAAGAGCGAGCTTTGAAAAACCCCGTTCAATGTAAGAGCAGACGATCCTGTCCGCCGACTCGAAGGCGTAAGTTGACATTCCGAAAACCCACTGCGGCAAACCGAATTCCGCTTCCATCGGACACAGGGCTTCGATATCGCCATCACGCTGGCGATAGAGATTCCACCAGCCGCTTCGATCCGAAACAAAATACAGTTCGCCCGCAGGCGACCATTCCGGCTGAAAGATTGATTCGTCAATGCCGCCAGCGACGCGGGTTTGGTTGGATAATGAGCCATCTTCCAAAACATCAGCCACCCACAGTTCCGACGCGTCCCAGGGCATGTTCGGGTGATCCCATTGCAACCAGGCTAACCGCGAGCCGTCGGGATTCAACCGGGGGGACGAATAGAAATCTGCTCCGTCAACAAGCGCGCGTTGCGCTTCCATCCCGCTCAGAGAAATATCAATTATCGCGTTGACAGCTTCGCGCCCCGGAACCGAATGGTCCTCGCGCACGCAGATTATTCGATTGCGCTTGCGATCAATCATTCCGTCGGCATAACGCAATTCGGCTTCCGGTGTGATCGCTTGAGGCGCTGCGCCTTCATTGACTCGGTATAAACGCTGGTCAGCGAAGTTCGAGAAATAGACCACGCCATCGCCCGCCGTGAAGCTTCCGCCTCCGTATTCGTGAACGCGAGTGCGGGCGTTGAATGGCATCGGCGTTTCATCAACTGGCTGTCCTCCCGGCGCTAGTTTGACGATGACGTAACGTCCTTTCTCTTGCGGACGAGTTTCAATCCAGTAAATGTCTCCGCCATCAATTACGATCTGCCCTAACCCAATCGTGCTGGAAACGATCAGATCGGAAGTGATCGGTGATTTCCAGGAGCCGTAGCCGGAAACTTCCATTTCAGACATCAATTTATTCCCCCTCTCTACTATCAACCATAAGTGTGGTCATTTTATTGTGTTGTTGTTTGGCTGGATAATACGCAGTAGGGCCACAGGGTAGATGGTATACATGTTCTGAAAATCATGGCGATGGGTAAAAAAGTATTGAATGTGCCCTTCAATGTGTACAACAAACAAAATGGCCATCACTGAGATGGCCATAACTTATTGATTTTGTTGATGCGCCCGGCACGACTCGAACGTGCGACCTTTTGGTTCGTAGCCAAACGCTCTATCCAACTGAGCTACGGGCGCGTTTGAAGAGTGGGCATTTTGCCATCTGACCATGGGGCTGTCAACCGGCGCTCCGGACTTTTGCTATACTGCCTGCGCTCTTCAAACCGCGATGAAATCAAAGGTCGGAAAAGAACGTCTGGACAAGCTGCTCGTGACGCGCGGACTGGCCGAGACTCGCGCCAGGGCGCAGTCGCTGATCCTTGCGGGACAGGTTTTCAGCGATCAACAACGGCTGGACAAAGCCGGACATCTGGTTCCGGTTGACATCGAATTGACGATCAGGGAGCCGATGCCATTCGTCAGCCGGGGTGGGTTGAAGCTGGCCGCTGCGCTCGATCACTTCAAGATCGAAGTAACGAACAAGGTCTGTCTCGACATCGGCGCTTCGACGGGCGGGTTTACCGATTGCCTGTTGCAACGCGGAGCGGCGCGCGTCGTCGCAATTGATGTCGGGCACGGACAGTTGGATTGGAAATTGCGGCAGGACAACCGCGTCGAAGCGCGCGAGAACGTCAATGCGCGTTACCTCTCGCCGGATGATTTCGCCTGCCGGTTCGATCTTGTCGCCGCTGACGTTGCATTCATCTCTCTGACCAAAATCCTGCCGGTCGTTCCGCCTCTGGTTCAGAATCCTGCTTTCATCATCACGCTCATCAAACCTCAGTTTGAAGTCGGACGCGAAGAGGTCGGGAAGGGCGGTGTCGTCCGCGATGAGGCGGCGCAACAGCGCGTCGTCGCAGAGATTGTCGCGTTCGCCACAAGCCTGGGAATGCGCTCAGCGGGCGTGATTGATTCTCCGATCCTCGGAGCGGACGGCAACCGCGAATTCCTGGCTTGTTTCGAGATCGCGTGAGGCCGCGCTATTTCTTTGCCGGATTGATCTGGCTGGCGTGGTTGACGCGCTCGAATCGTTTTGCCGCGTCCTGAGCTTCAATGCGAATTTTTATCGGCCGGCGTTTAGCGCTCGTGGCGTCAACGCCGAGGAAGTAGACCGATTGAATGCGCGCCAGCAGTTTATCCAGCGAAGGTTTTATTTCGTCAGTCGTGCGGCAAAAGATCGCGCTTCCGCCCGAAACAGCCGCGATGCGTTCAAGGCCGCTCTGGTAAGCCAGATTCATCGTGTCGCTGCGTTGTTCGAGGTGGAGGATGAAGATCGGGACTGTGAATTCGGCCTGTGATTCGGCCAGACGGCTCATCCGCTCCTGCACGGCGCGGTCGGAAAAGCGGCGGCTCAAATCTCCCGCGTCGCTGGAATTAATCACGGGGTTGAGATAATCGGCGCGGTAATTCGCAATCGAACTGTCGGTCACGTAAAGCACGCACAAACGCACGCCGGCCTTTTGCAGCATTCCCGTAGCGAGCCGCGAAACCGGTTGCAAAGTGTCGAGCAATCCCGCCTTGCCCGCGACCGGCACGGCTTGAATCTTTTCGACGAGCGATGCGCGGTCCGGTGTGGGTTCCAGAATGACCGACAGTTCGTCCTGCGAGCGCAACAGACCTATCCAGTAATTTTCAGGCAGCGCTTTGATGGCATCGCTCAACTCAGCGCGAGCCTGATCAACACGCGCGAGGCCGGCCACCGTGTCGAAGACCACAAGGATGATCGCCGGATCACGCGGGCCTTGAA
>WBZR01003811.1_pt1 | contig 13051 bp, 14 predicted proteins | sample 5204231 | NCBI WGS metagenome assembly WBZR01 (sample SAMN12412403, study PRJNA552823) | activated sludge metagenome | isolation source: activated sludge from anammox sidestream of wastewater treatment plant... | place: USA: Virginia | collected 2017-08
AGCAGGGCGTCACGCCCAAGGGTGTCGAGCGCGCCGAGCGCAGCATGCTGGTGCGGCTCGCAGACGAGGAAACACAGCTCAAGGCCAAGGACATCATCGCCGCAACGGTCGGCGACAAATACACCGTGGCGCTGAACCTCGCGTCGACGACCCCGGCGTGGCTGGAAGCGGTGGGCGGCAAGCCCATGTACCTCGGGCTGGACCTGCGCGGCGGCGTGCACTTCCTGCTGGCGATCGACTCCAAGGCGGCCGTCGCCCAGGCCGAGGAGCGGTTCGTCGCGGATCTGCGCGCGAATTTCCGCGACGAGAAGATCCGCTACAGGACCATCGCCCGCAAGGAAAGCGGCGGGCTGACGGTGACCTTCAACGACCAGGAGAACCTGGACGCCGGGCTGAAGCTGCTGGCGCGGCAGTATCCGGAGCTGCAGGCGCAGTCCGCCGCAGGCGCGGAGCCCTACACCACCGATCTCAGGATGACGGACAAGTACATCCTCGATACGAAGAAGTTCGCCATCGAGCAGAACCTCACGACCCTGCGCAACCGTGTCAATGAGCTGGGCGTCGCCGAACCGGTGATCCAGCAGCAGGGCGAGGATCAGATCGTCGTGCAGTTGCCCGGCGTGCAGGACACCGCACAGGCCAAGGACATACTTGGCGCCACTGCGACGCTGGAGTTCCACATGGTCGACACCGAGCACGACCTCGCCTCCGCCGAGCAGGGCCGCGTGCCGCCCGGGTCGAAGCTCTATGCCATGCGCGAGGGCGGCAAGGTCCTGCTGCAGAAGCAGGTGATGCTGACCGGCGAATACATCATCGACGCCAAGGCGGGCTTCGACTCGACCGACAACCGTCCCAACGTGTCGATCCGGCTCGACGGCAAGGGCGGCGCCCTGTTCGAGCGCGCGACCAGGGACAACGTCGGCAAGCCCATGGCGGTGGTCTTCATCGAGAACAAGTCGCGGACGGTCACCGGGAACGGCGAGACCCGCAAGGTGCGCGAGCGTGTCGAGGAGGTGATCAACGTCGCCACGATCCGCGAACAGCTCGGCCGCAGCTTCCAGATCACCGGACTGGACAGCGCGCGCGAGGCCACGAATCTCGCGCTGCTGCTGCGGGCCGGCGCGCTGGCCGCACCGATGGAGATCGTCGAGGAAAGGACGGTGGGCCCCAGCCTCGGCAAGGACAACATTGAGAAGGGCATGGTCTCCGTGGGCATCGCGCTCGCCCTCGTGCTGCTGTTCATCGCCTGGTACTACCGCGTGTTCGGGATCGCCGCGGACATCGCGCTGCTGCTGAACCTCGTCTTCCTGGTGGCGATCATGTCGCTGCTGCAGGCGACGCTCACCCTTCCGGGCATCGCCGGCATCGTGCTGACGCTGGGCATGGCCGTGGATGCCAACGTGCTCATCAACGAGCGCATCCTCGAGGAGCTGCGCAACGGGACCACGCCGCAGGCGGCGATCCACGCCGGCTACGAACGCGCGTGGGCGACCATTCTCGACTCCAACATCACCACGCTGATAGCGGGAATCCTGCTGTTCGCGGTCGGTACCGGTCCCATCAAGGGCTTCGCCGTGACGCTGTGCATCGGCATCCTGACGTCCATGTTCACCGCGGTGACGATCTCGCGTGCCGTGATCAACATGATATACGGCGGTCGCCGCGTCGCCAGGCTGTCCATCTAGCCGGCCCGATCCAGGAGGACATGCAATGAAGTTCTTCAGCAAGATCTACAAGTTCGACTTCATGCGCCTGCGGCGCTTCTGGCTGATGTTCTCGGCCGTGACGACCGCGGCCGCCGTGATCGCCATCGCCGTGTCCATGTACACGGGCAGGTTTCCGTGGGGCATCGATTTCAGCAAGGGCACGCTGATCGAGCTTGGATACGGGGAGCCCGTGGAGACCGAAGCGATCAAGCAGGTACTGGATGCAGCCGGCTACAGCAATCCCGTCGTGCAGCATTTCGGCACCAGCAAGGAGGTGCTGGTCCGCTTCGCCACGCAGTTCGACAGCGAGACCAGCAACAAGGTGATTCAGGCGCTGAAGTCCGCCGGCCATGACGTGCAGGTGCGACGCGTGGAATTCGTCGGCCCGCAGGTGAGCGAGCAGCTTCTGGAGAACGGCGCGTTGGCGCTGATCGGGGCCCTGGTCGGCATCCTCGTCTACGTGGTGCTGCGTTTCGAGCCGAAGCTCGCCGTTGCCTCGGTGATCGCGACGATGCACGATACCGTGCTGACGGCCGGATTCTTCCTGCTCACGCCATGGGATTTCGACCTGACCGTGCTGGCCGCGTTGCTCACGGTCATCGGCTATTCGATCAACGACACGATAGTCGTCTTCGATCGCATACGCGAGAACTTCAGAAAGCTGCGGAACGTCGACGCGCTGACGGTGGTGAACACCTCCATCAACGAAACGCTCTCGCGAACGCTGATGACCGGCGTCACGACCGCCATGGTGCTCGTCGCGTTGCTGGTGTTCGGCGGCGAGCTCAATCGCCCGTTCGCCATCACCGTGCTGCTGGGCCTGGTCATCGGAACCTACTCCTCGATCTACATCGCCAGCCCTGTCGCCATCGCCCTGGGCGTGGATCGCAAGGCCCTGATGCCGGTGCAGAAGGAAGGCATCGGGGCCGGGCGGCCGTAGCCACTCGCAGCGCGAGCCGGCGGTCCCGACGATGTCCTCCTATCTCATCGTCAAGTCGGTGCATGTGCTGTGCGCGGCCCTGACGTTTGTTTCGTTCGCCACGCGCGGGGTCTGGATGTGGCGGGAATCCCCGAGGCTGCAGCGTCGCTGGGTGCGCGTCCTGCCGCACATCGTCGATAGCCTGCTGCTGGGCAGCGCCGCGGCGCTGGTGGTGATCACGCACCAGTACCCGGGGCCGGCGGCGTGGATCAATGCCAAGATCGCCGCCCTCCTGGTATATATCGCCCTGGGAATGGTCGCGCTGCGGCGCGGGCGATCGATGCGGGTGCGACGCGCCGCGTTCGTGGCGGCCCTGTGCGTGTTCGCCTACATTGTCCTGGTGGCGCGGACCCGCCAGCCCCTGCCTTTCCTGGGATAGCGTTCATGCGCATCGTCGCCGATCAGAACATCGCCGAGGTCGAGGCGGCGTTCGGCGGCCTCGGCGAGGTGATCCGCGCGCCCGGGCGCATGCTGGCGCGCGAGCACCTGCGGGATGCCGACATGCTGCTCGTGCGGTCGGTGACGCGCGTGGACGCAGAACTGCTGGACGACACGCCGGTGCGGTTCGTGGCCACGGCCACCAGCGGCGTCGATCACGTCGATCTGGAATATCTGCGCGCGCGCGCGATCGCGTTCGCCGACGCCCCGGGCAGCAATGCCGAGTCGGTGGCGGAGTATGTCGTCTGCACCGTGCTCGTGCGGCTCGCGGCCGAGGAACGCACGGCCGAGGGGCTCACCGTCGGTATCCTCGGCTGCGGTCATGTCGGTTCGCGCGTGGCGCAGAAGTGCGAGGCGCTGGGCATGCGCTGCATCCTGAACGACCCGCCGCTGCGGGATGCCACCGGCGACCCGCGCTACCAGGACATCGAGACCGCGCTGCAGGCTGATGTCGTCACCCTGCACGTGCCGCTGACGGATCACGGTGCATATCCCACGCGTCACCTCATCGACGCGGCGCGGTTGCAGCGCATGCGTCCGGACGCCCTCGTCATCAACACGGCGCGCGGCGGCGTGATCGACGAGACGGCGCTGGTGCGCCATCTGTACGCGAGATCCGGCACGAACGCGGTCATCGATTGCTGGGAGGATGAGCCCGCGGTCAGCCGGAGGCTTCTTTCCCGCGCCGTGCTGGCGACTTCGCACATCGCCGGATACAGCTACGACGCCAAGCTGCGCGCCACGGAGATGATCTACCAGGGCGCCTGCCGGCACCTCGGTGTCGAGCCGGTGTGGAAGGCCGCCCTCGATCCGATCGCCGGCGGCTACATGGTCGACACGCATGTCGACCAGGAAGCTCTCAGGCGGGCGGTCATCGCCTGCTATGATGTACGCGCCGACGACGCGCTGTTGCGCTATGCCCTGACCATGGGGCCGCAGCACATGGCCCCGTACTTCGACGGCCTGCGGCGCGACTATCGCAGGCGGCGCGAATTCGCGGCACTGAAAGTCATCTGTCATCGGCGCCGCGAGAGGCTAGCCGCCATGCTCGCGGGACTGGGATTCACCGTGCGGCTGGTCCCATAGCGAGGGGCACACCTCGCCTGGAGCACATCGAACAATGACGATGATCGGTACACCGCACACGGACAGCGCCACGCGCATGCTGCTGCTGGGGGCCGGCGAACTGGGCAAGGAGGTCGCGATCGAGGCGCAGGGGCTGGGTGTGGAGGTCATCGCCGTTGACTGCTACGCCAACGCCCCGGCCATGCAGCTCGCGCACCGCTCCCACGTCATCGACATGCTCGACGGGGCGGCGCTGCGACGCGTGATCGAACGGGAGCGGCCCGACTATATCGTCCCGGAGACCGAGGCCATCGCCACGGATGAGCTGGTTGCCCTCGAGGGCGAAGGCTACAGGGTGGTGCCGACCTCCTGCGCCGCGCGGCACACCGCGAACCGCGAGGGCATACGCCGGCTGGCGGCAGAGCAGCTCGGGCTCCCGACCTCACCCTTCCGTTTTGCCGACACGTTGGCGGAGTGCGCGGCGGCGGTGAAGGCCGTAGGCCTGCCCTGCGTCATCAAGCCCGTGACGGGCTCCCCGGGCAAGGGCCAGTCGCTGGTGCGCGCCGCGTCCGACGTGGACAAGGCATGGAACCACGCCCGGAGCGCCGGCCGGGCCGGCCGGGGGCGCGTCATCGTCGATGGATGCATAGACTTCGAGTACGAGGTTACGCTCCTCACCGTGCGCCACAGAGCGGGCATCTCGTTCTGCGATCCGATCGGCCATCTGCACGCCGACGGTGACTACCGCGAGTCCTGGCAGTCGCAGCCGATGACGCCGGCAGCGCTGGCCGCGAGCCAGCGCGTGGCGCGCACTGTCACCGACGCGCTGGAGGGACACGGGGTGTTCGGCGTGGAGCTGTTCGTGCGTGGCGACGACGTGTGGTTCAGCGGGGTCTCGCCGCGTCCTCACGACACCGGCCTGGTCACGCTCGTCTCCCAGGATCTCTCGCAGTTCGCCCTGCACGTGCGGGCGATACTCGGACTGCCCATGCCGGTGATCAGGCAGCGCGGACCGGCCGCCTCCTGCGCCCTGCTGGTCGAGGGCGAGTCGCGATCCGTCAGGTTCTCGGGCGTCGATCAGGCGCTCGGCGAGGCCGACACCGCACTGCGCCTGTTCGGCAGGCCGGAGGTACGCGGCAAGCAGCGCATGGGCGTGGGCCTTGCGCTGGGAGCGAGCCTGGAGGAGGCGCGCGCGAAGGCGCGCCGCGTCGTCGAGGCCGTACAGGTCCATCTGTGAACCGACATTCGAACCGGAGGGAGGCATAGGACGGTATGAGGGTACTTCACACCATGCTGCGGGTGGGCAATCTCGATCGCTCGCTCGATTTCTATACCAACGTGCTCGGCATGCGGGTGCTGCGCAGGAAGGACTACCCGGACGGCAAGTTCACGCTTGCCTTCGTCGGCTACCAGGATGAGGCCGACGGGGCGGTGCTCGAGCTGACCCACAACTGGGATACCGACCACTACGAGCTCGGCACTGCCTACGGTCACGTCGCCCTCGAGGTCGACGACGCCTACGCCGCCTGCGAGCGGGTGAAGGCGAGGGGCGGGCAGGTGGTGCGCGCGGCCGGGCCGATGAAGCACGGCACGAGCGTCATCGCCTTCATCCAGGACCCCGACGGCTACAAGATCGAGTTCGTTCAGAAGGGCACCTGGTAGGCGCCCAAGGGCGCCAGCCGGGGCGGTGCCGTCCCGACCCCGCACCCGGCGGACGGGAGGCGGAGGAATCCGCCCTATTTCACGGTGATCGTGATGCGATCGGAGACCACCGGCGGGCCGTGTGGCACGTGCAGGTGGTCGCCCATCAGCAATTGCAACGTGTGCTTGCCCGGCGGCAGGTCGAGCGTCACCTCGGTTTGACCGCCGCCGAAGTGGATGTGCTTGTCGTCCTTCGGCACCGGCTGGTCCAGCGGCGGCAGATCACTGTCGATGATGAGGTGGTGGTGGCCGGTGTTGGGCACTTCGGTCCCCGCCGGCGCGACCCCCATCCCGGTGAGGCCGAACCGCACCGTCACGGGGCTGCTGACCTCGGCACCGTCGGCGGGTGCGATGATGTAGACCTTCGCGCCCTCGGGCGCGGGCGTGGATTCGGCGCCGGCAGCGACGGCGATGCCGGCCATGGCGAGCAGTGCCAGTAATTTCTTCATGAAAACCCTCCGCTTAGGTCCTCTGTCGGCGCGCATCTTAGCACGCCGACGGTTGACGCCATCGGTCAGGTCACACAGAATTCGCCGCGTTCACTTGCGCCTGTCCTGCGGATGACCCCCTCGAACAACCCCGTGCTGGAAAATGCCCTGGTCAAGATACGCGGCCTGACATTCCGGCGCGGCGGGCGGGCGATCTTCGACGACGTCAGCCTGGAGATACCACGCGGCAGGATCACCGCCGTCATGGGTCCGAGCGGCTGCGGCAAGACCACCCTGCTCAGACTGATCGGCGGGCAACTTCGGCCCGACAGCGGCTACCTCGTCGTCGACGGGGAGGAGATCACCGCCATGAGCCGCGCCGAGCTGATGCAGCTGCGCAAGCGCATGGGCATGCTGTTCCAGAGCGGGGCGCTGCTCACAGATCTGAACGTCTTCGAGAACGTCGCCTTTCCGCTGCGCGAGCATACCGGGCTGCCGGAGTCGATGATTCGAGACCTGGTTCTCATGAAGCTCGAGGCGGTCGGCCTGCGCGGAGCGCGCAACCTGATGCCGAGCGAGCTCTCCGGCGGCATGGCGCGGCGCGTCGCCCTTGCGCGGGCCATCGCGCTCGACCCGATGATGATGATGTACGACGAGCCCTTCACGGGCCAGGACCCGATCTCCATGGGCGTGCTGGTGCGTCTCATCAAGCTGATGAACGACACCCTGGGGCTGAGCAGCATCGTCGTCTCCCACGACATCCACGAGACCCTGGCGATCGCCGATTACGTGTACATACTTTCAGCCGGCAAGGTCGTGGGCCGCGGGTCGCCCGCCGACCTCTCCCAGACCGACAACCCATGGGTGCGGCAGTTCGTGCAGGCCCTGCCCGACGGCCCGGTGCATTTCCATTATCCTGGCGCGGATTTCGCCGAGGATCTGCGTCTGTAGGGGCGGCCGGCGATGCTCGAACTGCTGCAGGGACTCGGTCACTGGACGCTGAATGCGCTCAGGCGGCTGGGACGCGCCAATATCTTCATGATCTACGTGCTCGGCGGGATCCCGCTGTGCGTGCGGCGATTCCGCCTGGTGATCACCCAGCTGTTCGCGGTCGGCGTCCTCTCGATACTCATCATCTTCGTCTCGGGCCTGTTCGTCGGCATGGTCCTCGGCCTGCAGGGCTATAATACGCTGGTGGATTTTGGCGCCGAGGAGTCGCTTGGCGTGCTGGTGGCGTTGTCCCTGGTGCGTGAGCTCGGGCCAGTGGTCTCGGCGCTGCTTTTCGCGGGCCGCGCCGGGTCGGCCCTGACCGCCGAGATCGGCCTGATGAAGGCCACCGAACAGCTATCGGCGATGGAGATGATGGCGGTGGATCCGCTGCATCGCGTCATCGCGCCGCGGCTGCTGGCAGGCATCATCGCCATGCCATTGCTAGCCGCGATCTTCAGCGCCGTCGGTGTTTTCGGCGGCTACCTTGTCGGCGTTGGAATGCTGGGGGTCGACGACGGCGCCTTCTGGTCGCAGATGCAGTCGTCGGTGGAATTCCGCGAGGATATCCTGAACGGCGTCATCAAGAGCCTGGTGTTCGGCGTGACGGTCACCTGGATTGCGGTCTTCGAGGGCTACGACACGCTGCCCACCTCCGAGGGCATCGGCCGGGCCACGACGCGCACGGTGGTGAACTCGAGCCTGGCGGTGCTGGCGTTCGATTTCATCCTGACGGCGCTGATGTTCAACAAGTGAGGTCTGCGAAGATGGTCGAATACCGAAAAATCGAGATCCTGGTGGGCGCCTTCGTGTTCGCGGGCCTGCTTGCGCTGACGATGCTGGCGATGAAGGTCAGCAATCTCACCGACTTCGGCGGCGGCGACGGCTACGAGGTGAAGGCGAAATTCGATAACATTGGTGGATTGAAGGTGAGGGCGCCGGTCAAGATGGCGGGTGTCCAGATTGGGCGGGTCGCCGAGATCGGCTTCGACAACAAGACCTTCCAGGCCGTGGCGGTCATGAAGATCGACCGGAAGTTCAATGCCATACCCAAGGATACGGCGGCGAAGATCTATACGGCCGGGCTGCTTGGCGAGCAGTACATCGCGCTGGAGCCGGGCGGCGAGGAGGAGTCGCTGAAGGACGGCGACTCCATCGTCCTGACCTCCAATGCCGTGGTGCTGGAGCAGGTGATCAGCCAGTTTCTGTACAGCAAGGCCGCCGGCGACGGCAAGAGCGGTTCCTGAGAGCGGCGATGAGGTGGCGGGTTCGGCCATGGACGGTGTTGGGCGCCGGAGGATGCGATGCGTGGCGGGAATCAGGGGGCAAGTCCATGAGTCAGTTTTTGCGTTTGTTGGCTGTGGCGGCGGGCATGACGTTCCTCACCGGGGCCTCGGCGTCGACCTCGCCCGAGGAGGTCGTGAAGATCACCACCGAGCGGGTGCTCGAGCGGGTGCGCGCCGAGCACGACGCGCTGAAGGCGGATACCGGCAGGCTGTACGGCCTGGTCAACGAGCTCATCATCCCGCATTTCGACTTCGAGGCCGCATCGCGGCTGGTGCTCGGCAGGCACTGGCGCACCGCCAGCGATGAGCAGCGCGCGCGATTCACCGAGGCGTTCAAACAGCTTCTCGTGCGGACCTACGCGAACGCGCTGTTCCAGTACGCGGACGAGAAGATCGTGTTCAAGCCCTCACAGACGGACGGCGAACACGTGGTGGTGAAGACCGAGGTGACGCAGCAGGGTGCGCATCCGATCCCGGTCAACTACCGCATGCATCAGAAGAACGGCGAGTGGAAGGCCTACGATGTGTTCGTCGACGGCATCAGCCTGGTCGTGACCTACCGCGGCGATTTCGGTTCGCGCGTGAATCAGAGCGGAATTGACAGGCTCATCAGCGACCTCGAGGCGAAGAACAGGGGATTGAGCCGGTGAATACCGCCCGGCTGGTGAAGGGCGACGGGCAGATTTTCTTCCTCGACGGTGATGTCGCGTTGGCCACGGTGCCGTCCCTGCTCGCCCAGTCCGGGGAGCTGTGGACGGGCGCTGGCGATCAGATCATCGACATGTCCAGGGTGCGGCGCATCGACAGCAGCAGCCTGGCGCTCATGCTCGAATGGGCGCGCGCCGCCAGGGCCGGCGGTGGTTCCGTGCGCTTTCGCAACGTCCCCGGCCAGGTGCTGGCGGTCGCCCGGCTCTGCGGGGTCGAGGCGCTGCTTCCAGTCGATTCGGCTGGCGGCCCGTAGGCCCGCGCCATGCTCCCCGAGCAGATACGCACCCTGATCGAGGCCGGCATACCCGGCGCCCGGGCACTGGTGCGCGGCGAGGACGGCGTGCACTTCGAGGCCGTGGTCGCCGCCGAGAGCTTTCGCGGCATGAGCACGCTGAAGCAGCATCAGCTCGTCTACGGGACGCTCGGCGCGCGCATGGGCACGGAGATCCATGCGCTGGCCCTGCGGACCTGTACCCCCGAGGAGTGGCAGCATCTGGCGGCCAGGACCTGATCCTCCCCCTTTGCAGTAGTCACTTTCCGTTTTCATGGACAAACTGATCATTACCGGCGGAGTGCCGCTCAACGGCGAGATACGCGTTTCCGGCGCGAAGAACGCCGCCTTGCCCATACTCGCGGCCGCCCTGCTCACCGACGAGCCGATGACCATCGGCAACATCCCGCACCTGCGCGACATCACCACCACGCTCGAGCTGCTCGGGCGCATGGGGGTGGAGGTGACGGTGGACGAGAGCATGAGCGTCGACATCAATGCCGGGACCATCCGCGCGATGTCCGCACCCTACGAGCTGGTGAAGACCATGCGCGCCTCGATCCTGGTGCTCGGGCCGCTGCTGGCGCGGCACGGGCGCGCGCAGGTGTCGCTGCCCGGAGGCTGTGCGATAGGCTCGAGGCCGGTCAACCTGCACATACACGGCCTGATGGCCATGGGCGCGGAGATCAGCGTCGAGAGCGGCTACATCATTGCCAGGGCGGGCCGGCTCCGCGGCGCCCGCTGCCATCTCGATATCGTGACCGTCACCGGCACCGAGAACCTGATGATGGCCGCCACGCTCGCGCAGGGAAGGACGATCCTGACCAATGCCGCGCGCGAGCCGGAGGTCGTGGACCTGGCCAACTGCCTGAACGCAATGGGCGCGCACATCGAAGGCGCCGGCACCGATACGATCGTCATCGAGGGAGTGGAGCGGCTGCACGGCTGCAGCTACGACGTGCTGCCGGACCGCATCGAGACCGGCACCTACCTGGTGGCGGCGGCCATGACCGGCGGCCGCGTGAAGCTCAAGGCGACGCGGCCCGAGCTGCTCGATTCGGTACTCGCCAAGCTCGAGGAGGCGGGCGCCGCGCTCGAGTGCGAGGAGGATTCGGTCACCATCGACGCGCGCGAACGCCGCATGCAGGCTGTCGACGTGCACACGGCGCCCTACCCCGGCTTCCCCACCGACATGCAGGCCCAGTTCACCGCGATGAACTCGGTGGCGGATGGCGCCAGCACGATCACCGAGACGGTGTTCGAGAACCGCTTCATGCACGTGCAGGAGCTGCGCCGACTGGGCGCGGACGTTCGCCTGGAGGGCAATACCGCGTTTACCACCGGTGTATCGCGGCTCACCGGCGCCCCCGTCATGGCCACCGACCTGCGTGCGTCCGCCTGCCTCGTGCTCGCCGGCCTGGTTGCGCAAGGGGAGACGCATGTGGAACGCATCTACCACATCGACCGCGGTTACGAGGCGATCGAGGAAAAGCTCGCGCAGCTCGGGGCCCAGATCCGGCGCGTCTCGGCCTGATCGGGTCGCCGATCGCGAGCCGGCACTCGTGTAAACTGCCGACCCGGTCATTCCGCGCCGGGGAGCGTGCGCCGGGCGCGCGCGTGGCGCCGCGACCCATACCAGAGCCATGAAAGACTCATCACCGAACGCCGAGGAGCAGGGCGGACTGACCATCGCGCTCTCCAAGGGCCGGATCCTCCAGGATGCGCTGCCGCTGCTCGCGCGCGTGGGCATCAGGCCGACGGGGGACCCTTCGCGATCCCGCAAGCTCGTCCTCACCACCAATCGGCCGGACCTTCGCCTGCTCATCATTCGCGCGCAGGACGTGCCGACCTACGTCGAGTACGGCGCCGCGGACATCGGCATTGCCGGCAAGGACGTGATGATGGAGTATCGCGGCGAGGGTCTGTACGAACCGCTGGATCTGAACATCGCCCGCTGCCGCCTGGTCGTGGCGGGTCGGCCCGGAACGCCGCTCGGGAACCAGCGTCTGCGCGTGGCCACCAAGTACCTCTACACGACGCGCCAGTACTTCGCCGCACAGGGCATCCAGGCCGAGGTGATCAAGCTGTACGGTTCGATGGAGCTGGCACCGCTCATGGGGCTCGCGGACGTCATCGTCGATCTGGTCGATACCGGCAATACGCTGCGCGCCAATGGCCTGGTGGCGCTCGCGCACGTCGCCGACATCAGCTCGCAGCTGGTCGTGAACAAGGCGGCCATGAAGATGAAGCACGCTCGCATCAGGAAGCTGACCGCGGCGCTGGCGCGCGCCGTCCAGGATTGAGCGCCGTAATGCATCCGTGGCGTTGGAGGACTGAGAAAGCATGAACGTTGCGATACGAAGGCTTTCGGCGGCGGCGCCGGATTTTTCCGACCGGCTCGACGCGCTGCTGGCCTACGAGTCGGAGGTGGATGCGGCGGTACAACAGCGGGTGCGCGCGATCATCGACGACATCCGGGCGCGCGGCGATGCCGCGCTGCTGGAATACACCAACCGCTTCGATCGACGCAGCGTGGGCGCCTGCGTGCAGCTCGAGATCGGGCAGGCGGAACTGCGGCGGGCGCGCGAGGCGCTGACAGATGACCTCCGCCGCGCCCTGGAGGCGGCCGCCGCGCGCATACGCGCGTATCACGAGCGGCAGCGCCAGGAGACCTGGACGTACACCGAGGCCGACGGCACCGTGCTCGGGCAGAAGGTTACGCCGCTGGCGCGCGCCGGGGTGTACGTGCCCGGCGGCCGCGCTGCCTACCCGTCCTCGGTCCTCATGAACATCATCCCGGCGCGCGTGGCCGGCGTCGGTGAGATCGTCATGGTCGTGCCGGCGCCGGACGGTCAGCTCGAACCCGTGGTGCTCGCCGCCGCCGACATCGCCGGCGTCGATCGCGTGTTCACCATCGGTGGGGCGCAGGCGGTCGCTGCGCTGGCATACGGCACGGAGACGATCCCGCGGGTGGACAAGATCGTCGGGCCCGGCAACATCTACGTGGCTACCGCCAAGGCAATGGTGTTCGGCGCCGTCGGCATCGACATGATCGCCGGGCCCTCGGAGATACTGGTGGTGTGCGACGGCGGTACCGATCCGGACTGGATCGCGATGGACATGTTCTCGCAGGCGGAGCACGACGAGCAGGCGCAGGCGATCCTCATCTCGCCCGATCCCGCGTACCTGGACCGTGTGGCCGAATCGATCGGCAGACTGCTGCCATCGCAGCCGCGCGCCGGGATCATCCGCAAGTCACTGAGCGATCGCGGCGCTCTCATCGCGGTGCGGGATCTGGACGAGGCCGCGCGCATCGCCAACCGCATCGCGCCGGAGCACCTGGAACTGTCGGTGGCCGATCCGCAGGCCCTGGCCGCGAAGATCGATCACGCCGGCGCGATCTTCATGGGACGGCACACCGCCGAGGTGCTGGGCGACTACTGTGCTGGCCCGAATCACGTGCTGCCGACCGCGCAGACCGC
>WBZR01003006.1_pt1 | contig 13049 bp, 8 predicted proteins | sample 5204231 | NCBI WGS metagenome assembly WBZR01 (sample SAMN12412403, study PRJNA552823) | activated sludge metagenome | isolation source: activated sludge from anammox sidestream of wastewater treatment plant... | place: USA: Virginia | collected 2017-08
GTTGTCGAGTGTCATGTCCTCTGCCCAATACCACGGGTTCCAGAGCCCGCCGAGAAGGGAGGCTCGCGGCGTCGACTCGAGGTCGCTCAGCTTGAGCGTCCCGCCGGCGATGAGTCTTTCTTGCCTGGCGGCCGATAGCTGCCCGAGCATCCGAAGGAATGGCAAGTTGCCGCGGCTGACCGCGATGGCGGGCCCTACTTTGCTCAACATCCGAGACAGGAGCCCGTTCCAGCAGCCCTCGGGCTGTCTGCGGGCGAAGGCCGCCGCTTGAGCCAGGGTCGCCGTTCCATCCCGATCCAGAGCTTTCGCGAGTGCCCCGAGGGCTTTGCGATCGACGCGTTCATACGCGACCTCGTCGGGATACGGCTGCTTGGCGACGACCCAGCCGGAGGACTCTTCGACCTCCATGTTGGCCAGGCGCATGAGATGATCGAAGCTCCTCACCGTCAGCTTCGACTGTCGCAACGCGATCGCAAGAGCGACGAAGGCGGAATCAGCAGGGGCGAGCACGACTGACTTGCCGGTCGCACGCCGCATCGCCCGAGCTCCGTCGTCGAACACGATTCCCAGGGGGTCGTCGGTCGCACAGCGGCGGATTCGAGCCCCCAGATCGGCGTTGAAATCAAGCGCCCCGTACGGCGTGTTGTACAAACGCACCCATGCCTTCGAGTCGGGTGACAGTTCGACGACGTCATCAGGGAGGTCTAGCCTGGGCTTGGCGCTCAGGTCGTAACGCGTGAGAGACAGCGTCGTCATGCCGGGGGCGAGGTCGAAACCTCGCTGATCGACAAAGACCGGCTTCAGCGACAGTTGGCCTGGGTCGCGGCGAACGACCAATAGAACGTCGTCCAACTGGCGTCCCTGGGGCAGAACCATCCAGTAAAAGGGCCACAGGTTCGCTGAGTCCTTGTCGAATCGTGGCTGTCGAGCCAGGGCAGTGGCGAGCAATCCCATCTGATCGCGGAGCGTCGCCAAGATCTTGGCGCCCGCTTCCGGCAACGTCCGCTGCATCGCATTGGGCTTGGTGCTGAACACGACCCTCCGGCCGAGCGGAAGTGACGCGAGCCGGGTCGGTGGCAGACATCGAACGAGCTCCTCGGCAGCGCGCTGGTAGGGCAAGCGGTTTTCGAGGTGGAAGCTCGGCCCAGGCTCGCCGGGGTTGACGAGCATCGCCGCTTGGGCGACGGCGTCCGCTTCCCGCTCATCGAAGATGGGAAGTCTCTGCCCAGCCTGGTCGCGGCCGGATACCGCCCGGCTGATCCACGCGAGCGTGTCCCCCTCCGTCCGCCCGCGGCGCGCCTTGCGCTGTTCGGCCGACCGCAGCAGCGACCACGTAGCGCCTCGCTTGTCCCAGGTCGCCTCGAGGGCGTCCGCGATCCTCTCAAGAAGCTCGGCGGGATTGGCTTGGCGAGCGCTGACGACGAGGACGTCGTCCTGAAGTTCGGGGGTCGCGATCAGGGTGTGCCCAACCTGCTTCGCCAACTGGGGAAGCAGCACCTCGACCCGAGCGGCAGGCGGTTCGAAGTCGATCGGGAGCCATCCCAGCAGGGCGAGCGCGATCAGCGCCATGGTCCATCCTAACACATCGCCTAGGCGACGGGAAAGAGGCTGAGCGGACCGGCAATCGGAGCGTCCAGAAACGCGCGCGGATCCTCGAGGGGAATGGCCCCCAAGGAGGCAAGCGCGGCGGCGCCCGGCGAGCCGTCGCTCCAGACGCACACCGTGCTCGATCGTCTGCGGAGGGCTTCTGCGGCGCCCATCCAGGCGCCGCCCTCTCGGAACCTCGCACCGACGACCAGGGAACGATCCGAGTAGGCATACAGAAGGGCGTTGCGCTCCATGGCGAGCGCGGTGGAGAAGCCCTCCTCCGGGGCGGCCACCGAGAGCAGCGCGCCGCGAGCACGACGATCCCATCGGGCAAGGCCCATGGGGACGATCTCGATCAAGGGGATATCGGCGCCCTCGGCTTTCGCCCAGGCGACTGCGCCCGAGGCCGCTTCGAGGTCTGCGCCGACCGCTCCTCCAGAGACGACGACGCCTCCGCTCGCCGCGACCGCGCTCGCCGCTTGCCTTGCGAAGTCGCGCCCCTCCCGGCAGAGATCTCGGCGGCCGACGATCGTCGAAGGAGGGCCGGGCGGGAGCTCGCCCATGACCCTAAGGGCGGGCGGCGCAAATGGGAATCGCCTCCAGCGCTCTGGATAGCGATCGTCATGGATGGTCAAGACTCGGCCCGACGCGCACAGGGCCTCTGCGCGGGCGAGCAAACTCGCTTCGCGAAGCAGGCTGGCCTCCAGCCATAGCCCCTCTGCGGCAAGAACGTCGGCCGGATCGGCCATCGCGGCACGTCGGAGCACACCTTCGACGAGCGCCCGTCGCCGGCGGGGAGGATCCGTCGATCTCGGCAAGCCCCGGCAATAGAGGGCACATAGAACCGATGCGATTTGCGTCACGTCTCTAGAATAGACGCAAAAGTACCGCAAAAAGTGACAACTCTGTCACTCAGCGGAACCTTCTTCTCGGATCGTCACCCCGAGCGGAGGCGAGTCGGGTTTGAAACCGACTGCCTTGCCGATCGCTCCCGCAAAGGTGTCGGGTCGATTTCTCGGGTCGATCACGACGCAGAGACGGCGTTCCGCGCGCGTTAGGGCGACGTAGAGCACGCGCCACTCCTCCTCCATGTCGCGCATGGCCTCACGCTCCTCCATGAAGAGGCTGATGGGGCTCTTTCTCCCCGTGAATGCGGTCGTCACCATGGGAATCCTGGCGTCGACCCGCACGTCGCGATTGAATCGCTTCGTGGTGCGGGCATGAGTCTCAGGAACGACGACGACCGGGAACTCGAGGCCCTTAGCCTTGTGGATCGTCATGATCTGCACGCTGTCGGCGCCTTCGTCGTCGATCGGAGCCTCACCCTCCTTGTGGCCAAGTCCTTGCGTCTCACGGACTCGTTCGGCGAACTCGACCGGCCCTTCTTCCGGACGTCCCGCCGCCAACGCCAGCAGCTTGCGCGAGTTCGCCAAGAGCTGGGGGCCGTTCACGCGGCGAGCCAGCCGTTCGAGATAGGGGGTCACCGCGAACAACTCGGCGATCACTTCGGCGGCGCCCATGCGATCGGCCGATCGGGAGAGTGGATCGAACCAGGTCGTGAATTCCTCGATCCTCGCCTGATCGGCATCGCTGAGAGGAACGTTGCGCAGGCGATGATAAACGTTGAGGCCCGCCTCCCGATCTGCAGCAAGCAGCACGATCCCGTCGAGGGACAGGTCGACGAACGGGCTCCGCAGAGAGGCGAGGAGAGAGAAGTCGTCGCCGGGATCCACCAGCGCGCGAAGCATATTGGCGACGTCGCGAACCTCCATCCGCGTGAAGTACCGCTCCGTACCGCCGGCAAGCCGAGCGAGAACCCCCATCCGCTGGAGGCGGCGAAGCAGGTCGATCCCGAACTGCGACTGGCGGACGAGGACGCAGATGTCGCCCGGGCGCCCCCCTTCGCGCACGACGTCCTCGACGAGACCCCGCACCCGCATCGCCACGCCGATCGTGTCCCGCTGTTCCATCGGCCACAGCTCGACCCCCTCGAACGAAGGAACGGGGGCTCCCGCCAAGTCGAGCACATTGCCTTCGGCCGCCATCGGACGGTAGGTCGGCCAGATCGTGCCGAACAAGGTATCGACGAACGCGAGAACCCCGGGAGCCGACCGGAAGTTGAGGGTCAGCGAGAGGGGAGCGACCCCAGTTTCCGCAGGGTGGTTTCGGAACAGCTCGACATCGGCGAGCCGAAACGCGTAGATCGATTGTTGCTCGTCGCCGACCAGCATGCGCGAGGCTCCTTCGAGACAGCCAAGCAGGCGATACTGCATCGGGTTCAGGTCCTGGGCTTCATCCACGAAGACCACCGGATACTGTTGCGCGAGGCGCTCCCTGACCTGGTCGACGTTGGAGACGAGATCGACGGCGAGGCGCTCGAGCAGAACGAAGTCGAGCCGGTGACTGCGGACCATCTCGCGCTCCAGCCGACGCCACGTCCTGGCCGCGAGTTGGAGCAGGGCGCACGTATGGCGGGCGGCGACGTCGACGCCGTTGCCGAGCGGTATCAGCCAGTTCGGCCTCTGGATCCCCGCTTGCTTGCAGGCCGCCCCAAGCTGACCGACGGTGGTTCCGGGTTGCTGCCAGAGCTCTGCGACTTCCGGAGGCAGTGCCGAACTCGCCGCCGCCACCCAAGAGGCCGCGAGCCCCTCGGGGTTGGCCCCCATCCGATCCAACTCGTCGACGTCGATGCGACTCCCACGGAACTTGTCCACGATCATCTCGACCGATCGGATCAGGACCTGGTGGGGCGAATCGAGGGCTCCTCTCCTCCCTCCGCTGCGCCCCGCAAGCGTTCGAACCAGCTCGATGACCGGCTCATCGTCGGGGTCCTCGAAGCCGACGGTCAGCGCCTCCGCGACCGAACGTGCGAGCAGCCTCCGCGACTCTGCTCCGTCGAGGATCTCAAACTCGGGATCGAGGCCTGCGGCGACCGAGTTCTCCCTCAACACGCGCTCGCAAAAGCCGTGAAGGGTCTGAATGGGGCCAGTCTCCGCGATTTGCGCGGCTTGGGCGTTTCCGTCTTCGAGGAGGCGCGCGACGATCCTGCGCTTCATCTCGGCAGCCGCCTTGCGCGTGAAGGTGATCGTCAGGATTTCGTCGGGCTGTCTGCCCTGGCGAACGAGCCTCAGGAACTTCTCGACGAGAACGCCGGTCTTGCCCGAGCCCGCCGCCGCGGTGATCAACAGGTGTGGATGGTCGCTTTCGATCACCTCGCGCTGTTGGTCGGTGGGGTCGAACGGCTTCGTCATCGGTCGCCCTCGTCGTCGGCGTCGACAAATGGGTCGGGGACTTCGCCGAAGTCATGAGCCCGGCGGCAAAGCTCTCCCATATCGCAAAAACGGCACGCGTCCTCGCTCGGGCGCGCCTCCACGTCAGGCTCGGAAAGGCGTCGAAGGGCAATCCGCACCTGCTCTTCCACGAACGCGATCCAATCGCTTCGTTCTTCGGCGTCGAACGTGGAGAGCGTGAGGTTCGCGGTAACGGCCGGAGCAGGAATCGGCCTCGGTGAGAGGAAGAGCCTGCGTTGCTGCCCTAGAACGTCCACCTCGAGCCCCACGCCCGCCCCACCGGGAGGGATCGCCGCGAGCACCATCCCCATCTCAAACCGATCAGATTCTCGAAGCCGCTCGTGGAACTTCGGAGCGTCGGCCTCGGCGACAGGGTCGTGAGCCATAAAGAGGTTGATCACCTTGCGGTCGGCGATCTCAGCCATGCCTGCGAACGTGCCGCTCAGGTCCAAGGTCTGGCCGTCGCGGGTCTTGAACTTGGAGCGCAGGCCCTCTTCAAAGCTCACCCCCGGATATGCCTGTCCACGCCCCCACTGCGCTCGCGCCTCGAACTCGCGTTTCACCCACTCACCGATGAGCCGACGGCCACCCAAGCGCATCATCGCGAGGTCTTCGGGCGTGGTCTCGCCGGTCATGTCGTCCACGAGTTCATCGAGGCGCTCGGTCATGCGGGCGGTCGCCGTCAGCGGATCGGGCTGCGCGGGCAGAGACACCCGCTTGGGCAGATCGAGAAGGCGATTCCAGCGGCTCTGTGGCCGCTGAGCGCGGAGCTCCAGTCGGTTGGACGCCAGAAAACGGAACGGACAGGCGAGCACGCGGCTCAGGTCGGCGAGTGAGTATGACTCGCCGGGTTTCCGACGAACCCTCGCCGCGACCTGCTCCGACTCCAATCGGATGGGCAACGGGTCCTCGCGAGGCGACTGCAGCGCTTCTGCCAGCCGCACGTCGGCGGCAGCGATCGGAACGTCGGGGACCCATGTCCGGCGGGAGCGGCTGGATTCACGGATCCCCATGAGGCGCTCCACTTCGGTCAAGTAGAAGGCACGCACGTTGTCTCGGTCTTCGCCCGCCATCGGATAGCTGAACACCAACCGCTGTGAGGGCGCGGAACACACCCGGAAGAACTCGTCGCGCTCCTCAGCGGCTCGCCGTCTCGAGTCTGGAATCCGATGGCCGATCTGATCTGAGATCCAAGCGAGGTCGCTGTCGAAAAGGATGGGATCTTCGGTACGCCGACGGGGAAAGACCCCCTCCAGCATGCCCAGCACATAGACGACATCGGCGGGGCCGACTTCCTCTGCGCTGGCGACGACGGCGACTCCCCCTTCGCCGCGAGGGGTCGAGACTTGCTCCCGCTCCCACCGACTCCGGCACCTCCGCACGAAGGCTTGGAGGGTCATCGGTTTGCGATCATGGATCTTGTCGATCGCCGCCATCTCGGCGAGCGATCGCTGCAGCACGTTCATCGCGTACTGATCCCGGTCTCGGGTCGGCCCCGATCCCTCGAACGCCCGGGCCAACCAGGGTAGTGTCCCCAAGTCGCGAAGACGATCCGACCACGCCGCGAGGGACGACGGCTCGCGCAGGGCGTCCGTTCTCCAGGCCAGCAGCTCGCCGAGCCACGTCGGGGGTTCCTTCGACCCTTTGGCCAAGGTGTCGAGCGCGCGCCAGGGCTCGGTTCGGTCTTTCCGTGCTTCGCGGAACAGGTCCTCGACGAGGTTCCTCGTGTCAAAGTCGAGTCCGAAATACGAGCTTCGGAGCGCGACACGCAGTTGATTGGGCTCACGCGCGGCCAAGGCTTCGAGCAACTCGAGCAGGAACCTCGCGATCCCGGCCCCGAGCAGCGGCATCGACCGGGCGATCGAGAGCGTCACGCCGAGTCGCCGAGCCGCCGCTTCGAGGATTGGCGCGTACTCGTCGATGCGCCGGGCAACAATCGCGATCGTCGCCGCGTCGACGCCCGATGCCAGTTGGTCGCAAATCGCACGCAATGTCCACTCGCACTCGCCGAGTGGGTCTGGCATGGCCCAGACCTCGACGTCGAGCGGCTTGCGACTCCCTGGAACGTCGCGTTCGGCGAACAGGCGCCCGGTGAGCTCGTTCGGCAAGTGGAGCGGTTTCGGCGATTCACCCAGGAGGGCGCTGGCAGCCTTGGCTCCCGGAAACACCTGGTTGTTCGACGGGTGAGCGTCGACGATCGCCGTCACTTCGACCCCACAGTCAGCCACCCAGCGCACCCAACTCAAATCGACGGGATCGTCATGGGATCCGCAAAGCACGATCACACGGTCGGGCAGCGAGCCCATCGCGGGCAGGTCGAGACACGTGCGGATCCTCTCCGAGTTGAAGTGTTTGCCAAGGAGGGCGAGCGAGTGCGCGGACTCCCGCTGAATCGTCGCGAGAGTCTTAAGCTTCCCAGCGAGAGGCTCAGGAGCTTGGCCGGCGAGAACATCGAGCTCGGCCGCCTCGAGGCCGAACCCTCGCAGACGATCCAGCACCGAGATCGTCCGGGTCTGAAACCCCTGGGTCGATGCCGCCGCTGCGTAAGGGCCGTCCTCGACCGCCTCGCACGCGAGGGAGACGGCGGCTTGCAGATGGCCACGTCCAGGGAGCCCCCCCGCGAGCGCTTCCGACAGGGCCAAGAAGTGTCCGACGAGCTGGCCGAACTCGAGGTAGTCGGCAGCAGATTCGCCTAGGGTCTCACGCGCAGCCCGGAGGCGTCCTGGGGAAAATGCGGTGACGACAACCGGTCCGCGTTTCGCGACCAGGCCCACGATCTCCCGCAATGGCGCCGCCCCCGGCGTCGCCGCAATCACGTTCATGCGGGGCAGGGCCATCGGAGTCAGTGTATCATGCGCCATATGGGGAATCACCCCGGTGCAGCTTCGACCGGCCCGGAGGAGCCCCAAGAGCGAACCGCGAAGCAGGTTCATCCGTCCTGGGGACGCAAACCGATTTGGACGCTGAAGCGGCAGCTTATGGGCAACTTGGTGCCGGGGCTGCTCGCCGCTCCGTTCGCTGCCTATGGCGTGTTCGAAATGTGGCGCTCCGGAGACCTGCTCGGACGAGGTTTGGCCGCCCTGGTCGCTGCAGCCGTGGTCGGTTGGATCGCCCTCAACTTCCTCGGGCTGTATCAGAACAGGGCGATCCATCGCGAGATGGAAATGCGGCTGAGGTCCGAGCGCCCTCGACCGCCGTATCGCCGGTACTTCGTTGGGATGGCGACGCCCGCGTTTCGGGGCTGGCTCGATCCTCACGAGGACGTGGGGTATCTCATGCTCTATCCAGATCGGATCGAGTTCTTCGGCGAACGCCATCGGGTCGTGATCGAGCGTGAGAAGATCGTCGACATCCGCGTGCGGCCTAACGTCCACACCCTGGTCGGTCTCGGGCGATGGGTGTCGGTCGAGGCGACGGTCGACGGCAAGCCTGCGCGCCTGCTGATCGAAATCCGTCAGCGGAATACCCTTCTGGGCAACCTCCGTATGAGCCGAACGCTCTTAAAGAAGCTCCGTAAGTGGCTCGCCGAGCCGTCCTAACCCTACTTCGACAGTCTGAGTGAATCCCCTTGGCTCCCCAATCCGTAACTTGAGCCAAATGGGAGCCGTCTTCTTCGGAATCGTCATCTTCGTGCTGTCGTTCGTTTTGAGCGGGCTGCACTCGCAGACAGGCGACAAGGTGAACCTCAAGCCAATGGCATGGATGGCCAGAACGCTCGGCATCGTGCTCATCGTCGGGGGCGTGCTGTGGAGCGGAGTCGTCCAGATTCCCGCCGGATATGCTGGCGTTCTCCTTCGATTCGGGGCCGTGCAGGGCAGCCTCGACCCGGGTATTCACCTGATCGTGCCGGGGGTCAACAGCGTCGAGCTCTTGGAGACCCGAACCCAGAAGGAGGAAACCCAGGCGAGCGCGGCGAGCCGCGACCTTCAGGTCGTCACGACGATCCTCGCGATCAACTTCCGCCTGGACCACACGACCGTCGGTGACATGTACGCCAAGGTCGGGCCCCTTTATCGCGAGCGCATCATCGACCCGGCAGTGCAGGAGTCGCTCAAGGTCGTGACGTCGAGCTACACCGCGGAGGACCTGATCCGGAACCGGGCCAAGGTCAAATCAGAGGTCGAAGCCGAGATCATCAAGCGACTGCTCGCCTATCACATTACGGTCGACCCTCAGGGCGTTTCGATCGTCAACTTCGACTTCTCGGAGGAGTTCAACAAGGCGATCGAGGCCAAGCAGGTCGCTCAGCAGGAGGCTGAGAAGCAGAAGTACGTGCTGCAGCAGGCTGAGCTCCAGAAACAGACCGAGGTCGCACGCGCCCAAGGTAAGGCTCAGGCAGCCAAGCTCAACGCGGAAGCGCTCAAGGTTAGCGGTGGCGGACTCGTCATCGCCAGGGAGTGGATCGACAAGTGGGACGGTCACCTGCCGAGCGTCTCCGCGGGAGGCAGCGGAGGAGGCCAGTTCATCATCGACCTTGGCTCGCTCCTTCGCCAAGGTAGCACCCCTAGCGGCCAGTAAGGCTGCGCGGGAAGATACACTGATGCGGCCGTGAACGCCCGCACCCCGATGCTGCAGCAGTATTTCCGGGCAAAGGAGGAGCACCCGGGGGTGCTCCTCGCGATGCGCGTCGGCGACTTCTACGAGTTCTACGGCGAGGACGCGGAGGTGGCGGCCCAGGCCCTCGAGATCACCTTGACCGGCCGTGAAGACGGCGACAACGGGCGGATCCCGATGGCGGGCGTGCCCTTCCACTCGGTCGAGAAGTACCTGGCTCGGCTGCTGCAGAAGGGGCTCAAGGTCGCCCTTTGCGACCAACTGGAAGATCCGAAGCAGGCGAAGGGCTTGGTCAAACGAGGCGTGACCCGGGTTCTGACTCCGGGCACGCTGATGGAAGACTCGATGCTCCCCGCCGAGCAAAACAACTTCCTCGCGGCGATCTGCGTGCAGGATGGACGCGCGGGCCTTGCAGTCCTCGATCCGTCCACCGGAGAGTTCGCGGTGACCGAGATCCAGGGCGAGCAACTCGAGGATCGTCTGCTGCAGGAGCTTGCACGCCTTCGCCCCAGTGAGCTGTTGGTAGGACCCAAAGCGGAACCGTTCGGCGAAGCCGCCAAATCAGGCTTGGGGACGAGCGTGACCGAACGGCCGGTGCTTTCGGCCGAGCGCGCCGCTCGCAAGATTTTGGAGCAGTTTGATGCCCAGAACTTGCAAGGATTCGGGGTCGACGACAAGCCAAGCGCGGTCATCGCGGCGTCGATGATCCTCGGGTACGCCGAGCAAAACCACCTCTCGCTGGCACACGTCGACAGCTTGTCCGCCTATTCGGTGGACGGCTTCATGCGGCTCGATGTCGCCACCAGGCGATCGCTCGAGCTGACGACCAACATGGCGGACGGGTCCCGTCGCCACACCCTCCTCGCGGTGCTCGATCAAACGGTCACGACGATGGGGGCGAGACTGCTGCGCAAGTGGATCGAGCAGCCCCTCCTCGAGTTGCCGGCGATCCGCTCGCGGCAGGACGCGGTGGTCAGGTTCCTGGAATCGTCCATCGTTCGAGGGGACCTTCGCGACGCCCTGAAGGCGGTCAGCGATATCGAGCGATTGGCATCGCGCGCCGCGACCGGTCTCGCGGGTCCGCGCGACCTCGCCGCACTGCGAAGCTCACTCTACGCGCTGCCGCGGCTGGCGGAGCCCCTTCGGAAGGTCGGGCTTGGCCGCATTCAAGAACTTCGCGAGCAGATCGGCGATCATGGCGACCTGGCCTCGCTCTTGGAGAAGGCGCTCGTTAAGGATCCGCCTCACACGGTGCGGGAAGGCGGCTTGATCCGGGAAGGCCACGACTTGGAGCTGGATACCCTCAGAGATCTCGCCCGAAACGGCAAGGGCTACATCGCTCGGCTGGAGGCCAAGGAGCGGGAGCGCACCGGGATTTCGACCCTCAAAGTCGGATTCAACGCGGTCTTCGGCTACTACCTCGAGGTCTCCAAGGCCCACATCGAGCGGGTCCCCGAGGACTACATCCGCAAGCAGACCACCGCCAACTCGGAGCGCTACATCACCGCCGAGCTGAAAGACCACGAGTCGCAGGTTCTCGGCGCGGAAGAGAAGGCCCAGGCGCTCGAAGCCGACCTGTTCAACCGCCTTCGATCGCGCGTCGCCGAGCACACGGCCTCGCTGCTCAAGACCGCTCGCTCGCTGGCTGAAATCGACGTCTTGGCGTCGCTCGCCGACGCAGCTGCGATCCGCGGATACGTCCGGCCGGAGCTGTGCGAGGAAGACGTTCTCGAGATTCGCGGGGGCAGGCACCCGGTCGTGGAGGCTTCGACCACCACCTTCGTTCCCAACGACGTCGACCTTGGCGAGACCCGCACGATCATCCTGACCGGGCCCAACATGAGCGGCAAGTCGACCTACCTCCGCCAGATCGCGCTGATCTGCCTGATGGCCCAGATCGGCAGCCTCGTGCCGGCCAAGTCGTGCCGGCTCGGTCTGTGCGATCGCATCTTCGCAAGGATCGGGGCCAAGGACGAACTCGCCCTCGGGCAGAGCACCTTCATGGTCGAGATGGTCGAGTCGGCGAACATCCTGAATCATGCGAGCCCGCGCAGCCTGGTCATCCTCGACGAGGTCGGACGCGGCACCTCGACGTACGACGGGCTGGCGATCGCGTGGGCGATGATCGAGCACCTCGCCTCGATCGGGGCGAAGACGCTGTTTGCCACCCACTACCATCAGCTCAACGCGCTCGCCGACCAGATGAGCGGAGTCGTGAACTGCCGGGTCTCGGTGGAGGAGCTGGGCGATCGGATCGTCTGGACCCACCGCGTGCTGCCAGGAGGGACGGACCGCTCGTACGGAGTCCACGTAGCGCGGATGGCGGGGGTGCCAAGCGCGGTGCTCGAACGGGCGGCCGACATCCTGCGCGAGCTCGAACAAAAGACCGCGCCGGTCGAGGTCGCCGAGACCAAGAAGCTTCAGCTCACCCTGTTCGAAGGTGAGGAGTCCGCGATCGAACGCGAGCTCAAGGGGCTGGATGTGAACCTCCTGACCCCGGTCGAAGCCCTCTCCCTCCTGGATGAGTGGAAGCGCAGAATCTAGGCCAAGGTATCCTCCAAGCTAGCGGATGAGGGTCTATTTCATCACGATCCCACTCTCCCTCGCTTTGGCGGGCGGCGGCGCGCTCTTCTATCTGCGGTCGAAGATGGCATTCGGCGACCAGCCGGTCATCGGCAACTTGCCCAAGCACCCGGTGAGCGAGGCGATGCGCCAACAGGCGCTCGTGGAGGCCAAGAAGGTCGCCCCCGAGTTCCTGCTGTCCGACCTTGGCGGTAAGAAATACACCCGCCGGGACGCCCAAGCCGGCAAACCCACCTTGTTCTACTTCGTGCAGAACGGCTGCCCGTGCAGCATCGACGTCGAGCCGCTCTTTCACACCCTTTGGAAGCACCACGAGGGCAGGCTCAACTTCGTCGCGATCATCGATTCGGAACCAGGAAAGGCGAAGGTCTGGGCGGAGCAGAACGCGACGCCGTATCTGATGCTGTGCTCCCCCGACGGCGCGGCGATGCGGGCGTTCCACGCGCCTCAGTCGGTCTACTCGACCCTGGTCGAGGCGGACGGCACGATCGTCGCCCAGTATCCCGGGTACTCGCAACGAATCCTCAGTGCGATGAACGCCGCGATGGCGAAGGCCGCCGGAGTGGCGGAGAGGCCGTTCGACACCGCCTACGCTCCGAAAGAGGACAGCTCGGGATGCGCCTTCAAGAGCGTGGATCTCAGTGCGGGCGCCGAAAGTCCGGATTCAAACTGAGGTTAGGCCTTATACTGTCGGAAGGGTCTGCGTCTGCCGCCCTTCGGAGGATAATGCCCATGTTCGCGGCCGTCTTGTGTTCACTCGTCGCGCTCGCCCAAGTCGACGATGGTCCAACGCCCGCGCAGATGGCCGACGCAGTTCGCAGAATCTTGCCGTACTTTGAAGTGTCGAACCGGCAGCGCATATTACAGCAACTCGAGAGTCCGGAACCGCTGGCAATTCTTGAAGGCGGCAAGAAGAGACTAAGGCTTGGGATTGCTGGTGCAAGCTTTGACTTGAGGACCGGAGAGCTCTTGTCCTTTTGGTGCAGCCTGGCCCCTGCCGAGCCACGCCAAGCGACCGACGCAGAAGTCGAGGCA
>WBZR01003815.1_pt1 | contig 13049 bp, 13 predicted proteins | sample 5204231 | NCBI WGS metagenome assembly WBZR01 (sample SAMN12412403, study PRJNA552823) | activated sludge metagenome | isolation source: activated sludge from anammox sidestream of wastewater treatment plant... | place: USA: Virginia | collected 2017-08
CTCTTCCACCGCCTGCTCGAGCAAGCCATGCAGATCGATCACGTCCCCGTCACCGCGATCGCCAGCGGTCGCCCATGAGCAGACAAGGGGCGTCATCCGGATACCCCACTGCAGGCATATTGGCGCGACCGAGGACGCCGCCTGACGCCGCTTTGCAGCCGCCAGAGCTGTGCGGTATTCCCCGGACGGTGCACTAGCGCTCGACCATGACCGAGGTTGCCTTGACGACCGCCGTGGCGCTCATCCCGGGCTTCAGGCTCAGCTCGCTCACGGCCTCGCGGGTGACGACGGCGACAACCCGCGCGGGCTCGGTCACGGTCAGCTCGACCTGGGCGAGCAGACCTTCGACACGGACGTCGCTGACGACGCCCCGGAAGCGGTTGCGGGCGCTCAGGCGCTCCGCGCCGCCGGCGCCGCGCAGGCGGGCGATCTCGGTCGCCCGCACGAGGCGCCGGTTGGCCGCGTCTCGCTCGGTCTTGATCCGGCCGGCACGATCCCACCGCCTGAGCGTGTCCAGGCTGATCCCGAGCGCCCGGGCCGCCTCACTCGCCGTATACGTATCCATAGGCATCGCCTATGCACGATACAGGGAATCAGGGGAGACCGAAACCGGCGGCGCGGAGCGCGGCGCGTCCCGGCTCCGCGAGCAGGAGCGCGACGAAGGCGCGGGCGATCTCGACGCGTGAGCTGTCGCGGATGACCGCAACCTGGTAGGCGACGACGGGCTGGGCGCTCGCCGGAAGCTCGATCACCTCGACCTCGCCCGCCACCGGCCGCACGTCGGTCGCGTAGACGAAGCCCGCGTCGGCCTCGCCGAGCGCCACCTTGGCGACGACGCCCTTGACGTCGTCCTCGTTGCTGACGACGTTCCGAAGCGCCGCCGCGAGCCCGAGGGCGTCGAGCGCCTTCCGCGCGTAGTCGCCGACCGGCACGCCCTCCGCGCCGAGCACGAGCTTGACCCCCGGACGCGCGACATCCTCGACCGAGCTGATCTCCGCGGGATTCCCGACGGGAACGACCACCACGACCCGGTTCGTCGCGAAGGTGACCGGCTGCTCGACGAGACCTTCGTCGAAGAGCTGCTGCGGGTACTTCGGGCTCGCAGCCGCGTACACGTCCGCGGGCGCACCCTCGCGGATCTGCGTGGCGAGCTCGTCCGAGCCGCCGAAGCTGTACGTGGCCGCAGGGTCGAGCGCGGGCATCACGTCGCGCAGGGAAGCCGCGGCCAACACGGTCAGGTGCGAGCCGGCCGCCGGCGGGTCCGAGCCACCGCCGCAGGCGGCGGTCAGGCCGAGCGCGAGCGCGAGCAGGAGGGGTAGCGTCGATCGGTGTCTGTTCATGGCGCCGGATCGTGCCGGTGGCGGCGTCGGGCCGCAAGAAAGCCCTGGGCGCCACCCGCCGCTACCTAGGCGATCGTGCGGATGCGCACCCTAATCGCGCTCGAACAGGGCCGCCTGCCCCTGGCCGACGCCGACGCAGAGCGTCGCGAGCCCGTAGCGGCCGCCGCGGCGGCGCAGCTCGTGCAGCAGGCTGACGACGAGCCGGGCGCCGCTCATGCCGAGCGGGTGGCCGAGCGCGATCGCGCCACCGTTGACGTTAACCCGGGTGGGGTCGAGCCCGAGCTCGCGGACAACGGCGAGGCTCTGGGACGCGAACGCCTCGTTCAGCTCGACGAGGTCGAGCTCGGCGACGGCGATCCCGGTCCGGGCGAGCACCTTGCGCACCGCCGGGATCGGTCCGATCCCCATCAGGCGCGGGTCGACCCCCGCGACGGCGCTCGCGACGAACCGGCCGAGTGGCGGCGCGGCGAGCGCGCGCGCCTTCTCGGCGCTGGCGATGACGAGGGCGGCGGCGCCGTCGTTGATGCCGCTCGCGTTGCCCGCGGTCACCGTGCCGCCCGCCCGGAAGACCGGCTTCAACGCGGCGAGCTGCTCGCGCGTGGCCTGGGGGCGCGGGTGCTCGTCGGTATCGAAGCCGTCGACCGCGACCAGCTCGTCCGCGAAGCGGCCGGCGTCGCGAGCGGCGAGCCAGCGACGCTGGCTCTCGAGCGCGAAGGCATCCTGGTCCTCGCGGCTGACGCCGTACTCCGCGGCGACGTTCTCGGCCGTCTCGCCCATCGACTCAGCCGGGAAGCGAAGCCGCGGGTTGACGAAGCGCCAGCCGATCGTCGTGTCGTACGCCGTCCGGTCGCCGCGCGGGAAGGCCGTCTCGGGCTTGCCGAGCACGAGCGGGGCGCGGCTCATGGACTCGACCCCGCCGGCAACGAAGAGGTCGCCCTCGCCGGCGCGAATCGCGTGACAGGCGGCGACGATCGCGGAGAGCCCGCTCGCGCAGAGGCGGTTGACGGTCACGCCCGCGACGGACTGGGGCAGGCCCGCGAGCAGCGCCGCGAGCCGCGCGACGTTGCGATTGTCCTCGCCCGCCTGGTTCGCGCAACCGAGGTAAACGTCCTCGATCTCCCCCGGGTCGACCCCGGCGCGCTCGACGGCAGCCCCGATCGCGTGGGCGGCGAGATCGTCCGGGCGGATGCCGGCGAGTCCCCCCGCGTAGCGCCCGATCGGGGTGCGCACGGCGGAGAGGACGACCGCGTCCGGCACGAGCGCAGCGTAGCGCGGGGGCGCTCAGGAGACGAACTCGACCCGCACGGGGCCGGGAAACGCGCCGATCTGCTCGCCCCGGCGCAGGAGCTCGGTGACAGCGGCGCGCCCTTCCTCCCCGTAGTCCTGCGTCAGCTCGTTCACGTACATGCCGACGAAGCGGTCAGCGAGCGCCGGGTCGAGCCCCCGCCCGAACTCGAGCGCGTACTCGAGCGCCTGCTCGCGATGCTCGAGCCCGGCCTCGATCGAGTCGTGCAGGATCTCCGAGAGCGCGTGGAGCGTCTCCCCGCCGAGATCTCGGCGGGCGACGTTGATCCCGAGCGGGAGCGGCAGCCCGGTCTCGAGCAGCCACCATTCGCCCAGATCGACCACCTTGGCGAGACCCTGGCGGCCGAACGTGAGCTGCCCTTCATGGATGACGAGCCCCGCCTCGGAGCGCCCGGACGCGACCTCCTCCAGAACCGTGTCGAAGGGGACCTCGCGGAAGGCGAAGTCCGCTCCGAGAAAGAGCCGTAGCGTCAGAAACGCGGTCGTCATCCGCCCCGGCACCGCAATCTCGACCCGCTCGAGATCGTCGCGCGTGAGCGGCTTGCGGGAGACGACGACGGGCCCGTAGCCGGAGCCCATGCTCGCGCCGTGCGGCAGGAGCAGGTAGCGCTCCTGGACGAACGGGTAGGTGTGCAGGGAGATCGCGCTCACCTCGAGCCGGCCCTCGAGCGCCCACTCGTTCAGGGTCTGGATGCCCTCGAGCACGTGCTCGAACTCGAACCCGCGCGGGTCGGCGCGGCCGCTCGCGAGCCCCCAGAACATGAAGGCGTCGTCGGGATCGGGGCTGTGGCCGAGGCGAATCAGCATCGAGCGGATGAGGCTAGCAATCCTGCGCCGGCACGGGGCGGGAGAGGCGCCGGCCGCCTACAATTTGCGGCGTGTCGAAAGTCGAGCTCTCCGACGCGATCCAGGACTACCTGAAGGAGATCTACAAGCTCCAGGCCGGCGCCGGACGCGCCACGACCACCGCGATCGCCCGGGCGATGCACGTCGCCCCGTCTTCGGTGACCTCGATGCTGAAGAAGCTCGCGGCGCTCGGCCTCGTCGAGCACGCCCGCTACCGCGGCGTCCGCCTGACGGCCCCGGGGGAGCGGGTCGCACTCGAGGTGATCCGCCACCACCGCCTGCTCGAGCAGTACCTGGCCGAGACGCTCGGACTCTCGATCGACGCGGTCCACGCGGAGGCAGACCGGCTCGAGCACGCGCTCTCCGAGGAGCTCGAGACGTTGATCGACCGGACGCTCGGGTATCCGACCCACGACCCGCACGGGCACCCGATCCCGAACGCCGACCTCGAGCTCGCGCATTCGGAGCTGCGCCCGCTCGCGGAGCTGGCACCGGGCGAGCACGCGACCGTGCGCCACGTCCCGGACGGGGATCCCGCGCTCCTTCGCTACCTCTCGAAGCTCTCGCTCCTGCCCGGCCACCGGGTCGAGCTCTGCAGCGCCGCCCCGTTCGGCGGGCCGGTGACCGTGCTCGTCGCGAGGACGAAGCACGCGATCTCCCGCGAGCTCGCGGGCGAGATCGGCGTGGGCTGACCGCCTCCGGCTACGCGCGCGGCGGGTGGCCGAAGAACCAGCGCTCGAGCGGGCGCAAGAGCTCGTCGTCTGCGAACTCCGGCACGTGCTCGTCCAGGCCCTCCGTCCGCGAGACGACGAGGTCGTCGCGCAGCGCCGCGTTCGCGGCCTCGAGCGCGTCACCAAGCTCGTAGCCCGCGAAGACGTAGTCGTCGGGGCGCGGCTCCGGGACCGAGCGGTTGGCGGGATCGATCGCCCGTCCGACCGCCCAGACCGCCCCCGGACGGCGCTCGATCCAGATCACGATCTGCTGTCGCGCCCCGTCGTCGCCGATTCCGTGCAGCACGCGCTCGGCGAACCGCATGGCCTCGGATTCCTGCCTCACCCGGCAAAGGATACAATCCGGATCGTGGGCCGTCTTGCCAAGTACCTGCGAAACCCGTTCGCGTCCCTGTTCTCGCGCTCGACCCGCGAGGACCAGCTCGCGGCGTACGTGATCCGCGAGCACAAGCTCGGGCGCGACCTCGACGACATCCTCGACGACCCGTACATGCGAAACCGGGCGAGCGAGCTCGAGCGGCGGCGCCTGCTCGAGCGGCCCGACCTGATCCGCGCGATCGGCGAGGACACCGCGCGGGCCGCCGCCCGACCCGAGTAGACCGTCAGAGCGCGAGAGCGCGCTCGAAGACGAGCGCCGCGAGCGCCGCGTCCGCGAGCGGCGCGCCCGAGCTCTTGTAGACGACGACGTCGGCATCGTGCGCGCGCGCCTGCACCTCGCCGGAGAGAACGGCCGCGAGCTCGTGCACCTCGAGCCAGTCGAGGACGCCTCGCTCGACCGGCTCGACCAGGTCGCCGGCGCCGACGTGTGCCTGCTCGAGCGAGTCGCAGCACACGAAGGAGGCCCGCCCGAGCGTCGCGTTGTCGAGCTCGCGATCCTCGCGGCGGGTGGCCCCCGTGGCCAGCACGCACGCGCCCGGGCGCAACCAGTCTCCCCGCAGGACGGGATCCCGCGAGCTCGTGGCGGTGACGACGACGTCCTGCTCGGCCGCGTCGCGGCCGTACCCGGACGGCTCGGCCCCGGATTGTCCGCAGAACGCGGTGAGACGGGCGGGGGTGCGGCAGTAGCCGACGACGCGCTCGAGCTCGGGCAGGGTCAGGGCGAGGCATTCGACGTGGGCCGTGGCCACGCGCCCGCAGCCGATCACTCCCAGCGTGCGCGCGCCCGGTCGGGCGAGTTGGCGGGCTGCGAGCGCGGACGTCGCGGCGGCCCGCAGCGCGGTCAGCCGACCGGCCTCGACGAGCGCGAGCAGCTCCGGCCGGTCGGCGGCCGCGAGCGCGACGACCCCGCAGCCGTCGAGCAGCGCGGTCACGGCGCCGAGCTCGAGCTCGCGATCGGAGACGGGGGCCGCCGTCAACGCACCCGCCTCGAGCGAGACCCGGGCTCCCGGCGGGCAGTCAACGGCGCCCGCGGCGGCACGAGCGAGGCACGCCTCGACCGTGGCGATCGCGTCGGCGGGGGCGAGCAGGGCCTCGACGTCGGCCTCGCGCAGATGGAGCGTCACGGGCGCCTCGAACCGATCGCAGCACCCATCACCGACCCCCTCGCTCGACCGTGCGCGCAGACGATCCATGCGCCCGAGAGGATTCGAACCTCTGGCCTCAGCCTCCGCAGGGCTGCGCTCTATCCCCTGAGCTACGGGCGCGCCGGAGCGACCATTCTAGCCGTGCGCCCGCCCACGCCGAGCACGGCCTCCTCCGGCACCTCGGCGCGCACGTACCCAAGCGCGACCGTGTCCTCGCCCGCTGCGGCGGCGCTCGTGATCCGCCCGACGACCTTGCCGTCGCAGAGGATCGGCGTCTCCGGCCCGGGCGCAGGCCCTCCGTCGAGCTCGAGCACGCGCAGCGCCCGGTTTCGGTGACCGCGGTAGTGCAGCCGGGCCACCGGCTCCTGGCCCGGGTAGCAGCCCTTGCCGAAGCTGACCGCGCGCTCGACGAGGCCGGCCTCGGCGGGCAGGACGCGGTCGTCGATCTCGCGTCCGAAGCGGGGCGTCCCGGCCCGGATCCGCAGCAGCTCGAGCGCGTCGCCGGCCAACTCGGTCGCTTCGGGCGGCGGCTCCCGGTCGAGGAGCTCGTAGCCGGGCGTCCCGTAGTCGGCCGTCGGCACGGCGAGCGCGCCCGGGGGCGGAGCGGCACCGAGGACGAGGCACGAGGAGTGGTCCTCGAGCGCGATCTCGGCACGGGCGGCGAAGCGCGCGCGGGCAAGCTCGCGGCGGACGGCCTCCCCGAGCTCCGGCTCGGTCAGGAGCAGGTAGTCGTCGTCGCCGCGGCGCAGCACGCGCAGGGTCGCGATCACCTTCGCGCGAGCGGTGAGCAGGAGCGCGTCGCACGACTCCCCGCCGGCCAGCGCGAGCACGTCGTTCGAGAGCATGCGCTGCAGGTACTCGCCGGCGTCGGGCCCGATCACGCCCACGAACGCGCGCGGCCGGCGCGCCACCCACACGCCCGAGCTTCCCACCACTCCATTGTACGGACGGGGATCCCGCCGCCCGGGCGACGGCTACACGAGCTCGCGGGGGGCGCTCGCGTCGAAGCGGCGGGAGCAGAGACGCTCGCCGCGGTCGTAGGCCTCGATCTCGTTGCGGGTGTGGAAGCGCTCGGCGTCGGCCCACATCGCGCTCCTCGCCTCGACCCAGCGGCGCTCCGGGCCGCGGCCGACAGCGACCGTATGCGCGGTCTCGACCCGGGCGGAGAGCGGAGCGCCCTCGACGATCGAGAACGTCTCGCGATAGGAGTCGTCGATGACGGTCCCGTCCGGCAGCCGGCGCTCGCCGCCCCCGTAGACGTAGGCCAGCTCGACGCGGCCGGTGAAGAGGTCGCGGGTGACGGTACGTGACGAATACCCCGGCGAGAGCTCCACGACGTCGAGCGGCGGCGTACCCTCCGGGGGCTCGAACGGGCGCAGCTCGCGGTCGGCGGCGCTGGGCGCGCGCACCGGCAGGACGAGCCGGCTCGCGCCGCAGACCACGGTCAGCGCGACCGGCTCGGGCGAGGGCCAGAGCATCGGCCAGTAGCACGTCGAGAGGGCGAGCCGGATCCTGTGCCCCGGCCGGTACGCGTACCCGGTCGCGTCGAGGCGAACCGTGATCTCGTAGCGGCGGCCCGGCTCGAGCGGCTCCGGCCGCTCGTGGCCGTCGCGATGGGTCAGGTTCAGGTACCCGCGCGTGACGAGCGCGGAGCTGCCGTCGGGAGCGACATCGCAGAGACGGGCTGCGATGAGCGCCCGGGGCCGGTCGGCCGCGAGAACGAGCCGCAGCTCCGGGAAGCCGAGCAGCTCGACGCCCCGCTCGAGCGGGGGGGAGTCGAACGCGAGCGAGAGCCCGTCGTCGATCCGCTGGTCGCCGGGCAGGTCGGCGGCGTCCCCGTACGGGCACCAGAGGCCCGAGTCGAGCCCGGTTGCCTGCGGCGAGGAGTGCACGAGCTCGAGCTCGGGCTCGGCCTTCGCCCCGAGCGTGCCGCGGCCGAGGTGGAACGCTCGCGGCTCGAGCCCCCCCGGCGGCCACGCCGGCTCGGCCACCCAGCGGCCCGGGTGCGTACGGACCCTGGTCCGCGGGCGCGCAGGCTCCTGGAGCCAGGCCCGCAGCATCGGCTCCGCCATGATCCCCGTGTCGATCCCCTTCAGCCAGTGGTCCCACCAGCGCAGCGACTCCTGGAGGAAGCCGATCGGCGGCCCCGGTATGCCCTCCTCCGGGAACGCGTGCGCCCACGGTCCGATCAGGCCCTTGCGCGGGCAGGAAAGCCCCTCGAGCAGGCGCGGGATCGCGTTCGTGTAGCCGTCGGCCCAGCCGCCGACCGCGTAGACCGGGCAGCGGATCGCCCCGTAGTCCTCGCGGACCGAGCCGTGGCGCCAGTACCCGTCGCGCAGCTGGTGGCGAAGCCACTCCTCGACGTACGGCGGCGTCCGCTCGAGCCGCTCGAGCCAGAGCTTCCGCCACCCCGGGCCGACCACCTCGGGCGCGGGCGGCACGGCGTTCCAGACGAGCATCTGGGAGGCCCACGGGAGCATGTCGATCGCGAGCACGCAGCCGCCCGCGTAGTGGACGTCGTCGGCGTAGCGGTCGTCGGTCGAGCAGATGGTGATGATCGCGCCGAGCGCGGGCGGGCGGCGGGAGGCCACCTGGAGCGCGTTGAAGCCGCCCCAGGAGATCCCGAACATCCCGACCGCGCCCGTGCACCAGGGCTGCGCGGCCAGCCAGGCGATCGCCTCGACCAGGTCGTCCTGCTCGCGCGGCAGGTACTCGTCGAGGAGCAGGCCATCCGAGTCGCCGCTCCCGCGCAGGTCGACCCTGACCGCGGCGTACCCATGCCCCGCCAGGTAGGGGTGACGGACGGTGTCACGCGCCGCGGTCCAGTCGCTCTTGCGGTAGGGAATCGCCTCGAGCAGCGCCGGCACCGGGGCGGCTTCCGCATCCTCGGGCAGCCACACCCGCGCCGCGAGACGGCAGCCGTCGGAGAGCGGGATCCAGACGTTCTCGATCTCGCGCACGCGCCGGGGGAGGTCGGCCCTTGCCCGCATCCGTCGGTTCACGGAGGATAATGCGCCAGCACGACCCAGCACATGCCCGCTCACGCGACTCTCTTCGGCAGGCCACTGCCGCCCGGCGGCACGATCGGGGTCGCCGCCTGCGCGAGCCCGTATTTCAACCGCTCGGAGATCCTGCGCGGCGTCGAGTGGTGGGAGTCCCACGGCTACCGCGTCAAGCTCGGCGAGCACGTCTTTGCCCGCGACGGGTACGTCGCGGGCGCCGCGGACGGCCGGGCTCGCGACCTCGAGGCGATGTTCGCCGACCCCGAGGTCGACGTCGTTCAGGCGCTCCAGGGCGGCTACGGCTCGACCGAGCTGATCCCCCTCCTCGACTTTGACCTGATCGCCGCCAACCCCAAGCCGTTCGTCGGCTACTCGGACATCACGGCGCTCCACGTCGCGATCCGCCAGCGCACCGGGCTCGCGACGCTGTACGGCTACGGCCTGATCGGGGTGGGCGACCCCGAGGCGACCGCGTTCACGAGGGAGCGCCTGCTCGCGGTGGTGTCGGGCGACGGCACGGGCGAGGTGCCGCGGAATCCCGACGATCCCTACGTGCGCGCGATCGCGGGCGGGACCGTCACCGCTCCCCTCGTCGGCGGCTGCCTCTGGCTGCTCATGCAGACGATGGGCACGCCGTGGGAGCTCGACCTCGACGGCTGCATCCTCTTCTTCGAGGACGTCGACGCGCCCGCCTGGTACGTGGACGGGAACCTGACCCAGCTCGCCCAGGCGGGGAAGCTCGACGGCGTCGTCGGCGTCGTCGTCGGCGAGATGGAGAAGTGCGACTGGCGCGAGCAGCGCCCGGAGTGGCCGCAAACGAAGTCGCTCGAGGACGTGCTCGAGGAGAAGCTCGGGCCGCTCGGCGTCCCGGTCCTCTACCGGCTGCCGCTCGGGCACGCAAAGCACATGGCGGCGCTGCCGCTCGGGGTGACCGCCACGCTCGACGCCGACCGCCGGAGGCTGACCGTGGACGAGCCCGCGCTGCGGGCGTAGGATCGCGGGGCCCGGGGCAACAGGGGAAAGGAGAGGGCATGAGGGCACGGGTTTTCCTACTGCTCGCCACGCTGGCGCTGGCGCTGCTCGTGGCCGGCTGCAGCGGCGACTCGGAGACCGCGCCGCCCGCCACGAGCGGGGCGGAGACGCAGGGCGGCACGGACACGGAGGCGCCTCCGCCGGACACCGAGACCGAGCCGGCCGAGACCGAGACCGGCGAGATCGTCAAGGGCGGAATCCTGCGGATCGGGACGATCAACGACATCGACTCGCTGAACCCCTTCAACTACATCGAGGCCCAGGCCTACCAGGCGTTCATCATGCTGCTCCCGCAGCTCGTCCAGTACGAGTACACGACCGAGGCGGGCTACCAGCTCGTCGGCGACTGGGCTACCTCCTGGGAGACTTCACCCGACGGTCTCGACTGGACGTTTCACCTGGTTCCGGGCACCGCATGGTCGGACGGAACGCCGATGACCGCCGACGACGCAGCCTGGACGATCAACACCACCGTGAAGTACGCGGACGGACCGACCGCCGTGATGGCTCCCTCGGTCAATCACGTCGAGAGCGCGGAGGCGATCGACGACAAGACGCTCGTCATCCACTACCGACAACCTGTCGGTAACGCCCTCGAGCAGCTCGAGCAGTTCTTCGTCGTGCCGAGGCACGTCTACGAGCCGCTCGAGCAGCAGGATCCGAAGGAGCTGAAGCGCTTCAAGCCCGAGCAGAACCTCCCGATGGTCACCGGCGGCGCCTTCACGCTCAAGCAGTACGAGTCGAAGGGGACGAACGTCTTCGTTCCCGATCCGAACTACTGGGGGGAGCCCGCGAACGCCGAGGCGGTCGCGCTCATCTACTACACGAACTCCGACTCGATGATCGCCGACCTCCAGGCCGGCGAGCTCGACTGGGTCGACCAGGTGCCGTTCAACGCGGTCGACGTGCTCAAGGCCGACGAGAACCTGACGGTCAACGAGGTGCCCGGAGCGGAGACGACAAACATCACCTGGAACTCGAACCCGCACAAGCAGACGAACGTCGAGCTGCTCGACCCGCGGGTCAAGAAGGCGCTGTCCATGTGCATCGACCGGGAGAAGATCATCGAGGTCGTCTTCAACGGCTACGCGACGACCGTCGAGAGCCTCCCGGGCCACATCTCGAACCTCGAGAACCCCGACCTCGGGCCGCTCGTCCACGACTGCGCCGAGGGCAACCGGATGCTCGACGAGCTCGGCTACGCGCGAGGCGCCGACGGGATCCGCATCGTTCCGGCGACCACGGGCGAGAACGCGCAGCCCGAGCACCCGATGGAGTACGAGATCGTCACGCCCACGGGTGTCGACTTCAATATCGACCGCTCGTTCCAGATCGTCCAGGAGGGCTTCGCGGAGGCAGGCGTGAGGGTAACGCAGCGCGTTGGGGGCGACTCGACCGCCACCTACGCGATCCAGACGGGAGACGACTGCGACCCGGCGACGTCGACCGGCTACCAGGGCTGGGACATCGCGATGTGGGACTGGGTTGGCTACATCGATCCCGACTTCATGCTTTCGGTCGTGACGAAGGGCCAGTGGTGCTCCTGGAGCGACACCGGCTGGGACAACCCGGAGTACGACGCGATGTACGCGAAGCAGGGTGCGACGATCGACCCGGACGAGCGCAAGGCAATCGTCTACGAGATGCAGCAGGCGATCTACGACAACGTGCTCTACACGCAGCTCACAAACCACGTGATGCTCGACGCACACTCAAACACCTGGGGCGGGATCACCCCGGAGCTGACGAACCTGGCCGCGTACTCGAAGTACTACTGGACGCGGCCGGGGATGCTCGGCGGCTAGACCGGGCGTGACGGGGGGTTCGGGAGAGGGCGAGGCGTGAACCGCGGCGACCTGATCCTCAAGCGGATCGCGTTCGCGCTGATCACGGTCTTCATCGCGATCACGCTGAACTTCGTCCTCTTCCGAGCCATCCCCGGCGACGCCGTCTCGGCGCTTCGCTGTCGGCAGTGCACGGCCGCGTTCAAGGAGTACCAGCGCCAGCAGCTCGGACTCGACGAGTCCCTCTGGGTCCAGTACAAGCGCTACATTGGCGACCTGGCGCACGGGGACCTCGGCAGCTCGCTGCGCACCGAGAAGTCGGTCGCCAGCGAGCTCTGGACGCCGATCAAGAACACGCTGCCGATGATCGCGCTCGGCACCTTCTTCTCGATCCTCCTCGGTGTCCTCGGGGGGGTGGTCTGCGCCTGGCGGCGCGGTACGAAGACAGACAAGGCAACGCTGTACGCGGGCCTCACCTTCTACTCGATGCCGCCCCAGTGGCTCGGCCTGATGATGGTTCTGTTCGTCGCCGGCGCGCTCGGACTGCCGACGTCCGGCATCAAGGATCCGATCCTCGGTATCCTCGACGACGCCTCGACCTGGGAGGTCGTCGTCGACCGGCTCGAGCACATGGTGCTCCCGGCGCTGACGATCGGACTCGTCCTCTTCGGTGAGTACGCCCTGATCGCACGCTCCTCGATGCTCGAGACCCTCGGCGAGGACTACGTGCTGACAGCCCGCGCGAAGGGACTCACGAACTGGCGAATCGTGCGCACGCATGCGCTCCGCAACGCCCTGCTCCCGATCGTGACCCTGATCGCGCTCTCGCTCGGCTTCATCATTGGAGGTTTCATCACCGTCGAGTACGTTTTCTCGTACCCGGGAATCGGTCTCGCGGTCGTCGATGCGATCGACAAGCGCGACTACCCCATCCTGCAGGGCGCCTTCCTGATCCTGACGCTGTCGGTGATCTTCTTCAATCTCGTGGCCGACTTGCTCTACTTCCGCCTCGACCCGCGGGTGACCGAGTGAGTACCGCGCCCGAGCCGCTACAGGCCGAGGCGGAGACCGGCAGGCTGCGGACGATTCTGCGCTCGCCGGTCCTGCGCCGTCCGCAGATGCTGATCGGGATCGCGATCGTGCTCGCGTTCGTCGTGCTCGCCATCTTCAGCCCCCTGATCCTGTCGCGGGACCCGGAGACGAAGGTCGGCGAGGTGTTCGAGTCCCCGAGCGGCGCCCACGTGCTCGGCACCGACGGCGGCGGCGCCGACGTGGTTAGCCTGCTCATCGGCGGTACCGCCGTCTCCCTGATCGTCGGCTTCGCGGCCGCTCTCGTGTCGGCGCTGATCGGAGGGACGGTCGGGATCGCCGCCGGCTATTTCGGCGGCAGGACCGACACGGTACTGATGCGGGCGACCGACTACATGCTCGTGATCCCTGACATCCCGCTGATGATCATCATCGCCGCGCTGTTCGGGCGCTCGCT
>WBZR01003817.1_pt1 | contig 13043 bp, 7 predicted proteins | sample 5204231 | NCBI WGS metagenome assembly WBZR01 (sample SAMN12412403, study PRJNA552823) | activated sludge metagenome | isolation source: activated sludge from anammox sidestream of wastewater treatment plant... | place: USA: Virginia | collected 2017-08
TAAAGCAAAAAGTCGAACTATTATTTTATTCTGGGATGAATCTTTTTATAGTTCCGAAAGATGAAGAAGAATCAGCAAATGAAAAACTTGACGACCTGAAAAAAGAATTTCCTGAAAGAGATTTAAGTATTATTGGAATTGAGGACATAAATGATCTTCTAAACAGAAGAAATATTGTAGAAATAAAAAAGCAGCCGATTGCAGTAAGAACAGGAAAGTTTATAAAAAAGAATTGGGCTGCTGTTGCTGTTATTCTTATTCTTTCAGCGATTATTTCCTTTTTTGTCATTAGAGACATTGATACTAATCCCGTTTCTATTGTTGCTGATGGAAGCAAGATATACATAAAAAATAAAAGCGGAAAGGTGCTTTGGGATAAAGACATTAATGTACCGAAATATTTAATAGATCAACCAAATTTTTTAAAATCAACAATATTGATTGTGGATATAAATTCTGATGGGGTGAATGAAGTAGTAACCGCAAGGGAAAGAATAAAAGATGAGCAAATATCTTCAGATCCCTATATCAAGTGTTATGATTATTCCGGTAATATAATCTGGAAATATTCTTTTAAGGATGAAGTGGTCTCTGAGCTGGAAGAATTGAATACAGAATATAGTAGTTTATTGTGTGATACATTTACAGTTAATGGTGAAAAAAGCTTATTCCTGATATCAAACAATGGAAATTCTTTTTCTTCTGCTATTTCACGAATTAGTCTCTTAGATGGCAGGAGACAGCCGGGAACGTTCTGGGCTTCGGGTCATATAATGGGTGCATTTATTAAAGATATTGATTCTGATAGTAAACCGGAAATTGTAGGATTCGGTTACGACAATGGATTTGAAGATATTGTCTTTTTTGTTTATGAAATTGATACGCTGACTAAAGTAAGACCGACAACAGAAAAATATCTCATCAGAAATTATCCCATTGCTGATATGAAAGCATACATCAGGTTTCCTAAAACTGACTATGAAATATATCATCAGACCAGAACGCCCTCTCTGGTTACCGGCAGTTTTTCTGATGAAGAACAAAGCCGCAAGTACACATTTGGATTTGCAAAGAATAAGGACAATTCCGAACCAATAATTAGCTTCCGAGTTGACTACAACTTTAAAGATATTGATTTAGTAATTTTAAGCAGTTATAGAGTGCAAAGAGATACACTTGTTGCTCGCGGTATTTTGAAACCGCCGTACACAGATACAAAAGAGTACTGCAATCTGATAAAAAGCAAACTACTGTTTTATAAAAATGAGAAATGGGTGAAGAGGGAAGAGTTGGAATAAAAGAGCGATGGCATCCGGCATTTGCGGGATGTCATCTAAAAACAACTATGTTGCTATTATAGTTAGATTGTGCTGATAAATTTTAATATTGCTAGCATCAATACGAAGCAAGATAGAAAGAAAAAAGTACTAACGGTCACATTGAATAGTTTTTCTCTCTTCTTTATTTGCTCATAAGTTCTATTCATATTTATTCTCATTTTACTTTAATAAAAGCATTTTCTTTACCTGAACATATTTGCTGCTCTCCAGGCGATAAATATATGTTCCACTTGGTAAATTGTTTGCATTAAAAGTTACCATATGATATCCTGAGGGATAAGTACCTTCTGCTATCGTTGCTACCTGCTCTCCGAGCATATTATATAATTTTATCATTAACTGTATCTGTACTGGTAAAGAAAACTTAATATTAGTTACCGGATTAAATGGATTTGGATAATTCTGGTACAATTCATACTTCCTAGGTAATAGTTCGACTTCAACCTCGGTGGAATATTCATAAGCTCCATCTGTATCTATTTGCTTCAAGCGAAATGCAAATACGCTGCCACCAAAAGGATTTTTATCGACAAAAGTATAATGTTTAGGAGAATTACTGTTACCATTTCCTTCTACGAATCCAATGCTGTTCCATTCACCCTCGTCAATTCTTCTCTCAACATTAAATCCATAGTTATTTACCTCGGTTATAGTTTCCCAACGGAGTTCTATTTCATTTTCTTTTATCGTTGCTTCAAATGAAGTCAGTTCAACCGGAAATATGTTTGTGAAACTAACTACAACTGTTCCCTGGGAAACGAAAGTTCCATTGCCAATAGTATAATCTGGGAAGTATTGATCAAATTCAATTGATGTTGATGAAATCCAAAATTTATAACTTATTGTATGACCCGCTACAAAACCATCGATCGTCGGTGTTATTGGATCGTCTGTGGAAGCTATAATGGAAACGTACGGATTGATTGGATCGGTTAACAGGACTGCTCCGACACAAACACTACCATCAAATACTCCAATCTCGTCACCCACACCTAAGCTGCCTCCACCAGCTAATAGACCTCCTGTAACATAAATGTTCATTGGTAAATATGGTGATGCCCATACCGTCTGGAAATGATTTTGAGGTAATAAAATCGACGAATACATAAATTGCAACACTAGAAAATATAAAGGAGTTATGTGAAAGCCTTTCATAATTATACCTGTTAAATTTTTATTTAATTAATAGTATTTTTTTTGTTGAAGTAAATCCATCTGCAAACATTCTATAGTAATAAACTCCACTTGGTAAATTTGTAGCATTAATTTTTATGATATGCTTTCCAGCCGACTGGCTTTCATTTATGAGGGTCAATATCTCTTGTCCTATTTCATTATATAAGACAATTCTTACATCCGTATCATTATTGATTTCATATTCAATAGTTGTTACAGGATTGAAGGGATTTGGGAAATTTTGTGACAAAGAAAACTTGTATACATTCTGATTATTCGGTTTTATACTCATAATTAATTCACCAACTAATGACAAAACAGCGGTTCCTTGTGAAACAAAAGTTCCGTTACCAACAGTGTATAAAGCCGATACATTTTCTATCTCGGTCAAAGTACCTGCTATCCATAATTTATACATCACTGTATCACCTGAAATAAAGCCATCAATCGTCGGTGTAGTTGGATCATCTGTTGAGGCTACTATAGCAATGTAAGGATCGATTGGTCCGGTTAACAATCCTACTCCAACACAATTACTCCCATCAAAAACACCTATCTCATCACCAACACCCAAACTATATCCGCTTGATAATTCAGCGGATGTTACATATATATTCATCGGCAAATATGGTGACGACCAAATAGGCTGAAAATGTGTTTGAGCTGAAACTACACTTATCCCAGTTAAGATTATTATATTAAATAAAGCAAATGAATTCATTGACTAAACTCTTTAAACAATTACTACTTTAGAAGCATAAGTTTTTTTGTCTCAACAAAATCATTTGCGATTATCCTATACAAATAGACTCCGCTTGGTAAATTTGACGCATCCATTTTTACCCGATACATACCAGGCACTTGTTTTTCATTTACTAATGTCATTATCTCTTCTCCAAGTAAATTGTATACAATAAGTCTTACGTCACTATCCTCCGGAATTCCATATTCTATTATTGTGAAAGGATTAAATGGATTAGGGTAGTTATGTCTTAATATATATTCAGTCGGAACTTGTTCTTTCTCTTCTCCGATTGAAATCAATTTCACTAGTATTGTACCTCTGGGTTTGAATATCTTAGTTTCATTTTCTGTTATAACTTTTGTCATTAACTTTTCTTCCTTAGAACCATCCCATAAAACTAACTCTAATTGGTTACCTTCCTTAAAACCATCTGCATCCTTTGTGAATGGATCATCCATACTTGCTATAACTGATATATAACTTTCGATTGACTCCTCGCTTACAATCACAGCACCCACACATAATTTTCCATCGTAGATTGCTATCTCATCACCTGCTTTTATTCCCTCAATACCAACGATATCAATGTAAACATTCATGGGCTGATATGGATTTCCGGCATAACTTAAATCAAAATACTCGGGTGAAGAATTTCCTGCTGCAGATTGATTTCCTTTTGCTAGTGTTGTTGGACAATCAATTGTTATTGAGGTTATTGCATTTGCTCTAAGATAATATCCCTCACCTATTTCAAAGTCTCCAATATTGTTTATCCAGCCGATTGGAGGAGGTAACTGCTCTACTGCATTACCCTGTTCGTCTTGAACTTTTACAAGTGTTCCAGCTAAAATCAAGGGGTCCAAAACTGTCAAGGCATTCTGTGGCATTTCACAAGGATAACTTATTATATTCCATCCATTTATTAACGGAATTGATAGCGGGAGAGGAATTGGTTGACCAGTTACGCTTAGTGTTGCTGGCGCATTCAACCTGGCATAGTAACTCTCAGTTGGCTGCCAATTACCAATACTATTTATCCAACCAATTGGAGGGGGTAGTTGTTCTACTGCATTACCTTTCTCATCCTGTACTTTTACTAATACACCCGCGGTAATTAACGGATTTAGCAATGACAGCATATTAGGATTTTCGGGAATAACACTTAGTGAAAAAATGCTCCAACCACTTATAAGATTAACATTCTGTGTGATTGCCGTTCTACCGACTAAATCCACTACCGATGTTCCTAGAGATGCAAATGTTCCATTACCTGCAGAGTAGGCTGGTGTTACCAAATTTATCTCGATAGCGTTATCGAAATCCCAATACCTGTATGAAATTGTATGACCCACAGTAAAACCATCTATCGCTGGTGTAGCCGGGTCATCTGTCGAAGCAATTATAGCTAAAAATCCTCCCACTGGAATTGATTCTGTTAAGATTTCCGAACCTACGCATACATCTCCATCGAATATTCCAATTTCATCACCTGGACCCAAATCAATTTCGTCGAGTTTAGCGGATGTTACATAAATATTCATAGCTAGATATGGATTCCCAGACCAAACTTTGGCAAAATGATTTGTTATAGGAGGCGTTATAGTAAAGCTTTGTTCGGTCGCAAACTGAGATCCAGCAAAATTATTATCTATTGCTTGAACACTCCAATAGTATGTGCCTGGTGAGAGACCTTTGATTGTCCATGAGTTATTATGATTTGTGTTTCCTAAATTAACAATTCTTCTCTTACCTGTGATAGGATTGCTCATTGGTGAAATTATTTCACATCCACCAGATGTAGTTCCGACTCGAAGATTATAAGATAATCCATTCGGTGGTGTTTCATCGTTCTGAATCTTGGACCAGCTTAGCTCAACTTCATTACCGTTAACAATATTATAACTTAAACCGTTTGGGGTTGCTGGAATACTATTAACTATCGAAGAGTTATTACGATATACTTTGGAATAGGCTGTAGATGATGTATAACCACTGAGCAATAAATCCAAGTCGCCATCATTATCATAATCTCCCCAATCTGAAGAGCTATATCTTAAATTATAAAATAATGCATCTGTAACTTCAGTAAAATTATCGTTCCCATCATTTCTAAACAGACTTGTAATTTCCGAGTTGCCATCCCACCCAGTTATTATGAAATCTAAATCACCATCATTATCATAATCACCCCAATCTGTATCACTATCCCTTAATTGTAGTATTGTGGGCGGTGTTACATCTACAAACATATCGTTGCTGTCATTTCGGTATATGCGAGTTTGGGGTGAGCCTGTGGTATTTGAACCAGTAAATATAATATCTAAATAACCATCGCTGTTATAATCACCCCATTCTACCGATCCATTCCAACCACCATATAAATCAATCGTATCCATTTTTGTAAAATTGCCTCCGCCATCATTTCTGTGAATGAATGTTACAATCTCAGACCCACTTATACGTCCGGATAATAGAAGATCTAGGTCTTTGTCGTTGTCATAGTCCCCCCAATCACAGGAACTACCCATAACATTTGTAACATTGGGACTGATAATCAAAGTAAACACATCTCCCCCATCGTTTCTGTAAAGTTTTGTAATGGGATAAAATCCAGTATTATGTCCTGTTAATGTTATATCTAGATCGCCATCATTATCAAAATCTACCCACCTGGCAGCTCCATATCCTAAAACAACTAATCCAGCATTAATATCGGTAAAGTTATCGTTACCATTGTTTTTGTAGATAATGGATTGATAACCGTTTGCACTCGATCCACCAACAACCAATAAATCCATATCACCATCATTATCATAATCTCCCCAATCTGATGATGAATTATAAGCCCCATATAAATATATTGAGGTCTGTTCAGTGAATGTATCATTACCCCCATTCTTGTATATTTTTGAAATACCATTACCCGAAAGAAATATATCGAGATCGTTATCATTATCATAATCTACCCAACATACGGAACCTGCGTAAACACTAGGAAGTACAATACTAGTTTCTGTAAATGGTTCAATATAAATAGTCACTGTCCCATCAGCATAATCGTATGGGTTTCCTTGCCCATCAGTTAGATATCCAACAATATAATATTTACCCGGTGTTACCCCTTCAGTATGCCACCAAGTTGAACTGTCCTCTATGGGTATGAAAAAGGCAATTGGTATTTCATTTCCATTAGCCCATATGGAATCCATATCAGCAAATAAGTTAACGGTGCCCGTTGTAGGATTTGTTAGATACCATTTTATTATTACAGAATCTCCTTGAATAGTTGCAACATTTGAGAATGGCTGAGTAAGTGTTATAGCCGTAATTAAACTATTCACTATTGGTCCACTTTGTTCAAACGTAGGGACACCTGTTGCGATATTATTGTTAACATCCCTTGCTTCAAAGAAATAAGAATAATCAGTGCCAGCTTCCAGGCTAGTTGAATATTCATAAATTACTCCCTCCAGAAATCCATCAATCATTGGATTTCTCATTGAGTTCTCTGATTCTGTCTTGCTTTTGTTTTTTATTTCAACATCTTCATCTTTCCCATTACCCTTTGAATTTGTTGGACGGGCTACTAATACTTCAGTCATTGTAAAAGGACTATTATTTATTTCAACACCACCTTTTTTTACGTGTATTTTTGGATAACCTGTTAATGGTGCATCTCCATCCGCATCAGCATATTTCACTCTAAAAGTAAATGTAGTTGCTGCGCTGCCTTCATTTGGATTTACTCCATCTGTTTCATAGCCAGGTTCTCCTGTCCAAGTCAATGTGGGTGGAACATTCTGAGCATATATGTTAAAAGTATTATCACTTTTATCTGAAAGATTGCCACTAATTTCGCTAATTCTGATTTTAGCAGTATTTGTTACAGGAGTAGTTACATTCCAGATTTCTGTACCATCATCCAGCGTGTTCGCATACAATACTTCCCAAGAACTTTCCCCGTCACGAGTAATTTCTATTTTAACATTTCCACTAGTTGCATTAGAAGCCCAAGTAATGGCTCTCTGACTTCCAACTACCCAATTTTCTCCTCCATTTGGTGACGTTAAGGTTATAAACGATTGTTGATTTGTTAGTATTGTCACAACAAATTGATCGGTAGCTGTTTTACTATTTGGATCAGTCGCTATTACAAAAATATTTGAAGTTCCGGTTGCATATTCCGAAGCAATCAGATGTAATTCCCCACCACTAAGTAATCCCTGATTGATTAATACTTCTGGATTAGATGATGTTGCAGAGAATGTCAACACTTGATTGTTTGGATCCGAGAAAACATTATTTAATGATGCAATGAACTTAGTTTCCGCTTGATAAATTGATTGATCAGGAATAGGAGCGACTACTATTGGTTCGCCTGTAGAACTAATTATAGTATAAGCCTTTCCATTACTTAAACCGTTGCTGTTTAAAACAAATAGATTACCTGATTGAACTCCTACAGGTACCATTACTTTTATTTGGGTTGTGGTCCAGCTAACAAATTCTGATACAGTTAAACTATTAAATTTGATAGAACCAGGAGTTCCAAACCCAGTTCCAGTAATTGTAATTTGGTCATCAGCAGAGAAAGCGTAACTGCTTAGAGAGTTGACAATTGGTGGTTGTGCGATTATCTTTATTTGAACTTTTGTGTAATGATCAAGAACGCTTGAACCGACATAAGGCGTCGGTTGATAAAAGACATAAGTCCCTAGTGTTGCAGAAGTAGGGATATCAAATCTAATTTTAACATTGTGGGCACTATTATACAAATTTATTCCATCAAACCAGTCTCTGGGTAAATTTGTTGATATTCCAGTAGTATATATATCTCCATAGTCACCTGGGGTTGACAAAAAAGTTCTACCAGTTGGTGCTTCAACATCAAAATAAATATTCTGTTGTCCTGGATAACCTATGATTTCTTTATTTGAAAAAGAAGGACCACCTGATGAGATAGCACATAAAACCCTTATTGAAGCATAATTACTTCCAACTGAAGCTACTGCTATCGCACAGTCATACGACGTAAACAAACGTATATGCTCTTCGTTGATGGTTCTTAATGTCCCACTAGGTTCTTGTATCGTAGCTTGATTTCCTCCAGAGACACCAGCCAATTTGAATGTGTATCCACATGCACTAAAAGTTTCATCGATGTATAGAAAAATCTCACTTTCTTCTGTTTCATATAATTCTGTTCCAATCGATGGTCCTATATAGAAATTTAAAGTATGTGAATTATTAATTGGATTGCTGTCAACATTTGGGACGATAGTTATTACGACTGAATAATTTCCATTTATTGCATTGCTGGGACAATTCAAATCTAATGTATATAAACTTCCGGTATTCGAGGCAAGACTTGGGATAGTATAAGAATTCTGATCAAGTAATTCACCAGTAGGTGATCGAAGCTCAACAAAAAGAGGTACGTTTGTATAAATATTACCTGAATTACTATAGTTGAATATATCACAACCAACATGTATCGTTGTACCAGGACCAATAGAACTTGGTTGTAAATAGCTACCTTCCGGAACAACACCTAAATCCCAACCAGCTACATTTTGCGTTACATTAAAATCTAAATACCCAGAATCAGGGAATCTGAGTGTTTGACCGTTAATAGTAGCACTGAAATAAAACTGGTATTGTCCAACAGCAAAATTATTTAGTGTCTTTGTAAACTGAACACCTTGCTGCCAATTGTTTCCACCTGCTGTCATATTTTCAGTAAACTCATTTATTATATGCAACTGAACATTATCTGGTGCAACGCCATTTGTATTCTTGTAATAAACCGAGAAATTAAAATTAGTTGTTTCATCACCATTCACTGGTGTTATAGATCCATTGTATAATGATATAATTAGAGGTTCAAAAGTGGGTAGTAAGGTGTATGAATTAAGTGATTGAGAAGCATAGACACTTCCTGTAATTCCAATGAAATAAAGCCCCGCCTCAATATTTTCTTGAAAAGTAAATGGAAAAGTAGAAATTGATTCTGATCGTATCAATGTACCACTTTGATCTCTAAATACTATTCCATTGACACCAGAATTAGATCCGTTAATTTCCAGATCTAAAGTACCATCCTCGGTAGATATAATTTTAAAATAATCGTAATCAGTTGGATTATAATTCGTTTGATGAGTGATGTATCCCGAGTAAGTACTGTTTATTTCAATGTTATATGCCAATTGATAGATATCAGGCTCATCCATTCCTCTTATAATATTATGTACATCTTTAGTTTCATTATGATGTAATTTATGAATCAAAATGGTATCTCCGATCGTCCCTGTTTCATCCCAAGGTAACTGTCTATCCCACCGAACCGCTTCATCGCCTAATTCGCCTACAGTCGAAACAATCCAAGTATAATCAACTGTATTTAATAGTGTATTTAAATTTTTAGAGAGCCCATTAATTTCATAGGTATCAATTATTCCATTTGAATTAAAATCTGTCGAATAGTAACCAGTTAATTGTTGAGTTTCCCAACCACCAAATAAGTACACACCATCATCGGGGAAATCTCCGTAAGGAGGGTCCGGAGAATAAGAATTAATAATATCATTGCCATATTGGTATCTCAAATCTCGCATCGCATCGCTTCTATCGTCCAACTTGTTATTTCCAAACCACCAAACATTAAGGTTGTCGGATTTTGCTCCGAGATGCGGCGTCCCAATGGTTATTAATTTAGCAACATCGTTCTGATAATAACTTGATCTAATATACTCTCGTGCTGAAAGCCCTCCCATTGAGTGTCCAACAATTATTACTTTATCGGCTCCAGTTTTATCCTTGATTAGCTCTATAGCTAGTTTTACTCCCCAACCCTGTTTAGCTATTGAGGATTGGTTACTCTCATTTGAAAGATTGAAAACTCGAGATGCTGAAAAATGAGCAATTGGAGTACTATTCAAAATGCCTCTTGTAACTCCTAAAAAGTCACTACTAATATAAGTGACTAACATAAATTCATTATCTACTCTTATAATATCTCCAATGTGATATTCCCCAGGTGTTGTTATAACTGGAAGGTTTCCAACATCTAACATATCTTGATATGTTTGATTAGTTGGATAGGGGTAGTTAGTATCATTCTTTGTGGAATATCCGCTAGAGTGTACAGCAAAATTTAGAAAAAAGAAATCACCGTTCAAAATATCTATATTTTCCGTAAAACGATGAACATCCTGATCGATTGAATTACTTAATGAATTTACATCTCTGAGATAGTCTAATGTTACATCTATTACTCCACCGAAAATCAATCCTTGACTTTGTAAGTAACTCTTTATACTAGGATCACCATCTTCCCAGGTTGTATAATTAGCAGTAATGCCATGAATAAAAATTATTGGATAAGGTAGCTTTGCATTTTGAGAATAGGTAATGCTTGCAAATATTCGGAGTAAAAATATAATGATAAATAAGTTTTTCATAGGACCCTCAGAAGAATTGATTAGTACTAAAAATACTTTTTTTAAATGGTGGGAAATCAGCGGATAAAAATAACTGAATTATCTAGCTATGGTAAGTTAATTCAAACCAACATTTAGAATTTGATTTATAATGCCAGATACAGCAGTAATAATTTATCCTTGAATATCCCTCCGATTAGACACAATGTTATAAAATATTGTATAGAAATAATTCATACTTTCTCGGAAAATCTCAAGCAACAAACAGAAATTTTTTTTAGATTTATTTATAGAATGAATAAAAATCTCCAAATCTTGCACTTAATCTTTACTCCTGATTCCCAGCAATCGGTTAATAATCTAGTAGAAATCTGTTATAAAATTGCCTTAAGCCAGCTTCGCTTCAGTTATAAAAAAGTGCAGAGGATAATTTTAAGAGATGAAATTTCTTTGGAAGATATTGCGATTGATTCAATCACTTCGCCTTTTGAAAGAGACCAGACGGGATGCTTTAAAAATATTCTTGAACCTTTCAATTCCTGGCAGCTGCCAATAAAAACAGAAGAAGCATTTACTTTTCAAAAAATTATTTCACTAGTAGTCGAAATAAGAGCGCGAAGTTAAAAATGGAGTCAGAAAGGAAGACTTTTTATTCTGGTTCTTTCGGGTTCTATAATTAAAAGTGAGCCGTTGAGTAAATCATTTTTAAATAATTTGATGGAGGATAAGAGTCGAACAATTTGCTTTTCAGGAAATGCAGAAAAATGTCTGAATAATATGACCGAGGGAAGGTTCTTTTTCCACAGAGATAGTATAAAACCAAAATCAGTATCTGAAGAAATAATAATTCTTTCCTCTCTAAAAGCTTTTAGAAAAATCTGTTCGTCAGTAGCCGTTTGCATTTTTATCTCTTTTACGTGAATAGACTCAAAACCTGATTCTTTCAACAGAAGAGATAGTTGTGGTGATAAGTTGTTATCAATTAAAAATTTCACTGTACTGCTAAAGGAATCTCCCGGAATCTAATAATATCTGATGCAAAACTTAAGGCTTCGTTAATGTCTTCTTTCTCTAATTCGGGATGTTCTTTAAGTATGTCTTCTGCATTTTTACCCTCTGCCAGTATAGCTAAAATAGTAGCCACCGGCATTCGTAAATTTCTTATACATGGTTCACCTCCCATTTTTTGTGAATCAATGTTTATCCTTGGATATTTCTTCATTTGTTATTCCTTGTTTTCACAAATATAACAAATATTTCAGGCGAAAAAACACACTTTTTAATTCAGATTTTAGTTTGAATTATTTAATTTTCTCATTCAAATGGAAAAGAAATCCCAAATCTTGAATTTATTCTCAACGCTGGATTGTCAACAATCAATTAATAATCTGGTTGAAATCTGTTTTAAAATTGCTTTAAATCATTTACGATTTAACTATAAGAAAGTTCAAAGAATAATTTTAAGAGATGAAATTTCTTTGGAAGATATTGCGATTGATTCAATCACTTCACTTTTTGAAAGAGACCAGCCGGGATGTTTTAAAAATATTCTTGAGCCTTTCAATTCCTGGCAGCCACCAATAAAAACAGAAGAAGAGGCATTGTTCTTTCTAACTAAATTAGTCCAGAAAAGAGCTGATCAGCATATATCACATCTTTTAAGAGAGTCAGATCCGTTATTTTCAAAGCTCGCTGATTCGGTAAATTATTTGCTTAAAAAATATAGTTATAGAAAAACAAGTTACTTCGGAACTATATTTATTATTAACTCATTAACCGAAAATATTTCCGGCAAAACAATCCCAATTGAAGAGTTTGAAAAACTGCCTGCAAAACTTTTTACAGAAAAGAAAAATCTTTTGCAAAATATTTTTCTATACTTGAATTCAGAAACAAGCTATGTTTCAGCAATTCCATTTAATGCACTTATTCATAAACTGAAGGAATTAAATACTGCACTTTATAACATTAGCGAATCAACAACCGAGCAGAATGATAATATTGAGATCAATTCAATTATAGCACTGGCATTAAATAAAACTATACAAAAGCTTGACGACACTTATATCTCCAAAGAAAAGCTCTCAATAGATGAGGGTGAAAAATTTAGAAAAGCCATGATGGATATTTCTCGGGATATTAAAGATGGCGGTGTAAATCCTGGTTTATATAAATATTTGCTGGCTCACTTTCAAAGCCTCGATGAAGAAACATACAAGCAGAAGTATCATAACATTCTGGAATATCTGCTAAAAGTGCTAAAACAGAACATTGCAGATGAATTAGTGCAATAATATCTGCATCGGAAATTTTTCCGAGAAGGTAAGATTTTTTAATATTATA
>WBZR01003821.1_pt1 | contig 13035 bp, 10 predicted proteins | sample 5204231 | NCBI WGS metagenome assembly WBZR01 (sample SAMN12412403, study PRJNA552823) | activated sludge metagenome | isolation source: activated sludge from anammox sidestream of wastewater treatment plant... | place: USA: Virginia | collected 2017-08
CTACAGGGTTAACCGTCATTGCATAACGATATGCTATAATCATGACATCCCTTCGGGATTACAGAATCAATATTTTGTTCACTCATAGGGTTTGTGAGCGAATGTACGCTGAATAGTTACTTTTTATTTGTTTAAAAAGAGGTAACAATTTAGCTTTTTAAAAATCTTAGTAATATGATATCTTGCGGCCTAAAGTAGGGGCAGGTTTGAAACCCGCCCCTACAACAAATACCATTTGTAAAGGATTTTCAAAAAACTAAATCAATTCAAAAAAGGGGGCTTTATGAAAGAGAGCAATCTATTGCTTCTTGATATTAACCCTGCATCCGGCCTTGGTAAAATGTTACAAGAAACTTTCAAATCATCCAACGGACTAAATATCCCGCTGAACTACGAATCTATGGAGATGGAGACATCCCATCTCGCTACCAGGAATATTGCTAAAATTGTCCCGACTTTCCGCCCAGACATAATTTTTCTCATTTCGGCTCATGCCGTACGTCATCATGTCTATACACTCTTGCAGTCTTTAAGAACCGTATTTACGAAGATACCGGTCATCCTGGTGATGGATGAGTGTCCGGCTGAGGAGGTCTTTGATTTGCTTAAGATCGGGGCAACCGATTTCATCACACCACCGTTCAAGTCCGCCGATATCCTTCCCCGTATCTGGCGATTGCTGGAACAAAATGCGCCGGCAGAGAGAATACACCAAACTCTTATGGAAAAAATCGGATTACAACAAATTATTGGGGAAAGTCCAGCCTTTCTTGCAGAGATAGAAAAAATCCCTCTGGTAGCGAAAAGTGATGCGACTGTCCTGATCACCGGAGAAACTGGCACGGGAAAGGAGGTATGCGCCAGGACGATCCATTATCTCAGCCCGCGAACGGATAAACCGTTCATCCCGGTCAATTGTGGCGCTATTCCCACAGAACTGCTCGAAAATGAACTCTTCGGCCACAAAACAGGTGCATTTACCAGCGCCACCTCTTCCCAACCGGGGTTAATCCAGGAGGCAGACGGTGGTACCCTCTTCCTGGATGAAATCGACTCTCTCTCTGCCACGGCACAGATCAAACTGCTGCGCTTCCTCCAGGAGAAGGAATATCGCCCGCTCGGTTCTTCGAAGGTATGCAAAGCAGATGTTCGGATCATTACCGCATCGAACATCAAACTGGAAGATGCGGTCATGACGGGAAGATTCCGCCAGGACGTTTACTACCGGTTAAACATTGTCCATCTCATACTGCCGCCTTTGCGTGAACGACGCAGCGACATACCGCTTCTCGCCAGGCATTTTCTGGATACGTATGCAGACGAGTATAACAAACAAGCAGCCGAATTATCCCCCGATGCCCTGCAGATACTCCTGCTTCTTGACTGGCCTGGTAATGTCAGAGAGCTGGAGCACGTGATCGAGCGGGCAGTTGTCCTCTCAAATCAAAGAATCATAGGGAAGGAAGACCTTGTCCTGCCGTCGCCAGAAACCGATATGCAGATTGAGTCTTTCCAGGAAGCGAAGAAGAGGGTTGTCGTACAATTTGAAACGGCATATATTCAAGACCTCTTGCTTGCCCATCACGGCAATGTCACTAAAGCGGCACAGGCTGCAAAAAAGAATCGCCGGGCATTCTGGCAACTTATGCGCAAACACCACATCAATCCGGAAAGCTACAAAACTATACCTCATAGCACCACCCCGCCCCAACCAAAGGAAAAGGGTCAATAACTTCATTACGAACACTTCAGTTTTTTGAAATATTTCAGCAAAAACAAGGTATTACATGCCGCTTCGGGGCAGATTTGAAACCTGCCTTCACAATACAATATTATTCATACAGAGAACATTTCAAAAACTAAAGAGTTACCTTCTTTATCGTACCCGCATTCATTTGTATCCATTCATGATCGATTACAATTGCAGAACGACGAGTTGCGTCGCTCTACAATTGCGGCATTGAAATTCCTGGCATAGACTTAGATTTTTCATAACACACAACCAGGACATTTATCTGCATCTACCAGGACATATTTATCCTATTATTAATCCTCCCTATCTCAAACGACTTACTATAAATCTGCTAAAATACCCTGGACAAAAAGAACATAGTTAATGCTTAATTTATAAAAAAATCCAAGATCTTGCCTGAACGTTACATACAGAAAAGAAGTCTCCATCTCCTTCATCTCTCAGCATTTGAAAACAATCTGTCTCTCTATGCAATGAATTTTGTGTACAAGGGCATTACGGTTGCTTCATATTAGATTAACCGTCATGTCAGAAGATGAAAGTGAGCCTTGTCATTGTGACCATGAGGAACACCATCTCAATGTTTAATAATGAAAAAGCATGAAAACTGTACAACGGGAAAGCCATACATTATGCAAGAGATATTAGCCTATCTGTCAGTACATCCCGATGCCCAGGACACGCTGGAAGGTATAGCGGAATGGTGGCTTCTGGCGCAAAGAATCAGACACAAGACACGTGAGGTCAAAAAATCTATCGCAAAACTGGTAGCGCAAGATCTCATTCTGAAGCATGAAGGCAAAGACAGGCACACGTATTATCGAATAAATCGGAGCAAGTATAATGAGATAAAAACGATAAAACAAAAATCATAACGATAAGGGTAAACCCTGAGTGATCAGGGGACGCAAAGTAACAGGGTCTTTTGTAGGGGCGTAGTGCCTACGCCCTTTACGGATATACGTTAGAAGACAGCCTTACTGCCGAAGATGTTTGGAAGTGAATATCTTTGCAGTAAGGCTTTTTTGTTTCCCTTTGAATAACATGTAATCATTTACGAACAGACAAGGGAATTTACCATGAAATATACACTATGCATCACACAGCAATGTAATATGCGATGCCAATATTGTTACATCGACAAAAAGGATACGGAGATGTCTTTATCCATCGCAAAAAAGATTGTTGATTTCATCTTCAAAAACACTCCTTCCAAAGAAAAGATTGATATCGGTTTTTTCGGTGGTGAACCACTTCTTGAATTTGAGCTTATTAAAAAGATTACCGAGACGATAGAAAACCATCCATCGTTTAATAAGAAATTGGTAGAGCTTACCGTGGTAACCAATGGGACAATTTTTTCTGATGAAATAGCTGATTTTTTGAATGAACACCATATAGGGTTCTGTTTAAGTTGCGATGGCCCTCCATTTGTACAGGATACGCTTAGGTGCCTCCAGGATGGCAAAGGAAGTTCATCCATTGTTACGAACACAATAAGACGTGCGAAAGAAACTCTTCTCTCGGTACTTGTTAATGCGGTATATCACCCTCAGACCTTTCGATATTTACCTCACGTGGTAGAATATCTTGCTTCCCTTGGACTAAAGCGGATTTATTTAAATCCTGATTTTTCAGCGCCCTGGTCGAAAAAAGAGGCGGAATTACTTTCTGAGATTTATGGTCAGATTTCAAAACAGTATATTGACTTTTATCTTCAGAAAAAACCACATTTTATCAGTTTAATTGACAGCAAGATTGCCGTTATTTTGGGCGAAGGATACAAACCACTTGACCGCTGCAAAATGGGAACTGGAGAGTTTGCCTTCACACCTTCAGGAAATATTTATCCCTGTGAGAGACTTATCGGCACAGACACGGGAAATGGACACTGTATTGGTAATATCGCTAGCGGATTAAATAGAGAGCAAATGTCATGTAAGACAGCCCCTGGAATGGAAATAAATACCGAATGCATATCTTGCAGCTTGAAGGATTACTGCATGAACTGGTGTGGCTGCTCCAATTACTTTTCATCTGGGTATTACAATAGGGTAAGCCCGTTCTTATGCTTATCAGAAAAAACTGCGATTTTAACTGCATTTCATACCTTCCGAACCCTTGAAGAGAAACTTGGATCAGCCTTTTTTAACAATTTAACAGAAATACATACTGGTGCCAACTGTATGATCGGAGGATAGAATTAAAATTTGCAATCATGCTTCGGCAAGAAGTATCAAACATCTGAAAGGGTTTATAAAGATGAATCCGCTAAATAAAATAAATCATTTTCTATTAAAAGGAAACAGTATGAAGAATGGCCGCCCTCCTCCAACGATTGGGAAGTGTTATATCTCTTCATCTATAAACAAATAAGAGTCAAGAGGCATCGCATAATTAATAAATTCTGTTTCTGTGTTATATAAACGATATATTTTATGGAGGGTAAAACAATGTATCTAATAAATCCTTTCTTAGTCGGCAACCCTGATTTAATAAGGCGATTTAAATGGGGGATACCAGCAGATTTTTGGCTTAAAAATATAGACTATACCGGCAAATTTATAACGGAAAATCAAATCCGTCCCGTACCTATTGAGGCACTAGCGACAGAAAATCCACAGGGTATATTTGCAGCTAGAGAACAAGAAAAAGCCCTCCTACCTCATTCTGAATGGTTTGGAGGAATTAAGATACCTCATTTGCATTTTAAAAGAGATATCTATCTTCTCAACGAAATTCAATGGAGAAGATTTTCAGAAAATATTATTAATGATTTTAGGAAAAAGTTGGATAACGTAAAAACTGTGGGTTTTGAACAAGTTATGGAAATGTCAAATGCAATAGATAGTATTGTTGTCTAGTACGATACTAGGGGTTAGGTATGTTCTCGCATCAACTTTTTAAGGATTCAAAAAGAGGCGAAAACCGCATCCTAAAAGATAAGCATTGGATTCATATGGGTAATCTGTGCAGATGGGGAATAAATAGATGAAAAAGAAGAGCATGAGGTAATAAGGTTCAGACTTCATTGTGAGCGTTTGACGTGTATGTTCGACAGAGAGAACTCACGTTGATGGCTTGTCGAACGATTAAAGGTGTGTTTCGTACTGCTAAATTCCATACTCAGTCATAGCAAGGTTATACACTCTTTTTCAAATTGATTCCGTATCTCTACGTTCATGGACAACAGAGTCTGTTATTCATGAAAAAAATGGAAGCGTACAACGTGAAAAAGCCATACATTATATAGGAGATATTAGCCTGTCTATCTGAACATCCCGATGCCCAGGACACACTCGAGGGCATTGCGGAATGGTGGCTTCTGGCGCAAAAGATCAGACACAAGACACGTGAGGTCAAAAAATCTATCGCAGAACTGGTAGCGCAAGATCTCGTTCTGAAGCATGAAGGCAAAGACAGGCACACGTATTATCGAATAAATCGGAGTAAGCATGATGAGATAAAAGCAATGCAACAGAAAAACATAACGACAAAGGTAAACCCTGAGTGATCAGGGGACACAAAGTAACAGGGTCTTTTGTAGGAGCGTATGGCATAGATGTAAAAAAGATAGCCTTTTTGCTAAAAATGTTCTAAAAGGAACTTGTATAAATATTTTTGCAGTAAATCTTTTGTTTTAGGAGGTAAAGATATGACCTAAAGAGCACATATTATACTCCCAAATGTCCGCATAATAAGTCCTCTGAAATATTATAGGGAGGGTTAAATTTTATGAAATTCGAAAAATTAGTGTTGCAAAATCCATGCTCGGCAGAAGAAGAGCTAAATAAGGCTGGAGTAAAGACCGTTGTTAGCGGATCGAATGATTTTTATGGTGCAAACAGTTTAGAAACATTTTCAAGCGCAAGCGGACTGACCTACACGCACGAAGATGCAGATGGATTTTTAGATTATCCAACATCGTTTGCAGGAAAATCTGCAAACTACTGGCGTAAGGATGCAGGAGTGAAAGTGTGGGCTTACGAAGAAACGTACGATAATTGGCAGGACACATACGGTATGGATGCAGTGATGGTATTTTATCATTCCGGCCATGGCAACATGGATAGCAACGGCGTATTTCAAGCACCATTGGGCGGTAAATGGGATAACCGCGATTGGGCATTCTCGAATAACATGGCGTTCGCAAACGAAGAGTTGCGCTATCTCTTCTGGTCAACATGTTTTTCGCTGCGAGTATCCGGCCCGGATAATCCGGTGCGAACATGGTGGAATCCGAACAAAGGCGGACTCAGAATGATGTTCGGCTATGAAACCACCAGCGTTGACGATCCGAACTACGGCAAGTTTTTTTGGGATGAATGGAAGAAAGGGAAAACATTTGCCCGTGCGTTTTTGGATGCGAGCTGGAGAATCAGCCATAATCAGGTTCCTGTGGTAATGGCAGCAGGAGCGAATGCAAGTGATGCAATCAATCGATTGAATAACGAGCGATTCTTTTCGCGAACGCCCGTTACCAAGGGTTGGTATCAGTGGCAATGGATTGGAACTCTACCGACGCGTTCGTTTGCGAGCGAAAGAAGTGTTCCAAAGCAACTCAGCGGCATTATACTGAACAACAAGTTTGCAAACGACGAGTTCATTGCAAAAATTGCAGGCAAGGTTGGTGTTACACAAAAAGATGCCGCAATCCTTCTTGATCCAAACGGCAATCGTATGTTGTCAACGAAAGAAGTTCATACGAATGTAAACAACCAAGGCACATTGAATTTGTATTTCGGCAAAACTAATATACAAAATGCCTCTCTCCTCGATGAGAACAAAGCAATCAAGATCGCTCAAAATATCATTAGCGATCTCGGTTTGAACGAAGGAATCAAATTAACGTTAGGAAATATCCGGCATTGTTTTACTTCCGGTGGAACATTGAAGGGAAGTGGCACGATAGAAAAGCCATATGCGGTTGAAACAATTGTTCAGTTCCGCCAGAGTCATGAAGGAGTTAAAAGTATCAATTCAGACCACGGGCTTATAGCAGTTAGCATTGATAATGATGGACGCATTGTCAACCTTTACGATTCTACGAAATTGGTGCTAGGAGAAGTTGACAAGCGTGCACTGAATGCATCATCACCGCCTGATCCGAAAGGTTCCTCTGGTACAAATACTGAAGCACAGTTCAAGAAGAAGATTGATAGAATCCTTGCTGACAGCGAAAGTAAATCTTCCGTACTTCATGAAACGGTTGGCTACGATTTTTCCGGAAATCTTGGTACCCTTGTTCATCAGAAGGAAATTGAAGTGGACTTCGGACAGAATCTGAAGAAGCGTTACAAAGTAAGAGTGCCATTGGAGTGATAGAAAGTTTGCAGTTGTGGCTGGGTTATTAGTAATTTGGCAACGCAAGCTTTTGCACAACCAAAAAATGAATCAGAATCAAATTATTATGGGAAAGATTGAAAAGGATAAGATCATGAAGTCAGGGTCATTCGTTATCCACGTATCCAGCGACGGATAGTGTTTCTACACGGATGAAAGTCCCGTCGTGATAAAAGCCAGGGCCGTGAACCAGGGGAGAATCTATGGTTGCTAGGGTGTGTCTTGAATATATTTATTCTTTATCTTGTCGACTTGATCTCTTCGGCAGAAATGACCGGTATTTATTTTTAAGATATGACAGTTCTCCCTTTCATTGAGAATAAATAAATCTATGTAAGGAGGTGATGCTTGAGACTATAAGAAATGTACCACCTATTTTAGCGGAGAGGATGATAACACCTTGATTTTAAACCAAAAAAAGAGGAGATGATGCTTATGGAAACACGAAGGGGTTCGATTGAGGCGATTAAAGAAATAGTCAGGCTTGGCAATAGAATTAGTGTCGATGAAATGGCAAAGATTTCCGACATGGCTTTAGCCCTAGATGGTTCAATTACCTCGGTAGATCCTGATGGAGACTGGTGTGGCACAGGGCGTATTCGTTTTAAGTGGCCTCCCAAGAAGAACGAAGAGTTCATAAAACTGCTCGATCATTTAGTAAGAAGCAGGATCAACCACGAGGTACTGATTAACGGTATCCCGGCACCAGATCACATAATAATTAATGTTTCTCGTCAAATCGGCCAGAGATTAGGCCGGTAGGCCTTGTCATGATCCTATGGACAACTATATCCTTTCCAAGTATATGGTTGTAAGTGGCTGTGATTCTGTGAGGTATCCTCAAATTGAACAGGAGGTATAATGAACACGAGCAATAGGACAGTGCCGGCCAGTTATGATTTAATGTCGCCTTTCCTTCTTGCGCCAGGTGGAACACGAATTATACAGATACAGCCTACACTTCGTTGCAATCTGCGCTGCGTACATTGCTATTCAGAGAGTGGTCCCGACCGGACTGAAGAACTATCTCTCGAAAGCTTGAAAAATTTCCTTGCGGATGCAGGCAGTCTTGGATATCGGTATGTTGGTGTTTCCGGGGGGAGAGCCACTCTTATGGGAAGGACTAGAAGGTTTTCTTGATTTTGCGATGGAAAAGGGATTCTCCACTTCCATTACAACAAATGGTACTCTTCTTACTGCAAAGAAAGCCGTTAGACTTCACAAGAGAGTAGGCATTGTCGCTGTGAGTGTAGATGGGCCGCCTGAGGATCATGCGGAGATACGCAGATCAACAACTGCTTTTATTTCCATGAAGCACGGGCTTTCAGCGCTGCGTGATGCAGGTGTTCCTTTTACACTTGCCTTTACTCTGACCCGGTACAATGCTGATCGACTACGTTGGCTCTATGAGTTTGCTAATGAAGAAGGTGCAGTAGGAATACACGTCCATCCTTTGTCAGGCATTGGGAGTGCTGGTATTTTTCTCTCTGCCGCAATTCCTGATAATGTAGAATTTAAGGTCGCATCGTGGCTTCTCGCACTATTAGTATGTAATAACGGGTCCGGTGTGCCCGTTATTACGTTTGACGCAATTCCGCGTGCTGTTTGTAGAGCAGAGTTGCTGGCCAATGCTCGTGGAAGATGTTGAACGGCTCCGCTCTGCACCATTCGCCGACCTTGTTCCTTCCCTTACAGTCGAGCCGGATGGCTGCATCGTTCCATTCACTTATGGTTTTCGTCGTAAGTGGTCTCTTGGATTCATCGGACAAAAACCCTTAGATCGGATGGTAGAAGCATGGCGTGCAACATGCGCGGCTCCTGTCGCCACAATCCTACGTTCTACTCTTGAACGGCTTGCAGCAGCAGATATCGAGTATTGTGATCTGTTCTGGGAGATGTTGGTATCGGCGCCAATGGCTAGTGGGGGAATGGGTTCAGATCGCATCTTGAATAATTCCCTTTCTTACCGATTTAACACTTCCAACAAGAAAAACAACTAAGAAAAAAGATTATTATATCAAATGAGAAAAATGTTAATCTGGAAGATTTAATTTTTGAAATGAGGCATTCCATGAAAATCAAGCATTGTGTTTATTTCCTGACATTTCTTTCGCTACTTTCTCTTGCTTGCGCTAAAATTGAGGTGGCCGAGATCAAATTTAATCATGACACAACAAGCTGGAGCAATGATGCCCTGAATATCCGTCAGAATTTTACTCAGATCATTAACGTACCGGAGTGGAGCGCTGTTAAAACAAATCCCAAGGATTCACCGGCTGCATTCGTTGGCGGCCGCAGTGTGAAAGTTATGGTAAAATTTAAAGGGAGTCGCGATGGTGTCTACAAGGTTTATACACAAGGCGGGCCTTTTCATTTAAAAAAGACCTCTGTCCAGATTCTCAATGGCGTTTCGAATCCGGCCTGGATTTCATTCGAGACCTCGAATATACCGGCAAGGGTTACCGTTGCCGATGTGACATGGTCCTGGAAACGTAAATTATGGTGGGTATTCACTCAACAATTCGATACCAGTTATCATCGCTTTTATACCGTTCTGGATGAGCCAAAAGAGCCGTGGAAACAGGCGCCTTTTCCTGACAGCCAGAATCCGTGGACTGAAGCACTCGACTATGCCTGCTCCTGGGCAGATGGAGAAGGGACGTTTGATGGAATCGCTGGTAAGGTTACTGAACATATCAACAATGGACCATACTCCTATGATCAAAATGGGGGAGCAACGCACTATGGATATTATAATCTGACCGCTTTTCTGGATCGACTCAACGGCGGCTGGGGTAATGGGTCGGTTGTCAATTGTTCAGATTGTGGAATGTCAGTAACAACATTTTCAAACTTGCTCGGCTGTCAACTGTGGTCATCAAAGATGGGATGGGGGTTTTCTCTAAACAAAATTATTGCCGTAGGATGTTCCACATTTGCCTGTCCGGATTGGGGATGTGGATTCAATTATCATGAAGTTGCCTGGACAGGGAATGCCCTTGCCAGTGAACCGGTTTTTGATGCATGCCTCAAGGTTGATGGCGATGCGGATCCGGTAAATTCCCCTCATACTGCTTTATTACCAAAAAATATCATCTTTGACGATCCATCGAATATCGATTATCACGAAAGGCTTGTGCCACCGGCCTCGCTTCCTAATTGCCTGGCACGGCCATCAACAAAAACGAGACCGCCGGTATTTTAAGGGAGGGTACGCGTAATGAACTCGTGACATTTTCATAGCCATCACTGTGCGGTACAGAGAAATTCACTAACCATGGCGTTGTGAAAAGCTACCATTGTTTGACTTATTTTGTCCACTAAAGAGGAGATTATAATGCAATTAACCCATGTTAAACTGATTTCTGCGCTGATAATTTTGCTGCCACTGTTTTCATTTGTTTCACATGCGGAAGAATCAGAAGAAACCCAGCGGGATTATCTTAAAAAACAAGTTCAATATGACCGATGGAAAGATATTTTGAAAACAAAATCCGAATTTCGCTATGAAGAGTTTAAACTGGACAATACTACAGTAAGTCCCTGGCGTATTCAACGCATGCAAGAAATTGGAAAAGCTGACCGCGGAAAAACAATTCGATATGTCCTCTCAAAATCTGATATTGTCCGGGAGGCGCGGGAGATACTTCTGGTTTCTGTCACCTACTGTCCGACACGAGCTGACGCAGCAGAAGGACTTGTTGACCACTTGCTCGGAATACAACGTCCCGGTCTTAAGCTTGTCGAGGAAGACGCCATGATACTGGGTGATCTTGAGATCAACATTCCGGATAGTCCCGAGCCGGCTATTTTCTATATTAGAGGCAATATTTTGATCTCTGTTGAAAATGCAGGAGAAAAAGCGGCAACGGACATCAGGTTGCTGGCGAAAACTCTTGATGAATATCTCAAGAAAAAACAGAAGTAACTTTCCTGCACCGGAAGATTGAGTTTTATTAAATACTGTTAAAAAAAGAAAGAGGATATTTGGTATGGCGGAGGATCCCTTAATGACAACTGTAAGGCATCAAGGACATTTGCTATCATCAAATATCTTCAGGAAAAGTATATACGCTCAAGCATGTAATCTCGTTGGCTGAGATACATTTAACTCTTGAAATTTGTGTACTATTGGTGGGGCATTGCCTTTTCACTCTCCTCTGGATTAATACAATCGGTTATTTTTTTTCCTTTCCCTGCAAGATGGATCATAAGAATGGAAATATCGGCAGGAGAAACACCTGAAATACGCGATGCCTGCGCCAGTGAAACCGGGCGGATTTGCAAAAGTTTTTGGCGTGCCTCTTTTCTCAACTCAGAAATATTCTGGTAGTCAACCCAGGAAGGTATTTTACAGTCTTCCATTCTTTTAAACTTCTCTACTTGTATATGCTGGCGTTCTATGTATCCCTTGTATTTTATCTCGATTTCAACCTGTTCTTTGACTTCTTTTGACAGGTGTCTCCGGCAAAGTTCAGCGTCTATAGCAAACAGATGATCAAAGGTGCAATCCGGGCGACTCAATATTTTTGCCAAAGTGTCTGGCCCTATCAGTTTTTTATCCATATATGTCAGAACATCTGTAATGGTATCTTCTTTTTCCTGCAATTTACTCCACTGCTGTTCTGAAATGAGTCCGTAACGGTATCCGTATTTCATCAATCTTCTATCGGCATTATCATGCCTTAAGAGAAGCCGGTATTCCGCACGGGAGGTAAACATCCGATAGGGTTCTTGTGTGCCTTTTGTCACAAGGTCGTCGATCAATACACCGATGTATGCCTCCGACCGGTCTAAGAGAAAAGGTTCTTTTTTTTGTATTTTCAATGCAGCATTGATACCTGCCATAATTCCCTGCGCAGCGGCTTCTTCATAACCAGAGGTTCCATTAATTTGTCCGGCATGGAAAAGGTTTTCTATAAGCTTGGTTTCCAAAGAAGGCTGGAGCTGGGTAGGAGGCACAAAGTCATATTCGATAGCATAACCGTACCTCACAATTTCTGTTGTTTCCAGGCCAGTAATAGAATGCACGATTGCCTCTTGAACATCGTGAGGCATACTGGTGGAAATCCCGTTGCAATAAATTTCAAGCGTGTTTAACCCTTCGGGTTCAAGAAATACCTGGTGCTGATCTTTTCCTGAAAAGCGTACAATTTTATCTTCCAGAGACGGACAGTATCGTGGACCTACAGACTGAATCTGTCCCGTATAGAGCGGCGCACGGGACAGGTTAGACATAACAATCTTATGGGTGTTGTGATTCGTATATGTAATATAACAGGGAACCTGGGATCGGTTTATCTTTTCCGTTGAAAAGGAAAAAGGTTGGGGATTTTCATCTCCGTATTGAGGCGTAAGTGCCTTATAATCAATCGTACGGCCATTGAGACGTGGAGGAGTGCCGGTCTTGAGACGACCGACCTCAAACCCGAGCCTTCGCAAGGAATCCGATAGCTTTTCTGATGTAAGTTCACCAATACGGCCACCAGAGGTGATGAACTTACCGATATGGATAAGACCTTTTAAAAATGTTCCTGTCGTGAGGATAACGGCCTTTGCCTTGTATTGTAAGCCGCTTTGTCCAATAATTCCAATTACTTTTTTCTTGTCGACGATGAAATTATCGGCAATTTCTTGTCTTAAAAAAAGATTAGGCTGGCTTTCCACTCTTTTTTTCATGGATACCTGATAGGCTTTTTTATCGGCTTGAGCACGGGGTGAATGGACGGCAGGCCCTTTCTTGGTATTGAGCATTCGAAACTGGATGCCAGTTTCATCCGTTACCTTTGCCATCTCTCCACCGAGGGCATCAATTTCACGAACCAATTGACCTTTTGCAAGGCCACCGATAGCAGGATTGCATGACATTTGAGCAACCGTATCCAGATTTATAGAGAACAATGCGGTGCTCATTCCCATACGCGCGGATGCGAGAGCTG
>WBZR01001478.1_pt1 | contig 13033 bp, 6 predicted proteins | sample 5204231 | NCBI WGS metagenome assembly WBZR01 (sample SAMN12412403, study PRJNA552823) | activated sludge metagenome | isolation source: activated sludge from anammox sidestream of wastewater treatment plant... | place: USA: Virginia | collected 2017-08
GCGGGGGTCGCGTTCACGACCCAGACGATTGACGGTGCGTCCGCACAGGTTGCCTCGTTCACCCGCGGCACCCATTTTGTCGTGAACCACGGTCTGGGGGGCAATGGCGGCGGGAACCAGCTGAACCAGTACACGCTCATCTTGGACGTCATGTTCCCGAGCCGTCCCTCCGGCTGGGCGGTGCTCTACCAATCCAATCCCGCCAACTCCGACGATGGCGAGTGGTTCATCAATTCCAGCCAGAGCCTCGGCATTTCGGCGAATTACGGCGGCTTCGTCGGCGACGGCACCTGGAACCGCCTGGCGGTGGTGGTGGACAATGTGGCCGGCACCTTGACCAGTTATGTCAACGGCACCCAGGTGCAGCAGAATGACGGGCTCGAACTGGACGGGCGTTGGGCGCTCGGCCCGACGTTTCTGTTGTTCGCCGACAACGATCAGGAAAATGCCGGTGGTTACATCAACAGCGTGCAGCTCCGCGCCGCCGCCATGCTGCCCGTGGAGGTTGCCGCGCTGGGCGCCGCCACTGCCGCGGGCATTCCCGCGCCGGTCGCTCCCGATTCGTTGCAGGTGGTGACCCCCAACGGCGGCGAAAATTTTCAAGCCGGCACCACCCAAGCCATTGCCTGGACGGTGAACCATCCCAGCGGCTGGGTGCGGGTGGATCTCTACCGGGGCGATACTTTCCACCAGACGCTGGGGCAGGTGGCGCTCAGCCAGAGCAATTTTCTGTGGGCCATTCACCCGATGTTGGGCGACACCAACAATTACCGCATCCGCCTCACCTCCGTGAACGTGCCCGCCCTGACGGACGCCTCGGACAGCGACTTTTCGGTTTATGGTTCGCTCGGTGAATTGAACCCGCTTTTCGGGCAGCCGTTGCAAACCAATGGCGATTTCGAGCAACTCGACGTCGGCTGGCAAACCCTCGCCGGCAATCCCCTGTATCTCACCAGCAGCGGCGGCAAAGGCGCGCCCCACGGCGGCACCCGCTTTTTCCACGGCGGCAACAACGCCTCCGGCAGCAACACGGTCATTCGTCAGGATATTGATCTCATCGCCAAGGGCTTTACTCCTGCCGATCTCGACACCGGCACGGCGCTGGATGCGGAAGTCTGGTTGCGCACGCCGCAGAATCCCGGCGCCTTCGACGATCAAGTATCCTGCCGGATTGGTTTTCTCGATGCCGCCGATCAGGAGATTTCCGCCGTGCGCTCCATGATTGCCGGCAACAACGCCTGGCAACTGCGCCCGTTGTCCGGCCTGCTGCCGGCCGGCGCGCGCAAGCTCCGGGTGGAAATCCTCGCCGATCACCGGCGCGATGCGGACAACGACGGCATGGCGGATGACGTGGTGGTGCGCCTGCAAAAACCCTGGCCGCTCTCGCCCTCGCCGCAAATCACCAAATTGCCCATGCTGCAGGATTATCGCACCAACGCCATGCGCCTGTTCTGGGAAACGGATGGCAACCTCACCCGGCATTACGTGGATTGGGGACGCTCCAACGTGAACGAAAACACCATCAGCCAGATTGAAACGGTGCAGATCGACGCCACGCATTTCATCCATCGGGCCACGATCCGCGAACTGGAAACCGAGCAGCACTACGTCTATCGCGTGCGCAGCGGCACGACCGCGTCCTCCAACTATTGGTTCCGCACCGCGCCGCATCGCGACACTCCGTTTGCGGTGGCCTGGTGGGCCGACAGCCAGAACGGCCCGGGAGTGCTGCATCAATTGATCCCCAGCATGATCACCAATCAGGTGGACTGGATGGGCGTCTCGGGCGACCTCGCCAGCAGCGGCAACTCGCTCCACGACTGGAAGGCGTATTGGTTCGATGCACTGGAATTTGACAATATCGCGCAAACCCGCCCGGTCCTGTTCTCGCGCGGGAATCACGACGCGGAATACGCCTACAGCTATGCCTACAGCGTGCTGCCCGGCAACGGCGCCTGGTACGCCTTTGATTACGGCAACTCCCGCTTCATCTTTTTGAACTCGGAGGCCTCCACGACGGCTTCGCCCGAACAATACGCCTGGCTGGTCAATGAATTGTCCCGCCCCGAAACCCAGCGCGCCGCCTTCCGCGTGGTCAGCTTCCATCGCCTGCCCTACGCCAATCTCTGGAACGGCGGCGGGTACACGGGCGAGACCTGGGTGCGCAACGACTGGGTGCCGCTCTTCCGCCAATACCATGTGGACATGGTCATCAACGGCCACTCGCACAATTACAACCGCGGCATCACCAATGGCGTCACCTATACCGTCGTTGGCGGCGGCGGCGGTTATCTCGACACCGAGCGCGTCGCGTTCTGGCCGCTCTTCACCGAGGAATTTTCACTGTTTCACTACGCATTGATGCAAATCAATGGCCGCACCATGACCTGGACCGCGCACGGATTGACCGACGAAATTCTTGACGCCACCACGTTGCCGAGCCGTGTTCCCGAACTGGCGTTGGAACGGGACAACGAACTGGTCGGGGCCGGCAAACCGGGTGAAACCTACGTGATCGAAAGCTCGACGGATCTGCACACTTGGACCGCCTGGCGCACCAATGCCCTGTCCGCCACCGGCTCCGGACGATGGACCAACATCATTTCGTTGGACTCCGGCTTCCGGGCTTATCGCGCGCGCACCAGCAATTGAAGTCGCCCTCGACCGGAGGCGGCATCGCCCCGCGCAGCTCGGATGTGGGCGCCGCCTGGCCCCCGCGATGAACTCCGCGTTCACCACCCGCCCGCGCCCGACTTCCCAGATGCCGCCGTGTCCCAGACGGTGTCTGGGACACGCCGGGATGCGGTCGGCAGGGTGGACGTTTCAAACGGGAACACGCTCTGACATTGTCCGGGGAAATCGAAGGCCGTCGCCCGGACCCCGTCGGCAGGCGCGCGGGTGAATGCTTGCGCCGGTACTGAGCTGCCGCAGGCTGGCATTGCAGGGCATCAGCCTCCAATCGGGGCAACTCCGCCGGGGAGAACGGAGAAAATCCGTCTTGTGAAAAAGGCGGGTTTGCGGGCGGATGGTGGCTGGGGGCGGAATCGAACCGCCGACACAAGGATTTTCAGTCCTCTGCTCTACCGACTGAGCTACCCAGCCGCTCAAGGAGCGCCCATTGAACTTTGTCGTCCGGCAATTGGCAAGAAATTGTTCGGGTTTTTTCGTGACACCACGGTAAACTTCAATAACATTTCCGCCCTCGACGACCCTATGGTCTAGCGGTTAGGACACCTCCCTTTCACGGAGGTAGCCCGGGTTCGAGTCCCGGTAGGGTCGCCATCGCTGCCCCGCCATCACGCGGCAGGCGAGAGGGCCGGGGAAGTGGCGGTTCAGCTCAGAAACTCCCGCGGATCGGTGACGACGCCGGTGATGGCGCTCGCCGCCACGGTGGCCGGGCTGGCCAGAAACACCTTCGATTCCTTGTTGCCCATGCGGCCGGGGAAGTTCCGGTTGGTGGTGCTGATGCAGTTGACGCCTGCCTTGTTGATGCGGCCGAAGGTGTCCACCGGTCCGCCCAGGCACGCGGCGCACCCGGCATTTTCCGTCATGCGCACTCCGGCGTTGGTCAGGATCTGCCAGATGGTTTCGTTGCCCCAGCGGGTCATTTGCAATTCATCCACGATCTGCGGTGTGGCCGGCACGCCAAAGGTGTCAATCTTGACCTTGTGCCCGCGCAGCACCCGGGCGAATTCCACGAAGTCGCTCGTCTTGCCACCCGTGCAGGAGCCGACATAGGCGCGGTCGAGCTTCAGGTGATTCATCTCGCGGGCGGTTTTGCGCTGGCCCGGATCCGGGTGGCACGCCACCAGCGGTTCGAGTTTTGACAAATCCACCACCAGCTCGTAGATGAACTTCTGGTCGCGATCCAGCGTCACCGGTTCGTAACGGGATTCCGTGCCGTTGAGCTTCACGCGCGCATCCACGTATTCCGCCGTGCGCGCATCGAACGGAAAGATCCCGTTCTTGCCGCCGGCTTCAATCGCCATGTTGGCCATCGTCATGCGGTCGTCCATGGACAGCGAGGCGACGCCGGGCCCGTCGAATTGCATGGCCCGATAGGTGGCGCCATCGAAGCCAATTTCGCCGATGCAATGCAGGATCAGGTCCTTGGCCATCACGCCCGGCTGCAGCTTGCCCTCGAGCTGGAAATGCATCGTCTCGGGCACCTTGAGCAGCAATTTGCCCGTGCCCATTACAAACCCGGCGTCGGTGTTGCCAATGCCGGTGGCAAACTCGTTGAAGGCTCCGGCCATGCAGGTGTGCGAATCGGTGCCAAACAGCACTTCACCCGGGCGGGTGTGCCCCTTGGCCGGCAGCGCGGCGTGGCAGACGCCGGCGTAGTTTACGCCATACTGGCGTTTCTGCTCGCCCTTGGACGCGTCAAAATGCCAGGTGCCGTGCGGATCATCAATGACATCATAGAAATAGGGCAGCCCCTGTTCATTGGCGAATTCCCGCAGAATGTCCACGTTGCGGTTCGATCGCTTGTCCGTTGTGAAAATGTAGTGGTCCGGGATGATGACCACGCGGTTTTTGTCCCAGACCCTGGCGTCCTGGCCAAATTCGCGCTTGAACACGCCAATGGTCCCCGGTCCGCACACATCGTGCGTCATCAACACATGGGCTTTCACCCAAACATTGTCCCCCGCTTGCACAGAGGCTTTGCCGGCGGCGCGCGCCAGCAGTTTTTCTGTCAACGTCATAACCCGGCCAGCGTAGGGGATTCCCTGCCGGACTTCAACCCGGAAGCCCGGGGCGCAGTTTCCGCTACGGCGGTCTCGCGGCGGTCTCGCGGCTTGTGTCCGGTCGTCTGCTCGGTCATCATCGGACAACCGGACCACCTGGAAGCCTGATTTTATGAAAACGCCGCACCATTTGGATTTGACCCGCCGCCATTTTCTCAAATCCTCGGCCACCGCCGCCGCCGCCACGACGCTGGCCGGACTGGAGATCAGCCGCTTTGCCCATGCCGCGGGCAGCGACGTGCTGAAGGTGGGGCTGATTGGCTGCGGCGGTCGCAACACCGGCGCGGGGGCCCAGGCGTTGCGCGCCGATCCCGGCGCCCGGCTGGTGGCCATGGGCGACATTTTTCTGGAGCGCATCCACAACGCGCGCCGGGCGATTACCGCCGAGCTGGCCCGGGACGGCAAAGCGGATCAGGTGCAGGTGAAGGATGATCATTGCTTCACCGGATTCGACAGCTACCGGCATGTCATTGCCGCGTCGGACGTGGTCCTGATCGCCAACGCGGCAAAGTTTCATCCGTTCCACGCCCATGCCGCCCTGGCGGCGGGCCGGCATGTGTTCGTCGAGAAACCGCACGGCATTGATCCGTATGGCATCCGGCAGCTGCAGCAGGCGGAGAATCTGGCCTGGGAAAAACAACTCTGTCTGGTGTCGGGGTTGCAAAGCCGCTATCACACCGGCTACGCGGAAACGGTCCAACGCATTCACGACGGGGAAATCGGGGAAGTGATCGCCCTCGAGGAAAATTTTCTGCGCGCGCCCTACGGCATTACCGAACGCAAGCCGGGATTGACCGAGCTGGAATGGCAGTGCAGCACGCAATATCACTTCACCTGGCTGTCCGGCGACGACGTGCCGCAATCACTCGTGCACAACCTGGACCGTTCGCGCTGGGTGCTGCACGAAGGCGTCCCGCTCAAGTGCCACGGCCTGGGCGGGCGCTCGTCCATGACCGGGCCCCAGTATGGCAACGTCTTTGACCATCACTCGGTGATTTATGAAATGGAAGGCGGCGTGCGCATCTACGCGTTCTGTCGCACCACCACCGGTTGCTATGATGAAGCCTCGAGCCTCGTCCTCGGCTCGAAAGGGAAGGCGTCGCTCTTAAACTGCCGCATCTGGGGCGAAAAGAACTGGCGCTGGCAGGGCCACTGCGATCCGTACCAGCGGGAACATGACCTCCTGTTCGCCGCCATTCGCTCCGGCCGGCCGATCAACAATGGCGATTACATGGTGCGCAGCACCTTGACCACCATCATGGGTCAGATTTCCTGTTACACCGGCCAGCAGATCACCTGGGAGGAAATCAACGCGTCGGATTTTGCCTATCCGCCCAGGCCGGAGGAGTGCCGCGACGGAATGGAGGCGCCGGTGCAACCCGGGCCGGACGGGGCGTATCCGGTTTGCATTCCCGGGCAGACCCGGTTGATTTGAAGGAGGCAGGGGAATGAAGGACTGCTGGTGCTGGCTGGTGTTGGGTGTCGCCGTGCTGACGGCCGTGCCGGGGCGCGCAGCGGAGCCGGCGCGCGTTCTCCTCGTGACCGGCGTGGATTATCCGGGGCACCAATGGCGTGAAACCGGCCCCGTGTTGCAGCGGATTCTGGCCGCGGATCCGCGCTTGGATGTGCGCCGGGTCGAGGACCCGCATTTTCTGGATTCAGCGGCGCTCATCCACTACGCGGTGGTGGTGCTGCATTTTCAAAATTGGGAGGTGTCCGCACCCGGCGTGGCGGCGCGGGAGAATTTGCGCCGGCATGTCGAGCGCGGCGGCGGCCTGTTGAGCGTTCACTTTGCCTGCGGGGCGTGGCATGGCGAATGGCCGGAGTTTCAAAACCTGCTGGGCCGCGTCTGGCACGGGGCGGGTCCGGACAGGCCGCAGCACGATCCGCGCGGTCCGTTCACGGTGCGGATCGTGGATTCCACCCATCCCATCACCCGGGGATTGCACGACTTTGCAACGGATGACGAACTCTACACGTGTCTGACGGGCACCGCACCCATTCATCTCCTGGCCGAGGCGCAGTCCCGGGTGGACGGGAAAAAACATCCGATGGCCTTCGCCCGCGAATACGGGCAGGGCCGGGTGTTTGTAACCACGCTGGGGCACGACGTGCGCGCCCTCACCAACTCGAGCGTGCCGCAACTGCTCCGCCAGGCCTGTGCCTGGGCGGCCCGCCAGCCGGAATAGGGACGAGACGTCCTGCAGGGCATCACCCGTGGCCCGGTTCACGGGAGGGTAATCGGTTTATCCCTCCGGGCCGGAGGCAAAGAACGTGGCGGGGGCCGGCCCAGGCGCGCTGCACATAATGCTCGCGCAGCAACCGGCCGCGCACGCGCCCCGCTTCCGCCCCGCACCGGGTCAAGGGCGACATGAACATGCGATCGGCCGGCTTCCGGCCGCCCGGCGAAATCGGTTCAAGCATTTTCCACGTTTCGCCCATGCGGCGACCGTATGGAAGCGGACGGCCCGACCGCAAAGCGGCGATGCGTTGCGAACCGGATGCCGTCGCGCGATGACGGGGCTCGCGCGCCGCTGGATTCAGGGCGTCACCAGGCGCGTCCACCGGGTGGCCGTCCGATATTGTCGGCCGCCGCGGTCCTGCACAAGTGCGTAAAAGGGATGCAATCCGGCGCCGAGCGCCGTTCCGCTGATGGTAAAATGCTGGGGTCCGGAACCCTCCAGCGTTTCCAGCGCGCCGCCCGTGCTGAACAGGGTGACGCGGACCACGTCAGGCACATTTGCCGTGACTTGCAGGTGATAGGTTCCACTCACCGCATTGGTTGCCTCCAAATCGGGCGCATCCAAGGCGGCCTCCAGCGTGGTGTTTTGGATGCGTATCGGCAGGGTGATTTTCGTTTGCGTGCGCACGTGACTGCCTTCATAAGCCACCGCCGTCAGTTCATGATGGCCATCGGGCAGTGGCGTCGTGTCGAACGCCACTTCCACCGGCAGTTCCAACGCGCCGGCGGTGAGGTAGAGGTGATTGCGCGGCTGCAGGTCGGACAGGTTGGCGGTCAGACGATTCGTGCGTGCCGGACTCAACACCAGCGACCCCGAGCCCGTGAAGGCCACCTGCGTTTCCGCCGCCCTGCGTCCGGGACTGCGCGCGACCAGGGGGAAGGTGGGGTTGCCGAATCCCGTGGTCAAATCCGCCGCCGCCACACCGTCCGGGCCCTGCAGGGCCGGCGTTGCGTTGATCGCCGCCAGCAAGTTGGACAGGACCTGGGCGGAGGTGGCGCCGGGCTGTTGATTGGTGTAGCCCACCGTCACCACCGCGCCGCTGGAGGGGATGTGGTGCAGTTGCAACCAGGTCCCCACTTGCACCGTGCCGCCGACGGTGTACTGCCGCGCGCCATGGGCCGGGGAATCCAGAAACGCGGGCCGGGCCGCGGTGATAAACGTCGTCAGGGCTGGTCCCGTGCCGGCGGAGGTGTGAAAGGGTACCGGTGCGGCAGAGTTGTCTTCCGGTGCCGCCGCCGTCGCCGGGCGAAGATTCACGGGGGCGGCCGGCCGGCGCGGTGCGGCGTCCCGCAATTCCACGCGGTCTCCGTACGCCACCGCCAGGGTCCTGGTGCGGTTGCTGACGCTGGTGGCGTTGAAGGCCGCCGCCAACCCGGCCGCGATCGATCCCAACGTGGCTCCGGGGGGCACCGTGTAGGTGATCCGCTGAGTGCCCAGACGCGCTTCAATCCGGTTTCCTGCCTGGGGCGCGATATGGGTTACGGTTTGAAAAAATTTTCCGTCCACGAACAGATCCACCTGTTGCAACGGACGGGTCGCTTCCGCAGCGGAGAAGTGGAGTCGCAGCGGGGCCACACCGCGCAGCACGGCTTGGGGGGACGGAGCCAGCCAGGTCCCTGTGCCGGACCGGGCAAAGGGTGCGGCCAGGGGTTCACCCACCACCAATCCCTGATACGGCAGCTGCAAACTCTGGTAGTAACATTCGGCCAGCGTGAAGCCGCGCGCCTGGTAGAAGTAATTTTGCGGGTGGGGAAACTTGGCGAGGTTCGCACCCGGCTCCGCGACGGTGCCGTAGCTGCCGGCGGCCCCCGCCTGCAAAAAGGCGAGCGCCGTCGTTTGTCCGCCATTAAAAAGCTGCCCGCCAAACGAGGTCAGACTGTCCGCCATCGCCCCCGGCACGAACACGTCCGAACCGATGGAAAAATAGGCCAGCCCGGTTTGATAACCCAGCAAACCACTGCGTCCGAGCGGCGAATCCTCATCCACCCGGATCACCTGATAATTGCCGCGCAGTTGCGTGTTGAAGCAGGCATCGTCGAACTCCACAAACCGAATGCGTCGGAGCGGGTCCGAGGTCTTGGCCAAAACCACCGGCGCGTCGGGGAAAGTGCCATCGCTGCGGACGCCCTGATCCACCACGCGCCTGGCCGCGGCCAGCGTGGGCCCGGTGATCATGGTTGCCAGAAAGGACGGCGTGGGGGCGGTGACGGGGGCGGCGTCGGGAAAGACGCCCTCGCTGCCAAAATAGCTGTTGGCCAGGGGACCGGCCTCTGAATCCCGCTTCACGCCATAAAACAAACTGGCGGTGGTGCTGTTCACGGTGCTGCCGTTCACCGTTTGATACGGAATGTCCATGGACAGCACCAGGTGGGAAATTTGTCCGCTCAACCCGCGTTGCGCGAGCGCTTGCCACACCGGCTGCAACAGCACCGTTTCAAATTGCGCCGCGTCCCAGGCCACCCGCCCGCCGCTCCAAGAGATGCGGACGACGTTGTCCGCCGGCACCTGACGTTGTTCGCAATAGTAGTTCCCCAGCGCGACGGAGTCGGCGCTGTTTTGATTGACGACGACGAGCGTGTTAAGTCCGCTGCCTCCGGCCCAGGCGCGTCCCGCCAGGAGCACGAACATCAGGAATTTCCCGACCGAGTTGAGTTGCCGCAAGCCAACCATCCGCATAAACCACAAAGAATAAAGCAATTGCGATGCCTCCGGGGGCAATCCCGTTGTTCCCACCCAACCCCGCTGAAACCAGGCCTTTCGAACCGCTACGCACCCCGCAGCCGCACAGAACTTGCCGCGAATGAGACACCATTTGCGCCGGTCAAGGCAAAGCAAATCCGGTTGGGACCGGCGGACGATCGAAAAACCGGGCGGCGGCGCTGTCTCCGCTTCCGGTGGGTGAACGAGAACAAGGCGGCCGCGCTCGCGGGGCCGGCGCACAGCGGTACAGCGGCCTCCGACTTGACCCCGATGGCGGACCATTTAATATTTGGCCCGATGAACCGTCTCCCCGCGATATTCCTGGCCATGGGCCTCGTGCGGTGCGCCGGTGCCGACAATCCGGACGATGCGCGTTGGGACTTTCGCTTTGGCCGACCGGCTTTGGATGGAGGTGCGCTGGCGGCGGTATGGCACGACGGCGAACTGTTTGTCGGCGGAGCTTTTCAGGGTGCAGGCGCAAACTTTGCCCCCGGCGTGGCCCGCTGGGACGGCACCAATTGGTGGCCGGTGGGTGAAGGATTGTCCGCCACCAATGCCATCGGCTGGACAGTCACGTCTTTGGCCGTCTGGGAGCATGAACTTTATGCCGGTGGAAATTTCGTGCGTTCGGGCGATGACTGGCTGCCCGGTCTGGCCCGTTGGAACGGCACAAACTGGAGCGCGTTGCCTGGTATTGCCGCCGCGCGGGTTCGTCGGCTTCTGGTTCAAAACGGCAGTTTGTTTGCCGCGGGCAACCTGCAGTTGGCTGGCGACACCAACTATTACGGCGTCGCCCGTTGGAATGGAAACGTCTGGGAAACGTACGACAGCCGGATTGGCAGGACGGAGGGAATTGGGTGCATCGCCGTGCGCGGTGAGACGGTGTATGTTTCCGGTGACTTCAACGTCATTGCGGATACGGCAATTCCGTATAATGCGTATTGGAATGGCGCAACCTGGCAGCTTTTACCTGGGCTGACCAATCAAACCTTTCGCACGCTCGCCATCCACGCCGGCGGACTCTACGGAAGCGGTTCGTTCACCCATATCGGCGGAATTGCCGCCAACAATCTCGCGCGTTGGGACGGGGAAAGTTGGTGGCCGGTGGGCGACGGATTCGATCAAGCACCAGACCGCCTGCTCTCCACGCCCAGTGGTTTGTATGCCGTGGGCAGTTTGAAGCAGAGTGGAAGCACCACGATAAATAATGTGGCGCGTTGGAATGGTTCAGCCTGGCAATCCCTCGGCGCGGATACCTGGCCGGCGGCTGAAAATCCGAACGAATTATGCCTTGCGGATGATGGGCGGTTGTTCGCGGTCGGCTATTTTTTCTCGGTTCAGGGGCAACGCGCCGGACACGCCGCGGAGTGGACCGGCACGCAGTGGAAGCCGTTGGTGGTCAACAACAGCCTCGCGCTGACAGATGGTTTTCTGAGCATTTTCTCAATCGCTGCCGACAAAGATTCGCTGTTCGTCGGAGGAGTTTATTCCGAACCGGCCGGGGCGAGCGGTCGTGCCGTCTGGCAATTGAAATCCAACGTTTGGGCGAAATTGGGCGGGGACTTTACGAACATTGGCGGAGCTCCCGTTATTGCGAGTCTGGTGGTCCAAAACGGTCAGTTGTTTGCCGGGGGCGCGTTCACGAATGTGAATCACGCCACCATTCACCATCTTGCTCGCTGGGATGGCGACCAATGGCAGCCGGTCGGCAACATCACGAACGGCCCCATCGGCGCCATGGTCAGCGACGGAACGAATCTCTTCATCGGTGAATCGCCTGCCGGTTTCCAAGTCAACGGTCGGACGGTGAAACGGTGGGATGGCCATCAATGGAGCACATTGGCGGATCAGGTGAACAACGGAATCACGGCACTTGCCTGGGCGGAAGGTGATCTTTACGCGGGTGGCGGCTTCACTCGTATCGGCACGTTGGCGGCAAACCGCATTGCCGTTTGGAAAAATGGTCAATGGGAAACCTTGGGTGGTGGGATGGACGGGGCGGCCGGCGTCACGGTGCAAGCCATCGTCGTGGACGGGACAAACGTGTTTGCCGGTGGACGCTTCGCAACGGCGGGTGGAGTGGCGGTCAATAATCTGGCGCGCTGGGATGGTGCGCAGTGGCATCCGGTTGGCTCCCCGCCAACGGACGGGGTGTGGGCGCCCGCCACGGCGATCATGGCCCTGACGATACGGGACGGGAACCTCTACGTGGGTGGATTTTTCACCGGGGCCGGCGGACAAAACATTCCGGCGCTGGCCCGATTTGATGGGACAAACTGGACGCGACTGGGCTCCGGGCTACGCGGTTGGGAGGTCGCTACTCCCGTACCAAGAGTGCGAACTATGGCATGGCAGGAAAACGCGTTGTGGGTGGGCGGCCTCTTTCCCGCCGCAGGCAATAAATCTGCAGTCAGCCTGGCCCGATGGGTGGCACATCCTGCCATGCGATTATCGGTCCCGGAATCCATGGAAAATGAAGCATGGCGAATCCGCGCCAGTGGCGTGACCGGTTTGCGCTTTGTTGTGGAGAGTTCAACGGATCTCCAAGAATGGACGGAATGCACACGCGGCCAGGGCGATACCGACCCTTGGGAATTCCAAGACGCCAGTTCAAGCTCCCCCCGTTTTTACCGCACCGTTCTGTGCCCGTGAAGTCCCTGGTTGCACGACGCGCTTGAGTCTCCGGCAACCAGGGCCGTCGGAGATTTCCACACCGGACGCGGGATTTGAGCCGGTGCGGGTCGTGGCGACGTTATTCAAGGCGGCGCAAGAATTGGAGCGCGTCTTCGAAATCGGCAGGCAGGGGAGCGGAGCATGTCAAAGGCTGGCCGGTATGCGGATGGATGAAGGTCAGTTTCCAGGCGTGGAGCAGGAGCCGCGGGGCTGCGTAGCGGGTTCGTTCCGCCAGGCGCCGGGTCTGCCGTTGGCCGTAGGTGAGGTCGCCGGCGATGGGAAACCCGAGGTGGCGGAAGTGAACGCGGATTTGATGGGTGCGCCCGGTGTGCAGACGCGCTTCCATCAGGGTGGCTTCGTTGAGTCGCTCCAGGACGCGATACTCCGTATGGGCGGAGCGACCGGTCTGGTCGGAGTGGACGGCCATGCGTTTTCGTTGGGTGGGATGCCGGCCGATGGCGGCGCGGATGTGGCCGGAGGGATGCGGGACGATGCCGCAGACGACTGCCAGGTAGCATTTCTGCACCGAGCGGGCGGCGAATTGGGTGGAGAGAGCGATGTGGGCGGCGTCTTGTTTGGCAACGACCAGGCAACCGCTGGTTTCCTTGTCGAGCCGGTGGACGATGCCGGGCCGGGCCACGCCGCCGATGCCGCTGAGTTCACCGCGAC
>WBZR01003608.1_pt2 | contig 13032 bp, 10 predicted proteins | sample 5204231 | NCBI WGS metagenome assembly WBZR01 (sample SAMN12412403, study PRJNA552823) | activated sludge metagenome | isolation source: activated sludge from anammox sidestream of wastewater treatment plant... | place: USA: Virginia | collected 2017-08
CTGGATGATGGTCAGCATGTTGTTGAAGTCGTGCGCCACCCCGGCGGCCAGCTGGCCGATGGACTCCATTTTTTGCGATTGGCGCAGCTGGCTCTCCAGGTTGAGGTGGGTGGTGATGTCTTCCACGTACGCATGAACCACCCGGCTCGAAGCGACCGGATGGAACGACCACGAGAGCGTCCGTCCGGCGACTTTCGACTGGTAATCGGTGCGGCTGGCGTTCTTTTCCAGGCAATGCTTGATGATCTCGATGACCTTGTTGGGCAGGAGCTCCCGGGGGTGGTTGAGCTCCACCGAGAGCGCCAATTGCATGGCGGAATCATTGAAGTAAGTCACCAAGCCGGCCACCGTCAACTCCATGGCCGGATTGGGGTTCAACTGGGCGAACGCGGCGAGCTTTTGGATTTCGACCTCGGTGCGGCGGCGTTCCGCGGCCATGCCGAGCGAATTGGCGACGGCCAGCAGGAATTGGATTTCATCGGCGCTGAAGGTCCGCAGTTTCTCCGTGTAGATGCCCAGAATGCCGTACGGCTGCTGGCGCGTCGCAATCACCAGACAGACGCCGCTCGCCACCGCGTGGTCGAGCAGCAGGTTCGGCGCGACAAAGCGCCGCTCCTGTTTCATGTCGGCAATGATGACCGGCTCGCCCCGGCGCAAGACGTACGCCCCGAGCGAGAAGCCGTGTGCCGCGATGACGTCCGAGCCCAGCCGGTGGGGGCCGATGCGCCAGCCCAGGGCGGCGCGCGGCACCAAGGATTCGGATTCGGGTTGCAGCTCGACAATGTGGGCCAGCGGCACTTCCAGAGTTTCTGCGACGAGCTGCAGGGCCTGGTTCAGGAGGGCGGTGAAGTCCTGGTTGAGCATGGCGAACTGACCGATCGCCGCCACAACCGCCTGTTGCTGGGCGCGATTCAACAATTTCATCTCCGAGGCTTCGTTTTCACGCGCGCGTTCCTGCAGCGACTCGGCCATGGTGTCGAACGTGCGCGCCAGCTGGCCCAGCTCGCTCCTGCCATCCTTCACGCGGGTGCGACTGGTGAGATCGCCCTGCGCCAGCTTTTCCGCCGCCTGGAGCAGGGCGCGGAGCTGGCGCATGATAAAGCGCTCGCCCCCGTACCAGGCCGCCGCCAGCGCCAGCATGCCGACCAGAAACCCCGACCATTGTTCCAGGCGCAGGAAATACATCAACAGCAGCACCGGCACCGTGGCGAGGAAAACCGTGGCCACCAGCCGCATGCGCAGGCCGGTGAGCACTGGTCCCGGCGGCGGGAAACTCTCCACCACGCGGCGGGCCGCCGGAGGCCGCACCACCCGCTCGGATTTTTTCGCGCCGACGCCATGGTCCCCGGGGGATCCCGCCGTTGTGAAAAGACGTCGCCAGCTGCGATGCAGCGTCTCCAGGCTTTCGTCAGGTCTTGTGGATAAACCGTTCACCGTGGAGCAGGACAGCACTTCGCTTGCCGGGCGATTTTGTTCGACAGCGCTGGTTTCTGTCTGAAAGATGGAGCGATGCAGGCAAAACTGCTAACTCTGGGACACTCACCCGATCCGGATGACGCCTTTATGTTCTACGGGCTGGCGCGGGGACTCCTGCCGACGCCCGGCTACCAGTTCGAGCATGTGCTTCAGGACATCCAGACTTTGAATGAGCGCGCGACGCGCGGGGAACTGGACATTTCCGCCATCAGCATTCATGCCTACGCTTATGTGTCGGGCAATTATGCGTTGCTGCCCAGTGGCGCAAGCATGGGCGATGGCTACGGACCGATGTTGGTGGCGAAGCAACCATTTTCGCGCGCGCAAATCCGGCAGCGGAAAATTGCCGTCCCCGGAACCATGACCAGTGCGTTTCTGGCGCTGCAACTCTGGCTCGGCTGTCCCGCCCGGGAATTGCACTTCGAGGTGGTCCCGTTCGATCAAATTTTCCAGGCGGTGCGCCAGGACCGCGCCGAGGTGGGGCTGATAATTCATGAGGGCCAGTTGACCTATCAAAACGAGGGGCTGGTGGTCTGCGAGGACCTGGGCCAGTGGTGGGGACGCGAAAATGATGGGCTGCCCCTGCCGCTGGGAGGGAACGTGATCCACAAGCGGTTTGCGCCGGCCGTGCGCCGGGAGGTTTCCGATTTGCTGACCCGGAGCATCCAGTTCAGTCTGGATCATCGCCCGGCGGCCGTGCAGCACGCGCTGCAGTACGCCCGGGACATGGGGCGTGACCTGGCGGATCAGTTCGTGGGAATGTACGTGAATCATTGGACGCTGGACTATGGCGCGAAGGGGCGCGAATCCATCCGGCGGTTTCTGGGACGGGCATTTGAACGGCAACTCATCCCGCACCGGCAGGAACTGGAATTTGTCAGCTAGCGCCGCCAGCCTTTTCCAGCCCGCGCAGGCGATGTGCGCTTGCGAAACAGGGCAAACTCGCATCCGACGGAGGCCGTGAAAGACGCCCTTGGTGCAGGCGGTTTCGCCCGCCCCATCACCGGTCCGCAGCGCCATCCGGGTTGAAGGCGAAGTTCGCGCCTGTTTGTAAATTGGGGACGAAGTTTGGATGGCCGTCCCGCGGTCCCGGGGATGTCGCCGCCCAGCCTGTCGGGAAGTCAGCCGCGCACCGTGGCGGGGTGCGGCGGGCGCGGTGTCCCGCCGGCCTTTGTATGCCGTGGCATGGAAAAGGAGTCAATCCCGTCCGGGGGCCGCCTACGCGCCAGCGAGCTTCCGCAACTCGGTTTTTAAAATCTTTCCCGTGGCATTCCGTGGCAGCGCGGGCAGCACGGTGATGTGTCGCGGGACCTTGTAGGCGGCCAGTCTTTCGCGCAAAAACCGGACGAGCGCGGGTTCGTCGAGCGGGGCGTCCCCGGTGGTGGCCACGTAGGCGACGGGTTGTTCGCCTTTGCGCGGGTCGGTGACGCCGATGACGGCCGCCTCCTTGACCCCGGGGAATTGATAGATCACCTCCTCGACCTCGCGCGGATAAACGTTGATACCATTCACCAGCAGCATGTCTTTTTTGCGATCGGTGATGAAGAAATATCCTTCGGCGTCGCGGTAGCCGATATCGCCGGTCAACAGCCATCCGTTGCGCAGCGCCCGGGCGGTCTCCGCGGGATTGTTCCAGTAGCCGAGCATCACGTTGCCGCCGCGCACACATAATTCGCCGGTTTCATTGGGGCCGAGGATGCGGCCATCGTCATCTTGAATCGTGAGCTCCAGATTGGGCAGGGGCAGTCCGATTGAGCCGGGTTTGCGCTCGGCGTGCAACGGGTTCTTGGAGACCACCGGGCTGGCCTCGCTCAGACCGTAACCTTCAATCAGGGGAATCTGGTGTTTGGCCTCAAAATCTTTCAGCACCTGGACCGGCAACGGCGCCGCGCCGCTGACACAGAGCCGGAACGGCAGCCTGGCAGGCAGATGCGCGTGAGTGAGGGTGCGGTAAAATTGCGGGATGGCCGGCAGCACGGTGGCCTGGCGTTGGTACATCTCGCGCAACATTTGCTGGGGTTGATTCAACGATTTGATCAACACCATGCTGCCGCCCACCAGCAGGGGGAGCAGCATGCCCACCGTCATCATGTAACTGTGAAACAGCGGCAGAAAGACCGCATACCGGTCCGACTCCAGGGCTTCGAGCACCTTCTGGCAGCCGGCGACGTTGTGCAACAGATTGCCGTGCGACAGCATGGCGCCCTTGGGTTTGCCGGTGGTGCCCGAGGTGTAGATGATGACCGCCAGATCCGACTCCGCGCGCTGGCGCGCCGCCGCGGGCAGCGCCGGAATCGTCCCGGAGGGTGGCTGGGTGAAGGCAGTCAGCGTTTCCACCCGGGCCACTTGCAAGCTCGGCCGGCCGGCAGCCAGCGTGGCCGCCGCCCCGCCCAGTTCTTCATCCGTAATCAGCAGGTCAATCCCGGCGTCTTCGAGCAGAAAGCGGACTTCGGGAGGCTTGAGAAAGTTGTTGATTGGGACCACCGCGGCCCCCGCGGTCAGGATGCCAAAATACGCCGGCACAAATTCGGGGCGGTTTTTCAACCACAGCCCGACGCGATCGCCCGGCTGGACATTGAATTTACCGGCCAGTTCCGCCGCCACGCCGACGGATTGCGCCCACAGCGTGGCGAACGTAAACTCGCTGGCATCCCAATACAGCGCGATTTTCCCGGAGCGCAGTTGCGCGGAATGGGCGAAAGCCTCGGATAAATTCATGGGCGAAACTGTAATCACGGGGCGGGACCGTTTGCAAGTTGCTTGACGGGGGACAGTCGGGCGCGGGCGCGTGGTCCGGCGCGCCGGTGGAAAACGGTTTTGACTTCGAGGCGGCGTTTCGCCTTTCATGGCGCGGCGTGATAAATACGGAAGAGAAGTTGGCGGGGTTGTTGCCCGTGATTCGGGCCGCGGACTGGCTGGCGCTGGATACGGAGGCGGACAGTTTGCACGCTTATCCTGAAAAAATATGTCTGATTCAAATCACCACCAGCATCGGAGACCGGCTGATTGACCCGCTCGCGGTAGGGGACATCGGACCTTTGCTGCAGGCGCTGGCCGGACACCAGCTGATCATGCACGCGGCAGATTACGATATGCGTCTGCTTTTCAAGCATCACGCATTCAAGCCTGATGGCATTTTCGATACAATGCTGGCGGCACGGCTGCTGGGCTATCGCGAGTTTGGCCTGGGGGCATTGGCGGAGCAAATCCTGGGCATCAAACTGGACAAGGGACCGCAAAAGGCGGACTGGGCGCGGCGTCCGCTGACCGAGCGCATGATCACCTACGCGTTGAATGACACGCATCATCTCAAGCTGCTGGCGGACCATTTGATCCGTGCGCTGACGGAACGGCACCGGCTCGATTGGCATCGCGAGTGGTGCGCGCGTCTGATTGCGGAATGTACGCGTCCACCGGAGGAGGACCCCGAACGCGAGTGGCGGATCAAGGGCGCCCATGCCTTGAATCGCGCGGGGTTGGCCGCGCTGCGGGCGCTATGGCATTGGCGCGAGGGGGAGGCGCTGAAGGCCAATCGCCCCCCGTTCTTCATTCTCGCGCACGAAAAGCTGATCGCGCTGGCGGAAGCGGCCGCGGCGCAACAACCATTGGAGCCGGTCTTTCCGCGCCACCTTTCGCCACGACGACGGGAGGCCATAGGCCGGACCGTTCAAGTCGCCCTCCGGCAACCGCCCGAAACTTTCCCGCAGATTTTGCGCACCCGCACCCGCCGGCCCTCTGAGGCCGAGCGGCGGCGTTACCAGGATTTGGAAGCGCGGCGGGATCGGGCCGCCCACGCCCTGGGGCTGGAGCCCTCAATTGTTGCCAATCGGACCGTTCTGGGGGAACTGGCGCGGGATTGGGACCGGTACGCGCCGCAGTTAATGAACTGGCAGCGGGCGTTGTTGGACCGCGGTTAACGCGCCTTGCGCAACGGCCGGCACCGCACGAGCAGCAATATTCCGCACCAGATCACACACGTCCAACCAAAGCGGTCGCCCACTTCGTGATAAAGGGTGGCGGGACGCCCGGCGGCCGGGGCGAAGGTGACGCGCCAGTGGACGAAGCCCGGGCCGTACTCACTTGCGTGCGCATCCCGGAAGAGGGCGCGCATCCGCCCGGCCGCATCGAACCAGCAGGTCAGTCCATTGTTGCACACGCGCAGCAACGGCACGCCATTTTCCACGGCGCGAAACGCCGCGCTCGCCGCCTGCTGCCATTGCGCGGCTCCCGCCCCGAACCAGCCATCATTGGTGAGGTTGACCAGCAAATCCGTTTCCTCATTTATCTGCTCGCGCACGTGGTGCGGAAAAACATCCTCAAAGCAGATCAACGGCGCGATCCGGAGGCGGGAGGGCGACGCTGAAGTCGGAGTGGCTGGGGCCGGAATCTCGTAATCCGGGGAGGCGGGCGCGACAAAGGAGCGATCCAGCTCGAACTGCGTTGCTTGCTGCCCCGCCGTGTACTCCCCGGTGATCGGCGTGAACCATTTCAGGAACGGCAGATAGTCGTCCCAGGGGAGGTATTCGCCGAAGATGACCAGCTGGCGTTTGTGGTAGCTGGCAACGCAGGCGCCGGCGGGGTTCAGCCAGAATGCCGCGTTGAAGACCTCCGCCGTCGCAGGCGCGGTCGTTCCGATGGTTGGCCGCACTTCATCGGCGTTGAAGAGCATCCAGACGCGCCGGTGCTGCACCAGATTGGTGATGGCTGCATACGTCTCGTGGTCCAGGCCGGGCACGGCGGCCTCGGGCCAGAGCAGCAGCTCGGTTTGATTGGTCAGCGCGATTTTCGTCAGCCGCATCAGCCGGTCAAACCGCGCCGCATTCTCGGTGGAATTCCAGATCATGGTCTGCGGCACGGACGGTTGGATGGCCGTGACGCTGAGGGTTGCCGCTTCCGCGGGCAGTTGCTGGAGGCGGGACAATCCGCGATTGAAGACGAGGATCACCACCATCAGCGGCAAAATAATTTCCCCCAGCCAGATGTAGCGGGTCGTCGGGTGGCGCAACAACGTCCCCACACTGGAATAAAGCGCCAGCGCCATCCAGACAACCAGGAACGAAACGCCATAAACGCCGGTGACAGCGGCGATCTGGATGAGCGGGGTCAATTCCCATTGCGCCGCGCCGAGCGGCAGCCAGGGAAAGCCACTGAACAGCCGGGCCCGGATCATTTCCAACGCGACCCACACGGCGGCGCCGCTGAGACACCAGAAGCAGCGCCACAACCAGGTGCCGTGCCCGATGCGGCCTGCCAGAAACCACACCCAGGTTGCCGGATAGAGGGCCAGGAATGCCGCCAGGGCGATCCAGCCGAGAATGGGCAAGCCGGTGACGGGAATGGCGAGCAACCAGCTCAGTGTCATCAGCCAAAACACCAGGCCGCCCAGGTAACCGACGCGCCAGGCCGCGCCAGGAGACAATCCGTGCGCGCTGGCCAGCAGCAGGGCGGGGCCCACCCACGCCGCTCCGGCCAGATTGAACCGGGGAAACGCGAGTGCCAACACCACTCCGGCCAGCACGGCGAGCAGCTGGCGATGGTGTTTTCTAATCAATGCCAGGACTTTCAATCACTTGAGCTTGCGCGAATGGAGGTGTTCAGCGCAAGTCGCCGGAATCAGAAAGGGCGCCAACCGATCACTTTTCGCCCGGCAGTTCCGCAGTTGCACTGTTGGAAGCAAGGTCGTGGGAAGTGTCGTTGTCCCGACCGCGTTTCCCGCCTGGCAAGGGCCCGGCGCCCTGGTTTGTGATACGGCCGGGCGGGTCAGCTTACGGCCCATTTGAGCACGGCTTTCTGTGCGTGGAGACGGTTTTCGGCTTGTGTGAAAATGGTGTCGGCGTGCGCTTCAAAGGTCTCATTGTCAATCTCCTTGCCGCGATAGGCGGGCAGGCAGTGCATGACGAGGACGCCGGGTTTGGCCAGTTTCACGAGCGGGCGATTGATCTGATAATGTTTCAGCGCCTTGAGGCGCGCCGCGGTTTCGCTCTCCTTGCCCATGGAAACCCAGACGTCGGTATAAAGCACGTCGGCCTGGCGCGCGGCGGCCTTCAAATCTTCCGTGCAAACAATGTTGCCGCCGGCCCGTTTCAGGATGGCGCGGCTGGGCTGGAATTTTTTGGGCGCGGCGATGCGCAGTTCAAATCCGAGCTTGGCCGCGGCAAAAATCCAGGACACGGGTACGTTGCACGCGCCGTCACCGACAAAGGTGACCACCAGTCCGCGCAGGGATTTGCGTTTTTCGAGAATGGTTTGCAGGTCGGCGAGGATTTGACAGGGATGCTCCTGATCGGTGAGAGCGTTGATGGTGGGAATTTTTGCAAAGCGCGCAAAGTCCTCCACATCCGTTTGGGCGAAGGTGCGAAAAATGGCCCCGTGGATCATGCGGCCCATGACGCGGGCGGTGTCCTTAATCGGCTCTCCGCGCCCCATCTGGATGTCCATCGTGTTAAGGAACATGGGCCGGCCGCCCAGCTCGCTGACTCCCACCTCGAAAGAGATCCGGGTACGGGTCGAGGCTTTCGCGAAAATCAGCGCCCAAGTCTGGCCAGCCAGGGGCAGGGAGCGATGGCGGCCACGCGTGCGTTTCATCGTCACGGCGTCGGCGAGGATTTGATTCAGGTCGCGCAGCGTGAGCTGCTCAATGCTCAGCAAATGTTTCACGTGTCTTTGGTGGTCAAGATGTTTGCCTGGTTCGCCATGTGTCAGAAACCTCATGTTATAGTAGCGAACGATTCCGGATTCAAGTTCGGTGAAGGTTTGCGGCGGTGCTGCGGGCAGAACCGGAAAGAATCATCTTCCAGCGCAGCCGGCGGGGGGCCGGAGTTGCCAGCGCGCGGAATTCCCCTCAGGCGTCAAGGTCGGCGGCAACCCGGGCCAGGATTGCCAGCCCTTCCTCCGCATCCGCTTCGGTCAAATTCAGCGCCGGGAGAATCCGCAGCACCTGTGCGCCGGCCGGAATCAGGAGCAGCCCCGCCTCCTGCAGCTTGGCCGTCATGACGCTGGCCGGAGTTTTGTGGGGAAGGTTGAGCCCCGGCGCGTCCGGGGCCAGTTCCAAGCCCAGCATCAAACCCTGCCCGCGCACGGTGCGGAACAGCTTGGGATGCTGTTGGATGATGGATTGCAGGCCGGCGCGGAGTCGTTCGCCCATGTGACGCGCATTGTCGGCCAGATTTTCCCCGGCAATAACCTCCAGAACTTTTAACGCCACGGCGCAGGCGAGGGGCGAGCCGCCATAAGTGGTGCCATGCGTCCCGGCACTGAGCAGGTCTGCATACGGGGCGCGCGCCCAAAACACTCCAATCGGAAATCCGCCGCCGAGCGATTTGGCCATGGAAATTCCGTCGGGCAAGAATGCGCCGCCTCCCGGCACATCTTCGAGAATCCGTTGAAAGCCGTGGAAGCGGCCGCTGCGAAAATGGCCGCTCTGCACACAGTCCAGGAGCAGCAGCAGGTTCCGCTCGTCACACAAGGCGCGCAGTCCCAGGAGATAATCCGGGCTGGCCGGAGTGACTCCGCCTTCTCCCTGGATATCCTCCACCAAAATGGCAACGGTTGCCGGGGACAGTGCCGCGCGCATGGCGGCGAGATCGTTGTAGGGCACATGGCGGAAGCCGGCGACCATGGGTTCAAACCCCTTTTTCACTTTGTCTTGTCCGGTCGCAGCGATGCCGGCCAGGGTGCGGCCGTGGAAGGAATTGACCGCCGTGAGAATTTCGAACCGGCCGGTATCGTGACCGAATTTGCGCGCGAGCTTGAACAAGCCTTCATTGGCTTCCCCGCCGCTGTTGGTGAAAAAACATTTGCCCGGGCCGATCAAGGCAACCAGCGCCTGCGCCAGGCGCCCCTGGGGTTCGGTGTAATACAGGTTGGAGACATGCATGAGCCGGCGGGCTTGTTCCGTGAGCGCCTCCACCATGGCCGGATGGGCATGGCCCAACGCGCAGACCGCAATGCCACCACCGAGGTCGAGATAGCGGCGGCCGTGGAGGTCATACACATGGCTGCCCTTGCCGTGGGTCAGCGTGAGATCGAAGCGGCTGTAGCTGGGAACGACGTTCTGGTTGAATAGCTCGCGAATGGTTGCGTCTGTGGTGTTGTGGGAAGACGGGCGGGATTGAAGGGCAAAATCGTTCATGCAGGAGCAAAGATAACAGTTGAAGGGTTGGTGGGGGAAAGGGAAATGTCGGCGGCGGCGCGACCAGCGCAATTAGCCGGCATCAAAACAACAATGAGCATGAATGAATAATCCATCCGAATACTTGCCTGCCATCCCGCCGGTTGGTAAACTGCCGTGTTAGTTTTAAAATACCAGAACTTAAAATTATGAAATTGAATCGAACGCTCGCCGCGGTTGGCAGCCTGGCCATCGCCCTCCAGATGGCGACTGCTGGAAATATCACCGGAAAAGTCACGCTGTCTGGCACGCCACCACCAGAGAAGGACATCACCCCGCTCAAGGATGATGCTCAATGTGGAAAATTGCATCCCGGGCCGGTTCCGAAGACGCAGTTTTTTGTGGTGGGGCCCAACCACGAGCTGGCCGATGTGGTGGTCGTACTGCAAGGCGACAGCCTAAAGGGCAAATCCACCGGCGCCACGGCGGCCCCGGCGGAGCTGGACCAAATCGGATGCATTTACACGCCCCAAATTCTGGCGGTGCAGACCGGCCAGAAGATTCACGTGAAAAATTCCGACCCGGTAATGCATAATGTGCATACCACGCCCACCGCTCCGGGAAATAAGGAGGAAAACCGCGCGCAGCTGGCCGGCGGGCCGGACCTCACGTTTGTGATTCCCCAGCCCGAGGATTTCCTGCGCTTCAAGTGCGATGTGCATCCGTGGATGTTTGCCTGGGTCACCGTGGTGGATCATCCCTATTTTGCGGTGACGGGCAAGGATGGCACCTTTACCATCAAGGATGTGCCGCCCGGCAAATACAAGCTCGTGGCGTACCACCGGAAGGCGGCGTTGAAGGGCATCGCGAAAGATGTCGAGGTGACCGCGGACGGCGCGAAAGTTGATTTCGTTGCCGAGGTAAAGTGAGCTGATGGATTGCAGAAGGCCGCTGCGGCCCAGGCCGCAGCGGCCTTCTTTTTCGCGCGCACCATGACGGTTTCCACAACCCGGCAGCAGGCGTGGTTGCACCGTTTTGCCCTGCTCACGGCGCTGGGGACGTTGGGGTTGGTGGGGCTGGGCGGGCTGGTGACCAGCCACGGGGTGGGCATGGCGGTGCCGGATTGGCCGACCAGCTACGGGTACAACATGTTCGCGCTGCCGGTTTCCCTGTGGCTTACCGGTGGAATTTTTCATGAGCATACCCATCGCCTGTGGGCGTCGCTGGTCGGGATTCTGGTCGTGGTTTTAACGCGGTGGCTGGGCGGGAAAAAAGCGCAGCTCCCGTTGCTCGTCATCGGTCTGGTCGAGATTTTGGCCGGGATCGGGTTGCTGCGGCTGGGGGCGGACTGGAAGGGCGCGGGACATTTTCTGGCCGGGATCGGCGGAGTCGTATGTCTGGTTGGAATGGTATGGCTCAGGAACGCGGCGGCCCCGGGCCGCCTGCCGACGCTCGGCTGGATCGCCTTTGGTCTGGTGCAGTTGCAAGGGTTGCTGGGAGGTTTGCGCGTGGTGCTGGACGCGGGTGACCTTGCCGGAATCCGCCTCGGCACGTTGCTGGGAATCTTTCATGGTTGTCTGGGGCAATTGTTCCTCGCCCTGGTCGCGGTGATTGCCTTCATGACGGGTCGTTGGTGGTCCCAGCCCCCCGAACGGATCACTTCCTTGCAAGCGCGCCCCTGGTTCGTCACCGCCACGGTCCTGGTCTTTGTGCAGCTCCTCATCGGGGCGACCATGCGTCATCAACATGCGGGTTTGAGCATCCCGGACTTTCCGCTCGCCTATGGCGCCCTCTGGCCGGATATGAGCGCGACGGCGGTGGCGGAGTATAATCTGAAGCGGATTGAGGTGACGGCGGCGAATCCGATCACCGGATTTCAAATCGGTCTGCAAATGACCCATCGGCTCCTGGCGCTGCTGCTGCTGGCCACCGTGGCGCTGTGCGTGGGCATGAGCCGCGATCGGGGGCTGCGCCGGCTGGCGAAATTCTGGCTGGGGCTGATTCTGGTGCAGGCGGCACTGGGGGCGTGGACGATCTGGTCGAACAAGGCCGCCGATGTGGCCACCGCCCATGTGGTGGTGGGCGCACTTTCGTTCGTGACAGGTGTTCTCGGTTGTCTTATTTATTTCCGGCGTCGCGTTCGCGACGAGGCTCCGGGTCCGGCGGGCAAGTCCACTTCAGACCTGACTCGTTCCGTCGCGGCGTGATAGTTGATGAACTCCGCAAGTCCAGGAATTACCCGTGTGGCGCCGGCCAAAGGCTGGATTTCCGTCTATGCGGATCTGGTCAAAGCGCGCCTGGTGTCGATGGTGCTGGTCACCACCCTGACAGGGGCGTATCTGGGCTGGGTGCCGGGGGGGGCGGATTTCGTGGTGATCTTTCACGCGATCTGGGGCACGGCCCTGATTGCTGGCGGTGCCGCCGCCTTGAATCAGTTTCTGGAACGCGAGCACGACGCCCGGATGCGACGCACTGCGGGGCGGCCGTTGCCTTCGGGCCGGTTGCAACCCCTGACCGTGATGTTGTTTGGCGGCACTTGCGCGTTGGCAGGGACGATTTATCTCGCGGTGTTGGTCAATCCGCTGACCTGTGTTCTCGGGGGGATTTCCTTCATCAGCTATCTGTTCATATACACGCCGTTGAAACGTCTGACCTGGTGGAACACCGCGGTGGGCACCGTTCCCGGGGCGCTGCCCTGTCTGATGGGCTGGACGGCCATGCGCGGCACGTTGAGCACCGAAGCCTGGGTGCTGTTTGCCATCATGGTGCTGTGGCAACTGCCACATTTTTGCGCCATTGCCTGGATTTACCGCGAGGATTACGCCCGCGCGGGCTACCAGATGGTGTCCGTGGTGGACCCGAGCGGCGAGCGGGCCGGGCAGCAGGCGGTTGCCAATGCAGCGGCGCTGTGGTTGGTCAGTCTCACCCCCACGCTGGTGCATCTGGCCGGTTGGGGGTACTGCGTGGCGGCCTTGGGGCTGGGCGCGGTCTATCTGCTGCATGCAGTTCAGTTTGCGCGCAGCTTGGATGCTCGCCGGGCACGGCAGCTGTTCCGCACTTCGATTGCCTACCTGGCGTTGCTCTTGATCGCCCTGGCCGTTGACAAGCAATAAATTCAGACCGCCGCTGTGGCGGGATTCCCTTTGGGCAGCGCCTTGCGGCGTTCCCGCCCGGGGCGGCGGACACCTACACTGCTGGTGTGGAATTTCAGGCTTCCCCCGGTGGGGGCGGATTCAGATGCGGGAGGAGGCCACCGTGGTGTGCGGCGTTTCCGAGAGCGTTTGATGCGTTCGATATTCGGCGGGCGTCACCTTGGCCAGCTTTTTGAACACCCGGCAGAAATACGCCAGATCGCGGTAGCCGCACCGTGCCGCCACCTCGCCGAGTTTCAGGCCGTAGGTGCGCAGGAGGTGTTTCGCGCGATCGGTCCGGACATGCATCAGGTA
>WBZR01003822.1_pt1 | contig 13025 bp, 14 predicted proteins | sample 5204231 | NCBI WGS metagenome assembly WBZR01 (sample SAMN12412403, study PRJNA552823) | activated sludge metagenome | isolation source: activated sludge from anammox sidestream of wastewater treatment plant... | place: USA: Virginia | collected 2017-08
CTGAGGGTGGCCCTTCTTCTCCAGCAGCGCCCGCAGGATGTCTACCTCCAGCTGCAGCTCACCGACCTTACGCTGCGCCGCGACGAGCCGTCGGTCGCCCTCCGGCGCCGGCCGCGACTTCAGCCCCTCCCGGCCCGCCGCGAGGAACTCCTCCCGCCAGCCGGCGATCCGCCCCGCCGGCTGCCCCGACTCCCGCGCCAACAGATCCAGCGACTCCCCGCGCAGCAGGCGCAACACCACCTGCTCTTTGCGGCGCACGCTCCAGCGCACCTCCCGGCTCGCCTCCGGCCCGCCGCTCGCCACGCCGGAGCGCGGCTCCCCAACTGCCTCCACACCAACCTCCCGAACCCTCGACATCGTGACCTCCCCGGTCTAATCGAGTGTCCGGACAGAACCGGGTGCGCGGGACTCGTCGCACACCTCGTCGCCTGCCTCCACCAACGCGCTCAAGCGCCGGCAGCCGCCCTTCGTGAAAGATCCGGGCTAGCCGACGATCTCGGCGATCTCCTCGCCGCCGCGAACGAGCCAGTCGATCGGCGCACGCTCGATCACCTCTCGCAGCACGAGCGCGGTGACCGATCCGAGCGAGTCGCGAGCGGCCGCGTCGTCGACGGCGCGCAGCAGACCGGAACGAACCGCCCGCTCGATCGTCTCGCGCGTCCACGCGATCGGATCGATACCCGGCGCCTCGGGCACGAAGGCGAGTACGAGCTCCTCGCGAGTCGTGCCGAGTTCGCAGGCGGCTCCGTTCAGGCCCGAGAGTACGACCCGCTGCACCGTCGCGTCGATCCCGTCGCCCGGGAAGCGTACCTCAGCCGTGCACGGGTCGGCGACCTTCGTTTGTCCGAACCCCGGCGCGCCGAGCCAGAGCTCGACCGCGACGAGCACGACACCCACCGCCAGCAGCGTCGCGAGCGCGGCGAGGGCGAGGCGCCGTCGGCTCACCTCACCACACCTCCAGGCGGCGAACGAGGCGCAGCGGCAGCAGCGCGAGCGCCGCAAGAGCGGCGCAGAGCGCGAACGCCGTGCGGAAGCTCCGCGTGAGCGCTTCTTTGATCTCCTGCGTCAGCTCGTCTCGGAGCGCCGCGACGCGCTCGTCCTCGGCTGCGCCGCGCCGGTCGAATGCCGCACCGAGGTCGGGGAGCTCGCCCTGCTGGGCTTGCTCGAACGCGTCGCGCAGATCGAGCGCGAGCGGCACCTTCTTCGTCAGCGGCACCGGCGAGTCGAGCACCGCCGACGCGCCCGCGAGCGTCGCGTGCTCGGCGCCGCGCTCGAGCTCGAACGCGAGCAGCGGGGCAACCAGGACGAGCGCCGCGACGAGCCCGAGGTGGCGGGCACCGATCGACCAGGCGCCGCTGCGGGTGAGCCCGTGCTCGACGCTGACGGCGGCGTGGGAGAGCGTTGGCACCGCGAGACCGAGACCGGCTCCGCAGAGCGCGAGCGCGAGCGCGGCCAGGAGGATGCTCGTCCTGGGCAGAAACGCGAGCGCGGCGAGGCCGAGCACGAGCAGTAGGGCTCCGCCGGCGACCCCGATCCGCGGTGCCAGGCTCGCCGCCAGGGGTCGTACGGCGAGCGTCGCGGCAGGAATCCCGGTGACGACACCCGCGGCTCCCAGCGGCGACAGCTGCCACAGCGCTACGAGCAAGAGGACGCCGAGAAACAGCGCTCCGACGAGCGCACCGAAGACGAGCCCCAGCGCCGCGTTTGCCGCCAGCGCCGGGCGGGCCGGCGGCGGCTCGAGCTCGCGCGGCCCCGGGCGGCGGGCCCGGCCGCCGAGCGTCGCAAGCAAGGCGGCCCCGGCGATCGGCGCCTGGACGACGAAGATCGCCCGCCAGTCGAGGAGCTGAGTCAGGAGACCGCCCAGCGCCGGCCCCAGCGCCGCCCCCAGGGCACCGGCGGTCGTCCAGCGGATGGCGCCGGCCCTGTGCTCGCCGCAGAGGCCGGCGAGGAGCGGGAGCGTGCCGACGAGCAGGAGCGCTCCGCCGATGCCCTGGAGCGCGCGCCAGAGCACCAGCGCTTCGAGCCCACCCGCGAGCGAGCAGCCGATGCTCGCCCCGAGGAAGATCGCGAGGCCGGTCCGGCTGATCACCCCCGGCGTCAGCCTCCGGATCAGCGGCAGGGCGGCGAACGCCACCGCCGCGACGGCCACGTTGTACGAGGTGATCACCCAGGCGATTCCCTCGATCGACGTGCCGAGCTCGCTGTACAGATCCGGCAGGGCGAGGACGACGATCGACGAGTCCGCGAACGCGACCGCGACCGCGGCAAGGACGACGACCGTGAGCGCGCGGGAGGCGGCGATCCCGGTCTGCATGCGACCCGAGGATAGCCCTCAGCCACCTCGAGCCCGCGCTCGTGCCACGCGCCGGCCGCCATCCGGTCTAGGATTGGCGCGCCGCGATGCGGCCTCGTGGCATGACAGATGCGCTTCGTGAGCTCAAGGCTCGGCTGGCCGAGGTCGACGACCTCGGGCGGGCTGCGCGCGTGCTCGGCTGGGATCAGCAGACGATGATGCCGCCCGGCGGCGCGCCCGCGAGGGCCGACCAGCTCGCCACCCTCGGTCGGATCGCCCACGAGCGGTTCACGGCGCCCGAGCTCGGGCGGTTGCTCGACCGGCTGCGCGCCCACGAGGAGTTCCTGGCGCCGGACTCGGACGACGCGTGCCTGATCCGTGTCACCCGGCGCGACTACGAGAAGGCGGTGCGCGTACCGGCCGAGCTTCGCGCCGAGATGCTCCGCGCCGCGTCGCTCGGACACCAGGCCTGGGTGGAGGCGCGCGCGGCGTCGAACTTCCCGGCCTTCCTCCCGCACCTCGAGCGCAACGTCGAGCTGGCGCTGCGTTACATCGAGTGCTTCGAGCCGGCCGGCGAGCCCTATGACGTGCTGCTCGACGACTACGAGGAGGGCGCTACGACCGCGGACGTGCGCGCCGTCTTCGAGCCGCTCAAGGAGGGGCTGCTCCCGCTCGTCGCGGCCGTCAGCGAGCGGGGCGGCGACCCCGGCCCGCTGCGCGGGCCCTTCCCGGCGGACGCGCAGCGACGGTTGATCGACACGGTGCTCACGCGTCTCGGTTTCGACCCGGCGTCGTGGCGGCTCGACGTTGCCGCGCACCCGTTCGCGACGACGTTCGCGGTCGCCGACATCCGCCTGACCACGCGCTACGACGAGGACGATCTCAGGGCGCTCTTTGGAGCGATGCATGAGTTCGGGCATGGCCTGTACGAGCGGAGCGTCAGCCCCGCGCTCGAGCGGACGCCACTGGCCGGCGGCGTCTCGCTCGGCCTGCACGAGTCCCAGAGCCGCCTTTGGGAGAACCTCGTCGGCCGGGGTCGCGCGTTCTGCCGCTGGCTCCACCCGGTCGCCCGGGCCGCGTTTCCCGACGCGCTTCGCGGCGTGGACGAGGAGGCGTTCTACCGGGCGATCAACAGGGTTGTGCCTTCCCTGATCCGGGTCGACGCCGACGAGGTGACGTACTGTCTGCACGTGATCCTGCGCTTCGAGCTCGAGCTCGAGATCGTGAATGGGGGATTGGAGCTGCGCGACCTCCCCGAGGCGTGGAACGCGCGCATGCTCGACTACCTGGGGGTTGAGGTTCCCGACGACGCACACGGGGTGCTTCAGGACGTCCACTGGTCCGGCGGCACGTTCGGCTACTTCCCCACCTACGCGCTCGGGACGGTGATGTCCGTCCAGATCTGGGAGGCGGCGCGGCGGTCGCTGCCCGATCTCGACGCGCAGCTCGAGGCGGGCCAGTTCGACGAGTTGCGCGAATGGCTGCGCGCGGGCCTCCACGTGCACGGACGGAAGTTCGCGCCGCAGCAGATGCTCGAGCGTCTGGTCGGAGGGCCGATCGATGCGGGCCCCTACCTCGGCTACCTCGCCGGCAAGCTGGACGAGCTCTATGCCCCGGCCTAGCCTCGCCGGCGAGACCGGGCGCTAGGCTTGCGGCGGACGGAAGCGCCGCCGTGCCCCGCACCTTCGTGACCGTGATTGCCGCCGCGCTCGCGGTGCTCGCCGCAGGGTGCAGCTTGGTGGCCGGACGCCAGGCTGCCGTGACTCCGGCCCCGGTGGCCGGTGGGGGTACGACCGGGGTCGAGGCTCCCGGGCCCGAGGTGTCCTCGGAGCTGCCGGCGTGGCTCGCGCCCGGTGCCGCTCTCGTCGTCTCGGGCAGCGCCGAACCGGGACTCAAGGTCGCGCTGCGGGCCGGCGCGCGCCGACTCGCCGGGGTCGAGGCCGGCGCGGACGGGACGTTCGAGCTCACAGCGGCGGCTCCGGGCGCCGGTCGCTACCGGGTCACCGTCGTGGCGGGCCGGCAGAGCGTCGACCTGGGCCGCCTGCTCGTGCGCCCCCTCGTGCTGGCCGCCGGCGGCGACGTCAACCCCGGCGACCGGGTTGCGACGGCGGTCGCCGCCCACGGGGCGCGGTATCCGTGGCTGTCGGTCGGGCCGCTCCTGCGGGGTGCCGACCTCGCGACCGTGAACCTGGAGGGGGTCGTGTCGACGCGGGGGACTCCTTGGCCGGACAAGGCGTTCCACTTCCGGGGCCCGCGCGCGGTGCTCGATGCGGCCTCCGGGTTCGCCGGGATCGACGTGGTCGCCGTGGCCAATAACCACAGCCTCGACTACGGTCGCGTCGCGTTCCGCGACACCCTGGCCGCCGCTCGGCGGGCGGGGGTGGCGACCGTGGGCGGCGGCCGCGGCCTCGCTGTCGCGCGACGCCCCGCCGTGCTCGCAGCCGGAGGGCTGCGGGTCGCGTTCCTCGGCTACGACGACATCCAGCCCGACTTCCACGCGCGGGCCGGCGTCGCAGGCACGGCGCCGGCGGACGGCGAGCTGGTCGCTGCAGACGTGCGGGCGGCCCGCCGCGGCGCCGACGCGGTGGTCGTCTGGTTCCACTGGGGCGTCGAGCTCGAGCGCTCGCCGAATTCGCGTCAGCGCGAGCTCGCCCGCGCGGCGCTCACGGCGGGCGCCGCGGTGGTGCTGGGAGCGCACCCCCACGTCCTGCAGCCGATCGAGCGGCGCGGGCGCACGCTCGTCGCCTGGAGTCTCGGGAACTTCGTCTTCGCGCCGCACTCCGCCGGTACGGACGAGACCGGCGTCCTGCTCGTTCGGCTGGGCGCGCGCGGCGTCGTCGGGCACTCGTTCCGCCCGGCCAAGATCGTCGGCGTCCAGCCCCGCCTGGACTGAGCCGCCATGTCCGCGCGCGGGCGCCGGGGGTCAGACCCCGCCCGCCGCGAAGCGCTCCCGCCCGCGCTGGCTCGTAGTTCGGAGCCAGGGCCTGACCGTCGTCCCCCGGGGGTCTGACCCCGGGGTCAGACCCCTCAACGTGGGCTAAACAACTCGGAGGGCGAGGCGGGCGAACCGCCGGCGGGAGGTTCGGCCGGACTCCCGCCGACGTGCTACGCGGCCGGGTAGAGCACCGCGCGCGCCGGGGCGCCGTCGGCGCCCGGGATCGAGAGTGGCAAGCAGGCGAGGCGGTAGCGGCCCGGCGCGACCGCCCGCAGGTCGAGACCCTCGAGGGCCGGGATGCCCGCGCAAAAGAGCGCTCGGTGGGCCTCCTCATCGCCAATCGAAAGGTAGTCGATCCCGGCCAGGCGCACCCCGCGGCGGGCGAGCGCGGCGGCGCCGGTCGCGTCGAGGCAGACGTGCGCGGGCGAGAACCGCGGCTCGTCCCAGAGCGCGGCGCTGCGCGTCTTGAAGAGGACGCGCTCGGCTCCGGCGGGGACGATGGCCTCGACGAGCGCGGCGTCGATCCTGAGGTCGGCGGCGGTGGCATCGACGACGTCGGCCGGCCCGTTGAAGGGATCGAGCCCGATCTCGTCGAGCGTCGTGGCGCCGTCGACGAAGTGCCGCGGGGCGTCGACGTGGGTGCCCGTGTGCACCGGGAACGCGATCTCGGTCAGGTTGACGGGGTCGCCGGCGGCGATCGCGAGGGTTTGCTCGACCCGCACCGGGCTGTCCTGCCACGCGACCATTCCCGCTCGCAGCGGCACGGAGATGTCGATCGGCGAGGGTTCAGGCCTGCTCTCGTTCACGACCGGACAGCGTAGACGCCCGCGACGGGTGACAGCGGCCTGGCGGCGACGCACCCTGTCCCCGCCGGCCAGGTCCCGGGGCCAGGCCCCCGGACCTGGCCCGAGGGGTCAGTCGGCGAGGATCCCTTTCATGCCCCTGAGGCCGACGTCCATGAGCTGCCAGGCGGTGCCGGCATGGAACGGCTCGCCCGCGTGGAAGCGCATCGGGACGACCGCGCCGAGTATCTTCTTGCCGAGGCGCCAGATCGGGGAGACCCCGACCTTGTAGAGGTCGTCGGCGCCGGGCCGCACCTCGACCGGCAGCGCCGGGTCGCCGGTCAGGCGCAGCGGCACCTGGGCGAACGTTGCCTTGTCGAGCATCTCCATGATGCACATGCTGACCGGGTCGAAGGTGGCGCGCGCCGCCCGTCCCTGAACGCGGCCCGCGATGTGCTCGGCGACCGCATCCGCCTGCAGGAAGGCGAGGAACGCCTGCTTGACGGGGAAGTCGCCCGCGTCGCCGGGCGCGTACACGTCCGGGTGCCCCACGACCTGGCGCGTCTCGAGCTCGGTCTGAAGGAACCCGCGCTCGTCCGCGGGCAGCCCGTCGTAGGTGACCGCGGAGATGTACGGCGGGAAGGAGACCAGGAGGTCGAACTCGCGGCTCGATCCGTCCGCGTAGCGCACCTCGCCGTCCCCGACCCCGGTCACGACCTCGCCCGTGTGGCCCTCGACGCCGCGCTCGGCGAACTCGGACGTCACCACCTGGTGCAGCCGCGGCCCGAACGCCTGGATGAACGATTGCTCGAACGTCGAGTACGTGATCGCGACGCGGTCACGTACCCGCTCCCGCCGCAGCCACGTCTCGAGCATGAACGCCAGCTCGTAGAGCGGCCCGGCGCACTTGTTGTTCGGCGGCACGAGAAACAGCGCCCGCTGCTCCTCACCCCGGCCCGCGGCCTCGCGGAGCCGCCCGAGCGCCGCGCGCAACGACAGCATCTCCTCGGGCGTCCAGATCGACTCGCCGCGCTCGCCGAGCCCCGGGATCTCGCCAGGCCGCATGCCGGAGCCGGTCGCGAGCACGAGGAAGTCGTACGGGAGCGACGTCCCGTCCTCGAAGGAAACGCGCCGGCGGTCCGGGTCGACCTCCCGCACGCGGCTCTCGAGGAACGAGATCGTGCGCTTGCGCAGCGGTGCGTCGAGCGGGACGAGCAGCGACTCCGGCTCCGCTCCGAAGGGGATGTAGATCGAGTTCGGCTTGAACACCCAGGTGTCCCGGTCGGACACGAGGGTCATCTCGACGTCGTCGTGCAGGCGCATGCGCACGAGGAAGGCGGCCTCGAGGCCGGCGAACCCGCCTCCGACGACGACGACCCGCGGTCGCGCGCTCATGGCGGCTCCTTTCGGTTTCGCTGGAACGTCCCCAATCGTCGCGGCCGGCCGAGCCGCCGGCCTCGGTGGGAACTACGGAACCGGGGCGCGGATTCTACGGAATCGCGCGCGGCTGAATCCCGCGCCCGCTCCGGCGCATCCAACACGGTGACGCCGACGAAGGAAGCAGGACATGTCGCTCGTCTCGCGCGCGCTGGCGCTCGCGCTCGCTGTCGCCCTGGTCGCTCCGAGCGTCGCTGCGGCCGCCCCCCGGGAAGAGGAGGCCGGGACGGCGAAGATGCTCGTCCGCAAGCTCGAGACCCAGGGGTTCGGCACCGTGCTCGCGACGCGGAAGCTCGAGGCCCTCTACTACTGGACGCCCGAGAAGCGCAACCCGGGGACGATCGTGTGCGCGGGCGCCTGCGCGGAGTCCTGGCCGCCGCTCTACGTCCCCAGAGGCGTGACGGTGCCGAGAAAGGTGAAGGGCTACAAGGGGCGTTCGGCGTGATCGTGCGCCCGGACGGCCGCCGCCAGCTCACCCACGAGCGCCTGCCGCTCTACACGTACGCGCACGAGGGTCCGCGCCAGGTTCTCTGCGACGACGGGGACGGCTGGTTCGTCGTGCGGCTCTGATCAGGGGCCGGCCGGGCAGGGCGTCCCGTCGCCGGCCGCGACCGGGATCGAGACGTCCTGGACGTCGGCGACCTCGGAGCCGTCAGGCGTCGTGACCGTGATCTCGACGTCGTAGGTGCCGTACCTGTTGACGACGATGGACCACGAGATCTTGCCTTCGGAGTCGAGCAGCGCTTCCCCCGTCCCGCCCGCCACCACCCCGATCGGGGAGCGCACCCGCCAGCTCACCCGCCCGCCGGCGAGCGGTGGCTTGGTCGTGACGTAGAGCTGGAGGTCGGTGGTCGATCCCCGGTGCTTCCAGGTCCCGCACGCCTCGACCTGCGGTGTCGTCCTAAGGTTCTCGTGGACGCTCGGGTGGGTCGCACCGTTGAGCGCGCCGCTGTCGTTCGGTTGCTCCTTCTCGAACGCGGCCTTGAGCAAGCGGGCGAGGAGCGAGTCGCCCTGGGAGTCGAGCGCGGCCACCTCGTCCGGGTCGGCCAGGGTCTGCTTGAAGCCCTCGACCATGCCGTGCGTGAACCCGGGGCGGTCCGGGTTCGGGACGGCCGGCTTCACCCAGTGCGCCAGTGACGCGATCCTGCTCACGTTCCCGATCGTGTATTCCTCGGGCGAGGAGGAGCCGGCGAGCAGCTTGACGTTCGGTGCTTCGAGGAGCGGCCGGTCGAAGCGCTCGGCGAAGCAGGCCTCGATCACGACCTTGAACGTGGCCCGCTCGCGCAGGGCTCCGATCGTCTCGGCCAGCGGGTACGCCTTGACGAGCTTGGAGGCCGGCTTGCCGCCGGGCTGCGCGGGCGACCCGACTCCCGTCGTGATCCCCGCCGGCCCGCCCCGGAACCGCTTGCCCGTCTCCGGGTCCTGCCAGTGGGGCGGCATGGTTCCGTGTCCGAAGATGTAGAGGAGGATGTCAGTGCACCCCTCATCGTCGATCAGCTTGTTGATGTCCCGATCGAGGCTCGCGTTTGTGACCTGCCGCTCGTACGTCGGTGGCGCGGGCGCCGCGCCGGGAGCGACCTCGACGGGGCCGCCCGCCGTCGCGACGTAGGCCGGGATGCCGACGGATGCGGCGAGGCCGTTCCATGCCTTCAGCGAGGCCTTCAGGTTGCTCTCCTCGTACTGCTTCTGGGCCGGGGTGTCGCCACTCGGGGTTGCGACCACCATCAGGAGGCAGTCCCCCCGCATCGATCCGGGCGGGAGCTCGAGCGGGCGCGCCGACGGTGCGCGATCGCCGGTCGGCACCCACGGAACGCGCGCCGCCGGAGCCGCCGGGGCGGGGCTCGCGTAGACCTGGTAGATGTCGGCGACGTAGCTGTCGACACTCCAGAGGTAGGGCGGCTTGACGCCGTTCACGAGCGGGTAGTACCCGAGCGCGGTCAGCTTCGTGACCCGTCCGGTCGCGTCGTCGACGAGCAGGAGGAGGCTCGCGTGCTGGAACAGCGCCCCCGGCGCGAGGTCCTCCCAGAAGAGCCACGCGGCCCGGCCGCGCTTCTTGAGCAGTCCGGCCCGGGCGAACTCGCTGACGACCTCGCTCGCCCTCAGGGCTCTCGGGAGCCCGAAGACGATCACCGGGCTCGTCAGGGTCTCCGGCCTCAGGGTCTCGAGCGCGACCGCGTTTGCCTCTTCCCGGCTGATCGCGTGCGCGGAAGCGGCCGGGAGAAGAGCCAGCACCGCGGCGACTGCCGCGAGCAGCAGGCGCATGGCGCCTCTTACCACCGTGGGTGGCTCCTGTCAAGCGCGGCGGGCGGCGTCCGCGCCGGGTCCTAGACTCCCCGCGTGGCCGGGCTGACTCAGGAGACGCTCTACCGGGAGCTCGACCTCGAGCTCTCCTGGTCCGAGGAGGCACTGCCGCAGGCCGAGCGCACGAAGCACGTGCACGGGCTCCACCCCTACCTCGGCAAGTTCATCCCGCAGCTCGTCGAGGTGTTCCTGCGGCGCCACTTCCGGCCCGGCGATTGCATCTACGACCCTTTCTGCGGGTCGGGAACGGCTCTCGTCGAGGCGAACGCGTTCGGCTGCGACGCGGTCGGCTGCGACGTGAGCGCGTTCAATTGCCTGCTCACCCGCGTGAAGACCGAACGCCACCAGCTCGCGTCGCTCGAGCTCGCGCTGCGGGGGGCGCTCGAGCGCGCTCGGCGCGAGGGCGCGGCCGGAGCGAGCGCGTCCGCGTGGGTGCACCGCTGGTACGCGCCGCGGGCGCTCGAGGAGCTGCTCGCCTACCGCGCCGCCGCCGAGGGGCTGCCGGGGCTCGCAGGCGACGTCGCCCGGGTCATTCTCTCCCGTGCGGCCCGCTCGGCCCGGCTCACCACCCACTTCGATCTCGATTTCCCGGAGGCCCCGGCGGAGGGACCCTACTGGTGCCACAAGCACAAGCGGGAGTGCCGGCCCGTCGGTGAGGCGGCGAAGTTCCTCGCCCGCTACACGGACGACACCCTGCGGCGGCTGCGCGCGTTCGCGGCGCTGCGCACCGACCGCCGGGTCGAGGTCCTGCACGCGGATGCCCGCGCGGTCGTGCTGGAGCGACCCGCGGCCGGGATGATCACGTCGCCGCCGTATCCCGGCCTGATCGACTACCACGAGCAGCACCGCTACGCCTACGAGCTCCTCGGCCTCGAGGACCGCCGGGAGGCGGAGATCGGCCCCGGGGCGCGCGGCCGCACGAAGGCGGCGCTGGCCGCCTACGCCGACGGCATGGCCGCCGCCTTCCGCAACGCCGCTCGCTTTCTCCCGCCGGGCGCCCCGGTCGCGATCGTCGTCAACGACTCCCTCGGCCTCTTCCCGGCGATCCTCGCCCGCTCCGGCCTCGAGCTCGAGGAGCGCCTGACCCGCCACGTCAACCGCCGCACCGGGCGGCGCGCCGGCGAGTTCTTCGAGGACGTCCTCGTCTGCCGGGTGGCGGGCGGGACGGGCGGGACGTTTCTATAGGGTGGCGCGCATGACCACCGCCACGCTCCACACCAGCATGGGCGCGATCGAGCTCGAGCTCTTCGACGAGGACGCGCCCAAGACCGTCGCCAACTTCCTCGAGCTCGCGGGCAAGGGCTACTACAACGGGCTCGTCTTCCACCGCGTCATCCCCGACTTCATGATCCAGGGCGGCTGCCCGCGCGGGGACGGCACCGGCGGGCCCGGCTACGAGTTCGAGGACGAGCAGAGCCGCCACCCGGTCGCCCGGGGCGCGCTCGCTATGGCAAACCGCGGGCCGAACACGAACGGCAGCCAGTTCTTCGTCGTCACCGCCGACGCGTGCCCCTGGCTCGACGGCAAGCACACCGTGTTCGGGCGCGTGACCGCGGGCCTGGACGTCGTCGACGCCATCTCCGGGGTGCCGCGGGACGGGCGCGACCGCCCGCTCGAGCCCGTCACGCTCGACCGGGTCGGGCTGGAGCCGTGACGGCGACGCTGATGGACGGGAAGGCGCTCGCTGCGCGGGTGCGTCAGGAGGTTGCGGCCGAGGTGGCCGCGCTCGGCCGCCCGGTCGGGCTCGCGACCGTGCTCGTCGGCGACGACCCGGCCTCCCGCGTGTACGTCCGCTCGAAGCGAAACGCGTGCGAGGAGGCCGGGATCGTCTCGATCCACCACGAGCTCGCGGCCGACACGACCGAGGACGACCTGCTGGCGCTCGTCGCCGACCTCAACGCCGACGAGAGCGTCACCGGCATCCTCGTCCAGCTCCCGCTGCCCGACCAGATCGACGAGGAGCGCGTGATCCGCGCGATCGCGCCGATCAAGGACGTCGACGGCTTCCACCCCGTCAACGCGGGCCTCTTGCTCCAGGGTACGCCGACGCTCCTGCCCGCCACTCCGGCCGGGATCATGGAGCTGCTCGCCGCCCACGGTGTCGAGCTCCGGGGCGCGCGCGCCGTCGTCGTCGGCCGCTCCAACATCGTCGGCAAGCCCGTGTCGCTGCTGCTCCTGATGCAGCACGCGACCGTCACGATCTGCCACAGCCGCACGCGCGACCTCGCGGCGGTCTGCCGGGAAGCGGACGTGCTCGTCGCAGCCGTCGGCAAGCCCGCCGCCGTCACCGCCGACATGGTCAAGCCGGGCGCGACCGTGATCGACGTCGGCATCAACCGCGTCGATGGCCGGCTCGTCGGGGACGTGGCCGAGGAGGCCCGCGAGGTTGCCGGCCTGCTCACCCCCGTCCCGGGTGGAGTGGGCCCGATGACGATCGCGGAGCTGCTCCGCAACACCGTCAAGGCGGGGCGCTACCAGGCCGGCGCCCTTGCCTTCCCTCGCCTCTAGCGTTATCGTCCGAGCCGCCGCGGCCCGCGGCGCATGTCGGGGGGACGGCTCGGTGCCGGGCCCCAGTTCGCTGAAGGAGGAGCCTTGGCACAGGGCACGGTGAAGTGGTTCTCGAACGAGAAGGGCTACGGGTTCATCGAGCGGGAGGACGGCGACGACGTCTTCGTCCACTTCTCCGCGATCACGATGGACGGGTACAAGTCCCTCCGGGAGGGCCAGCGCGTCGAGTTCGAGGTCGTCGAGGGCGCGAAAGGCCTCCAGGCCGCGAACGTCCAGGCGAGCGCCTGACGCGGCGCGCAGCGGGTTGGCGGCGGGCCCCGTACGGGGCCCGCCGCGTTCCCGGAGGCGACTAGACTGCCTGCCCGATGGCGATCACCCGGGAACAGGTCCTCCACGTCGCGCGTCTCGCCCGGCTGCGCATTCCCGCCGACTCGATCGAGGAGGTGCAGGCGCAGCTCGGCGCGATCCTCGAGGCCGTCTCCAAGGTCTCAGAGCTCGAGCTCGCCGGCGTCGAGCCGACGTCGCATCCGCTCGACCTCGTCAACGCCTGGGACGAGGACGAGGTCCGTCCGTCGCTTTCCCGTGACGAGGCGCTCGCGAACGCGCCCGATCCGGCAGTGAATTCGACGTCATCGCTGCCGACGATACCGGCGAGCGTGCCGCCCGAGAGGTCGGCGCCGGTGGTGCCGTCATAAGCCTTGTCCGCAGCCGCGACGCCCGTCAGCGTCAGCGTCTTCGCGGTGATCGTGGCGGCGGCGACGGCGGGTTG
>WBZR01002967.1_pt1 | contig 13024 bp, 7 predicted proteins | sample 5204231 | NCBI WGS metagenome assembly WBZR01 (sample SAMN12412403, study PRJNA552823) | activated sludge metagenome | isolation source: activated sludge from anammox sidestream of wastewater treatment plant... | place: USA: Virginia | collected 2017-08
CTCGGAAAACAGGCCGCGAAAGTATTCGCCGGCGAGCTCGTCGCTGCTTCAATGAGGCCGAGGCTCATCGCCTCGGAAAACGCGGCGAGCGGAGCAATTGGCGCAGTGGCTGGCCAGCTTCAATGAGGCCGAGGCTCATCGCCTCGGAAAACCCGTCGGGCGTCAGATAGAGTTTGCATGAACTGTTGCTTCAATGAGGCCGAGGCTCATCGCCTCGGAAAACTATACGTCCGGCGCCATGCCGGACAACTGCGGCCGGAGCTTCAATGAGGCCGAGGCTCATCGCCTCGGAAAACGGCCGAGCCCGACCCAGCCAAGCGCGTGAGCCTGATGCTTCAATGAGGCCGAGGCTCATCGCCTCGGAAAACGACTGCCTGCCACGCTGGCGGGCCGATTGGGACGCGCTTCAATGAGGCCGAGGCTCATCGCCTCGGAAAACAGGGAATCCCCCGAAGGGCAGCAACTGCCCGCCCGGCTTCAATGAGGCCGAGGCTCATCGCCTCGGAAAACTCGCTGAGAGAGTCCGGGTCCCGCAGGACGCCTGGGCTTCAATGAGGCCGAGGCTCATCGCCTCGGAAAACCGCCCGCTCGAAAAGCAAGGCCCTGGGCCGATTGTGGCCCATGATTGCGAGCGCTCGCCGCCGCGTGAGCGGTGGCTCGCGCCGCGACGGCCATGCCGGGCCGGCGCGCCTTCCAAGTGCTTGAATTGTCAAGGCGCGCGGGCTTGCGAGCGCTGCCCGCGTGGCCCCTCGCCACGACAGCGCTCGCACCACCGTGCAGGCGCGCCCGCATTGACTGCCGCCCTGCCGCGCGCTCACACGATCACCGGCGCGCGCCCGAGGGGATCGAAGCCGCGCTTGCCGAGGCTGTGCACGCGCGGCTTGACGCTCTCGGCAGGGCCCACGTCGATGATCATCACGTGATCCTCCTCCCGGTTCAAAAGCGTCTCGAGACGGCTGCGCAGTTCCACCTGACGCTGCCGGTCCAGCCGGCACTGGAACACCGAGAGCTGCAACCACTCTCCGTAGCCATTCATCAACTTGAAAACCGCGCGCCAGCGCCGCGCATCGGCGATGTCGTAGGTGACGATGAAGAGGTGCTCGTCAGCCATGCCGGTTTGCTGCCCGGCCCGAGAGCCGTCAGCGAATGGGTCAGCGAATCGCTCAGCGCGTGGTGAAGGCCGGGTAGTCGGCCAGTTCGCCCAGCAGGTGGCGGCCCAGCAGCCGGCACTGGATCTCCACGATCTGCCGGTACTGCGCCGCGTAGCCGAACAGCGGATGCGTCACCTCCTGCGACAGGCGCCGCTCGAAGGCGGCGATGAAGGCGCGCCGGCCGCCCACGTTCAGCGCCACGGCGCCGCCTGCACGCACGAAGTTGCCCTCGTCCAGCTCGCCGTTGTTGATGGCCATGAGCACCGCCGAATCGGCCACCAGCGGCCTGAAGGGCTCCATCATGTCGAGCGCCAGCGCCGGCCTGCCGTAGCGCGGCTGGTGATAGAAGCCGCGCATCGAATCGAACCCGACCGCCGTGAGGGTGACGGCGAAGCTGCGCGTGAGCAGCGCGTAGGCGAACGACAGCAGCGCGTTCACCGGGTCGGCCGGCGGGCGCCGGTTGCGGTGCTCGAAGTCGAAGGCCCAGGTGCCTGCTGCCACCGGCTCGCCGCCGCCTTCGCCACCGCCCGGCCGCGCCAGCATGGCCGCGAAGTGCCGGAAGTAGCGCGCAGCCGCGTTGCCTTCGGCCCCCAGCAGTTGCGGCAGGTCGTGCGCATGCTGCGCCGCTTCGACGTCGCGGCGGAACTCCGCCAGCAGCGGCTCGGGCATCTCGCCGCGCTTCCAGTTGCGCCGCAGCAGCGTGCGCTGGTTGCGGATCTTGGCCACCACGAGCACCTTCGCCAGACGCAGGCAGAAGGCCTCGTCGAAGCTGGCGCGGTACTGCGCGCTGCGCAGCTCGACGTTCTTGTGCCCCAGCCCCACCGTATGGCCGAGGAACCAGCCGCCGTGCGAGAGCCACGTCACCGGGATCTCGCGCGACATCAGCTCGTGCAGCGCGGGCGTGGTGAGATAGACGCCGCCTTGCAGCACCAGCTGCGAGACGTCGATCAGGCGCGCGCTCAAGACCTTTTCGTCCTCGATGCTGACTTCGAGCAGCTCGCCGCTCTTGGCCACCTTGGCGCCGCGCGACTGCACGTACATCGGCAGCGCCGGCGTCTGCGCCACCGCCAGCGGGCGCGGTGGCGCCCCGCCCGCGCGCAGGAAGTGCACTTCGTCGGGCAGGCAGATGGGCGCCAGCGAGCAACGCGGGCACTTGGGGCTGTTTTCCAATGGCGGCGGGATTGCGCCGCCCTCGGCCATGCGGCGCAGGCCGGCCGCGGCTTCGCGCGTGGCGAGGCGCAGGGCTTCGTCGAACGGCACGCGCACGCGCTCGCGCGAGGCGGCGAAGTACAGCACGCCCTCGGGCGCCTCGTGGCCGTGCTCCTCGAGCAATAGGCCCTGCACGCACAGCTGCACCCGCTCGGGGTCGTAGGCGCCGGCCGGTACATGCGGGCGCTTGCCGCGCTTGTAGTCCACGGGCACGGCGCGGCGGCCCTCGAATTCGGCGAGGTCGAGCTTGGCGACGAGGCCGAGCGTGGTGGACGAGAGCTCCATCGAACGGACATGGATGCGTTCGGGAGCCTCGGGGCCGGCCTCGTCCTCGCTTTCGCGCTCGCTTTCGCCTTGGGACGAGGCGCCGCCGCCGGCTGGCGGCGGCGTGCCGCTGCGCCGATCGACCCGGCGATGGACATGACGGCCCTCCACCGTGTCGGCCGAGTGCGCCCATTCGCCCTGCACCCACTCGAGGTAGGCCAGGCGCGGGCAGTAGACGTATTCGTTGAGCATGCGGGCGGGCAGCAGCGGCGGGCTGGCCGCGGGCGGCACGGCGCCGGGAAGTGCGGCACGCTGCGCTTCAGTGGTCACTTCGCTCTCCCCTGCGTCCTTGCATGCCGAGCCGCGTACGCGAGCCAGCCGCCGTTTCCGGACGCGGCCGACCGGCCTTTCATCACCTGCGCCCTGGCGGCCGGCTCCCCGGTGATCACGGGCAACGCACGGCACTTTCCGCCGGGGCTGGGCGTGAAGGTCATGACGGCGAGGCAGTGGCTGGAGGCAACGCCGCCGCCGCGCTGAGACGCGCTTCGGCCGACTTCGCTTCCACTCCGGCGGCCGCATGCTCGAACCGCCCCAGACCGAAATGGCTGGCGTATCCCAGGCACAACGGCCCTGCGACGGCGCACTCGAACTCGAGCCGCAGTACAAAGCCGATGTCGCACGCCGGCGCAGGGCCGGTCTGCCGCGTGCGGACATGGTGCCGCAGTGCGCGGGCCGTGTCATCGGTGCGCGGGTCGAGCCAGACGACACGGGTGGGTTCGGGCAGCCCGCGCGAGCGCAACTCGGCGCGAACCTGTCCCTCCAACGAATTCGTGCCTCGCTTCTTCAGGTGCCGGGGCGGGACGAAGGGTGTCGCACTGATCCAGATGCGGCTGGGGGCAGTGGCACGCCAGAGCGAGTTCTCCGCTGCAGAGGCGCTCAGCACGTCTTGCAGGTTGCCCGCGCCGGCCAGCGCCAGACGCAAGGGCTCGACGCCACCCTTGGTGTAGGTGCGCCGCGTCGCACGGACGGCAGCGCGCGCCAGGTCGTCGAGACCCATGGGCGCCCAGATCAGCACGTGGTCGAGCGCCCCGTCGCCGTCCAGATCCAGATGAAGAAGATGCGCATGCCGATGCGGCAACGTCAGTGGACGCCCTTGCTCGTCGCACCCCGACAGCACGGCCGAGTGGCCACCCAGACGGCAGGCGTTGTCCACCAGGGCGCGATGCAGCAGCTCGCCCTGCGCGAGGCTGCGTTGCGCACGCGGCAGCGTGTTGGCACGGCCGCTCGCGCTGGCGAGCGCCAGCAGCATGCAGGCAACGGGTGGAGCGTGCGCCCGCCGTTGTTGCGGCTTCGGCGGGAGGGTTGCCAGGCTGTCGGCCCGCCGCCAGTACAAGACTTTGCGGCTGCCCGGCGGCTGCGTCCAGCCCAGCTGCTGCAGCCAGGCGGTTTCCACCTGAAGGCAGGCGAGCGTGTCGCGCGGGTGCGCACGCTCGATGGCTTCGATCTCCTTGCGACGCCTCGCGGCAGGGAGCGGCTTGCCCTTCGCATCGAGCGTGCTGACGGCGGCCGCGCCCGCGGCGATGGCCTTTGCACGCCAGGCAGCGTACTCATCGGGGGCCAGCGCAGCGAGCAGCGCGACCTGCTCCCACCCGGGCCCCGGGCAATCGGCCGCTTCGCCGGGCCGCACGTCGAACGCGCCGGCGGCCTCGTCAGGCGATGCGAGCGTCGCTTCCGCCCAGCTCTCGGAGCGCCCGACGTAGTCGAGTGCCGACGCCAGCTGCTCGAGTTCGGCGCGCTCCTCGGCGTCGAGCGCGACGTCCCAGTGCACGGCGATCTCGCCGTCGTCGATCTGCGCCCAGGTGTCGAAGACCAGGGTCGTTTCCTCGCGGCCGTTCTTGAAGCGCGCCAGCGGCATGTAGTGGCGGCTGTGCGTGCCCACGGCGTTCGGCAGCCGATAGTGCGGCACCACGCCGGCCAGTTTCTCGACCAGGCGCCGCGCCGCCGGCGGCGGGCCGTCGGCGGGCCAGTGGCATTTGGCATAGCCCGTGGCTAGCAGTGCGCGCAGCAGTCGCCATGGCGACGGCGGCCACTCGATCAGGCCTTCGTTGACGTGGTGGCCCCAGGGCGTGGCGTGGTACCGCCGGCCCGGGAAGCGCAGCAGCAGCGTGGGCATGAAGTCAGCTCGCGTCGCCGTCGCCCGGCTCGCCGTCGTCGGGCTGTCCTTCGGCCTTGTCCGAATCCTTGCCCTTCTTCAACTCGTCGTTGAACTCGACCTCCTTGACCTGCATGCGGTCCTTGCAGGCAGCGATGGCGTCCTTCAGGGCCGGCTCCAGTGCGGCGGCATCTGGCAGCGCGAATCCTGCCGGGCGGCGCGCCAGGATGTCGGCGGACGCCGGCTCCAGGTCGCAAGCCGTGCGCAGCCGCAACGAGCCGTCGAGCAGCAGGCGCAGCTTGTATAGGGCCAGCAGTACCAGCAGCCGTTCGACGTCGGCGCCGAGGCCGTAGCCGCGGATCTGACCGAGATCCAGGTTGACGAAGAGCGTGATGCGCTCGGCGGTGAACTCGTCGCGGGCGAAGGGCACGTTGCCGAAGCCCGCCTTGGTGTCGCCGCTCGGATTGACGTGGTCGTTCTTGACGCCGCCCGAAGCGGCGACCCGCGCGCCGTCGGCTTCGATGAAGGCGGAGAGCGCGCGACTGAGCCGCAATCGACCGCCCGCAAGCGTCTTGTCCTTACCTTTCTTCGCCGACAGGAAGGCACCGTGCAATAGCGCCCCAGCGTCCCAGCGCAGGAGATGCGCGGCGATGTCGCGTCGGCTGGGCGCCGGGCCAGCCTCGAACGCATTCAACTCCGCCCCCAGTCGATCAAACAGCTGCTCGCCTTCGAGCATGCCAAACATCACGTAGGGGCTGTTGATGCGATGCGCCTCTATGAGGCTATCGGTCAAGAACTGTTTTGAACCTGAGCCCGCGCGCTGAGTCGGTGTCTCACCAACGCCACGGACCACGCGGACGTGAGACAGGCCCATCGCCGGACCTCGCAGCTCGCAGTTGGCATCGTCCCACAGCGTTCGTTCAAGGTGGTTCGCCATGCTCTGCGCGCTCTCCACCAGCAGGCTGAGCCCCTGCGGCGTCTGGAACGTCGCGGCCCCGAGGCCCGGAAAGCCCGTGGGCTGGAAGCGCTGCCCCTGCAGCGGACGCAGGGCGATCTCGAACAACAACCTCGAGCACGGTTCGAGGGGCGAAAGGTCCAGACTCATGCAACGTTCTCCTTGGCGAGGGACGGGTCGAGGCGCGCGGCCAACGCCGTGGCCGTATGGCGGTCGATCGGGAATGCGAGGGCCGCGGCATAGCGCCGCGCAAGCCCGGCGTCCGAGACGACCGGGCCGTTGGAGCCAATCGGGCCGATAGCACCGATGGGGCTGTGGATGCCGGCGATGCGCAGCCGCCGCGCGGCGAGCTGGACGGCGGCTGCGACGTCGCCGGCCTGAAGCCGGCGCAGGATGGCCGGGTCGCAGCCCGGCGCGCGGCCGTCGGGCAGCGGCCAGGGCAGGAGAGCCAGCCGCACGGCGATCCACGCGTCGTCGGGCCAATCCGCGGGCGGGGCCGCAGCGAGCCGCGGCGGCCGGCGAACACAGGCGCGCGCGTCGAGCGCCATCAGCGCGCGCGCCAGCGCCAGGCCGTGATCGAGATCGACTTCGCCGGCCAGCACGCGGGCGATGTCGTACCAGCTTGCGGACGTGCCGTAGGCCGCCTCCAGCGGCAGGCGCCGCTCCCCGGCACGACCGGCTTCCAGCAGACGTCGCGCCACGAGGGCGATCGCATCGTCGATGCCGTCGCGGCCCTGGAGCACGCGCGCGTTGCGATCGCCCTCGTCATCGCCAGCCACCCAATGACGGCGCACGCCGTCGCGCCTGTCGCCGGCACGAGCATCGGCGCGCTGCAGGGCGAAGGCCAGCGCCAGCCGAAGCTCCGGACGGCCGTCGTCGGCCACGGAGGCCCATTGCGGCCGCAGGCGCGGGATGGGCCCCGCCTTGGCCGCGGTGCCGCGAACCTGCAGCGCCTCGATCTCGGCCATGCGCAGCAAGGCGGACTGCCAGCGTGCGGCCTCGGCGGGCCGCTGGGTGACGGCCAGCAGCGCCTCCGACAGGCGGCGCTCGGCGAGAACAAGTCGCGCCGGCGCCTTGTCGCCGCGCGCCTCGCGGCGCAGGCGCCGCAGCCACGCATCGAGGTCGTCGAGGCAGGCCAGCGCGGGTTCGGCGCGATCGGCGACGACGAATCGGCCCAGCGGAACAGCGAGGTTCGATTGCCCGTTGCGTTCGATGTAGCCGAACCGCTGGAACGACCGGATGCCCCGCGACGTGCCCAGCCGCGCGATCGCGCGGGCCAGATCAAGAGGCTCGGCCGACACCTGTGCACCGAGCTGTGCGCGCCCCGCCGCGAACACCTGGCGCAGATCGGCGAAGGTGGTGGGCTGGTGCCACAGCGGCATCCACTGCTCGCCCCTGGCGCTTTCGTCGGAGCGGCCGGCGCTTGCATACCCGAGCGCTCCGGCCGACACCGCAAATGGTGCCGTGGCCCGCGCGCCCGATTGAGACTGAAGGCGACGTGTCGCGGCGGCGGTGAAGAGCTGAACTCCCTCCATCGTCAGGACGAAGTCCCAGGGGTTCACGCCGCTGTCGCTGCTCGGTCCCGCGGACATGTTGGCGCCTCCGGCATGGCCGGGCGAGAACTGACCGACCGCCAGGCCCGGGGCCAGCGCTTGCGCGGGGGCGCCGAACAGCGATGCCTCCAATGACGCCGCCGCCTCGGGCCGCGCCGCGCCGCGGGAACTCGCGAAGTCGTACAGCTCGGTCAGGCGCAGAAAGAAGTTGTAGGTGAAGTCCAGGCGCCCATCCGCGCCGCCGGTTCCGAGCAAGGATGGGTAGCGCGCCGTGCCGCCATCGGTGAGCACGATGGCCACGTCCATCCAGTTCCGATGCGAGCCCCGCCAGGTGCGACGCAATTCGGGTATCAGCTCGGCTTTCAGCGTCTTGAAGCGACGCTCGGCCGCAGCAAGCCGGGCCTTGTAGTCGGCGGAGTCGCGAAGCGCCGCGCGCTCGGCACGCGTGGCGGCACGGTTCTTGGCCTCGCCCTTGATCGCTCGTACCGTGCGATCGGCCTCGGCCAAGGGATCGAGATGCGCCCTGGCATCCCGGACGCCCGCGCGCAGGCCTGCGAAGCGCTCCGCGCTGCTCGTCGCGATGGCCGCCAACGCCGGGTCGTCGAGCTGGTAGAAGCCCGAGCCTCGGTTCCACGGCGAGACCACCGCGGTCGGGCGGTATCGCTCAAGGAAAAAGCGTGAGAGCTGGTCCCGGTTCAGCTCCGTCGCCAGCACGAACCTCTCACCCTCCCACCACCCTCGCGCCCCATCATCGAGCTGTTCGGCGACCAGGCGAAGAATGCCCAAGGCCTTGAGGTAGTGGGCCAGCGGCGCGGGCGCGCAGCCGTCCAGGCGGTGGACGTTCATGCGCCCCCTTCCTGCGCGAGGCGCTCGCGCCAGATCGCGGCCAACGGCGCCCAGTGCGCGCGGTCGCCCGCAGCCAAGGCCTGCAGGTAGTCGGCCGTCGCCTCGGCCGACGGCACCAGGTCCACGGCCGGCAGTTCCAGCCGCCGCAGCACCAGGCGCAGGAACAGCCGCGTCGCGCGCCCGTTGAAGTCAGCGAAGGGATGGATGCTGAGCAGCCGCCCCTCGGCGAAGGCAAGGAACTCGGGCAGCAGATCGGGCTGCGCATCGAGGTGGCCAAGGCGCGCCGCGAGGTCCAGCGCGTACTCGCGCATGCCCATGGGCACCTTGAAGTGCGGCATGGGCTCGTGCGAGCCGATCACCACATCCTTGCGGCGCCAGCCGGCGAAGGTCGGGACCAGGTCGCCGCACAGCCGCGCGTGCAGCTCGCGGATCAACGCATCGTCGAGTGCCTGGTCGTCGAACTCACCGGACTCGATTGCCCGCTCGATCGCCGCCACCCGTTCGCCGAGCAGCGGCGCCAGCTCGGCGTAGGTCAGGACGCCTTGGGCGGTCTCGACGTGGCGGGTGGCATGGGGTGGCGGGCGTGTTCCGCTTCCAGCCGAGCCAGGCTCACCGGCTCGCCCTCGAACGCCATGCTCTGCGCCACGTTGCGTGGAATGCGCTGCCAGCGCAGACGATGGCGCTCCTGCGGGCTCAGCCGGCGCCAGTTCTCGATGGCTTGCTTCCAGTCCATGGTGCGTATTGTCGGGTTCCAGCAGCGGATCGCCAACCGGCGCGCGCGAGGCGCGCTGGTCGGCCGCGCGCAGCAGGGCTTCGAGATAGGCCAAGGCGAAGGGCCCCTGCCGGGCGAGCAGGCCCAGGGTTCGCTCGGTCCACCCGCGGCCGGTGACCGGGTTCAGCCCCACCGCCGCGGCATCCAGGCGCAGCCGGCTGGGCGGCAGGCGGCAAGGCGTGCCGTCGCGTGCCGTGAGCGTCAATGCGGGAAGCTCTTCGCCCTCGCGCACGCCCCTGAGCCGCAGCACCGTATCACCGGCCTCTTGGTCGGCCGGCGAGGCATGCCAGGCCATGCGCACCTTGCCGTGGTGCGCGCACACGAGGTAGGCCAGCAGGTCGAAGTCGTCGGCATCGAGCTCGAGAATCTCCTGCTCCAGCGCATTGGGCTCGATGCCGCTGCCGGCGGGCGCCGGGACTTGGCGGCCCGCCGAAGCAAGCAGTTCGCGCCAGGGCCCGACCATCGCCGCGTGCTCCGGCCGGTGCCTCGCGAGCACATCGAACAGCGCCAGCGTGCTGGCGAGCTCGTGCCGCAAGCCGGCGCGGCGCGGATGCGGAGGATCGGGGTAGAGCCTGCGGCCCGGCAGCCACCGGTTGGGCGGCGCCTTGGCCAGGTCGAGCCGTGCCGGGCGGTCATCGCCGACGATGGAGTTCTGGAACGGTGCGAGTGCCTTGCCGGCGTCGTGCCAGCGGCCGGCGAGATCGAACAGGCGTTCGTAGCGCTTGCCCAACCCGGCCGCCAGCGCCGCCGCCTCGCGGCCGACCTGCGCGCCGTGGGTGGCAATGGTTTGCCAGGCCTGCACGGCGCTGAGCGACTCGTCGTCTTCGCTGGCGTCGGCCCGGTCTTCGGCGCTTGGCTGCGGCGCGTCCAGCGCAGGCACGGCGGCGCTGCTGGCGGGCGACCACCCGAACCTGGAGTCGTAGCCTCCGGTGTCGGCGGCGACCAGCACGGTCTGCCCGGGATAGAGGTCACGCCGCTCGGCCGTACGCCAGCGGCCACTGAGGTACTCCCAGACCCACGCGCGCCGGCCCCGCGCGAGCCTCGGCGCCTTGCTGCTGCCCGTTTCCTTGCCGCAAAGCCAGTCTCGGGCAGCGAGAAACGGAACTGCGCACAAGGCATCGCGGTCCGCTCGCCGGTCTGCCCCGGGCGTCTCGCCCTTCGGTACCTCGGACCAGAACACCGACAGGTCCCGCTCGTCGCCGCTGCGGATGAAGCGGGAGACGTCCACGTCGGCGCCGGACAGGTCCGCACTGGTGTCGAACAGCTCGTCGAGCTCGTGGCGCAGCAGCAGATGGGCCGGACGGTAGGGATAGAGGCTCGCCGCCCGTTCGGGATGCGCCTCCTCGAACGCCTCGAGGCTCCGCGGCGCCACGTCGTCGACGAGCGCCAGTGCGCTGCGGGCCGCCTCGAGTTCTTCCGCCGCGTAGGGCGCGGCGCTTGCGCGATCCGCCGCCAGCGCATCGAAGACGATCACGTCCGCCTCGCCGCCATAGCGCGCGCAGCGGCCGAAGCGCTGCACGAGGCTGGGCCAGGGTGCCAGCTCGGTGACGAGCACGCCGGCCGAGATGTCCACGCCGGCTTCCACGACCTGGGTGGCGACGATGATGCGATCGACGCCCGGCGCGCAGGCCGCGCGGTTGAGGAAGCTCTCGCGCCAGTGGGCGCGGTCGGCCGGGCGAAACCGGCTGTGGACGAGGCGCAGATCGGTGCCGCTCGACGGACCCTTCGCCGCGGCGGCCAGGGCCTTGTAGATCTCCACCGCACGCTCGACCCGGTTGACGACGACCAGCGTCGGCCCGCGTGCCCCGCGGCCGCCCGCGGCATGGGCTTCGGCGACGAGCGCCGCCAGCAGGCTGGCGTGCGCTGGCGGCTTGCCGGCGGGCTGCACTTGCCTGACCTGCAGCGGCTTGCGCACCGCCTGCGCGTCCCACAAGGGGCCGCTGCGTTGCGCCGGCGGGATGCGGATTTGCGCAAGGTCGCGCAGGGGTTCCCGCGTATCCGGGCCGCCGTTCACCCAGGCCGGCTGCAGCGTGGCGCTCATCCACCACGTCTTGCAGGGGCGCAGGCTCGCGCCTCGGCCTTGTTCCTCTTCGCGGAAGGCCTGCAGTTGCGCCGAAGTGGCAAGCCCCGCGTCCATGAGCTGGACTTCGTCCATCACCCACAAGCAGTCCTGGTTAAGCAGGCCGAAGTCCATCGGCCAGCGGGCGCGGGGGGCGGCATAGCCGCGGTTCAGGGCGCGCGACAGCAGCATGTCCTGGGTGCCGACGAGCACCGCCTCGCGCCCGGGGGAGAGATGCCAGTCGCCGGCCTCGGCACCGCCCATCAGGGCGCGGACCGGTATCGGGACGGCCTGACTCCCCACGCGGGCCAGCGCGGCCTCGGCCTCGGCCACCACCTGCTCCACCAGCACGCGCATGGGCAGGCACCACACCAGGCGCCGGGGCCAACCTTCGCGCCGTTGCGCGATCCGGTTCCACCACCAGGCACCCAGCACGCCGAAGGTCTTGCCCAAGCCCGTGGGAACGCGGACCAGGCGGTTGTCGCACGCCTGCGGCATCGCCAGATCGACCTGCCAGGCATGCGGTTGCTGGCCCGGAGCGAGGGCGGCCAGCAGGCTGAACGCCTGCGCATACCGGCTCGGCGTTGGATGGAGCTCGTTCAATGGGTGTCCCTCTTGTCCCTCTTGTCCTTCTTGCCCATCTCCCGCGCCTCGATGCCGCGTAGGCGCCAAGGCGACGATGCAATCGTGCGCCGTGCTCGGCTCATCGCGTGAGCTGCTGCCGCCTGCGGCGACTGTTCATTCATCCAGCCTCCCCAGCCCGGCCGCCAGTCGCCTCTTCACTTCGTCTTCCAGTTCCTGAGGGGCGATCACCTCCACCTCCGGCACATGCCGCAGGATGTCCATCACCAGTTCCCGCGGGTCGGCATACGGCAGGCTCAGCACCCAGCGCCCCTCGGCATCCCAGCGCCCGTGCTGCTCGCGGTGCCAGCGCTCGGCGGCCACCCAGCGCGCGCGCTCGCGGCTGAAGCGCAGCGTGGCCCACTTCACATCGCGGCCGCCGAAGATGCCGTAGCCGGCGCCGAGCGCTTCGTCGAGTTCGCGCTCGGGCATGTCCAGCGCCCGGCGCTCGAGCACCTGCACCTGCGTCACCGCGTCGACGCTGAAGCTGCGCAGCGCGCCGCGCAGGTGGCACCAGGCGTCGAGGTACCAGTTGTCGCGGTAATGGATCAGCCGCTGCGGGCTCACTTCGCGCTCGCTCTCCTCGTCGCGGCCGCGCGCGCGGTAGCGCAGCGCGGCGCGCTGGCGCCTGAGCAGCGCGGTGCCGATGGCCTGGAAGTGCGGCAGGTTCAGCGGCCGCGCCGCCAGCGTGGCGATGCGGATGCGGCGCGCGGCCTCTTCGCTGGCGCGCACGCCGACGTCCAAGGCCTTCTCGAGCCGCCTGCGCAACGGCTTCACGTGGCCCGCGAGCAGCTCGCCCGCGTCGAGGTTCTCGAGCAGTTGCTGCATCGTCAGCAGCGCCAGCACCTCCTCGGCGCTGAACCACATGCCGGGCAGTTCGTACTGCGCGCCGGGCAGCGCGGCCTTGGCATCGAGCCGCCAGCCGCCTTGCTCGCGGTCGAAGCGCAGCGGCGCGTTGAGGCGGTCGCGCAGGAAGGCGAGGTCGCGCTTCAGTGTCGAGGACGAGACCGCCAGCTCGCGGGCCAGCCGCTCGCTGGGCACCGCGCGACCTTCCCGCAGCCGGTGCTCGATGCGCGCCAGGCGCTCGGTGCGCGTCATACGTGTTCCCTCGGAGCCTGTTCTCTTCGGACGAGTGTAGGCAGCACACTCCGACGCGCGCCACTCGGGTCGCCCCGCCCCCTATCCGCGGCCGTACGTCCATGGCTCTTGACCGGGCGCAACCACGCAGCCGGCCGACGGGCAGCAACTTGCGTGAGGCAAAGGTGCAAGTCCGGCAGCAAGTCTGCCGAGTCAATGCGTAGGAGCGGTCAGGATAGTTGACGCCCGCCTCGGCAGGTCTGCCGCAGCCGCGCCGCAGCCACGCCGCGGGCACCCACAATCGGCCCCATGCCGCGCCGCTTGCATGTCCTGCCCGGCCAGCCGCACCCGCTGGGTGCGCGGCC
>WBZR01003824.1_pt1 | contig 13018 bp, 9 predicted proteins | sample 5204231 | NCBI WGS metagenome assembly WBZR01 (sample SAMN12412403, study PRJNA552823) | activated sludge metagenome | isolation source: activated sludge from anammox sidestream of wastewater treatment plant... | place: USA: Virginia | collected 2017-08
AAAGTCGAGCTAAGGAGTCGTCAAACAACAAGGCCACTGCTGGGAACGCCGGCATCTTGCCGGCCTGCGTCGTCCGATGCCGCCTGGAAGGCGGCGCTCCCAGGGTGGGTTGTTTCTTGACGACTCCTAACCCTGCTCCAAGCTCGCCGCGAACCCCGCCGGGTACCGCGCCTGCCACTCGGCGCGGAGGATTCCGAAGCTCAGGCTGTCGTAGTAGGCGCCGCGGATGTACCGCGCCTCGCGGTAGCGGGCCTCTTCGACGAAGCCGAGCTTGGCGGCCAGGCGCACCATCCCGACGTTGCCGGACCACGTCCCCATCATCAGGCGGCGCCAGTCGGGGTGCGCGTCGAACAGGTAGTCCACCCACATGCCCAGGGCCTCGTAGCCCAGGCCCTGGCCCCAGAGCGCGTCGTCGTACACGCCGATGCCGACGGCGTGCCAACCCAGCGCCTTGCGCTCGAGGTAGCGCGAGACCTCGCCGATCAGCCGGTCGTCGTCGCGCAGCGCGACGACCAGTCGGTGGCGCGGATCCGAAAACGCGCCGGTGCGGATGGTCTCGCGGAGCTCCGTCACGCGCCCTGCCACCCACGCCGCGGTCTCCTCGGCGGTGCTCGGCGGCCCGAGGTCCGGGCCGTCCGTCAGCTGCCAGGCGCGGCCGTGCTGCTGCCAATGGGCCCAGGCGTCCAGGTCGTCGAGGCGGATGTCGCGCAGGACGACGCGCCGGGCGGGAAGGGTCACGGCGGCCACGGTTGCACCCTTGGGGTTCGCTCCAGACGCCCTCGCCTCACGCTCCTCCGGCCGGGTCTTCACCGCCCATGACGCGGTCCAGCCGCCGGACCGCCTCCGTGAGCCGCGCCGGCGGCGGCGGCGCGATCCCGAGCTCACGGCGCAGCGCGCGGCGCCGGGCCGCGGCACGGCGGTACGCCAGCAGCTTGCCGAGGTCGCGCTCGGCCGTGCCGTCCGGCAGCAGGCGGTACGTGGCCGCCAGGCCGCGGCGCCGCACCTCGGGGTCGAGGCGGGCGTCGTCGAGGCGTGCGTCGAGGGCGGCGGCGAAGCCGGCATCGTCGCCACCGTCGCTGCCGGCCCCGGACCCCTTGCCGGGATCCGCACCCGGACCCGGCTCCCCATCTCGGTCCTCCAGGAACACCGCCACCAGGGCCGAGCGCGCCTCCCCGTCCAGCCCGTGCTCGCCGGCCAGGAGCGCCAGGTTCTGCACGGCGTAGCGGTCTGCCATCTCCAGCGACCACGCCATCAGGTCCTTCACGCGCGCCAGGGTCGGCGCCGGCAGCGCGCCCGGGCGGCGGTGGTAGAACGGGTCCGCGGCCGCCAGCCGGAGCTCGATCGCCAGGCGCTCCCAGAGCGGCCGGAGGATCGCGCCCTTGGAGTGGAGGTCCCAGTGGACGCGGGCGCCGCTGTGCCGCCACACCCCTTCCATGAGGTCGGGGTCGAGCAGCCCTTCCTCGTACGTCGTCCCGGTGTCGGCCAGCTTGATGACCGCCCCCGCCAGCGTGTACGGCACGTCGGGATCGGTGGCCACCGCCCGCAGCTCGTCGTACTGGCCGACGTTGTACAGCTCGTCGGGGAGCACGAGGCTCGGCTGGTCGAGGAAGGCGGCGGCCTTGGTCGGGCCGTCGGACTTGGTGATCGAGTCGGTGACCTCGGCGACCAGCGCCGCCAGCGGGGCCCCGAAGCGTGCCGCGAACAGCTCGAGCGACTGGTCGTAGCCCGTCACCGAGAAGCCGCCGTCCTCGACGACGTCGTGGCAGTCGCAGCCGGCCAGGATCGGGACGCTGCGGTGCCCGTACAGCACCGCGCCGGCGCGCGACGACACCACGAACGAGTGCCCCGCGCCGGTGCCGAAGCCCTTGCGCCGGACGTTGTGGAGGTAGCGGGTCACCTCGAGCCCGGTGAGGTGCAGCGTGCCGAGGGCATAGGGGCCCTCGACCTCGCACGGCGGCTGGCCGGCGTGCGCCGCGACGCGGCGGATGACGGGGCTGTAGCGGTACATCAGCGGCAGCACGGTGTGGAACTGGTGGACCGCCGCCCCGTAGCGCCCGACGAGGTGGCTGGGCGGCACGGCGCCGTCGAGCACGTAGGCCACGTTGCGCACGAGCTGCTCGACGACCGGCGTCCGGATCGTCGCGGCGTCGACGCCCGGCAGGGCGGCCGCCGCCACGGCCGCGGCGCGGTCGCGGGCCAGGTACGGCCGCTCGGGGAACGGCGCGCCGGGCGGGCCCGTGTCGATGCCGCGCGCGGCCAGCTCGGCCCGCTGCGCTGCGTCGAGGAGCCCGAAGATGCCGTCGCCGGCGGCGCGCGCCGCGAGCCGCAGGCGAGCGGCCATCAGGGCGGCGACGGCGTTGGCGTAGGCGGGCGGGATGGCGAGGTCCGCGGCCGCGCCGGCCGCATGCGCGCCCTCGAACGCGGCCAGGTGGCCGCGCAGCACGGCCAGGTGGCGGGCGACGCCCGGGCCGAACCGCTCCGCGACGTAGGCGTCGTCGACGACGCGGCGGTCCTCCGGCAGCGCGGCCGAGAGGCGGTCGGCGTGCGAGACGGTGGCATGGATCATCGCGGCGACGATGAGGTCGTTCTCGATCTCGGCGCACCGCACGCCCTGCGCCGGGTCGGGCGTGCCGTCGCCGTACAGCCGAGCGCCGTACAAGATGGCGCCGGCCAGCACGTAGGCGTTGATGACCGGCTCGAGCTTGGGCAGCCGGTTGGTGTTCAGCCGCCGGTCGGCGTCGGGCCCGCCCTCGGCGGCGACGAGCGGGTGCCGGCGCAGGGCCTCGGGGAGCCGGCCGACCGCCACGCGGCGCTCGGTCTCGCGGCGGATCCAGTCGCGCGACACCTGGCCGACGATGGCCCGGTGGTCGTCGAGGGTGGCGGCCAGGAGGTAGCGGGCGTGGACGAGGTTGACGACGTCGCCCGGCGGGCGGTCGCCCGCGGCGGGGGGGATCACGCGGCACCGCCGGCGAGCGGCGCCGCCGTGGGCAAGGCGGCCGCCGGCGGTCCCGCCGGCGGCGATCGTCGGGGCGCTTGGGACATGCGGGACACCTCCTCGGCGCGGGATGCGTTCGGAGTCGGGACCCCGGCGGCAGCTCCGGCGCGCCGGGCCGGCGCGGGGCGGCTCGAACCGAACGGGCGGATGTTACCACACGTGCGGGCGGTCGTTCCGCGGCCGCGCAGTACCCGTGGCAAGCGGGACAGCGGCGGGTCGACGGCGCGGACCCGGCGGTGCGCCGGCCACCGAACGGCGCCCGCACGCGGCGCGGACGGTGTCCCGCCGCCGGGCGCCGGCCGTCTGGCACGCCGTATGCTGGGGGAGGGCAGGGGATTGGAACGGGACCCGCCCACCCGACGGGCCGACCCGGCCCGACAACCGAAGAGGAGAACCCACGATGACCCCGCCTACCGCTCCCGCATCGGACGCTCCGTCCGCTGCCCACCGCGCCGCGCCCCCTCCCGCGCCGTCCACGGCGCCCGCTCGCACGCTCCCTCCTCCGGCATCGCCCTTGGCACGGGCCCGCGCGTTCGTCGCGGCGACGGCGCTGGTGGCGGCCGCGGCGGTGCCGGCCGCCTGCGGTGGACAGCCGGCGCCATCGCCGGCGCCCGGTCCCACGGTGACCACCGACGCGATCACCGCCGCTGCGCGCGACCGGACGACCGCCGGCGGCGCAGCGACGGTGGCGACGCATGCGACCGCTTTGCGTGCACCCTCGGTGGCGGCCGGAGCCCTCGGCGGCGGCTCGGCGGCCGCGACCCGCCCTCCCGCGGGCCCCCCGACGGCGACGGCGACGCTTCCGCCCACGCTGAGCGTCACGGCCACGGCCCTGTGGCTGATGGTCAGCCCGCGCAGCGGGGGCGGCGGTGGAGGCGGCGGTTTGGCGCCCGGCGAGCTGCCGCCGGCCCGCTACGGCAACGCCGGCGCACCGGTGCTGGCGGCGAATGCGGCGCCCCGCCTGCCGGGGACCGGCCGGCCGGCGCGGGCGTTCGTCCAGGAACGCTACCGGTCGATCTGGGACAACCCGTTCCTGGCCGCGGCCGAGGCGCCGCTCTCGACGTTTGCGGTCGACGTCGACACGGCGGCCTACAGCAACGTCCGGCGCTTCCTGATGGGCGACCAGCGCCCGCCGTTCGACGCGATCCGGATCGAGGAGCTGGTCAACTACTTCCCGTACGCCGACGCCCTCCCCGAGAACGGCGGGCCGCCGGTCCGCGTCAACCTCGAGCTCACCGACGCGCCGTGGCGTCCCGAGCACCGGCTGCTGCGCGTCAACCTCACCACGCGCCCGATCGCATTCGACGCCCGGCCGCTCTCCAACCTCGTCTTCCTGATCGACGTCTCGGGCTCGATGCAGGACGTCAACAAGCTGCCGCTGGTCAAGACGGCGCTGCGCTTGCTGCTCGAGCAGCTCGGCGAGAACGACCGCGTGGCCATCGTGGTCTACGCCGGGGCGTCGGGCCTGGCGCTGCCGTCGACGTCGGGCCTGGACAAGGCGGCCATCCTGGACGCCATCGACCGGCTGGAGGCCGGCGGCAGCACGGCCGGCAGCGAGGGCATCGCGCTGGCGTACGAGACGGCGCTGGCGCACGCCATCCCGGGCGGCGCCAACCGGGTGATCCTGGCCACCGACGGCGACTTCAACGTCGGCATCACCGACCCCACGGCGCTCGAGGACCTGATCGCGGCCAAGGCCCGGAGCGGGATCTTCCTGACGGTGCTCGGCTTCGGGATGGGCAACCTCCAGGACGAGACGCTCGAGCGGCTGGCGGACCGGGGCAACGGCCACTACGCCTACATCGACACGCCGGCCGAGGCCCGCAAGGTGTTCGTCGAGCAGATCGGCGGGACGCTGGTGACGGTGGCCAAGGACGTGAAGCTGCAGCTCGAGCTAAACCCGGGCCGGATCGCGGGCTACCGGCTGCTGGGCTACGAAAACCGGCTGCTGGCGGCGGCGGACTTCAACGACGACACCAAGGACGCGGGCGACATCGGCGCGGGGCACCACGTGACGGCGCTCTACGAGCTGATCCCCGCGGGGCTGGCGGTGCCGACCGCGCCGCCCTCGCCGACGCCGGCGCCGACGCTGGCATGGGATGCCCCCTTCGCGACGGCGACGGCCGGGCCAGACGCCATCCCGGCGGCGACGCCGGACGTCGACCCGCTGCGCTACGCGGGCGGCGACGCGGCGCTGGCGGTCGAGCTGCTCGCGGTCAAGCTGCGCTACAAGCTGCCGGACGCCGACGCCAGCACGCGGCTGGTCATCCCGCTCGGCGACGCGGCGGTGCCGCTGGACGCGGCGTCGGCCGACCTGCGCTTCGCGTCGGCGGTGGCGGAGCTGGGCATGCTGCTGCGGGGCTCGCCGCACAGCGGCGCGGCGGGCTACGCGGCGGCGCGGGCGCGCGCGGCGGCGGCGCTGGGCGACGACCCGGGCGGGTATCGCGCGGGGTTCCTCGAGCTGGTCGACCGGGCGGCGGCCCTGGACGCCGGGGGGCGGTGAGCTCGGCCCAGGCGGGAGGGGGCGTTCGCGGCGCTTCGGTTGGATCTTCGGCAAGCCACCGGACGTCGTGGTCGAGGTGGTGTCGAACCGTGAAGGCGGCGAAGCCGGCCACAAGTTGGAGCAGTGTGCCCGCATCGGGGTGCCGTACCAGGTGATCGTCGACCCAGCGGGTCAGATCGGACGCGAGCCGCTGCGCGTGTTCCGCAACAGCGGCGGCGCTTACCGCCGGACATCGAGCGGCGACCTGCCGCGGGTGAACCTCAGCCTGCGGCTGTGGGAAGGCACGTACGAAGGGCTGCACGCGGTGTGGCTCCGCTGGGTTGACGCTGAAGGCCGACTGGTCTTGACCGGCGCCGAGCGCGCGCAAGCCGCCGAAGCGCGGGCCGAGCGCCTGGCCGCCCAGCTCCGGGCGCCAGGGGTCGAACCAGAACGGTGAGGTCCGGGCCGGCGCCAGCCGGCAGACCACCTCCGTCACACATCGCCCGCAGCACCCCCCACCGCCGCTGACGCCGTACAGGACGACGCTCGGCGCCGCACATCGCGACGCGAGGCTGTCAAATCCCGGCACCCTCAGGGCACACTATCCGTCGACGTGATCCGTCGACGTCCCCTGTTCGCGAGTGCCGCGGGTGCCGTGCCCGCCGACGAGGTGATGCCCATGCCCCCAACGCTTGCCCCAGCGCCCGGCGACTCCCGGTCGGCCGGAGCCGTGGACGGCGTCGGGGGTCCTGTGGCGGACGCCGCCGACGATCCGCCGGTCGCCTCGCCCGAGGAGGTCGAGCGCGCGTTCTTGCGCCACGCGCCGGCGCTCTTCCGGTACCTCTACGTGCGGACGCGGCGCATGCAGGATGCCGAAGACCTCCTCGCCGACACCTTCCTCCATGCCCGCGTCTACGGCAAGCCCATCGCGAACCCCGGCGCGTGGTTCTACACCGTCGCGCGCCGCTGTGCCAACCGCTTCCTCTTCCGGCGCGATCGCGAGGCCGTCTTCGACCCGGTGGACCCCATCGACACGGCCCGCGGCCGCTCCGGGCATGCGGGCGGCGGCGCCGTCGACGCGGGCCGCGAGCATCTCGACAGCAGCGCCCCGGAAATCGTCGCGCTCATGGCGCTGCCGGAGGCCGATCGCGTGATCCTGGTGGTCCACGGGCTGGAAGAGCGCCCGATGGCCGAGGTCGCCGCGCTCCTTGGCATCCGGGAAGCGACGGCCTGGCAGCGCTGGCAGCGGGCGCGCAACCGCTACTTCTGCCATCTGGTGGCCGTCGGCGTGAACCCGTCCGACGCGTGGCGGCGCCCGCGGCGGGCGGGGCGCGGGGCGACTGCGACCGATGCAGTGGATGTGCTCGATGGCGCGGCCGATCATCCGGCCGCGCCCGACGCGCCTGAAATCGATGAGGAGGGCGGGCGCCATGGCCTGTGACGACTTCCAACGACGCATTGCCCAGGTCGGCGGTGCCGACGTCCTGCCGGCGGACGTCGCTGCCCACATCGCCGAATGCGAGTCGTGTGCCCAAGCCGTGGCCGCCGAGCGCCACGTGCGGGCGGTGCTGGCCGCGGCCGCGTGGCCGGACTCGCCGTTGGCGCACGACCTGGGCCGCCTGAGCGACCGTGCGGCGGCCCGACAGTTAGCGCTGGCAGGCGAGCGGCGGGCACGGATGACGCGGTGGGGGGGCGTCGCGCTGGCCTTGGGCGGAGCGGTGGCCCTCGGCGTGGGGGCGGTGCGGCTGCTGCGCCCCGGGGACGGCGCGGGCGATGCCAATCTGGTCCGGCTGCTCGTCGTCGCCGCGCTCGCCACGGGCGGCGCGGCGTGGGTCGGGCTCGACGCCGCGGGTCGGCGGCTGGCGGCAGGCGGGGCATCGGCACGGGCGCAGCTCGGGCTGAGCGCGGCGCGGGCGGTGCTGGCGGCGGGGCTGGTTCTGGGGCTGCTGCATCCGACCGCGCAGGGCGCGCTGCAATCCGTGCTGTGGTCGGCATCCGGGCGGCCGGCGTCGGCCGGCATGGGCGCCTTCGAGGCCTCGCTCCTGTGCGCCGGCATCGGCGACGGGCGGTTGCGGCTGGTGGCGGCGAGCGAGGGTTGCGGCACGTACGAGCGGGAGGTGTTGACGGGCGGGGGCACGCTCGCGGGCTTGGGCGGGGGGGGAGCGGCGGGGACGGGGATGGAGGTGCGGGCGGGGCTCGCGACCATCCGGGTCGGCTTCAACTTCACGTCCGTCAACTTTTCGACTCCCATGCCCAACGCGGGCTATCACGTGGTGCTCTCGCCCCGTGGCTGGGGACGGGCGCTGGTCGCCGACGAGGCGTGCCGGTTCCCGATCGTCGGGGGCAAGACGACGACGGGCTTCACGCTGGGCGTGGAGCGGTGCTGGTTCGAGGGTGGCAACCCGCCGCCGGATCCGCTCAAGACGGACCTCACGTTCGACTGGATCGCGATCGAGCCGCGGTGACGGGAAGGCGGGGGGCAATACAACGGTGGCCCGACCGCCACACATGCGCTGCTGGCTGGTAGCCCAGCCATCGGCACCGGAAGCCCCGATTGCCCTCCGCCGGCCGTCGACCAACGCGGCCTTGCCCGACCTCATCGGCGCCTGCGCCGCGGGCGCGGCCAACCACGGTGCGTTCGTGAGCTGCGTCACGCAGCTCGCCAACGGCTGGAAGGACGCCGGGCTGATCACCGGCGCCGAGAAGGGGCGCATCACGCACTGTGCGGCGGGGGCGGATATCCCGTAGACGCGGGGCACGGCACGCGCTGCGAAGGACTATCTCCTGGCAGGACTTCTCCCGGATGTCACGCGGCAGTGACACCCAGGGGGCGGGCGACCGATGAGGGTCGCCCGCCCCCTACCCATATCTACAGGTATCTACAGGCATGCCAGCGGCCGACAAGCCCCCCTCACTCGCACCCCGCCACCGCCTCCGGCGCGTGCCCGGTCTTGTAGCGCGACAGGTACCACAACGCCTCCGGCCACGGCGGGCCCGGCGGCTCGGCGACGCGCGTCAGCTCGGGCGCAGGTGGCGGGTCCTTGATGGCGAACGTCCGGGACGTCGAATGGAAGGTCCAGACGACGGGCGCATCGGCGCCAGGCTCGATCACGGGCACCGAATAGAAGAACCCGGCGGCGGCGAGATCGACCTCGGGGTTGTCGGGGTCCACACCGCAGATCTTACCGGCGGCGCCGCCGTCCACGACCCGTGCTCCGGCGGCTTCGACGGCAGCCTCGGCGACGCGCGCTTCGTGGACTTCGGGGCCGTCGGCACAGTTCGTCCGGATGCGGAACATGCGGTTGCAGCGGACGAAGCGCCGGCGCTCGGCCACGGCCGTCGGCTCGACGAGCGGCGGCGGCGTGGCGATGGCGAACGGGGCGCGGGCTGGCTCCGCCTGCCACGGCCAGCGGGGCGCCGAGCAGCCCTGGACCACGGAAACCTGGCTGAAGTCCGTGCTCGCGAAGATGCGCGACGTCAGCGGATCGAGGGCGACGAACATGGGCTGATGACCGACCTGGCGGTCTTGCACCCATTGCGCGCGTGCCAGGTCGATGATCGCGATCGAGTCGGAGGCGTTGTTCGTGACGTACGCGCGCCCGGCGGTGGAATCGATCGCGATGTGGGCGGGATTCTCCCGCATCGCGATGGTGTCGACGACGGTGAACGACCTCGGATGGCCCGGTGCCGTGTCGATAACCGAGACGAAGAGCGAGCCGCTGTTCGTGACGTAGGCGCGGCGGGCCGGCGCATCCAGCGCGAGATGGGCAGGGACGTCCCCCACCGCGGCGTCCGCGACCTTGCGATGGTTCGCGTCGAAAACCGTCACCTGGGGCGGTGTCTGGTTCAGCGCGTACAGGAATCCGGTCAAGGGGTCGACCGCGAGCACGATGCTGCTCGAAGCGCAGCAACCTTCGTCGATCGCCCCAAGGAAGGCCTCGGACGCGGTGTCGAAGATCGCGATGTCGTGGTTGTCGATGCGGGCGACGTACAACCGTCGGCGTTCGGGGTCGACAGCGATGGACGACAGCGCGTTGACCAGGTCCGGGACCTCGATGTCGTGGTGTGCGTGCGTCTTGCCTTCGATGACACGAACACGGTGCGCGAACCCCTGACCGATGTACACCCGATTGGCGCGTTCGTCCACCGCGATGCCGCCGATGTACCCGAGCGTCGGCACGCGTGCCACCGGCCCCCGTTCGAGATCGTCGACATCGAAGACCGCGATGTTCATGGCGTCGGCTTCGACCGCATAGAGCAAGCCCGTGACGGCGTTGACCGCCAGCGAGCCGGCCCAGGTGTCCTTGAACGCGATCGTATCGACCAGTCGCGGGTTGCACCTGCAATCGCGCAAGCGGCAGAAGGCGGCGAGCAGGAGGTAGATGAACGATGCCAGAACGACGGACACCACGAGCTTGCCGCTCGCCGGAATTGCACGCTTGACCATGGCACGGGCGATGATATCACCTTTCCGACCGATAGCAACTCGATCGTCGCCGATGTCGAGCTGGATCGCCGGGTGGCTCCATAGAGCCGCTGGATGGGATGTGTGTCATATCGCATGCGGTTGCTGGCCCGGCAAGCCGTGTCGCGGGCCGATCGCGCACCCGTCGCATCGGGCTGTCAAATCCGGTGCTGGCCGCGACACACTACCGATTGACGTGAACTCCAATTCGCATCCAAATTTCTGGAGGACAAGCACATGTCGGCGTTCAACCGCCTCAGATGGTTCACCGGGCTATCGGTCCTTGCCCTCGGGCTGGGTATCGGGCTCGGTGGTCGAATCCCCGCCGCAGGCGTCGCGCGGGCCAGCGATGTGTACACCATTCCGCCCAACCCGTTCGCCTGCACGGCTTCACCCCTGTGCTTTGGTTCGCCACCAGCCCACACGCACGTCCTGACGCTCTCCGACTCGACCCTGGTCGCGACGGCCGGGGAGGAGACGGTGCTCACGATGACCTTGACGGGGACGCCGACGGGGGCGCCGGGGTTCGGCAGTTGTGGCAGCTTCGACGAACCGACGATGCATCTGCTCGGCGTGCCCTCGCTGCCCGTATCCGATACGTTTGGCCCTCCGACGCACGTCGAGCCGATCGACGGCTGGGTCACCATCTACGGGTTCCAGACGACGCAGCATACGCCGTTCAGCGCGTTCTGCAGTCCCTACCGCTCGGCCGTGATCGACGAGAGCGGCGTCGTGGGGGATGCCTGGACCGTGCTCCCGTTCTTCGCCGACAACATCGAAGCGGAGCGGATCAGCACGAATCACGGGACGTTCATCTCGGGCGGCAGCACCATCGAGGACGTGTGGCAGTTCACGGTGAAGCCGACGGCGAAGGTCGGCATCTATCGGCTGCCCTTCTTCTTCTGCTCGGGGACGACCTCGTCCTGCCGCATCACGAACACCCCCGTGCTCGACATCATCGTGATGCCGGCCGAAACCGACGCGGACGACGACGGCATCGACGACGACGAAGACAACTGCCCGGAGGTCGCGAACACGGACCAGGCGGACCTGGATGACGACGGCATCGGCGACGCCTGCGACGCGGATCGGGATGGCGACGGCATCGACGACGACGAAGACAACTGCCCCGCAGTGTCCAACGCCGACCAGGGGGACTACGACGGCGACGGGGACGGCGACGCCTGCGACGCCGACGACGACAACGACGGCGTGCTCGACGGCGACGACGCGTATCCGCACGGCAGCCTCGACTCCGCCGTGGTCATCGACGGCTGCGATGCCGGCGTGGCCAACCACGTCTTCGCCGACGGCAGCAGCTTCAACGACCTCATCGGCGCCTGCGCCGCGGGCGCGGCCAACCACGGCGCGTTCGTGAGCTGCGTCACGCAGCTCGCCAACGGCTGGAAGAACGCCGGGCTGATCACCGGCGCCGAGAAGGGGCGCATCACGCGCTGTGCGGCGGGGGCGGATATCCCGTAGGCGCAAGGCACGGAGCGCCACGCAGGACCATCTCCTGGCAGAAGCTCTCCCGGTTGTCACGCGGCAGTGACACCCAGGGGGCGGGCGACCGATTGGGGTCGCCCGCCCCCCACCCTTATCTACAGGTATCTACAGGCCTGCCGGCGGCCGGCACACCCCTCTCACTCGCACCCCGCCACCGCCTCCGGCGCCAGCCCGGTCTTGTACCGCGACAGGTACCACAACGCCTCCTGCCACGGCGGGCCCGGCGGCGCGGCGACGCGCGTCAGCGCAGGCGCGGTCGGCGGGTCCTTGATGGCGAACGTCCGGGACGTCGAATGGAAGGTCCAGACGACGGGCGCATCGGCGCCAGGCTCGAGCACGGGCACCGAATAGTAGAACCCGGCGGCGGCAAGGTCGACTTCGACGTCGTCGGGATCCACGCCGCAGATCTTGCCCGCGGCGCCGCCGTCCACGACCCGCGCTCCGGCGGCTTCGACGGCGGCCGTGGCGAGTCGCGCTTCGTGGACTTCGGGTCCGTCGGTGCAGTTCGTCCGGATGCGGAACATGCGGTTGCAGCGGACGAAACGCCGGCGCTCGGCCACGGCCGTCGGCTCGACGAGCGGCGGCGGCGTGGCGATGGCGACGGGCGGGCGGGCCGGCACGGCCTGCCACGGCCGGCGGGGCGCCGGGCAGCCCTGGACCACGGAAACCTGGCTGAAGTCGGCGGTCACAAAGAGACGGGACGACACCGGGTCGAGAGCCATGAGCGAAGGTTGAAAGCCGACTTCGATGTCCTTCACCCAACGGGATCGCGCGAGGTCGATGATCGCCAGTGAGCTCGCCGTGCCGTTCGAGACGTACGCGCGCCCGGCGGCGGAATCGATCGCGATCTGGCTGGGGCTTTCACGCATCTCGATATTGTCGACGACGGTGAACGACCGCGGATGGCCCGGGGCGACGTCGATGACCGAGACGAAGCGCGACCCGCCGTTGGCCACGTACGCGCGGCGGGCCGGCGGGTTCAGCGCGATGAAGGTCGGGCTGTCCCCCACGGTGACCTCGGCGACCTTGCGGCGGTCAGGATCGAACACCGTGACGCGCGGTGGCTCCGAGTTCAGCACGTAGAGCATGCCCGTCTGCACGTCGACCGCCAGGACGATGTTGGTGTGCGGGCAACAACCGTCGTCGAGCGCGCCCAGGAACTTCTCGGACACGGTGTCGAAGATCGCGACGTCGTGGTTGTCGGCCCGGGCGATGTACAGCCTGCGGCGCTCGGGGTCGACGGCGCTTGCGCTCAGCGCGTTGACCACGTCCGGGACCTCGATGTCGTGGTAGCGGTGCGTCTTGCCGTCGATGACGCGCACGCTCTGCGCGAAGCCCTGGACGGCATACACCTTGTTGGCGATCTCGTCGACCGCGACTGCTCCCGTGGGCTGATAGCCCAACGTCGGCACCCGGAACAGCGGCCCGCGATCGAGGTCGTCGACATCGAAGACCGCGATCTCGTATCTTCTCAGGAATCCGGGGAGGCTGGCGGCTGGGTAAAGCGACTGGCCAGTGGACGGGAAGCAGGGTAAGATAACCGTATGGAGGCGCGAGGGGCGTTGGCGGT
>WBZR01003825.1_pt1 | contig 13016 bp, 8 predicted proteins | sample 5204231 | NCBI WGS metagenome assembly WBZR01 (sample SAMN12412403, study PRJNA552823) | activated sludge metagenome | isolation source: activated sludge from anammox sidestream of wastewater treatment plant... | place: USA: Virginia | collected 2017-08
CGACGGCCTCCCGCCGGCGTTGCGGGCGAGCTTCGCCGGCGTGCTCGACGCCTGGCGGCGCCGCGCACGGCCGCGGTGACCCGGGAGGCGCCGATGTCCACACCGACCGACGCCAGCACCACGCTCGATGATCTCTCCCTCCACTATCTCGATTGGGGCACGGCGGGACATCCGCCCCTCCTGTGCCTGCACGGCATCACCCAGACGGCGCACAGCTGGGACGAGGTCGCTCCGAGCCTCGCGCGCGCCCATCACGTGCGCGCGCTCGACCAGCGCGGCCACGGCGACTCGACCTGGCCGACCGACGGCGACTACCGGCTCGCGACACAGAGCCGCGACGTCGAGCGCTTCGTCGAAACGACCCTCGGCGCGCCGACGGTCGTCGTCGCGCTCTCGATGGGCGGCCTCGTCGCCCTGACGCTCACCGCGCGCCGCCCCGACCTCGTGCGCGCGCTCGTGGTCGTGGACATCGCGCCCGAGGTGCGGCGCGGCGGCGTCGACAACATCCGCAACTTCGTCGCCGGGACCGACGAGCTCGACACGTTCGAGGAGTTCGTCGCCCGCGCGCACGCGTTCAACCCGCGCCGCTCCCTCGACAACATCCGCGAACGCCTGCACCACAACCTGAGGCAGCTCCCGAGCGGGCGCTGGACCTGGAAGTACGACCCCGCCCTTCGCGACCCGGCGCGTGCGGGCACCGGCATCGGCGAACTCTGGGAGCGCGCCGCCGGCATCCGCTGCCCGGTGCTCATCGTGCGCGGCGGCGAGAGCGACATCCTCGACCCCGAGGTCGCGGCGCGCTTCGGAGGCGTCGTGGGAGCGGAGGTGCGCACGGTGCCGGGCGCCGGCCACTCGGTCATGGGCGACAACCCGAGCGGGTTCCTCGCCGCCGTCGAGCCGTTCCTCGCCGCGCTTCCGCGAGGGTGAATCCGCGCGGAACGCCGGTCACCGCGGTGCGCACTTCGGCCGCACGCTCCGGTTCGCCGCCCCTCAGCCCTGGACCGTGAGACGCGCGCCGGCGGCGGCCGCCGCGCCGGCGAGTTCGGGCGGGAACACGAAGCGCGCGCGCGTCGCCTCCGCGACGCCGCGCGCGACCAGCGCCGGCACGTCGAGCTGCCGTTCCGCCGCCTCGACTTCGGCGAGCGTCGCGCGCGTGGTCGGATGCGCGGGCGTAAAGAGCGTGCAGCAGTCCTGATCCGGCAGAATCGACGTCGCGAAGGTGCCGATGCGGGTCGCCTGCTGGATGATCTCGTTCTTGTCCATGCCGACCAGCGGCCGCAGCACGAGCGCCGACGTCGCCGCCGCGATCGTCTGCATGTTCTCCAGCGTCTGCGACGAGACCTGGCCGAGGCTCTCGCCCGTCACCAACACGCGCGCGCCGTGCCGTCCGAGCGCCTCGGCGATCCGCAGCATCATGCGACGATAGAGGACGACGCGATGACTGCGCGGCACGCGCGCCACGATCTCGCTCTGGATCTCGCCGAACGGTACGACCCAGAGGTCGGAGCGCAGCTGCCAACGGGTGAGGTGCTCGACGAGGTCGTGCGCTTTGTCGATGCTGGCGCGGCTGGTGTACGGCGCGCCGCTGAAGTGGACGAAGTCGACGCGGCACCCGCGCTGCATCATCCGGTAGGCCGCGACCGGCGAGTCGATCCCGCCCGACATGAGGCAGGTGACCCGTCCGCTGATCGTCACCGGCAGCCCCCCCGGCCCGGGGCGCTTGCCACCCGACACGTACGCCGTCCGCGGCAGGATCTCGACGGTGATCGGCAGGTCGGGCGCGTCGAGATCGACGCGCCCGCCGACCTCGGCCACGACCGCCGCTCCGAGCAACGCGCCGAGCTCGGGGGACGTCATCGGGAATGACTTGTCGGCGCGCCGCGCGCGGACGGCGAACGTCGTGAACGGCTCGGCGCGGGCGCAGTCGAGCACGGCGGCCCGGATGACGTCGAGGTCGACCGGCACCTCCACGCCGACGGAGTAGTTCGCGACCCCGAAGGTGCGCGCCACGCGCTCGCACACCGCGCCGACGGGCGCCTCCGGCGCGAGCCGCAGCACGATCCGGCCCGGTAGCCCGTCGGCGCTCCGCACCCCGAGGCCGGTCGTCGCGGCGCGCAGGTTCGCGATCAGCCGCTGCACGAAGCGCTGTCGATTCCCGCCCTTGAGGGCGATCTCGTGATAGCGCACGACGACGCAGGCCATCCCGCGGGCATAGCACGCGCTTTCGGGTCGGCGAACCGGCGTGGTATCCGGACCGATGACTCGCGGGATCTTTCCGGCGCTGCGGGCGGCGCTCGCCGAGCCGCGCTCCGCGCCGCCGCCGCCGTCCGGCGTCCCGTCGGCCGTGCTGATCCCGCTCTTCGACCTCGACGGCGACCTGCACCTCCTCTACACGACCCGGAGCACGGCGCTGCCGCAGCACGCCGGACAGGTGGCGTTCCCCGGCGGACGCCACGCGCCCGACCGCGACCCTTCGCTGCTCGCGACCGCGCTCCGCGAGACCCACGAGGAGATCGGCCTCCGCGCCGCCGACGTCGACGTGCTCGGCGCGCTCGACCCGATCCGCACCTTCAGCTCGAACTTCGCCATCACGCCGTTCGTGGCGCGCGTCCCGCACCCGTTCGCGCTCCGCCTGGACCCGCGCGAGGTACACGACGCGTTCGCGCTCCCGCTCCGCGTGCTCGCCGATCCCGCGACGAGCGTCACCGAAACGTGGACGATCGCGGGGCAGGCGACGCCGGTCACCGCCTATCGTCACGACGGACACGTGATCTGGGGCGCGACGCAGCGGATCACCGCGAGCCTGCTCGATCTCATCGCCGCGCTCGCCGCCGACCAAGATTGACACCCCTCGGACCGGCTCGTAAGGTCGCGAGCGGATCGATGGCACGGCACGCGCGACAACGTGGTCATCGCGAGGGTGGCGTGGGTCGCCGGCTGGTGCTCGGAGTCGCGTTCGCGCTCGTCGCGCTGATCGGCTTCGTTGCCTGGGTGAAGCTCGAGCGTCGACGGCCGACCGCGGCGCTCGCCCGTCCCCCCGCCGCCCTCGGCCGCGGCGGCACGATCGACGTCACACTCCGCGACGTCGGCACCGGCCTCGCGTGGGGCCGCGTCGAGGTGGAGAGCAACGGCGCCACCACCGTGCTCGCGAGCGAAGCCTACCCCGCCCAGACATGGCGAGGCAGCGGGCTCTTCGAGACCACGATCAGCACACCGCTCGCCCCGATCGACCACAAGCTCGGCGAGGGACCGGCGACGCTCCGAGTGTTCGCGGGCGACTATTCCTGGCTGCGCTGGCTGCGGAGCGATCCCGCGGTGCTCGAGGCGCCCTTCACCATCGATCTCAGCCCCCCCACGCTCGAGGTGCTCTCGCCGCAGCACCACCTCACGCTCGGCGGCCTCGAGTTCATGCTCTACAAGACCTCGCCCGACGCGGTGCGCAGCGGCGTCGCGGTGGCGAGCTACTTCTTCCCTGGCACGGCCGGACTCTTCGCCGACCCGACCATCCACGCGGCGTTCTTCGCCATGCCGCAGGATCTCGACCGCACGACCGCCGCGAAGGCCGTCGCCGAGGACGCCGCCGGGAACCGCCGCGAGGTGATGCTCCACGCGGTCGTGAAGCCGCGCACGTTCGCCGACAGGACGCTCGACCTCGACGACGCGTTCCTCGAACGCAAGGTGCCCGAGATCCTGGCCGCGAGCCGCCTGCCGGCCCAACCGGACCTGGTGCAGGGCTACCTGTACGTGAACCGCACGGTGCGGCGGAACAGCGAGGTGCGGATCAAGGACGTCACCCGCGCGTCGGCGGCGACGCCCAGGTGGGACGGGGCGTTCCTGCGCCAACCGAACAGCGCGCCGCTCGCCGGCTTCGGCGATCGCCGCTCGTATCGCCACGACGGAGCCATCATCGACACCCAGACGCACCTCGGATACGACCTCGCGTCGCTCCGGCAGGCGCCGGTGGTGGCGGCGAGCGCCGGCACGGTCGTGCTCGCCGACTACCTCGGCATCTACGGCGACGCGGTCATCATCGACCACGGGCTCGGCATCTTCTCGCTCTACGGGCACTTGAGCGCGATCACCGTGCGTCGAGGGCAGGAAGTGCAGCGCGGCGAGACCGTCGGGCGGACCGGCGAGACCGGGCTCGCCGGCGGCGACCATCTGCACTTCAGCGTCATGCTGTACGGCGTCCACGTCGATCCCGTCGAGTGGTGGGACGGCAAGTGGATCCGGGATCACGTGACCGCGAAGCTCGAGCAGTACCCGCGCGCCACGACGACCGCGACGCGCGATGAGTGACGACGTCGCGGCGGCGCGCGAGGCGCTCCGCGCGGCCGGCGTGGCCGACGACGAGACGACACCATCCGCCCTCCTCGCGCTCGCCGGCCGCACGGCGGCGCTCGACCGCGCGCTCGTCGCGCGCCTGAGCACCGTCGTCGACGAGCCGCACGCGCTGGCGCTCCGCGACCTCGCGGCGACCGCCGAGGGCCGCGGATGGAAGGCGGTCGTGAAGGACGCGAGGCGCGCGCTCTATCGCTTCGGACAGCGCGGCGTCGCCGTGCCGGCTCCGCCCGCCGTCCCGGCGCCTCCGCCGCGCTGGACGGCGACGGCGCTCGAAGGCTGGGTGTCCGGCATCGACGGCCGCGGCGATCGGCTGGTCTGGATCGTGCGGCCGCAGCCGGGCGGCGGGCTCCTGGTGATGACCGCGATCCTGAACGAGCCGAAGGGCCTCCGGGAAGTGACCCTCGCCGAGCTGTCGCGGAAGGCGCTGCGCCGCATGCACGACGACCTCCGCGCGCGCCATCACGCCCGCTCGGTCGCGATCGACGGGGCCTACGGCGACGCGCTCCTCGCCGAGGGCTACGAGCGCGCGCGCGCCGGCGGCATCGCCGAAGCCGTGGGGCAGTATCCCGCGCTGCGCGCGCGCCTCACGAGCCAGCCGCCCGCCCCGCTCGAGCCGCCGATGATCGCGCGCGTCGCGCCGGAGGTCGCGAGCGATGCGGCCGCGGTCGCCGAGGGCGCGACGCTGCTCGACGACATCGACTTCGCGACGTGGCTTCTCGATCGCGACGCGCTCGCACCGTATCTCGACGAGATCCGCGCCGCGCGCGAGAGCCCGATCCTGCTGAGTCGCCCCCAGCAGGAGGAGCGCGTGCACGCCGCGCTCGCGCGCGCCGGGCGCGAACTCTTCGCCGGACCGGCGGCGGCGGCTTACCGCCGCCGGCTCGAGGAGATGGCGTTCGTGCTGCACGCGACCGGCCGCGAATCGCTCGCCCGCGCCGCCGCCGCGACCGCCGCGAGCCTCGGAGACGGCGACGCGGCGCGGCCCTTCTTCTCGGAGCTCCTGCGGCGGAGCATCGGCGCGTGCGTCCGCGAAGACGAGGCAAGAGCGCGCGAGGAGGCGGAGGGCTCGGTGCTCGTGCGTCCGGGTCATCCGCGCGGCGGCCCGCCGCCGCGTCCGCGGCGGCGCTGAGCCGATCCGCCTACAGCCGGATCCTCATCCCCTCGCGCGCGCACTCGACGCCGAGCTCGCCGCAATGCTCGCGCATCTTGCGGCCGAGGTGGATGAGCACGAGACGCCGACACCCGAGCCGCGGCACGAGCGGCGCCAGCGTCGTCCATTGGATGTGGCGCCCCATGGGCTCGTCGTACGCGGTGCACTCGCAGAGAAAGAGGTCGACGTCGCGCGCAAGCGCGAAGAAGCGATCGTCCCACGGCGTGTCGCCGCTGTAGAGCAGTCGCTTCCCGCCGGACGTGAAGCCGACGGCGAGCGAGACGTCCGCGTCCTGGTGCGGCACGCGTACGGGATGGAGTTCGACGTCCGCGATCGTCGCGCGACCCTCGGGCTCGAGCTCGACGAACTCGAACGCGAACGGCAGCGCGTCCGGCACCACGTCGGGGTAGAGCGCACGCACGAGCGTCCACACGCGCGCGCCGATCCCGGGCGGACCGAGCACCACGAGCGGTCGCGTCCGCGGTCGCTCGTAAATCGACTCGAGCAGCAGGAACGGCAGGCCGCCGAAGTGGTCGCCGTGCATGTGGCTGATGACGACGAAGTCGACCCGGGCGGTGTCGATGCCGTAGCGCTTCAGCGCCAGGAGCACCGTCGGGCCGCAGTCCACGAGGAACGTCGCCCGCCGGGTCTCGACCAGGTACGTCGCGTGCGGATGCCCGCCGCTGCAGAACGCGTCCGACGAGCCGAGGACGGTCACCTCGAGCTTCGGCGCGTCGGACGGCGGCATGGCGGGTCTTTAACGCCAAGCGAAGTCGCAAGGCAACGGAGCGACGACCCGCGAGTCCATCTTCCGACGCGCGCGTCAGCATTCCGTCACGCCGATGACGGTCGCCACGCGCCGGGTGCGCAAGCGCGGGCCCGGCGCGACGGCCGCCCGCGCCGCGCGCGCGCCAGCTGCTGGCACCTGCTTTGCTGCGCGCCCCCTTGACCCACGTTCGGGTCGCGGAGGGGTTCGATGCTTCGTCGGTCGGTTCTCGTCCCGTTGCGCATCGCCGCCGCGCTCACCGGGTTGCTGCTCCTGATGTCGGCGCCCGCGCGCGCGACGACCCTCGTCCGCATGAGCGACGAGGCGCTCACCCTCTCCGCCGACGCGATCGTGACCGGCACCGTGACCGAGGTGCACGCCGAGCGCACGAGGGCCGGCGCGATCGCGACGTTCACGACGCTCGCGGTGGAGCGCGTCCTCAAGGGGTACGTTCCGCACGCGACCATCACGGTGCGCGACCCCGGCGGCCGCATCGGCGACGAGGAGCTGCACCTCTACGGCGCCGCGCGCTACGAAGCCGGCGAGAGCGTTATCGCCTTCCTCGGCCAGGACGGCGAGGGGTTCCTCCGCACGAGCCAGATGGGGCTCGGCAAGTTCTCGGTCGCGATCGACCCCGCGAGCGGTGCGCGAGTGGCGAGCCGCGCGCTCGACGAGGACGGCGTCGTGGTCCTCGGCGCTGCGCGCCTCCAGACCCACGACCCGGCCGATCGCCGCCTCGCCGATCCGTTCGTCGCCCGCCTGCAGGACATCGTCCGCGCCCAGCCGGTTCCCCGCATGCTCCGCCCGCTCGCGTCGACGCCCGCCGCCCGCACGGCGGCGGCGATCGCCGTGCCCAGCGACGCGGAAGGGTTCAAGCTCTTCAACACCGTCCGCTGGTTCCTTCCCGACGAAGGCCTCCCGGTGCGCTACTACGTCGACCAGGCCGGCGACGCGAAGATCGGCTTCCCCGCCAGCCAGAAGGCGGTCGACGACGCGTTCGCCGCGTGGACCGGCGTCCCCACCGCCTCCCTCGTCATGCAATCCGCGGGAACGACCAGCGCGAGTCCGAACGGCTTCTGCGACGGCACCAGCAAGATCGTGTTCAACGACCCTTTCAACGAGGTCACCGATCCCTCGGGATGCGGGGGCGTCCTCGCGATCGGCGGCTACTGCGCCAGCGGCGCGTCGAAGCCGTTCGCCGGCACGACGTTCCGCGAAGTGGTCGAGGGCGACATCATCTTCAACAACGGATGGAGCGGCTGCTCGTTCTGGAACGCGACCAACCTCGCGGAGGTGGCGACACACGAGATCGGCCACACGATCGGCCTCGCGCATTCCACCGACGCGAGCGCCACGATGTATTCGTTCGCGCACTTCGACGGACGCGGCGCGGGACTCACCGACGACGACCGCGCGGGCGTGAGCTACCTCTACCCCGGGAGCGGCGCGGGCGAACCGACGCCGGTCCCGACGCCGACCACCCCGCCGACGCCTCCGCCGCCGGACACCGACGCCGACGGCGTCATCGACGCCCAGGACAACTGCCCCGCCGCGTCCAACGGGCGGCAGGAAGACATCGACGGCGACGACGTCGGCGACGCGTGCGACAACTGCGCCGCCATGGCGAATCCGGACCAGCTCGCCACCGACGCGTGCGGTCTCCTCGTGATCCAGGCGATGCGGATCGCGATCGGAAAGGTCGCGCACGAGGACGCGATCACCATCAAGGGCCGCTTCGACGCCGTCGCGGCCGCCGCCATGGCGGACGTCGCGGGACAGGCGCTCACGATGACGCTCGCGAAGACCGACGGCGACCAGCTGATGCAGGTCATCGTCCCCGCGCGCCACTGGAAGATCAACCGCAAGGGCACGAGCCTGTCGTTCGCCGACAAGACGGGCGAGCTCCTCGGCGGGGTGAAGAAGATCACGCTCCACTCGCGGGACGGCGCGCGCTTCACGCTCGCCTTGACGGCGGTCCACCTCGATCTCGAGCGCAGCCGCGCCCCCGAGCTCGTCCTGTCGGTGGCGGTCGCGGACGAGCGTTACGTCAGCGCGAGCGGCTGCCAGACGAACCGACGCGAGAACCGCGTCGTGTGCCGCCAGAAGACGCGCTGACCGGACACCGGCACGCGCGAGCCCACGAGGATGCGAGCCGATCTCGCGTTACCCTCCGCTGGCCCGGCGGCGTCCCGGTTGGTAAACACCGCGGCCATGCTGGCCGGGTTCGTGGTGCGCCGCGCGCGCCGGAACGACCTCGCGCGCGTGCGAGCGTTGCTCGGCGCGCCCGCGGACGCCGCCCGCGCGGACCGCAAGCGTTTCCGGCGGCTCGTCGGCACGCTCCGCGAGGACCTCTACGTCGCCGAGCGCGAGGGAGAGGCGGGCCTCGCCGGGCTCGTCGTGATCGCCTACGTGCGCGGCCTCGGTCCGTCGACCGCGCTGGTGCGCGAGCTGCGCGGCGACGCCGCGGCCGTCGCCGAGCTTCTCGCCTGCGCCGAGGCGCGCGCGGCGGCGCGCGGTTGCGCCCGGATCGAGGTGCACGCCGACGCCGCCGTTCCGGTCGACCCGCCCTGGGAGGACGCCGCGCGCATCCGCCGCCGCGAGGTGACGCCGTGAGCCGCCCGGCGACCGTGGAGGCCGACCGACTGGCGCGCATCGTCACCCGCGTGCGCGCACGCCACCCGGGATCGGAGGGCGAGGCGATCGCCGTGCTGGCGACCGCCCTCTTCAGCAAGAACGGCGAGCCCTGGGCGGAGGAGATCGGCGACGAGGCGGCCGCGGCGGTCGCTACGCGAAGCTTCGCCTTTCTCGCGGCGCCCGGCCGGGCACCGCGCGTCCGGACCCGCGCGGACGACACCGCCACGGTGCTCGAAACCGTCGTGACCGATCGGCCGTTCATCGTCGACACGGTCTGCAACTGCGTGCGGGACGCGGGCGTCGAGGTCCGCCACGTGCTGCACCCTCTTCTGACGACGCTGCGCGAGCCTGCCGCCGCCGCCGGCGAGCTCGGGCGACTCCAGGGGCTCGACGCCGCGGACGAGAGCGGGCGGCGCGAGTCGCTCGTGCTCGCTGTCCTGCCGCCGCTCGACGCGGAGCGCCGCGCCGCCCTCGAGACGAGCGTCGCGGCGCGCCGCGCCGACCTCGTGCTCGTGACCGACGACTACCCCGCGCTCGTCGCCGCGACCGAGGCGATCGTCGCACACCTCGACGGCTACAAGGGCGGCAGCGCCGCCTGGGACGACGAGGTGCAGGAAGTCCAGGAGCTGCTGCGCTGGTTGATCGACGGCGGATTCGTCTTCCTCGGCTACCGCAGCGTGTCGCTCGAGGAGCGCGACGGCGTACCGACCCTCGCGCTCGATCCCGACTCCGGCCTCGGGCTGCTCCGCCGCACGGAGCGCTCCCACTATGCCGAACCGACGTCGGTCGCGAGCATTCCCGAGCCGATACGCAGCCGCGTAGTCGGCGGACCGCTGCTCGTCCTCGCGCGCACCACCGCCCGCGCCCCGGTCCATCGCGACGCGCGCATGGAGTACGTCGGCGTCAAGAAGCTCGACCGGCAGGGACGCGTGCGCGGCGAGTTTCGCCTCCTCGGACTCTTTACCTTCCAGGCCGACGCCGACGAGGCCTCGGAGATCCCGGTCCTGCGCCGACGCCTGCAGCAGGTGCTGCAAGCGGAGCGCGTCGTCCCGGACTCCCACGAGCACCGCGAGATCCTCGCCGTCTTCGACTCCTTGCCCAAGGCCGAGCTCTTCACGATGTCGGTCGACGCGGTCCGCGCCGAGATCCGCGCGATCCTGGCGGCGGGGCGCACGCGCGAGCTGACGCTCATGGTGCGGCCCGACCCGCTCGAGCGCGGCGCCGCCGTCACGATCGTCCTGCCGCGCGACGCCTTCTCCGAGCTCGCTCGCGACCGCATGCGCGACCTGCTGGCCACGCGCTTCGGAGGCGAGGTCGTCGAGGACCACGTGGTGCTGGACGAGAGCGAGCACGCGCGGCTGCACGTCTCGCTCGCGGCGCCGCGCGCCAAGGTGCTCGCGCTCCGGCGCGAGGATCTGCAGGGCGAGCTCGCCGAGCTCACGCGCGGCTGGAACGACCGCCTGCGGGACCGGCTGCGCACCGCTCGGGGCGACGCCGACGGCACGATGCTCGCGGACCGCTACGCGGCGATCCTGCCGGACGCCTACAAGGCGGCGACCGACCCGGCGACCGCCGCCGCCGACGTGGCGGAGCTCGAGGCCCTCGTCGCCGACGGCGCGACGCGCATCACCCTCGCCGACGCCGCCGGCCAGGGCGAACCGTACACGGCGCTCAGGCTCTACCTGCGGGAGCCGCTCGTCCTCTCCGACGTCATGCCCGTGCTCGAGAACCTCGGCCTGCGGGTGTTCGCGGAGAACACCGTGCTCCTGCCCGCGCTCGACGGCGCCCCCGCCCACATCGAGACGTTCCTCGTCCGCACCGAGGGGGGCGATCGCGTCGAGGTCGCGCGCGACGCCGCGCGCCTGGTGGCGACCGTACTCGCCGTCCGCGAGGGACGGGTCGAGAGCGACGGGCTGCACCGCCTGGTGTCGGCCGCCGGCCTCGCGTGGCAGGAGGTGCAGGTGCTGCGCGCCTATGCCGCGTACGCGGTGCAGATCGGCGCCGCGCCGAGCCCGCGGACCGCGGTCGACGCGCTCACCCGCCATCCCCGCCACGCCGCGCTGCTCTTCGCGTGGTTCGCCGCGCGTCACGACCCGCACGCCGACCGCGAGCGCGCGCCCGCGGCCTACGAAGCGTTCGTCCGCGCGCTCGACGACGTCCCGAGCATCGCCGACGACCGCGTGCTCCGCGCGCTCGGCGCCATCATCGGCGCCACCGTCCGGACGAGCTACTACGCCGGGCTCGCGGCCGGCCGCAGCGATACCGTCGCGTTCAAGGTCGATTGCGCCCGGGTCGATCACATGCCGAAGCCGCGCCCGTTGTACGAGATCTTCGTGCACGGGCCGCGCGTGGAGGGCGTGCACCTGCGGGCGGGGCGCATCGCACGGGGCGGCCTGCGCTGGAGCGATCGTCGCGACGACTTCCGGACCGAGGTCCTCGGGCTCATGAAGACGCAGACCGTCAAGAACGCCGTCATCGTGCCGGTCGGCGCGAAGGGCGGGTTCGTCGTGAAGGGCCCCGCGAGCCCGCCCGCGGTGCTCGACGCCTATCGCACGTTCGTCGGCTGCCTCCTCGACCTCACCGACGACGTCGAGGGCGATCGCGTCGTGCGGCCGGACGGCATCGTCTGCCACGACGAGCCGGACCCCTATCTGGTCGTCGCCGCCGACAAGGGCACCGCGACGTTCTCGGACGTCGCCAACGGGCTCGCCGAGGAGCGTGGCTTCTGGCTCGGCGACGCCTTCGCGTCGGGCGGCTCGCACGGCTACGACCACAAGCGCATGGGCATCACGGGCCGCGGCGCCTGGGAGTGCGTCGCGCTCCACTTCCGCGAACTCGACGGCCGCGACGTCGCCCGCGACCCCTTCACGGCGACCGGCATCGGCGACATGAGCGGCGACGTCTTCGGCAACGGCCTGCTGCGCTCCCGCGCCGTGCGCCTGCGCGCCGCGTTCGATCACCGCCACGTCTTCCTCGATCCCGATCCGGACCCGGAGGCGTCGTACGCGGAGCGCACGCGCCTGTTCGCCTTGCCGCGTTCGAGCTGGGCCGACTACCGCCCCGAAGCGCTGAGCGCGGGCGGCGCGGTGATCCCGCGCGGTACGAAGATCGTCCGCCTCTCGACGGAAGCGCGCGCGATGCTCGGGATCGCCGCCGAGACGATCGACAGCGACCAGCTGATCCAGGCGGTCCTGCGCATGCCGACGGACCTGCTCTTCAACGGCGGCATCGGCACGTACGTGAAGGCGACCGGGGAGAGCAACGCGGACGTCGGCGACAGCACGAACGCTCCCGTGCGCGTCAACGCGAGCGAGCTGCGGGCGCGCGTCGTCGCCGAGGGCGGGAACCTCGGCTTCACGCAACGCGCCCGCGTCGAGCTCGCGCTCGCGGGCGGCCGCATCAACACCGACGCGATCGACAACTCGGCGGGCGTCGACACGTCCGACCACGAGGTGAACCTCAAGATCGCCCTCCAACCGCTGGTGGCGAACGGCGCCATGACGACGGCGGAGCGGAACGCGCTCCTCCAGGAGCTCGCCGAGGACGTGGCCGCGCTCGTGCTCGCGCACAACCGGAGCCAGAGCCGCGCCATCTCACGCGATCAGCGCCGCAGCGAGACCCGGCTCGTCCACTTCCGCGAGATGATGGCCGATCTCGAGGCGACCGGTTTCCTCGACCGCGCGCTCGAGGGGCTGCCCGACCGCGACGCGCTGCGCGCCCGGCGCGCGATCGCCCGGGGCCTCACCCGTCCCGAACTCGCCGTGCTGCTCGCCCACGCCAAGCTGCACCTGACGCGCCTCCTCGCGAGCGACGCGCTCTGCGAAGATCCCCACCTCGAGCACGTGCTGTTCGCCTACTTCCCCGCGCGCATGGTCGAGCGCTGCCGGGACGCGATTCGCGTGCACCGCCTGCGGCGCGAAATCCTCGCGACCACCCTCACCAACGACATCGTGGACCTGATGGGCGCCGCGTTCGTCACCCGCACGATGCGCGAGAGCGGCGCGACGGCTCCCGACGTCGCGCGCGCCTTCGTGGTGGCCGATGCGCTCTCCGCCGGGCGCGCGCTCGCGGCGCGGGCGCTCGACGCGGGCCCGGCCGTCGAGACGCGCGTCCTGGACCTGG
>WBZR01002238.1_pt2 | contig 13011 bp, 13 predicted proteins | sample 5204231 | NCBI WGS metagenome assembly WBZR01 (sample SAMN12412403, study PRJNA552823) | activated sludge metagenome | isolation source: activated sludge from anammox sidestream of wastewater treatment plant... | place: USA: Virginia | collected 2017-08
AATTGAGGGGCAACGAGGCCTGATTGCGCGGACTGGGTTTTTGAGTCTTGAGATTAGGGCAGGGTCGATGAGTTCCGGCGTCACGAACGATCCATCCGACAAGAGGCGCGGCGTCCTCGTCGTCGAAGATGAAATGCTCATCAACATGATGATCGAGGATATGCTGTCGGAACTTGGGCATGAGGTCATTTCCGCAACCTCTCTCGAACAAGCGCTTGACCGCATCAAAGCAGGAGGTTTTGAGGTGGCCATTGTCGATCTCAATTTGAGCGGGGTTCCGAGTTTCCCCGCTGTCGACGCGCTGCAAGCGCGCGGCACGCCCTTCATCATCGCAACGGGCTACGGCGAGCGCGGTCTTCCGGAAAAGTACCATTCCGCGCCGCTGCTTCCCAAACCATTCGACATCGAGAAGCTCAAGAAAGCTCTCGCCCAACTCTAGCATCCGCCTGACCGTGCGACATCAGCACGCGGCGGCTCCTTCCGGCGAGCTCAGCATTCCCACATAGAATAACCAGTGCGGCGGTATGGACGCCGGCGGACCCGGCTGCGAGGCGATGCGTGTACGATGCTTTGATCATCGGAGGAGGCCATAACGGTCTCGTTTGCGCCTTCTATCTGGCGCGGGCGGGATTGAAGGTTCTGGTGCTCGAACGGCGCTCGGTTGTCGGCGGCGCCGCGGTGACGGAGGAGTTCCTGCCCGGCTTTCGCAATTCGGCTGCCGCCTATACCGTCTCGCTGCTCCATCCCAAGATCGTTCGCGACCTCGATCTCGCCGCGCACGGGCTGCGCATCGTCGAGCGCAAGCTCTCCAATTTCCTGCCGCTCGAGGACGGACGCTATTTGAAAGTGGGACCGGGCCGCACGCGCGCGGAGGTCGCGAAATTCTCCGACCGAGACGCCGACCGGCTCGACGCCTATCAAGCCCGGCTCGACCAGGCGGCAAGCCTTCTGCGCTCCATGCTCCTGCAAACGCCGCCCAATGTGATCGAAGGCCATCCGTTGGCCGCTGTCACCGAACTGGTCAAGGCGGGACGACTGGCGAACGCCTTGCGCCGGGTCGGCCTTGAGGCGCAACGCGACATTCTCGACCTCTTCACCGCATCGGCCGGCGCCTATCTCGACGGCTGGTTCGAGAGCGCGCCGATCAAGGCCGCCTTCGGTTTCGACGGCGTCGTCGGAAACTACGCGAGCCCCTACACGCCCGGTTCCGCCTACGTGCTGCTGCACCATTGTTTCGGCGAGGTGAACGGCAGAAGAGGGATTTGGGGCCATGCGATCGGCGGCATGGGCGCGATCACCCAAGCCATGGCCAAGTCTGCGAGCGCGCATGGCGCGGAAATACGCGTTTCGACCGCTGTGCGGGAAATCGCGATCGAGAAGGGCCGCGCCGTCGGCGTTGTGACCGATGGCGGCGAATTGATCCGCGCCGCCGCGATCGTCTCCAATCTCAATCCCAAGCTCTTGTTCCTTCAGCTCATCGACCCCGGAACGCTCCCGGCCTCTTTTCGCGATCGCATGCAGAAATGGCGCTGCGGCTCCGGCACGTTCCGGATGAACGTGGCGCTCTCGGAACTGCCGGATTTCACGGCGCTGCCGGGACGCGAAGCCGCCGAGCACCACAGTTCAGGGATCATCATCGCGCCGAGCCTCGCCTATATGGAGCGGGCCTATTTCGATGCGCGCACGAGCGGCTGGTCGAAGCGGCCGATCGTGGAGCTCGTCATTTCGTCGGCCATGGACGACACGCTGGCGCCGCCCGGGCGGCATGTGGCGAGTCTGTTCTGCCAGCACGTCGCCCCCGATCTGCCGAACGGAGCGTCATGGGACGATCATCGGGAGGAGGTCGCCGATCTGATGATCGCAACCGTCGATGCGCACGCGCCGAATTTCAAGCGCGCAATCCTCGGCCGCCAGATCTTCACCCCGCTCGACCTCGAGCGGACGTTCGGTCTCGTCGGCGGCGACATCTTTCACGGCGCGCTCGATCTCGGGCAGATGTTTTCCGCGCGGCCGATGCTGGGCCATGCCGATTATCGCGGTCCGCTCGCCGGCCTCTATATGTGCGGATCGGGCGCGCATCCCGGCGGCGGCGTCACCGGCGCTCCCGGCCACAATGCTGCGCGCGAAATCCTGCGCGATTTCAAGCGCCGCCGGCTCAGGACGGCCGGCTAGCGAGAGGGGAACCGATGCATTCGACCGCTGCGCCTCGGCGAGCGCTGGAAGACGCGTTAAGGGCCGGCGAGTTCGCGATGACGGCGGAGGTGACGCCGCCGGTCTCGCCGCACGCCGACGATGTCCTGATCAAGGCCTTGCCGCTCAAGGGCCTCGCCCATGCGGTCAACGTCACCGACGGCGCCGGCGCGCGCGCGCATATGGGCGCGGTTGCGGCCGCTTCCATTCTCATGGCGAATGGAATCGAGCCGGTCCTGCAATTCACCTGCCGCGACCGCAACCGGCTCGCCTTGCAGGGTGACCTGCTCGGCGCCGCCGCGCTCGGGATTCGCAACGTGCTGTTGTTGCGCGGCGATGATCCGAGCGTGGGCGATCAGCCGGAGGCAAAGCCCGTATTCGATCTCGACGCGAAGGCCTTGGTCGAGACGGCGCGCCGCATGCGCGACGCCGGAGAACTGCCCTCCGGCCGCAAGCTCACGCGGCCGGCGGATCTCTTTCTCGGCGTAGCCGACATGCCGATCGATCCGCCCGCCGGCTGGTCGCCGCACGCGCTCAAGGCCAAGCTCGCGGCGGGCGCGCAATTCGCGCAGACCCAGTTCTGCATGGATGCCGCGATCGTGCGCCGCTACATGGAGCGGCTGAGAGCGGAGGGAATAGCGCAGCGCCTTTACATGCTGATCGGAATTGCGCCTTTGAGGTCTGCGGGCTCGGCGCGCTGGATGCGCGATCACCTGTTCGGCGCCATCATTCCCGACGCGATGATCGCACGCGTGGAGAACGCGCGCGACGGCGAGGCGGAGGGACGCAAGATCTGCATCGAACTGATCGCCGAACTCGCAGACATACCGGGGGTCGCCGGCGTGCACATCATGGCGCCGAACAACGAATCGGCCATTCCTGACGTGATCGCCGCCTCGGCCGGGCGCATCAGCCGAGGCGGAACGCGGTAGAGGCAGGCCCTCTGTGCGCCTTCCGGTGCGCGTCCGCTCTTGCCTGCGACCTCCGGAGGCGATTGGATACGCGCCGCTCCAGGACTGCGTTGCAGAGCCCGAGCATGCAAGCCGACCGGAGAAGCAGAATGGCGAAAGGCCAGAAAGTCATCATCACCTGCGCCGTGACGGGGTCGATCCACACCCCGACCATGTCGCCGCATCTGCCCATCACGGCGCAGGAGATCGCCGACGCGGCGATCGGCGCGGCCGAGGCCGGCGCGGCGATCGTGCATTTGCACGCACGCGATCCCAAGGACGGCCGTCCCGACCAATCGCCCGAGGCGTTCGCGCCCTTCCTGCAGGTGATCAAGCAGCGCTCGGCCTGCGTGGTCAATATCACTACCGGCGGCGCGCCGACCATGACTATCGAGGAGCGCGCGCGTCCCGCCGCGATCTTCAAGCCCGAGATCGCCTCGCTCAATATGGGGTCGATGAATTTCGGCCTGTTTCCCATGGCGGCCCGTTACAAGAGCTTCAAGCACGAGTGGGAGAAGCCCTATCTCGACGGCTCGCGCGAACGCATTTTCAAGAACACCTTCGCCGACATCGAATACATCCTGACCACTTGCGTCGAGAACGGCACGCGCTTCGAGATCGAGTGCTACGACATCGGCCATCTCTATACCTTGGCGCATTTCGCCGAGCGCGGGATCGTCAAGCCGCCCTTCTTCATCCAGTCGGTGTTCGGGATTCTCGGCGGAATAGGCCCCCATCCCGAAGACGTGATGCACATGCGCCGCACCGCCGACCGGCTGTTCGGGCGCGAGAACTACCGCTGGTCGGTGCTCGGCGCGGGGCGGAACCAGATGCCGATTGCGGCGATGGCCGCCGCGATGGGCGGCAATGTGCGCGTCGGACTCGAGGACTCGCTTTGGCTCGGACCGGGCAAGCTCGCCGAATCGAATGCGGCGCAGGTGCTCAAGGTCCGGCAAATCATCGAGGGCCTTGGATTCGACATCGCAACGCCCGATGAGGCGCGCGACGTTCTCGGGCTGAAGGGGGCCGATAAGGTCGCGTTCTAACAGGAGGGGCCATGATCCATCATTTGAAGCGCGGCATGGAAGCAAGCGAACTGAAAGCGGCCGACGCCAAGGTGCGCGAGACCGTCGAGCGCATCTTGGACGATATCGAGACGCGTGGCGATGCGGCGGTGCGCGAACTGTCGCAACGGCTCGACAACTGGTCGCCGGAACGCTTCCGCCTCGGCGAAGCGGAGATCGAGCGGGCGATCGCGCAGGTCGGCAAACGCGACCTCGACGACATCAAGTTCGCGCAGGCGCAGGTGCGCGCCTTCGCCGAGCGCCAGCGCGCGACCATGCACGACCTGGAGACGGAGACTTTGCCGGGCGTCGTGCTCGGCCATCGGCACATCCCGCTCGCCAATGTCGGCTGCTATGTGCCGGGCGGACGCTATCCGATGGTGGCGTCCGCGCACATGTCGATCGTGACGGCGAAGGTCGCCGGCGTGAAGCGCGTCATCGCCTGCGCGCCGCCCTACAAGGGCGGTCCGCATCCGGCGATCGTCGCGGCGATGCATCTTGGCGGGGCCGACGAAATCTATGTGCTTGGCGGCGTGCAGGCCGTCGCCGCAATGGCGCTCGGCACCGCAACGATCGCTCCCGTCGACATGATCGTGGGACCGGGCAACGCCTATGTCGCGGAGGCGAAGCGCCAATTGTTCGGCCGGGTCGGAATCGACCTTCTCGCTGGGCCCACCGAGACGCTGATCATCGCCGACGAGACGGTCGATGCGGAAATGTGCGCGACCGACCTGCTCGGCCAGGCCGAGCATGGGCCGACCTCGCCTGCGGTCTTGATCACCAATTCGCAGAGGCTCGCGCGCGCGACCATGGACGAGGTGGCGCGCCTCTTATCGATCCTGCCGACCGCGGACGCCGCGGCGAAGGCGTGGGAGGATTTCGGCGAAGTCATCGTCTGCGAGAGCGAGGAGGAGATGGCGCGCGAAGCCGACCGCATCGCCTCCGAACACGTGCAGGTGATGACGCGCGATCCCGATGCGTTCCTCGCCCGGATGACGAATTACGGTTCGCTGTTCTTAGGGCCGCGCACGAACGTCGCCTATGGCGACAAGGTCATCGGCACCAATCACACGCTGCCGACCAAGAAGGCCGCGCGCTATACCGGGGGGCTCTGGGTCGGCAAATTCCTCAAGACCTGCACCTACCAAAAGGTGCTGACCGACGAAGCGAGCGCGCTGATCGGCGAATATTGCTCGCGGCTGTGCATTCTCGAGGGCTTTGCCGGAAATGCCGAGCAGGCGAACGTGCGCGTCCGCCGCTATGGCCGCCGCAATGTCGGCTACGCGCAAGCGGCGGACTAAGGCCGAACGAAAGAGGAGGCAAACGACGCCGCGCGCCGGAGCTGCTCATGAACGATCATTCTCCAACGAGCCATCATCATCAGGGACGCCGGCGCTGCGCGATTTGCGGCGGCGATCGCGCGCTCTCGCCGCTTGGCGTGATCCGCCCGGCCATGGCCAAGATGATCACGGCCGAGCATCCGCATCTGAAGCCGGATGACCTGGTGTGCCGCACCGATCTGATCGATTACCGCATGCGCTATGTCGAGGCGATGCTTGCCTCGGAGAAGGGCGAACTCTCCGACCTCGAACGCCAGGTCGTGGACAGCTTAGCGCGCGAGGAGACGGTCAGCGAAGACATCGAGCAGCGCTGGAAAGGGCGCCGCACGCTCGGCCAGCATGTCGCCGACGCGGTCGCCGATTTCGGCGGCAGCTGGATCTTCATCGGCCTCTTCATGGCGGTCCTGCTGATGTGGATCGCCTTGAATGTTTGGGGAGCGAGCGCGGCCGTTTTCGATCCCTATCCGTTCATCCTGCTCAATCTGGTCTTGTCCTGCCTTGCCGCATTGCAAGCGCCGATCATCATGATGAGCCAGAAGCGGCAGGAAGCCAAAGACCGTCTGCGTTCCGAAAACGATTTCCGCGTCAATCTTAAGGCCGAACTGGAAATCCGTCAGCTGCATGAAAAGATCGATCACCTGATCACGCGACAGTGGGAGCGATTGGCGGAAATCCAGCAAATCCAGCTCGAGATCATGCGCGATCTGTCGATGCGGCGGGGCTGATTTCGAACAGGCGTGCAAAGATACAAGGACCCGCGCCGTTCGCGTTTCATGGCCGCTTTCTCATATATATATGCTTTCTCATACATGTATATTGAACTCGCACAGGCTTGACACGGTCCGGGCGCCTCTATTTTATGAATGGTCTTGCTAATTGCTCCGAACATCGTCGAATCGGTTTGCAGAGAGGGCTGATGATGCTTTCGAGAATGGTTTTCGCGCTTGGGTTGAGCGCCGCTTTGCTGATCTCCGCCGGTACGGCGCAATCCGAAGAAAAACGCCCCTATAAGATCGGCAGCGTCTTTTCGCTGACCGGCTCCGGCGCCCTTCTCGGCGAGCGAATGAAGACCAGCGTCGAGATGCTGGTTGAGCAGATCAACAAATCCGGCGGCATCAATGGTCACCCGGTGAAGCTGGTGATCTACGATTCTGCGAGTGAAGTCACCAAGGCGGTCGAGGCGACCAACCGTCTCATCGTGCAGGACGGCGTCGACATTATTTCGGGGGGCGGAAACATGAGCGGGCTGGCGCTCGCCATGAAGCCCATCGCGCTTCGCTACGGCGTCCCGTTCATCTCCAATGAAGGCGCCCGCGCGATCATCGACCCGGTCGAAAAAAGCCGGTGGGTGTTTAAGTCGCACCTGACCGACCGCGAGGCCATCGGACGCGCCATCGACTACTGGAAGGCGAAGGGGATCACGCGGGTCGCGATGCTGTCCGACACCAGCAGCTTCGGCACCAGCGCGCGCGACGAACTCAAGACTCAGGCCGGCGCGGCGGGAATCAACGTCGTCGCCTGGGAGGAGTTCGACATGGCGGCGACGGACCTGACCCCGCAGCTGACCCGCATCCGCACGGCCAATCCCGACGTCGTCCTCTGCTGGACCGTCGCGCCGTCCGGGGTCGTGTTCCTGAAGAACGCCCGCCAGCTCGGCTTGACGCAAACCCTGATGCACGGGCTCGGCTACGTGGTCCCGAAATACATGCAGATGGCCGGCGCGGCCGCCGAAGGCACGGTGCTGGTCTCGCTGCGCTATCCGGTCGGCGACCAGCTGCCCGACAGCGATCCGGCCAAGGCGGTCATCAAGAAATACAACGACGATTACCGCGCCAAGTACGGCGAGGAGCCGGACGTCTACGGATCGGAGGCCTATGACGGACTTCTGATGGCGCTGAAGGCGTTCGAAAAGGCGGGCTCCTTCGATAAGGAAAAGCTTCGCGAAGCGCTGGAATCGCTCGAGTTCGTCGGCACCAATGGCCCCTACAAGTTCAGTCCTCAGCGGCATTACGGACTGACGAAGGACGATGCGGTCGTGTTCGAATGGCGGAACGGCGGCTGGAAGCTGCTGCAGGGCGCGTCAACGCGCTGATGACCGAGCTTCTGCAATTTCTTTTGTCGGGATTGATGGTCGGCAGCATCTATGGCTTGGTCGCGGTCGGATTCTGCCTGGTCTACAGCACGACCGAGGTGGTGAACTTCGCTCAAGGGGAGTTCGTCATGCTCGGCGGAATGATGGCGGCGAGCTGGCTCGCCGCCACCGGCTGGCCGCTTCCCCTGGTGCTGGCGCTGTCGGTTTCGGCCACGGTGCTGGTCGCCGTACTCGCCGAGGCGATCACGTTCGGGTTCACGCGCAAGCCGCAGGTGCTCAATCTGATCATTATCACCATCGGGCTCGCCATCACGATCAAGGGCGCGGTGATGATGGTGTGGGGAAAGTTTCCGCGCGATCTGCCGGCGTTCTCGGGCGAGGAGCCGATCGCGATCTTCGGAGCGCGGATCGCGCCCCAAGCCTTGTGGATCGTCGGAACGAGCCTCGTCGTGATGACCGTCATCGCCCTGTTCATGCAACGATCGACGATTGGAACCGCGATGCGAGCCGCCGCGGCCGATACGGGAACTGCGGCCCTGATGGGCATTCCGGTCCGCCGCTTGAGCACATTGTCTTTCGGAATCGCGGCAGGCGTCGGCGCGATCGCCGGAATGGTCACCACGCCGCTCACGCTGACCTCGTACGACCACGGCACCCTCATCGGCCTCAAGGGATTCTGCGCTGCGATCATTGGCGGCCTGGGAAACGTCTACGGCGCGTTTTTCGGAGGACTGATCCTTGGCGTGCTGGAGGCGTTAACCGCCGGATTCGGCGGCAGCGGGTACCAGGATGCGGCGGCGTTCCTGGTCTTGATCGTGATCTTGCTGGTTCGACCTCAAGGTTTGCTGCGCGGCACCGGGAGAGAGGGTGTTGTCAAAGTCTGATCCCGGCGCGTTTCGCCGTCTGGCGCCGCTCACGGCCTTTATCGTGGCCGTTGCTGCGTTGCCGGCCGTTCTTCCGAACGCCTACATGCTCAACGTGATGGGCTTCGTCGGCATCCACGTGCTGCTGGCGACCGGCCTCAACCTGCTGCTGGGCTATGCCGGCCAAGTCTCGCTCGGTCATGCAGGATTTTGGGGGCTGGGCGCCTACATTTCCGCCGTCCTCACCGCCAAGTACGGCTGGCCGCCGCTGCTCGCCGCAGTGACCGCAATAGCGGGGACCTGCCTTGTCGCGTTCGCGGTCGGCCTGCCGACGCTGCGGCTCAAGGGGCATTATTTGGCGATGGCGACGCTCGGCGTCGGGATCATCCTGCACGTCCTGTTCGTGCAATTTGCGAGCCTGACCGGCGGCCCTTCAGGACTGGTCGACGTGCCAAGCTTCTCGATCCTGTCGTTCGAATTCCACACGCCTTTGCAGAACTATTACCTGATCTGGGCTTGCGTCGGCTTCGGACTGATCGGCGCGCTCAACCTGGCGTCGTCGCGGATCGGCCGGGCGCTCTCCGCCATCAAGGACAGCGAGATCGCGGCCGAGTGCGCCGGGGTGCGGACGCATGACTACAAGGTCGCGGTGTTCGTCCTATCGGCGGCCTATGCGGCCGTCGCCGGCAGCCTCTATGTCCACTTCATCAATTTCGTGGCGCCCGAGCCGTTCGGCTTCATGGGATCGGTGGTGCTGCTCACCATGGTGGTGGTCGGCGGCATCGGCTCGTTCTGGGGACCGGTCGTCGGCGCAACCCTTTTGACCGTACTGCCGGAATATTTGCGGGCCTGGGAGGGCCTTGAGGTCCTTCTCTACGGTCTCGTGCTGGTCGCCGTCATGATGTTCCTGCCGCAGGGCTTGGCGCCGCTGCTCCGATGGCCGCGTTGGGCCTGGGGGATCGGGCGATGACGCTGCTGGCGGTGGAATCGCTCGGGAAGTCGTTCGGAGGGCTGACTGCGGTCGACGGCGTCTCCTTCGCGGTGCCGCCCCGGACGATCACCGCGGTGATCGGGCCGAACGGCGCCGGCAAGAGCACCTTGTTCAATCTGATCAGCGGGCTGGAGCGGCCGAGCCGAGGCCGAATCATGTTCGACGGCCATGATCTCGGCGGACTGGCGCCGCATCGGCGCGCGACGCTCGGTCTCGCTCGGACCTTCCAGACGCCGCAGATATTCGCCGGGATGACGGTGCTCGACAACGTGATGGTCGGCAGTCATCGACACGGCCGGGCTGGCATGCTCGAAGCCCTGGTTCGGACCCGTCGGTCGCGCCGCGAGGACGACCGGCTGCACGCACGAAGCCTGGCCCAGCTGGAGCGTGTCGGACTGGCCGACAAGGCCGATGCGCCGGCCGGCGATCTCGCCTTCGGTCAGCTCAAACTCCTCGAAATGGCGCGGGCGCTCGCGGTCGATCCGAAGCTCTTGCTGCTCGACGAGTTCGCCGCCGGCCTCACGCGAGGCGAGGCCGAGCACATGGCCAACATCATTCGGGCCGTGCGGGCCGCCGGGGTCACGGTCCTTCTGGTCGAACACGACATGGCGCTGGTCATGCGACTGAGCGACTCGGTGGTCGTTCTGAACTTCGGCGAAAAAATCGCCGAAGGCCCCCCCGCAACAGTGCAGGCGATGCAACAGGTCATCGACGTCTATCTCGGAAGCGGCATCTGACGTGCTCACGATCGAGAACCTTCGGGCCGGATACGGCCGTCTGAACGTGCTTCAAGGCGTCGATCTGCATGTCGATGCCGGCGAGCTCGTCTGCGTGATCGGCCCCAACGGCGCCGGCAAGACGACGCTCCTGAAGGCGATTGTCGGGGTTCTCGCGGCGACTACGGGGCGGGTGACGTTCGAGGCGGAGGCGATCAGCGGCCTCGGACCGCAGGCGATCGCGGGACGCGGCATCGCGCTTGTGCCCGAGGGACGTCGGGTCTTCGCGCCGCTGACCGTGAAGGAGAACCTCGCAATGGGCGCCTATCTCCGCGGTCGCCGAGGCGATGGCGTGGCGATCCGGCACGACCTCGAATGGGTCTATGCGACGTTCCCGATCCTGGATCGGCGCGCCTCCCAGCGCGCCGGCCTCTTGTCCGGCGGCGAGCAGCAGATGCTCGCGATCGCGCGCGCGATGATGAGTCGCCCTCGGCTTCTGCTGCTCGACGAACCGTCAATGGGGCTGGCGCCGCTGATCATTCGGGACATCTTCAAGGTGCTCGAAAACTTGCGCGGCCGCACCACCATCCTGCTCGTCGAGCAGAACGCCCGGATCGCCCTTCAGATCGCCGACCGCGGCTACGTCTTGGAGCGCGGTCGGATCGCCGCCGCGGGCACGCGCGACATGCTGCTCGAGGATGCGACGATCCATCAGACTTTTCTCGGAATCGCCGACGTCGCGGCGCAATGATTGGCTCAACAAGGAGAAGGACCACGATGGCCAAACTGTCTCTCGATCTGTTCACCACCGCGCTCGGGCCGGCCCGCCAGAAGTCGCGCTTCACCTATCTCAACTTCTACGGCGAGACGGTCGACATCCCCTATATCGTCTGGCGGATCAACGGCGCCGACAAGAACATCCTGATCGACGTCGGATGCGGCGCCGAGGACTATTACCGGATCATCAAAGGCGGCAGCGCGACCCAGTTCGCCGCCGGGGGCGAGAGCTTCAAGGATGTGCAGGACGTCACCAAGTTCGAGGACGGCCTCGCCGAATGGGGGCTGAAGCCTGACGACATCGACGTCGTCCTGGTCACCCATCTGCATTGGGATCACGTCGTCAACCTGCCGAAGCTGAAGAACGCCAAATTCATCGTGCAGGAGGCCGAATGGGAGGCTGCGCTCAATCCGCATCCGCTCACCAAATTCGCCTATGCGCCGCGCTCCTTCTACGAGGGCCTGAAGAACATCGAGTTCGTTCGCGGCGATCTCGAATTCCTCCCGGGAATCCAACTGATTCACACGCCCGGCCACTCGCCCGGCGGCCAGAGCGTCGCGGTCGAGACCGAGAACGGCTGGTACGCCGTCTCGGGCTTCTGCGCCGTCAAAGACAATTTCTATCCCTCCGAAGAGGTGCAGAAACGGATCGGCTACCGAGTGATCCCGGCTGCGGTCCACACCGACGCGGTGCAGGCGTACGAAAGCGCCTTGAAGCTCGTCAACCGGTTCGGCGCGAACGTCTTGCCGGTGCATGAGCAGACCCTGATGAGCGTGAAGCACGTTCCGTGACGGCTTTCGACTATGTGAAGCCGGCGAACCTGCAGCAGGCCCTGGCCGGCCTGCTCCAGGCCGGGGAGGATGGCGCCGTGCTCGCCGGCGGCACCGACCTCTTGGTCCGCATTCGGGCGGGACGCGCGCGGCCCCGAATCTTGTTCGACATACACGGCATTCCGGAGCTTCGCGGAATCGCCGTTGACGGCGATCGTCTGCGCATCGGCGCTGCGGCGACGCTCGCCGAGATCGCACGCTCGCCGCTCGTCCGTAAGAAAGCGCCGGCGCTCGCCGAGGCGGCGTCCCAGGTCGGGGCCCGGCAGATCCGCAACCGGGCGACCCTCGGCGGCAACATCGTCAATGCCTCGCCCGCCGCCGATACCCTGCCGCCGCTGGTTGCGGCGGGAGCGCGCGTCGTGCTCGCCGGCGCCCGGGGGCGGCGCGAGCTCGACATCGGCGCGTTTTTGTCCGGGCCGGGCCGTACGGCGCGCCGGCCCGACGAGATTTTGCTCGAAGTGCTGGCGCCGATGGACCGTCCCGGAGTCCGCAGCCGCTTCCTGAAAATCGGCCGGCGCCGCGCGCTCGCGATCAGCGTCGTCAATCTCGCGGCGCGCCTGGAGGTGACCGACGGCGTCATGCGCGATGTCCGGATCGCGCTCGGCGCCGTGGCGCCGACGGCCGTCCGGGCGCACGGGGCCGAGACATTGCTCGAAGGCCGGCCCGCGGATCGCTTGCCGCTTGCCGAAGCGGCGCGTCTGGCTGCGGCCGAGATCGCCCCAATCGACGATGTGCGCGGCACGTCCAGGGCGCGCCGCGTGCTGGTCGAGACTCAATTGCGGCGTCTCTTGTGCGACCTGGTCGAGGGCCCCAACCGATGAATCTGACCGTGAACGGCCGACGTCACTGCATCGAGGTCGCGCCGGACCGCAGTTTGCTCGACGTCTTGCGCGACGATCTCGGCTTCACCGGGACCAAGAAGGGCTGCGACGCCGGCGATTGCGGCGCGTGCACGGTGCTGCTGGACGGCGAGCCGGTCAATGCTTGTCTGGTGCTGGCCGGCCAATCGGATGGACGCGAGGTGCTGACCATTGAAGGGGTGGCGACCGACGGCCGGCTGCATCCGTTGCAGGAGGCGTTCATCGCGCATGGCGCCGTGCAATGCGGCTTCTGCACGCCCGGCATGGTGCTGAGCGCGGTCGCCCTGCTCGACGAGACCCCGCATCCGAGCCGGGCCGAGATCCAGGAGGCGATTGC
>WBZR01003828.1_pt1 | contig 13006 bp, 5 predicted proteins | sample 5204231 | NCBI WGS metagenome assembly WBZR01 (sample SAMN12412403, study PRJNA552823) | activated sludge metagenome | isolation source: activated sludge from anammox sidestream of wastewater treatment plant... | place: USA: Virginia | collected 2017-08
GTGACCGGCGGGTCCCCGGGGCCGCGCTCGAGCGCGGCCCCGGGGACCCGAGGTCCTCCTGTTCGTTTCGGAGGAGTCCGTCCGTGCGAATGCTCCGCCCGGTCGTGCTTTCCTTGCTCCTGGCGGGCGGCTCCGAGGCCGCCCTGAGGGTGAGTCCGGTCCGGACGCGCCTGGAAGTGCCCCCCGGCGGCCACGCGGCGTCCTCGATCACGGTCACGAACGAGGGAGACGCCCCCGTCGCCGTTCGCGTCGGGGTCGTCGACTGGACTGTGGAGGGGGGGAGTCCGGAAGGCCTCCGGATCCACCCCCCCGGCACGCGGCCGCGCTCCTGCGCGGCGGCGATCGAGGTGTGGCCGGCGTCGCTCGAGGTTCCCCCGGGGCGCTCGGCCTCCGTGAGCCTCGCGGTCCACCTCCCCCGCGAGGCGGAAGGGAGCTGCTTCTCGGCCGTCCTGCTCGAGGCCACGGTGGGCGCGCTCGCGCTCGGAAACGGCGCCGCCGCCCGGCTCGGCGTCAACGTGGCCCACCTCGTCACCGCGGACGCCGCGGGGCGCGTCGACTTCTCGGCCGAGCTCTTGGATCTTGCGGTCGGGCGCCCGGACGACACGGGGGACCTCGAGGTGCTGGCGACGCTGCGCAACACGGGGAACGCCGGCATCCGGCCCGAGGGCTCCTTCGCCGTCCTCGACGGCAAGGGCCGCATGGTCGCCCGGATCCCGCTCGGGGCGTCCTTCGCCCAGCCGGGGGGCGAGATCCGCCTGCGCGAACGTTGGGAGGGCCGCCTGGAGCCGGGGGACTACCGTCTCGTCGGGACGCTGGACCTGGGGGGAGGCCGTTTCCTGACGCCCGAGAAGACGTTCCGCGTGGCCGACCACGTCGAGGTGGCGTCGCTCGGCGTCACGCTCTCGGAGGGGGCGCCGCGCGCGACGCTGCGGCTCGCGAACCCCGGCAACGTGACCCACTTCCTGTCCGGCGAGGTGGAGGTCTTCGCCGAGGATGGCCGGGTCGTGTCGAAGGCCGGCGTGGCGCCGTTCCTCGTCCTGCCCGGGAGGGAGACCGACGCGACGGTCGAGCTGCCGGCGAACGCCGCGAAGGGACGGCGCCTGTCGGTGTGCCTCTCGGACGACCGGGTCACGGTCGCGGCAGAGGGGTCCCTCGACCTCCGGTGAGATGAGCCGGCCCGGGCCTCTCGGCGCCTGCGTGGCGGCGCTCCTCCTCGCAGCGCGGGCGGCGAGGGGGGCCGGGCCGCTCGAGGTGGACACCTGGATCGGCGATAGGACCCGCCTGCGGACGGGGCTGGTGCAGGAGGTCCTGAACCTGGACCCGGAGCTGGTGGAGGTGGCGGTCGTCGAGGCCGGCGTGCTGGAGGTGCTGGGACGGCAGTACGGGGTCGCCACGTTGCGCGTCTGGACCGTGGAGGGCCCCCTGGTGGTGAGAGTCCGCGTCCGGGGCCTGCGGCCGGCGGCTCCCGCCGGAGCGGAGGAGGGCCGGAGCGGTCCGGGCCTCCTGGCCAGCCTCCGGCAGTTCGCGTACGCGTCGCAGTCCGGGACCGACCTGGTGACCGCCCAGTCGATCGCGGGGAGCCTCCCCCTCGGGCGGGGCCGCGGGCGGGTGGAGGCCTGGCTCGAGGAGCGGGGCGGTGGGGTGGTGGTCCCCCATTACCTCGTCGAGCTGGACCGGCCGGGCGGCGACGCCGGCTCCGGGCTGCACGCGGCCGGAGGGGACCTCACCCTCGACTGGGGCCGGTTCACCTTCGCGCGCGACCGGATCGAGGCGGGCCTCCTGGAGCTCGGGCTCTCGCCCCTGGAGGGCCGGCCGCGCCTCGGGATCACCCTGGTCGGCGGGAGGGACGCTCCCGACGGAGTCGCCCTGGGGAGTCGGTTCCCGGCCGCCGTCCAGGCTGGCGGCAGCCGGTACGGAGGGCGGCTCCGGTGGAAGCCCCGGGACGGGCTGGCCCTGTCCGGCGAGGTGGTGGCTCACGACCCGGCCCCGGGGGAGCTGGACCTGGTCGGCTCGGGGGGCTTCGACCTGGCGACCGAGCGCGTGCGCGCCCGCGGCAGCGCGGGCTTCGACGGGCTTCGCTGGGCCGGGACGGGCTCGGTCGACGTGAACGTCGGCGGCGCCACCCTCCACCTCGACGGGGAGGCGACCGGGCACGGGTTCCGCACCCCGGTGGGCGCCCTGACCGGCGTTCGGGCCGTGAACGGCACCCTCACGCAGCGCCTCGGGGAGCGGCTTGGCCTGGAGCTGGCCGGCTCCTTCCGGGACCTCGACCCGAGCGCGTTCGCGAGCCCGGAGGCGACGACCTGCCCAGGCGGGCGATGCGAGCCGGCCCGGTGGACCCGCGCGGGCTTCCGCCGTCTCGGCGCCTGGTGGAAGGCCGGCGACGCGGTCACCTTGAGGGCCGACCTGGAGACGAGCGAGCAGGGTCTGGGCGACCGGCGATGGGAGGTCTCTTTCGGTGGCGTGGAGGCGGGGTTCGACCTGGGCCGCCGCCTGCGGGCCGCGGGCCGGCTCCGCGTCGAGTCGTCCTCCCAGCGCGCGGAGGGCCGGGTCGAGGGCTCGTGGTCGTGGACCTCGGTCCGCCTCGACGGCCGGCTCCAGCCGCTCGCGTGGCTCGCCGTGGACGGCTCCGTGGAGCGCCGCTTCGCCGCCTCCGTGCCCGGTGAGGCGCCCGCGCCCTGGCTCTGGTCCGCCGGCGTGCGGGGCCGGCTTCCCCGGCTGGGCCCCGTCGCCACCCTTGCGGTCAGCGGCGCCTATCGAAGCTGGGAGCACCTGAACACCGTCGACGGCACCTTCGCCCACGGCCGTTACCTGAGCGCGTCCCTGGAGGCCGGCTCGCGTGCCTGGCACGGGCTGCGACTCGAGCTGCGGGGGAGCTTCAACCGCGACCTGGACTCGCGGGAGGACGGCGCGGCCCTCGAGGCCGCGCTGGTCCTCGCGCTCGACCGGCCCGGGCGGCCGCCGAGGGACGACGGCGGGCTGCGCACCGTGGAGGGGCGGGCCTTCGCCGACGCCGACGGCGACGGGCTGCCCGACCGTGGCGACGCCGGAGTCGCGGGGGTGCTCTTCCGGCTGTCCGACGGGCGCGAGGCCCGGACGGGGAGGACGGGGCGCTTCCGGTTCCGCCGGGTCGGGGCCGGCGCGTCGGTGCGGCTCGTCACGGAGGCGCTGCCGGCGGGTCTGGTCCTTCGCGGTCCGTCGATCAGGAGCGTGGCCTCGGCGGGTGCCGGCCCGCCCGAGCTGTCGTTCGGGCTGGGGCCTCCCGGCGGCCGGCTCGAGGTCGTCGCGTTCAACGACCTCGACGGGGACGACGCGTACGACCCGGAGGAGCCCCCGCTGTCCGGAGTCGCCCTCGTCCTGGAAGGGGGGAAGACCCTCCACACCTCGGCGGACGGCCGGGCGCGCCACGAGGCGCCCTCCGGGGCGGCGGTCTCCGGAAGGGTGGTCGACGAGAGCCTGCCCTCCGGATACCGCTGGGGCCGGTCCGCGCCGCTTCCCCCGGTCGTGCTGAGCGCCGCCGCGCCGGTCCTCTGGCAGATCCCGCTGCGGGCCTGGCGAGCCGTGCGGGGAACCGTCTCCCTCGTCGTCGAAGGAGCCGGCCGAGGCAGCCCCGCGGAGCCGGCGGGGTCCGGCGTCGTCGTCACCGCCGGGCCGCGGGTGGCGGTGACCGACGCGAAGGGCCGCTTCACCCTCTCGGACCTGCCGCCAGGAAAGGTCCGGATCGCGCTGCACGAGGCGGGCCTTCCGGCTGGCTGGGCTGCGCGGGGGCCCGTCGAGGTCGAGCTCGGCCCCGGGCCGTGCGTCGCCGAGGTGGAGCTGCGGCTCCTGCCCTCCGGGCCAGCGAGCAGCGCGGTCCCGAAGCGCTGAGCGCCGTCCCGAGCGTCGCACGGGCCTGCGGCGCCGTCCCCCTCCGGCAACCCAACCGCCGCGTCCGGGGGCCTACCGGCGCACCCGGGCCGGGCGATACGATTGGGAGCGCACCTTCATGTTCTCGTGCCGGAAGCTCCCCGCGCTGGCCGCCTGGCTCCTCGGGCTCTGCCTCCCGCGCCCGGCCTTCGCCCTGGACGGCTCGCGCGCGGTCACGCAGTACGCGCGCGAGGCCTGGATGCGGGAGGAGGGGCTCCCGAGCCGGACCGTCCTGTCGCTCGCGCAGTCGGCGGACGGGTACCTCTGGGTCGGCACGCCCGAGGGGCTGGCACGCTTTGACGGCAGCCGCTTCGCGTGCTTCACGTCCAGGAGCTCGCCGCCCCTGCCGTCCCGCGAGGCGCGCCGACTCCTCGCCGGCCCGGGAGGGTCCTTCTGGATCGGCACGGAGGGGCTCTTTCGGCACGCGGCGGGCGAGTTCGAGACGGTCCTCCGTGCCGACGCGCTCCCGGGGGCCTTCGTCCAGGCCCTGCTCCCCGGGCGGTCCGGGGCGGTCGTGGTCGTCACGGACACGGAGGTCGTGGAGGTCGCCGCGGGGCGAGCGACGCATCTCCTGACGCCGGCCGAGGCCCGCGGGGCCCGCCCGACATCGGCCCTCCTCGACGGGACGGGCCGGCTCTGGTTCGGGACGGAGAGCCACGGGCTCGGGCGGAAGGACGCGTCGGGAGTCGTCTTCCTGGCGCGGCGGGACGGGCTCGCCGCGGACGCGGTCGGGCCGCTCGCCCGCGACCGGAACGGAACGCTCTGGGTCGGCACGTCGCGGGGGCTCTGCGCGATCGAGGGGGGGAGGATCCGGCGCCTCGGGGTGGAGGACGGGCTCCCGAGCGACCTGGTCACCGCGCTCCTGCCGGACCGGGACGGCAACCTCTGGATCGGGACCAACCGGGGGCTCTGCCGCCTATCGGGGGGGCGCCTGTCGAGCCTCTCCTCGCGCGATGGGCTCTCGGGGGACGCCGTGAACTGCCTCTTCGAGGATCGGGACGGCAGCCTCTGGGTGGGGACTGAGCAGGGGGGGCTGAATCGTCTGCGGGACGCGCCGTTCGCGGTCTTCGGCGTCCCGGAAGGGCTCCCGGCCGACGTGGTCTGGACGGTTCACGAGGACCTCGACGGCGCGATCTGGGTCGGGGGCTACGGGGAGCGGGTGGCGCGAGTCCTCGGCGGACGAGTCGAGACCTTCGAGCTCCCCGGCGACCGGGTGAACGACCGCGTCTCGACCCTGGCGCGCGACGGGTCGGGCACTCTCTGGGCGGGGACGTTGACCGGGCTCGTGTTCCGCGCGGGTCGCTTCCGCCGGTACGAGGGCCCCGGGGTCCCCGGGGGAGCGGTGAGGTGCCTCCTCGTGGACCGCTCCGGCCGGCTCTGGGTCGGGACCACGGAGGGCCTCGGCTGCGTCGGAGCCGGGTGCCCGCGCCCGCTGGGAACCGTGGACGGCCTTCCGAGCGGGGTCGTGCGGGTCCTCCATGAGGACTCCTCCGGGCGCCTGTGGGCCGGCACGGACAGCGGCCTCGGCCGCCTGGAGGGCGGACGCGTAGTCGCTTTCAACCCGAAGGAGGGTCCGCTCCCGGTCTGGGCGATCCACGAGGCCGAGGGCGGGGTCCTCTGGCTCGGGACGCCGGGGAAGGGGCTGGTCCGGTTCGACGGCGCGAGCTTCCGGAGGATCACGGCGGCCGACGGGCTGTTCGACGACGTCGTCTACACCGTCCTGGGCGACGCCTCCGGCCGCCTCTGGATGTCGTCGAACAACGGCGTCTTCCGTCTCGGTCGGGCGGAAGCCGATGCGTTCCTCGCCGGGACGACGGCGTCCGTCCGGTGCGTGAGCTACGGCGCGGGCGACGGCCTTCGCGACGCGGAGTGCAACGGCGGGGTCCAGCCCGCGGGCTTCCGGGGACGCGACGGGAGGCTCTGGTTCGCCACGGCCAGCGGCGTTGCCGTGGTCGACCCGCTCCGGGTCGGCGACGGCCGCCCCGCTCCTCCCGTCGCCATCGAGCGCGTGCAGGCCGACGGACGCGAGGTCGCCGGGGCCGGGCTGCCGGCCGGAACGGGGCGTCTGGAGGTCCAGTACACGGCGCTCCTCCCGGCCGACCCGGCCGCCGTCCGGTTCCGCCACCGGCTGGAGGGGTTCGACGAGGGGTGGGTCGAGGCGGGAGCCCGGAGGACGGCCGCCTACACGCGCCTGCCGCCCGGCGAATACCGCTTCGTGGTCCAGGCCTCGTGCGACGACGGAGGGGGCTCCTTCGCGGAGGCGTCAGTGAGGCTCCGCCTCCCCCCCCTCTTCCACCAGACCGCGGCTTTCCGCGCGGCGATGGCCGCTGTGGCCGCCGGGGCGGGCTTCCTCCTCTACGCCGCCCGGGTCCGGAGCGTCCGCCAGCGGTACGACGAGGTCCTCTCCGAGCGGACCCGGGTGGCCCGGGAGCTCCACGACACCCTCGCGCAGGGGCTCGCCGCCGCGGTCGTCCAGATCGGGAATGCCCGCGAGGCCCTCCCGCCGGGCGCCGAGGCGAGCCAGCGGCACCTCCTGAAGGCCGAGGAGGCGGCCCGGCACGGGCTCGACGAGGCGCGGCGAGCCGTCTGGGGGCTCCGGTCGCCGGCCCTGGCGCAGGGGGCGCTGGCGCAGGCCCTCGCCGCCTTCGCGCGCGAACGCGCGGAGGGCAGCGGCGTGGAGGTCGTCGTCGAGGGGGCAGGAGGGGAGCGCAGGCTCTCCCCGGAAGTGGAGGCCGAGCTCCTCCGGATCGGGCAGGAGGCCGTCGTCAACGCCGTGGCGCACGCCCGGCCCGGGAGGATCCGGGTCGGCGTGGCGTACACGAAGTCGGAGGTGAGCGTCGTGGTCGAGGACGACGGGAGCGGCTTCGACCCGAACGCTCCGGCCCACGAGCGGGGCCGGTACGGCCTGCTGGGCCTGCGCGAGCGCGCCGAGCGGCTGGGAGGACGGTTGACGGTCCGGAGCGCCCCGGGCGGCGGGACGCACGTCTCCGTGACCGTGCCGTCGTGATCGTGTGACGTCGTCCGACACCCGGATCCGCCTCCTCGTCGTCGAGGACCACACCCTCGTCCGGGAGGCGCTCGTGGCGATGGTCGGCCAGCAAGCCGACATGGTCGTCGTCGGCGAGGCGGCCTCTGGCGAGGAGGCCCTCGACGCCTACCGGCGGCTGAAGCCCTCCGTCGTCCTGATGGACCTGCGGCTGCCGGGGATGGACGGCGTGGCCGCCACTCACGCCATCCGCTCCGAGGACCCGGACGCCCGCGTCGTCGCCCTGACCGCCTTCGAGGGGGACGAGCTGGCCCACCGCGCCCTCCAGGCCGGCGCTCGCGCCTACCTCTGGAAGGACGCCCGGCGCGAGGAGATGCTCCAGGCGATCCGCGCCGCGCAGGAAGGGCGGCGGTGGGTGGCCCCCGCCGTGGCAGCCCGGATCGCCGAGAGCCTCCCCCGGGCCGGGCTGACCCCCCGCGAGCTCGCGGTGCTCGAGAGGATGGCGCAAGGGGAGTCCAACGCCGAGATCGCGCGAGCCCTGTCGATCGCCGAGACCACCGTCAAGGTCCACGTCGGAAGCATCCTCGGGAGGCTGGGGGCGCGCGACCGGACCCAGGCGGTCCTCCGCGCGCTCAGCCGCGGCATCGTCCGCCTTCGCGACGGCTCCTCCTGACGTCGGGGGCCGGCCTACGACTTCAGGAGGATGCGGCCGAGCCGGTCGCGACTTATCTTGATACGAAACTCACGTTCGTGACGGTCCGGGCCGGCCCGCCGCCCGTCCGGGGGTGGCAAGCCCGGGCGAAGCCGTCGGGAGGAGCCGTGGTTCGAGGTTCGCGATTCCCGGGGCCTGCGGAGGGGGCCGCGCTCCTCCTGGGTGTCCTTCTGGCCGCGGCTCCCGCCGCGGGGGTGTCGTACTCCGTCATCCACCGGCAGCAGCCCGACGCCGCCGAGCCGAAGGCCTCGATGGTCCGCGACGCGGCCGGGAACCTGTACGGGACGACGTGGAAAGGCGGGGCCTTCGACCGGGGGACGGTCTACCGCGTGCGGCCCGACGGGACGGGCTTCGTGATCCTGCACTCCTTCGCGGGAGGAGCCGCCGACGGGGCGGACCCGGTGTCGGGCCTCGCGATCGACGGCGCGGGGAACCTCTACGGCACGACGGAGTACGGCGGCGCGTCGAGCTGGGGGACGGTCTTCACGCTGCGGACGGACGGGACCGGGTTCGCCCTCCTCCGTTCCTTCACGGGGGGCGCCGCCGACGGGGCGTTCCCTTGGGCTCCGGTCGTCCTGGACGGGGCGGGGAACCTCTACGGCACGACGTTCGGCGGCGGCGTGTCCAGCCTGGGAACCGTCTTCCGGATGAAGACGGACGGGACCGGCTTCGCCCTCGTCCGCTCGTTCGCTGGCGGAGCCGCCGACGGCTCCTATCCCGAGGCCCCCGTCGCCCTCGACTCGGGCGGCACCCTCTACGGGACGACGTACTACGGCGGGAGCGCCGACGGCGGGACCGTCTACCGGTTGAAGACCGACGGGACCGGCTTCCAGATCCTCCGGTCCTTCACGGGCGGCCTGGCCGACGGGCTGCACCCCAGCGCTGGGCTCGTCCTGGACGGAACGGGGAACCTCTACGGCGCCTCGGAGCACGGGGGCCTCTCGTACAACGGCACGGTCTTCAGGCTGAAGACCGACGGGACGGGTTTCTCGCTCCTCCGGTCGTTCGCGGGCTCGCCGTCCGACGGTGCCGAGCCGCGCGCCGCGCTCGTCCTGGATGCCGGCGGGAACCTCTACGGGACGACGTTCCTCGGTGGGGCGGCTTCAGGGGGGACCGTCTTCCGGCTGCGGACGGACGGGACCGGCTACACGGTCCTCCGATCCCTCTCGGGCGGGGCGACCGACGGCGGCAATCCACCTGGTTCCCTGGTCCTGGACGGCGCCGGGGGCCTCTTCGGCGTCGCCCGTTTCGGCGGTCCCCGGGACCTGGGGGCCGTCTTCACGCTGCGGACCGACGGGACCGGCCACGCCGTCCTCCGCTTCTTCGCGGGCGAGGCGGCCGACGGCTGGAGTGACCGCTCGCGGCTCGTCCGGGACGCGTCGGGGTACCTCTACGGCACGACCGCGTACGGAGGCAGCGCCAACCTCGGGGTCGTCTACCGGATCCGGGGTGACGGCACCGGCTTCGAGGTCCTGCACACGTTCACCGGCGGCTTGGCCGACGGATGGGAGCCTCGTTCCGGGCTCGCGACGGACGGGGCGGGGGACCTCTACGGGACGACCTACTACGGGGGTCCGACGTCGAGCGGCGTCCTCTACAAGCTCCGGACCGACGGCACGGGGTTCACCCTCCTCCACGCCTTCTCCGGCGGGACGACCGACGGCTCCGGCCCTCGCGCGGCGCCGACCCTCGACGGGGCTGGGAACGTCTACGGGACGACGACGGCCGGGGGCGCGGCGAACGGAGGAACCGTCTACCGGGTCCGGACCGACGGCACGGGGTTCACGCTCCTCCGCTCCTTCGCGGGCGGGGCGACGGACGGGGAAGAGCCGTGGGCCCCGCTGGTCCTCTCCGGCGGCGTCCTGTACGGCACGGCATGGCGGGGCGGGACGTCCGGGGCGGGCGTCGTCTTCAGGCTGCAGACGGACGGAGGGTCCTTCGCGGTTCTCCACTCCTTCGGCGGTGACACGCCGAACACATCGAGGCCGGAGGCGCCGGTCGTTGCCGACGGTGCCGGGTCCCTCTACGGGACCACGACAGGGGGCGGGACGAGCAACTTCGGCGTCGTCTACGCGCTTACGACGGCGGGTACGGGATTCACGGTCCTTCACTCGTTCGCCGGCGGCGCCTCCGACGGCCGGTATCCCATCCCCGGGCTGACGCTCGACCGCAAGGGGAACCTCTTCGGCGCCACTTGGTGGGGCGGGCCCGACGACTTCGGTACCGTCTTCACGCTGCGGACGGACGGAAGCGGTTTCGCGCTCCTGCACGCCTTCGCGGGAGGCCCGGCCGACGGCGCCGAACCCGCCGCCGAGCCGTTGATCGACGGCGCGGGAACGCTCGTCGGCACGACCTCCGCCGGAAGCGCCAACAACCGGGGAGCCCTTTACGCGCTCACGGGTCCCTGGGCCTCGCAAGCGTTCCGGACGCTCACCCCGTGTCGCCTCGTCGACACGCGCGGCGCCGCGGGACCGCTGGGAGGGCCGGCTCTCCTCGCCGGGGAGGACCGGACCTTCTCCCTCGTAGGGGCCTGCGGGGTCCCGGCGTCGGCGGCCTCCCTCTCGCTCAACGTCACCGTGACCGGCGCCGCAGCGGCGGGCTACGTGACGCTCCATCCCGGAGACGAGGTCCCGCCGCCCACCTCGACGGTCAACTTCCTCGCCGGGCAGACCCGCGCCAACAACGCAGTCATCCGGCTCTCGGCCGACGGGGCCGGGACGCTCCGGGTCCTCAACGGCAGCCCCGGCCCGGTTCACGTCGTCCTCGACGTGAACGGGTGGTTCGAATAGGAGGTCCGAGATGCCGAGATCCCTCCGTGGGGCCCTGGCCGCGCTCGCCCTGGCGGCCACGCCCGCGCTCGCCGTGCATGGCGAGGCGGCCGCGCCGAGCGCCGCCCCGGTCCGCCTCCCGGGGCACGTGCTTTCCGCGCTTTCCGGGGCGAAGCGCGTCCCGGCCTCCCGCCAGCTCTCCTCTGCCGAGCCGATCGGGCTGACGGTCGTCCTCCGCCGGTCCGACCCGGCAGGGTACGAGCGATACCTGCGGGACGTCTACGACCCCTCCTCGCCGGCCTTCCGGAAGTTCCTGACGCCTCGCCAGGTGAGCGACCGGTTCGGCCCGGCCCCGGAGGACTACTCGGCCGTACGGGCTCACTTCGAGTCGCACGGCCTGACGGTCTCGGAGGGGTCGGTCAACCGGCTGACGCTGACGCTCCGGGGGACGCGCGCCGAGGCCGAGAGGGCGCTCTCGGTGACGATCGGCGACTTCTCCCTCGGCGAGCGGGCCTTCTTCGCCAACGAGTCCGACCCAGCGCTGCCGGCCGCGCTGGCGCCGAAGGTCGAGGCGATTGCCGGGCTGTCGAGCCTGGGGCGGCCGCGGCCGGTCTCAAACCTCGAGAACGCCGAATGGCTCTTCTGCGACCTCCCGGGCCAGCTCGGCCTCCTCGGTGACGTCGCGCAGGTCGTCTTCTTCGGTGCCTGTCAGATCGTCAAGTGGGCGAAGTGGTGCTGGGAGGACGACAACGCCGAGAAGACGTGGGGCTACCAGTACGGCGCGCCCGTCTTCGACGCGCTGGGGAACTGGCTCGCGTACGGCGGAGGGGGGCCGACGAGGCCGGGGGAACGGCCCGCCGGGGGCGTGCGTGCGACGGGAGCCGGGCAGAAGGTCGGGATCCTGGCGTACGACACGTTCCGGGAGAGCGACGTCGCGGACTGGCTCTCGCTCTTCTCGCACTCGACGGCGGCGCTCGCCAACCTCTCGAGAATCCCCGTGAACGGCGGCGCCACGCTGGGCGACGGCCAGACCGAGGTGCTGCTGGACCTGAGCGCGGTGATGACGTTCGCTCCAGGGGCCCAGGTGGTCGTCTACGAGGCGCCGAAGTCCACGAGCTGGCAGACTCTCTTCAACGCGATGGTCAACGGCGGCGTCACGATCATCAGCAACAGCTGGGGCTCGTGCGAGAGCCAGATGGCGGAGGCAGACGTTCGCAGCATCGACTCGGTCCTGTCCGCCGCCGCCGCGTCCGGGATCAGCGTCTTCAACGCCAGCGGAGATCTGGGAAGCACGTGCCTGGACGGCAGCGCCGACACGGCGCACGTCCCTGCGAGCTGCCCGAGCGCGACCGCGGTCGGTGGCGCCTCGGTCGCCACCGGGTTCGGGGTCGTCTACGCGGGCGCGACGTGGTGGGACGGGTCCGCCGCGACGCCGCCTGGAGGGCAGGGCGGGTTCGGCGTGAGCCGGTACTTCGTTCGGCCCGGTTACCAGGACGGGCTGACCGCGTCCGCCATGCGGTCCGTTCCCGACGTCGTGGCGCAGGCCGACCCGGCGGGAGGAGTGGCGATCTGCCAGGCGGACCAGGGCGGGTGTCCCACGGGCTTGCGGTACGGGGGCACCAGCCTGGCCGCGCCTCTGTGGGCGTCCTTGGCGGCGCTGCTCAACCAAGGGCAGCCCGCCAACATCGGCTCGTTCAACCCGACGCTCTATCCCCTTGCGGGCACAGGCGCGTTCCACGATGCCGTGTCGTTGGGCAGCAACTTCGCCCACGTGGGGCTGGGGCTCGCCAACGCGGGCCTCCTTCACCGAATGCTGAGCGGACAAGCTCTGGGGGCGCCGAGCGCCACGGTCTCCTTCCAAGGCGTGGCGTACCCCGACGTGGCTTTTGCGAGCACCACGCTCAGCGTCCCGGCGGACGGGGCGACCGCCGCGGCCGTCCGCGTGACGCTTCTCGACTCGAACGGCAACGTCGTCGGCGGCAAGAGCGTGTCGCTCACGATGAGCTCCGGCAGCCACGCCGTCGTCACGCCCGCCAGCGCCGTGACGGCGGACAACGACGGCACGGCCGTCTTCTCCGTCACGGACCTCACCGCGGAGACGGTCACCTTCACGGCGACCGACACCACCGACGGAGTCGTCCTCGACCAGACGGCCACGATCACGTTCGGGGTTCCGCCGGCGGCCAGCGCCTCGATCAACGGGTCGGTCACGACGGCGCCGGCCGACGGCGCCACGCCCGTCACGATCACGATCGAGCTGCGCGACGCCCTCGACCGGCCCGCGCCCGGCAAAAAGGTCCGCCTCCTACAGGGGAGCGGCCACTCCGTGATCTCCGGGCCGAGCCCGGCCGTCACCGACGCCAGCGGCAAGATCGAGTTCCAGGCCACGGACATGGTGGAGGAGACGTTGGTCTACACGGCCGAGGACGAGACCGACGGGCTCGACGTCCCTGGCTCGGCGGGCGTCACCTTCACCGGCGGGACCATCTCGTGCGTCGCCACGCCCCCGACGGCCGCCCCCGGCTGGGCGGTGACGCCCTTCGCCAACGGCTTCCTCGCCCAGGATTTCTTCTACAGCGGGATCACCTTCATCTACTGCCCGGGGGCCTCGAACCCGGCCTTCGACGAGGAGAG
>WBZR01003301.1_pt2 | contig 13005 bp, 13 predicted proteins | sample 5204231 | NCBI WGS metagenome assembly WBZR01 (sample SAMN12412403, study PRJNA552823) | activated sludge metagenome | isolation source: activated sludge from anammox sidestream of wastewater treatment plant... | place: USA: Virginia | collected 2017-08
CGCGTGTGAGCGACTATGCGCGCGAGCATGGCGGGCGTAACGTGCGCACAAGGGCGGCTGCGCTGATCGACGGTTGCATCAAGATCGATTTGGGCCCCGACACCATCGCCCAGGTTCATCGCGATCAGCTCGATGCGAGGGATTGGTGTGGGCTGGTTTACACTCACGGCCACGACGACCACTTCTCGCCTTCCGAGATCCAATACTTCCTCCATCCTTTCAGCGCCGAAGTTCACATGCCATTCCCGATCTTCGCGAACGAGACCATCCTTGGCCGGATCCGAACCTGTTACCCCGAATGGCCGATGGAGCTCGTCCCGACCAAGAGCTTCGAAGCGGTTACCCTCGCGGACTACACGATCACGCCGATCCACGCGAACCACCTGCTCGAGGAGGACTCTCACAACCTGATCTTCGAGCGAGCCGGAAAGAAGATCCTCTATGGGACCGACACCGGGATTTGGCTCGAAGACACGTGGTCCTTTCTCCCCGGCGCAAACATCGACCTGTTCGTCGTGGAGTGCACGAACGGCCGGATCACGAGCGACTACTTCGGACACATGGGGATTCCTCAGGTTCTGAGCGTGATGGAACGGATGCACAAGATCGGCGCACTCTCCGCTGACGCGATGGTTGTCACCACCCACCACAGTCACAACGGCGAGATGACCTACGAGGAGATCGCCGAAGCGTGCGAGCCTCATGGGATCGTCGCCGGCTACGACGGCCTCGAGGCCTGGGTCTAAGCCACAATCGCTAGCGTGACCTGGCCGGAAGTCTGGTACGGAGAGTCGCGATCGGCCAAGCTTGCTTGCCTGGCGATGCGACCGGCTTCCTGGCTCTACGCACTCGGCTGGAACGCTTACCGGGCGATCTACGACTTTGGAATCAAGCGAGGTGAGCAGCCGTTCAGGCCGATCCTGGTCGTGGGCAACCTCACGGTCGGCGGCAGCGGAAAGACCCCCGTCGTCGTCCACATCGTCCGGCTTCTCAGCGAGATGGGATACAAGGTCGCGATCGGGTGCAGCGGCTTCGGCGGAGAGCGGGCACAAGGCGCGACGATCGCTCCGGATGGACGATTGGATCCGGTGCAGTGGGGAGACGAACCGACCCTGCTTAGGACGCTGCTGCCGACTCACCCGCTGATCGTTGGCCGGGCTCGCGTGGAGGCCGCGCGTTTGATGGCGAGCTTCGTCGCGGCCGAGGATCGATGGGTGCTGGTGATGGACGACGGATTCCAGCATCTGCCCCTTCGCCCGACAGCCTCGATCCTAATCGATCCACCTAGCCGTAATCACGCTTGTCTGCCGTCGGGCCCGTATCGAGAACCGCATTCACACCTCAGACGGGCCGACCTCGTCATCGGCGAGGGAGGGGAGTTCACGGCGGTGTCCACGATCACCGGATTCCAAAACCTCGCCCAACTCGGGCAAGATCAGACGGTGGATTTGCCCGCAGCAGAAGCAGACGTCGTGTGCGCGATCGGCCGTCCGCAGGGCTTCGTCCAGAGCCTCGCAGAGCACGGCGTGGCAGTTCGGAGATTGCTCACCTACCCTGACCACGATCGACTCGATCGCGTTCCTTGGGGCGAGCTTCGTGGGCCGATCGTGGTCACCGCGAAGGACGCGGTGAAGCTCGTCAACGTTCCGCGCCAAGATGTCTTTGTCGCAAGGCACGCGGTGTCGATCGAGCCTTCCGCCGTGTTCCGCGGGCGACTCAAGGAGTTGGTAAGCGCCGAATGAAACGTCGACTCGCGAGCAAGATCGGAGGGCGAGCGTTCGTCACCCTACAACGGTGGTTGGAGCGTAAGTCGGCGGCTCAAGCCGAGCGGATCGGCGAGCGGCTCGGGCGCATCGCCTTTCGCGTCTCGAAGAAACATCGTAACAGAGCGATTGAGAACCTAACCCGGGCGTTCCCCGAAAGGGACGCGGCCGACATCCGGGCTCTTGCCGAAGGTGTGTTGGTCCACTTCGGAAGGACGATGGCCGACTTCATGCGGGTTGGGGCTCGAACCAAGGAAGAGGTTCTGAACTCGATCGAGGTCGAGGGCCTCGAGCATATGGATGCGGCGATGAAAGCTGGCAAGGGTGGCCTCCTCATCGGGGCCCATTTCGGCAACTGGGAGCGATTGGCTCAAGCCACGGTGCTTCTCGGCTATCCGGTCAGCGTCATCGTCCGCGACGCGAACGATCCTGCGATGAACGAGCTCGTCGAGAAACTGCGCGCCTCGACCGGAGTCGGGCTGATCTCTCGGGGCGATGCCGCCGTGCCCACGCTCAAACGGCTGAAGCGGAACGAGTTTGTCGGGCTGCTTCCGGATCAGAACTCCGACGAGATCTTCGTTCCTTTCTTTGGGGTTCCATGCGGAACGGTCACCGGCCCCGCGGTCCTGTCGCTACGCTCGGGGGCGCCGTTGCTTCCCATGTACTGCGTCAGGACGGGCCCTTGCCGCTATCGCGTGTGGATCGAGCCGCCCCTTGAAGCCGACCCGGGATTCGAGCCCGTCGAGGGTCTGACCCGGGCGATCAACCACTCGCTCGAAGCGGCGATTCGCCAGTATCCCGAGCAATACCTGTGGATCCACAACCGGTGGAAGTCGGCCAAGCGGAGGGGCCTCGTCCAGTAGGGTGCGGCTCCTCATCGTCAAGTTCTCGTCGATCGGCGATTGCGTCATGGCGGTACCGGTCGCCTCGAGGGTTCGAAGGGCTCTGCCCGAGGCGTTCATCGGGTGGGCGGTCGACCCGCGGTGCCAGGCTGTTCTCGATTGGCGAGGCTCGGGCGAGGAACGTCCCCTACTGGACCTCAAGTTCGACATCCCGTGGGAAACCTGGAAGAGAGATCGTGCCGGAAGCCTGACCCACATTCGGCACTATCTCAAGCTACGGGCTTATCGGTTCGACCTCGCCCTCGATCTGCAGGGGCATTCGAAGACGGCGATCTGCCTCCGTCTCTGCGGCGCCAAACAAAGGCTCTCAGCCCGGGCCATCGACGGATTCGCGCGCCTCTTGAACCCGCTGGCTCCTATGAGAGGCGCCATCCACACGGTTGAGCGCAACTTGGAGACTCTCTCGGCCGCGTTCGAATCTGAAGCAGATGCCTCTCCGATCATGCCCAAGCTGCCAACCATCGAGCTGCCGGAGAACCTGGCGACGATCGCGGTGGGCTCCGGGCATCCAAAGAAGAACTACGCTCGTTGGGGCGAAGTCGCGGTCGCGCTCGAACGGCGGGGGATAAACGTGGCGTTTATCGGTGGGCCTGGTGAAACTGCGCCATGTGAGGTCGGCGTCAGCATGGTGGGCAGACTCGACCTCGATCAGACGATGGCGTGGGTGGCGGGCAGCAGGGTCCACTTGGCGGCCGATACGGGTAGCGGGCACATCGCGGCAGCCTATGGCACCCCGGTCATCTCCGTCTTTGGTTGGACGCGCTCAGAGGTGTACCGTCCGTACACGAATCGCGGAGTCGTCCTCGATGCGGGCAAGAACATGGCCGGAGTCGAACCAGAGCAGATTGTGGAGGCCGCGTGCGGATTCTGATCGTGCGCCTGTCGTCGCTGGGGGACGTGGTGTGCTCATTGCCCGCCGCGACCGCCTTACGGTCGGCGTTTCCTGAAGCCACGATCGAGTGGGCGGTCGACCCTCGCTTCGCCGCGATCGTCGAGGCTTGCGATGTCGTGGATGTGGTCCACCGTGTCAAACCCAAGTTCGCGCCAAGCAGCTGGCCTTCGTTCGAGGGCGAGTTTGACGCCGTGCTCGACCTGCAGGGGCTCAGCAAGAGCGCGATCGTCGCCGCACGGGCCAACGCAAAGTTGAAGCTGGGCTACCACTGGCAGCGGGAGGGAGCATGGCTCGTCTCGGGGCCGGTCATGCCCGATCCCACCTCGATCCACATCGTCGATCAGTACGTCGACGTCGCGCGAGCGGCGATCGTGACCCTCGGAGGATCGACCGACTCGGAGCCGACTGCGTTTCGCCTGACGCCAAGGGTCGACATCGGATCGAAACTCGCCGAGGCATCCATCGACCGACCTTACGTCCTCATGAATCCAGGTGCAGGGTGGGTCACGAAGCGCTGGCCACCGGAATCGTTTGCGAGCGTTGGCGACTGGATATGGGACCAGGGTTTGATCCCGGTCGCCTTGGGAGGCAATGGTGCGGAAGACTATGAGGCGTTCGCCGAGGTCGCAGCAGCGACGAATCGGCCGCCGATCTCGATGACGGGCAAAACCACGATCGCCGAGCTCGTCGCCTTGGTCGCAGGTGCTCGCGCGCACATCGGAGGCGACACCGGCAGCACCCACCTTGCCGCCGCGCTCGGAGTTCCCGCCATCGGCCTCTATTCGATCACGCGCCCCGCACGGTCTTGTCCCTATGGGCAGGCAGGCCGCTGCTTGTCTGACAAGGCCGGACTGGATCGGATCCAACCGGACGATGTGATCAGGCTCATCGAGGCTGCCCTAGCGCCATAATGACCTTATGTCGTTCGCGGATCTCCGCAGCCTGCATCGGCTCCATTTGATCGATGCCGCAATCTTCGAAATCCGCAAGCGTGCTGCCGCTCTCGAGCCGGGAAAGGCGATTCAGGCGGAAATCGCAGCCCTTCAAGAAGCCTGTGAGACTGCGACCGAGAAAGCGCGTGGCCTTGCCGGCGAACAGGCAGATCTCGATCTGAAGCAAAAGACGATCGACGCCAAGATCGCTCAGATTGACAAGGATGTGTACGGAGGCAAGGTCGTCAATCCGCGCGAGGTGGAAGCCCTCCAGAAAGAAATCGAAGCCCTCAAGCGCAGACGGTCAGACATGGACGGGCGCCTCCTCGAGATCATGGAAGAGCTTCCGCAGGCAAAGGCCGCCGTCGAAGCCGCGCGGCTGAAGGTCGAGGCCAAGCGCGGCGAGCTCGCGCAGCATCAGAAGAAGGTCGTCGCCGTCAGAACCGAACTCGAAGCGAAGTTCAAAGAAGTTGCGGCCAAACGGGCTGAGGCAGCGGCCCTGGTTCCCCAATCGATGGTCGTCCGCTATGACGCGATCCGCCAAAAGGCTGGTGGCGTGGGCATGGCCGAGGTTGTGCGCGGCGGGTTTTGCGGCATGTGTGGCACTCACTTGCCCGAGAAGCTGATCGAAGGGGCGAAGGACGGGCGCATCGTGACGTGCGAGTCGTGCCATCGCATCCTGTTCGCGTCAGAGGGGCTCGTGTGAAAAGGCTGGCGGCGCTGTTCGGCATCGTGCTCGTCGCGAGCTGCGCCAAGTTGCCCGACACGTCATCAGGCGGGTCCGGGACCCGGGTCGCGTTCACGCTCCAAGTGGCCCGCGAGATCCGGCCGAACTACATCTACATGGTGGCGCTTCGGCCATCCACCGATTTGAACCCTCCCGAGCAGGGTCCGATTCCCGTCATCGCCCCGCCTTGGGGCAATGGCTTCGTGGCAGGCACGGTGACCCATTTCGTGATGTGGTCGAACACCCAGTCGCCCCGCTACCTGATCTACAAGTTCAGACCGGGCACAAATCTGATCGAGTATTTCGCGGTTGGAGCGCCGGTGGGTTACATCGACGTCAACGCCGGGGAGCGCACGCTGCGCTTCGAAATCGACCTCTCCCAGATCGCGCCGGACGCAGCCACCGCCGCCACCTATCAGTCGCTACAAGTCAATTTCCTGACAATGGACCGGATCCCTCAAGGAGCCGGCGGCAGCAAGAGCTGGGACGCCTTGGGCGACGGCAGGCTACCGAGCGAGATCAACACGCCGATCACGATTCCGTTGAGAACGAGCGGCGTTTACGACAACGCTCGTTTCCTCAACTTAGAACCAAGCGGCGACACTCCCGATCCCGATCTCGACATCGAAGACTTCGTCGTCGAAGTCAACAAGCTCTAGTTCTTGAACACCCAGTCGCTGAGATCGCCAGGGGTAATTCGATTGACGCTCGGGGAGGTTTGAGCCTCGACGATCTGAAGGTCCAGGAGCGGGATTAGCTCAGCGATTCGATCCAGGGTGTCGGTCATCTCGAGTAACCGCTGCTTCTCGATGTTCGCGATAGGCAGCGCGTTCGCAATCGCGAATGAGAGAGTGACCGGGTCGTCGGGGAAGCGCACTTTGACGTCGTATTCGCGCCGAGCCAGCGTCTGCCTAACCCACATCTGGAAGTCCTCGCGAGCGCGCATGACGAGTGCGTCGCTTCGAGGCGAAGGGTCGGAGTCCATCTCGACCACGGGCTCGACGTAGCCCCTGAGGTACGGCATCGACTCGTCCAGCCTCCTGATGCGGAAGCGCCGCTCGCCATAGACCTGAATGTCCATGCGGCCGTCGTCGAACGAGTGGACTTTCAGGATTCGGACGCTCGTGCCAACCAAATACGGCTCCGCGGGGCCTCCAACTTCGGTGCCCGACCGGATCAGCACGATGCCAAAGGGCCGGTCCTGATCAAGGCAGAACTGAACCAATTGGCGGTAGCGATCTTCAAACACATGGAGTCGCGCCTGCGAATATGGAAAAAGCACCGTGCTCAGTGGAAACAGCGGCAGTTCTTCGAGGGGGACGCCCATGCCTTCCCTTCATTATGACGTTGCCGGTCGGATTCGGCGATGCACGCCGCGCGGGTAATCTAGGAGGGATTTGTCGGAAGTGAGAGTTGGAGTTACGGAGAGCATGACCGATCCTACAGGGCTGCCTAACGACCCCGCCGAGTTGCTCAGGCAGCTGCAGGAGGCTCAGCGTAAAATCGTCGACCTCGAGTCGAAGATTGGCGACCTCGAATCGAAGATCGCTTCCGATAGTCGGTTGGCTGCGCGCTCCAGCGAAGGCCAAGTCGAAATCGCGCCGATCCAAGAGGCTGACGTCACGTTGCGCCGCCTTACCCAGCGCATCGCGATGATCCTGCAGGCCGAAAAGATCGTGATCATGTTTTATGATCGCGAGAAGGGCGAGCTCATCGGCATTCCCCCAGCCTACGGCATCGAAGAGAACCGCCTTGCGCTGTTCCGAGTCCGAGCGACCCAGGGAATCTCCGGCCAAGTCTTCCGCGACAGCGAAGCGGTCATCTTCCACGACGCGAACACCGACCCGCGCACCCAGAAGGACCCGTTCTCGCTCCTGCACGTCAACAACGGCATCACCGTTCCGCTCGTGATCGAGAAGCGGGACGAAGAGAACAGAGTCATCGACCGGACGACGATCGGCGTCCTGCATGCGTTCAATAAGCGCCACGGTGAAGACTTCAACGACGAGGACGTGCGACTCCTCGAGCGGATGGCCCGCAACGTGGGTTCGATCATCGCGAACCTGCAGCTCTACCGCGAGGTCGTCGAAGAGCGCGAAGAGCTCCTGCAGACGTTCGAATCGCTCGCCGCAGGTTTGGTCTTGGTCTCTCCCGAAGGAAGGATCAGCCAGATCAACGCGTCGGCTCGCAGCATCTTTACCGTCGGGAACGAAGCCATCGGAAAGCAGTACGCGGACATCCTGAAGTCCGATACAGAGAGCGCGTTCAAAGATGCGTACCAAGCCGCGCTGAGGGGCGAGGACAGCATCACGCGCGAGGTTTCGGTCTACGTCGCAAACGTCGAGCGAACCTATCAAATCCAGACTGCCCAAGTCCGCAACGAGGACGGCAAGGACCTCGGCGTCGTTGCGATCTTCATCGACGTGACCGAGATGAAGGCGATCGACAAGATGAAGTCCAGCTTCGTCGCGATGGCCTCCCACGAACTTCGAACGCCGCTGACCGCGATCAAAGGCTTCGTCAGCACCCTCTTGATGGATGACACCTTCTCCGACGAGGAGAGGCAGGAGTTCTACATCATCATCGACCAGGAGTGCGACCGGCTGACCCGGCTGATCAACGACCTCTTGAACACGTCGCGGATCGAGGCGGGCGAATCGCTCAAGCCGAACTACACCCGCGTCCAGACCCGGTCACTGCTCGAGAAGGTCATCATGATCCAGAAGCAGTCGACGAGCCGTCACGCGCTCAAGCTCGACGTCCGTGGAGACATTCCGGACATCATCGCCGACGAAGACAAGCTCGATCAGGTCTTGACGAACCTGCTGAACAACGCGATCAAGTACTCCCCCAATGGCGGCGAGATCACCTTGCACGCTATGGTCGACGGGACCGATCTGTTGGTCGGTGTCGAAGACCAAGGCATGGGCATTCCGAAGGATCACCTGCACAAGGTCTTCGACAAGTTCCACCGGGTCAACAACGAAGACAACCGAAAGATCTACGGAACGGGACTGGGGCTCTATCTGGTCAAGCACTTGATCGAGACGGTGCACATGGGCAAGATTTGGGTCGAGTCCGAGGTCGGAAAGGGCTCGACGTTCCTGTTCCGCATCCCGGTCGAAATCGACCTCGAGCACGCGAAGCAGATCAACAACTAATGGCGACCGCCGTTCGCGCCCTCGAATGGACCGGGGAGACGCTGCGGATGCTCGACCAGCGGTTGCTTCCCCACCACGAAGTCTGGCTTGAACTACGGAGTTCATCCGAGGTTGCCCAGGCGATCCGCGATATGGCGGTCAGAGGCGCGCCGGCGATCGGCGTCGCCGCTGCCTACGGAATCGCATTAGCGGCGATCGGAGGCGAGAACCTCCGTGAGGCCAAGTCCGTGCTAGCGGCGTCGCGGCCAACCGCCGTCAACCTGTTCTGGGCGCTCGACCGGATGATGGCGCTTGCCAATCCGACTCCCGAGGCGTGCTTGGCAGAGGCCAGAACGATCGAGCTCGAAGACCTGCAGATGAACCTCGCGATCGGGCACCACGGGGCGAAGCTCGTTCCAGAAGGAGCCCGAATCCTCACGATCTGCAACACCGGTAGCCTCGCGACGGCAGGCCATGGCACGGCGCTCGGAATCGTCCGGTCGTGCGTTCAAGAGGGCAACGAGGTCTTTGTCTATTCGTGCGAGACAAGGCCTCGCCAACAAGGTCTGCGCCTGACCGCATATGAGCTTCTCAAGGAGGAGATCCCGTTCGAGAGCATCGCAGATGGGGCGGCGGCTTCCCTCATGGCAAGAGGACTCGTCGACCTCGTCGTGGCGGGGGCCGATCGGATCGCCTCGAACGGCGACACCGCGAACAAGATCGGAACCTACATGCTGGCGGTTTGCGCCAAGCATCACGACATTCCGTTCTACATCGCTGCACCGACCTCGACCCTCGATCGTTCGCTGGCCACCGGCAGTGAAATCCCTATCGAGCAACGAGACAGCTCTGAACTTACACAGATCGAGGGGGTATCGGTCGCACCGGTCGGAACGCCTGTCACGAATCCCGCCTTCGACGTCACCCCCGGCACGCTGATCACTGCGATCATTACCGAGGAAGGCGTTTTCCGAGCTCCATACAATTTCTAACCCCTCTCCGATGGAGAGGTAATGTCGGGCACATGCTCGCGATCAGCTTGGCTCTCGTCGTCTCTCAGGCTTCTAGCCCGAGCAAGCTCGTCGACGCGTTTCTCGCCTCGTTGAACGAGCAGACGAGAACGAAGGCGACGTTCGCGTTCGATGCTGAGGAGCGGTTCAACTGGGGGTTCGTGCCACGTGAGCGTAACGGGGCGTCGCGGGAAGGTCTCGACACGAAGCAGAACGGGCGACTGGACGACCTGCTGCTAGCGATTTTGGGACCTGACGGGTTCAAGAAGGCGGAGCAGATTCGGCTGCTCGAGGCCGTCCTCCGCGACCTCGAAGGGCCCCACAGGAACCCGGAAGCGTACTTCACGAGCGTGTTCGGAACCCCTGGCAAGGGACGGTGGGGAGTTCGCTACGAGGGCCACCACCTTTCGCTGAACTACACGTATGAGGGAAGCAAGCTAGTCTCGACCACGCCCCAGTTTCTGGGTGCGAATCCGGCTGAGGTCCGATCCGGTCCTCACAAGGGGTTGCGGGTTCTGGTGAAAGAGGAGGATCTTGCTCGGGAACTCGCCAAGAGCCTCACAGGCGATCAACGGACCGCCGGGATCAGCACCGCCTCCGCACCGGCCGACATCGTCACCTCGAATGCTCGCACCGCTGCGATCCAGAAGGGTAGCGGTGTTCGCTTCGAGAGCCTCGACCCACGCCAGCGCGCGCTGTTGAGGGCCTTGATCGAGGCACACGCGTCGGTTCAGCGCAAGGACGTCGTCGCCGCAAGGCTTGCCGATGCGGATTGGAAGACGATGGAGTTCGCCTGGATCGGCGGCCTCGAGCGCGGCCAGGGCCACTACTATCGAATCCAGTGCTCGAAGTTCCTCATCGAATACGACAACACGCAGAACGAGGCCAACCACGTCCATGCGGTATGGCGTGACTTCAAGGGGGACTTCGGCGAGGACGCGCTCGCCGAGCACTACGCTACGTCCGCCCATCACCATCGCCACTAGCGCAACCGCACCCCTAATGTTGTCGTCCTAATGCTTGTGAATCGGTTTGCGACCCTGTTGGTCCTGGCGGTTAGCCTAGGCTTGGGCTTGGGATGCGAAGCCAAGGACCGTGAAACGATCGCCTCGGAGGGGGGCAAGGCGTGGGAGCACGCCGCGAAGGCAGCATCGGCAGCTTGGTCGTCCGTGTCCGCTAAGGTCGCCGAGATCACGCCCGAGACCTCATCCGATGCGATGCAGGCAGCGCGATCGGCGGTCGAATCGGCAAAGCGGGAGCTAGCCAAGATCCCGAACCCCACACCCGAAGTGCAGCGCGAGCTCGAATCCGCCCGAGCGAGCTTGGAGAAGATCGACGCCGCCGCGATGGTGCGCGATCTCCGCGAGAAGGCTTCAGCAGCATTGGAGGCGGCCAAGAAGGCGGGTGCGCAGGCTGGCGAATCGGCCCAGAAAGCCGCGAAAGACGCGGAGGAACTCCAGGACCGGCTCTCGAAAGCTCAGAAGAGCTATGAGGAAGCCGAGTCGCGTCTTCGGAACCTCGAAGCAGGCAAATAGCCTGGGTTTTCGCTTCAGAACGACGTTGCCCATGCCGACAACTTGAGTGGTGGCCCGAGCCATCGCAAGTGTCGGCAACCATGAACGTTCGGTTCGAAACCCGTCGCGCCGCCGAGGTCTATGCGCTCAGAATCCGCTGGGCGCTCATCGCTGCCGCCGTCCTGTTGGTCGGCGAGCACCTGCTCGAACCCGCGGTCGTTTGCCTCTTGGCATTCCTGATCGGGAGCAATCTCTACGCGTTGTCGCTCACCCGCAATGCGGCAACCTTTGAAGCGAAGGGACAACGCCTCGTCCAAGCTCTTCGGACAGTCGACGCGATTACCGTGACGCTCGCCGGCGTCATGATCCCGTCCTCAGCCAACAACCTATGGGCCCTCACGATCCCGATCTTGGTGGGCCACGCGATCGCCACACGATCCGTTCCCAAGGTTCTTGCGACCAGCGCGATCATGCTCGTCGTCCATGTCGCAGGCTCTCTCGTCCTTTCGCGAGGGGGAACCCCCAGCTATATGGCTCTCGGAGCCATTGCCGGTGGAGCCGGGCTTGGCATCGTGTTGGCCCGCTTCCAGACTAGGGACGAAACGCTGGCAGCCCGCGATCGACGGCTGCAGACCGTTCTGGCCTGCGGGAGCGGTCTCGGGTCGAACTCGAGCCTCACCCAAACGATTCTCAGCACCCTCCGTTCCTCGATCCTCGAAACTCGGGCGAACTGCGGCTACGTCATGCTGTTTTCAGAGGAGGATCGCTCCGTCCTCGTCACCGAGGCGGCGTATTCCGAAGACGGCGAGTTCACATTCCCCGAGCGCATGGCGGTCGGAGAAGGGTTGTCCGGATACGTCGCGAAGATGGCGCAGCCGGTTGCGATTACCGCGGAGTCATCGAACGAAGTCGGCTTTGACGGGCTCACGTCCGGCGTGCGCGCCGCCGTCTCAGTCCCGCTCGTCACCAAAGGGTTTGGAGGCAGCGTCCAGTCCAACACAGAGCAAGTCCTGGGCGTCATGACGTTGCTCGATCTCGACAGCACCGATGCCTTCACGTCGGAAGACCTACAGCTCCTTCAGGCGCTGACGTCGCTGCTCGCGGTGGCAGTCTCGAATGCACGGATGGAAGAAAGGCGACGATCGACCTTCCTTCGGACTCTCGAGAGCCTTGCAACCGCCTTGGAAGCCCGCGACGAATACACGCGAGGCCACTCGCAGAGGGTCTGCGAAGTCTCGCTGATGATCGGCGAGAAGATGGGGCTCGGCCCAGAAGCCCTCGAAGAGCTCCGCGTGGGAACCATCCTCCACGACATCGGCAAGATCGGCGTTCCCGACGCGATTCTCAACAAGCGCGCGCGCCTGACCGACGAGGAGTTCATGGTCATGCGCCAGCACCCGGTGATCGGCTACGAAATCTGCAAGCCGCTGATGCTGTCGGAGGGAGTCCTCATGATCATCCGGAACCACCACGAGAAGTTGGATGGCACCGGATATCCCGACGGATTGAAAGGGGGCGAGTTGCCTCTGTCACTACGCATCGTCTGCGCTGCCGACGCCTTCGACGCAATGAGCTCGAGGCGCCCGTACCGCGGCGTCATGGACCCGCTGCACGTCCAAGCGGAGCTCAGCAAGGGCGCGGGGACGCAGTTCGATCCTGTCGTGGTCGAAGCCCTTCGCGAGTTGCTTCCGACCGAACGCATGCACCAACTCTATCGGTCGTTCTGGGAACCCCAGGCCGACGCCGAAGCCGCCTAACGATGAGCCTCATTTCGACGAACCGGATCACCGACGTCCTACCCTCCCTTGGTGTCGACCTTGGGAGTCACGTCGCCAAGTTCGTCCAGGTCGACCAGTCCGCAGGTGGAATCGAGGTTCGCGCGGCCGGTTCCTTCGCCCTCGAGGATGGGGCGACCGAAGCCGGCATCATTCGAGAGCCACGCAAGTGTGGGAAGATCATCGCTCAGCATCTGCATCGGCGCGCGCTTGGCGCGTCCGCAAGCGTCGTGTCCGTTCCCAGCAACCTCGCGGTCTTGCGATGGGTTCAGCTGCCACAGTTGAGCAAAGAGGAGTTACGGGACGCTGCCCGATACAAGGTGAAGCGCCATCTGCCGTTCCCGGTGCAC
>WBZR01001331.1_pt1 | contig 13001 bp, 12 predicted proteins | sample 5204231 | NCBI WGS metagenome assembly WBZR01 (sample SAMN12412403, study PRJNA552823) | activated sludge metagenome | isolation source: activated sludge from anammox sidestream of wastewater treatment plant... | place: USA: Virginia | collected 2017-08
AGAGCGCGACGATCGTCGGACGCTCGTTGTAGACGGGCACGACCACCGACACGTCCACCGACGAGTCGGTCACGGCCTCGCGCGCGCGCGCCGGCTCGCTCATTCGTCCTGCGTCACCCGCAGCACCTCGGCCACGGTGGTGACGCCTTCCCGTACCTTGAGCCAGCCGTCGTCGCGGAGCGTTCGCATGCCCTTCGCCACCGCCGCCGCCTTGATGACGTCCGCGGACGCGTGCTTCAGGATGAGCTCGCGGATCGACTCGTTCATGAGGAGCATCTCGTAGATACCGCTGCGCCCGCGGTAGCCGGTGCCGGAGCAGTCCTCGCACCCGGCGGCGCGATAGATCTGCGAGCCGTTCGCGGCGACGTTGCTGAACCGCTCGGCCGCGGCGGTGGTCATGTCGCCGGCGGCGAAGAGCGCCTCGCCCGGCGGAACCGGCGCGCGGCACTTCGGGCACACCTTGCGGACCAGCCGCTGCGCCAGCACCCCGAGCAGCGACGAGGCCAGGAGGTAGTCCTCGACGCCCATTTCGAGGAGTCGGCTCACCGCCCCGGCGGCGTCGTTGGTGTGCAGGGTCGAGAAGACCAGGTGGCCGGTGAGCGCGGCTTGCACCGCGATCTCGGCGGTCTCGGGATCGCGGATCTCGCCGACCATGATGACATCGGGATCCTGGCGCACGATCGAGCGCAGACCGTTCGCGAAGGTGAGGCCGATCTGCGGCTTCACGTGGATCTGATTGACGCCGCTCACTTGGTACTCGACCGGATCCTCGATCGTGATGATCTTCTTGTCGGGCGAGTTGATTTTCTCGAGCGCGCCGTAGAGCGTGGTCGTCTTGCCGCTGCCGGTCGGACCGGTCACCAGGATCATACCGTACGGCCGCAGGATGAGGTGCTCCAGCTGCTCCAGGGTGTCGGCCGGAAAGCCGAGCTGCTCGAGGTCGAGTACGATGCTCGACCGGTCGAGGATACGCATGACGACGCTCTCGCCGTAGAGGGTCGGCAGCGTCGAGACCCGGAGGTCGATCTCCTTCCCCATGGTGCGGAGCTTGATGCGGCCGTCCTGCGGTAGGCGGCGCTCGGCGATGTTGAGCTTCGCCATGATCTTCACCCGCGAGACGATGGCGGCCTGCTGGCGGCGCGGCGGCGAGTCGATGTCGTGCAGCACGCCGTCGATGCGGTAGCGGATCTTGAGCTCGTTCTCGAACGGCTCGATGTGGATGTCGGAGGCGCGCTGCTCGACGGCGCGATTGATGAGCAGATTGACGAGCCGGATGACGGGCGCCTCGCTCGCGAGGTCGCGGAGGTGGTTCACGTCCTCCTCGTCGTCGCCGATGTACGCGAGCGTGCCGTCCCCCTCGTCGGCGGCCGGCTGACCGGCGCTGTCGTAGCCTTCGAGCGCCGCGAGGATCTCCTTCTCGCGACCGAGACGCGGCTTCACCGCGAGACCCGTCGCGACCTCGAGCCCCTGCAGACTGTAGAGATCGGCCGGATCGGCCATCGCGACCGACAGCGTGCCGTCCTGGATCTCGAGCGGCAGGATCTTGGCGTGCTTCAGGAACTGGGGATTGATCCCCTGGAGGGCGACCGGGGTCTGCGGGAACTCCTTGCGGCCGATGACGGGCACCCCGAGGTGCTCGGAGAGCAGGCCGATCAGGTCGTCCTCGGAGATGAACCCGAGGTCGAGGAGCAGGCGCTCGATGCGTTCGCCGCGCTCCTGCTGCAACAGCCGGACCTTGCGGAGGTCGTCGGGACTGATCCTGCCGCGCCCGAGGAGCAGGTCTTCGAGGGGTTTCCGCTCGACGGCCTGCGCTTCCATCGATGGTTCCCTAACATGCTGATCTAGCGCCCTCAAGGCGACTTTCCGCACGCCGGCGCGAGATGCCGCGTCACGTGGGCGGCCGGCCTCCCCGCTCCTGGCGTCGGGAGGATCCTCAGCTCACGCGTTTGACGGGTCGGACCGCGAAACCCTACATGTGTCCGCGCGATGAATCTTCCAGGCATTTCCTCCACCGCCTTCGCGGCCATGCTCGTCCTGGCCATGCCGGTCCACGCGGTCGATACGGGCGTCCTCCCCGGAAGCCACGACGCGGCCGTCGGCGGGCCCAGCGAGATCCTTTCGCCGCCCGACTCCGCGCTCGATCAATCGGGAGAGCCCGCCGAGCCGGATTGGCTCGCGATCCCGCCCGACCCCGCGCGCCACAACCTCTGGGTCCCGACCGCCGAGTGGGCGGTGTGCCTGGGCCTGACGATCCCGTTGTTTATGATCGACCCGGCCTTCGTGAACACGGGGACGGTTTCGGCCGAGCACTTCGTCGACGCATGGACTCGACCCCCGGTGTGGGACACCGACGGCGTCGTGTCGAACTACGTGCTCCACCCCATCATGGGCGCGGAGGCGTACCTGACGGTGCGTAACCGGGGCTACGGCCCGTTCGGGAGTTTTCTGTTCTCAACCGGCGTCTCCGTCGGGTGGGAGTACCTGTTCGAGGCGTGGGTCGAGCGGCCGAGCAAGCAGGACCTGCTCACGGCGTCGCCCATCGGCAGCGTCCTGGGCGAGCTCCGCTTTCAGACGCGGCGTAGGATCGCGCGGTGGAGTCCGTCGGCGGGACGCGACGCGCTGCTGATTCTCATCGACCCGGTCGAGGCGCTCCATCGCTACATCGGCAAGCAGTTCCTGCGTCGCTCGGACGACGCGACGGTCGAGACGATCGGTTCCTCGCTGAACCTCGGACGCGATCAGGCGAGCGTGGCGCTCACGATGCAGTTCTGATCGCCGCGACGCGAGCTCCGACGACGGATAGGCCTGCCGCGTGACTGCCGGCGCATGTACGTCGTTGGCCCAAGCCGAATCCGTTGCGGGATCGCGTCTCTGGGCCTTCTCCCCATCCTTCGGCCCCGCAGTCAGCTGAGCCCGAACGCCAAGAGCTTCTGGACCGCGATACCGAAGGTCGGTCCGCCATCCTCGGCCACGCCGAGAAAGAAGCCGAGATCCAGTGCCCGAAAGGGCAAGAGGTCCGGGTAGACGTTGAGCCGAACGATCGAGTCGTCGGTGCCATTGAAGATCATCGACGCGAGCAGCCGATCGTGGTCGTCCCAGTAGGCGCCGCCGGAGGCCCGCACCTTGGCCAACGTGGAGTCCGCGAACGGATCGACCGTCGCCAGGCCGACGCCGAGGGACAGGGACGTGTCGGATGGCAGCAACACGCTGACGCCGGCGAAGTACTGGAGGCCGAAGTACAGGAAAGGTCGGACCTTCTCACCAAAGATTCGCGGCCGCATGAGGTAGTTGTTGCTGGCGTTCATGATCTTGTGGCGACGCACGTCGAAGACCGGCTGCCCCGGCCAATTCCTGAATTGCAGGTCGTTGTGGACGACGTCCGTTACCGTGTCGCTGACGAACAGGAGATTGCCGATCAGGTTGAAGAAATAGAGATCGGCGATGCTGTCGGTGGCGTCGACCTCCGGATTGGAGACCTCGATCGCTTCGTTGCCGAGATAGCCGGCGTACGAGGTGACGAACGCCCAGAAATAGGCGAACGGCACGTCGTGCTCGTCGAACCACTCGGCCAGGGCGCGGAAATCATAGCCGTTGCCGAGCAGGTGAAGCGTCAGGTTGGGCAGGACGTGAGGAGACAGGAACTCCTGGCGGAAGAAATGGTCCCAGCCGCCGTCGTCCTCGATCGAGTCGATGGGGTGGGCGAGGCGGTCGAGGACGCGCCCGTGGTTGTCCCAGTAGTCGTCCTGACTGAACGCGCCCGAGACCTGCGCCGTGTCGAAGGCGGTGTTGACGTAGTTGGTCAACGGCAGCAGCCGAAAGCGGCTCTCGCCCGGGCGCAGCACGATATGCCGCATGGCGGTTGCGCTCGCGCTCGGCTGCGAGGAGGAGTCCTCGGCACGCGCGAGGATGGGCGAGCAGACGACGACGCCGACCGCGACGAGAATCGGGATGAGGGACCAGCGGGTCAACCGACATTTCCCCGATGACCGGGCCGAGCCGACGAGCGCGCGAGCGCGATGGCGGAGATCTGCGTCTCGGTCGACAGCGCGGCGCACGATTCCTCGCGCTTCCAACGGCTAGCCTTGCCTCTCGCCGGATGCATCGGCGACGCGCCAGTAGGCGAGCAGCTCGCGCAGCGTCTGGCGAAGGGGAATCGTCGGGGCCCACCCGAGCGCCTGCGCACGGGTCGAGTCTCCCACCACCCGAGGGATCTCGCGGCGCCGGACCCGCGTCGCCTCCTCCACGACCTCGAAGGAAACGCGAGCGTCGTCGCGGAGCTGCTCCACGATCCCTCCGACCGTGACCGTCTCGCCGCGGCAGAGATTGTAGGCCTCGCCGGGGATGCCGCGCTCCATCAATGCGAGATAGCCGCGGACGACGTCGCGCACGTCCGAGAAGTCCCGCGCGCTCGCGAGGTTGCCCACACGGAGGACCGGCGGGGCATGACCGCGCTCGATGCGTGCGATCTGGCGCGCGAAGTCCGAACAGACGAACGCGTCGCTCTGCCCGGGTCCGGTATGGTTGAAGGCGCGCGCCCGGACGACCGCGAGGCCGGTCTCCCACCACGCCTGGAAGGCCGCCATGTCCGCGGCCGCTTTCGAAAGGCCGTAGGTACTGACGGGACGGAGCGCACACTCCTCGGTGATCGGGGCACGGGCGTTCGCCGACGCGCCGTAGGCGTCGGCGGACCCCACCACCACCACGCGGCACGCCGGCGCCTCGCACGCCGCCGCCGCGAGCACGTTGCGCGTGCCGAGAACGTTCACCGTGAGCGCGCGTGCGGGATCGGCCGCGGCGCGGGGCACGAACGCGATGCCGGCGAGATGGAAGACCCCGTCCGGCCGCGCCCCAGCGATCGCCGCCCGCACGGCCTCCGCATCAACGACGTCGCCGCCTGCCAACGCCCCGGGACGGAACGCCGGATACGACGCCGCGAGCGCCTCCAACTCCGGATGAGGACGGCGCGTCCGGACGAGGCCGGTCACCTCGTGCCCGGCCGCGAGCAGCGCGGCCGCGAGATGCACGCCGGCGAACCCGCCGATCCCGGTGACGAAGTAGCGCACGCGCTACGAACGCCGTAGGCGCGCGACGTCGGCGTCCACCATCATCCCGATCAGCTCGGGGAAGGAGACGCGCGGCTTCCAGCCGAGCCTGGCCTTGGCCTTGCTGGCGTCGCCGACGAGCAGATCGACCTCGGCCGGCCGCTTCAACGACGGGTCTTCGCGCACGTACTGCTTCCAATCGAGCCCGACGTGACGGAACGCGATCTCCGCGAGCTCCGCGACCGTGTGCGACTCGCCGGTCGCCACCACGTAGTCGTCGGGCTCGGACTGCTGGAGCATGCGCCACATCGCATCGACGTAGTCTCCCGCGAATCCCCAGTCGCGGCGCGCCTCGAGATTGCCGAGTCTGAGCTCCGCCTGGAGCCCGAGGTGGATGCGCGCCGCGCCGTCGGTCACCTTGCGCGTGACGAATTCCTTCCCGCGCCGCGGCGACTCGTGGTTGAAGAGGATCCCCGAGCACGCGAAGATCCCGTAGCTCTCGCGGTAGTTGACCGTGATGTAGTGCGCGTACACCTTCGCAACCCCGTACGGACTGCGCGGATGGAAGGGCGTGAGCTCGCTCTGCGGCACCTCGCGCACCTTCCCGAACATCTCGCTCGACGAAGCCTGATAGAAGCGGATCTGCCGGTCGACGAGCCGGATCGCCTCGAGCGCCCGCGTCACGCCGATCGCGTCGAACTCGGCGGTCAACACCGGCTGCTTCCACGACGTCGGAACGAACGACTGCGCCGCGAGGTTGTAGAGCTCCTGCGGACGGATTTCCTCGAGCAGGGTGATCAGCGACATCGGGTCCAGGAGGTCGCCCTGCACGAGCCGGATGCGGTCTCGGAAAGGCTCGATACGCTCGAAGTTCTCGGTGCTCGCGCGGCGCACCATGCCATACACCTCGTAGCCATTCGCCAGTAGGAACTCGGCGAGGTAGGAGCCGTCTTGTCCGGTGATCCCGGTGATGAGCGCGCGCTTCACGTGCGATCCTCCTCCGCGCCGGCAGCGCCGCGCAGGCGCTGACCGTACATGCCCTCGTAGTAGTCCAGGTAGGCGCCGCTCCGCACGGCTTCCCACCAGGCCCGGTGCGCGCGATACCATTCGATGGTGTCGCGAAGTCCGCGCGCGAAGTCGCGGCGCGGCTTCCAGCCGAGCTCGCGCTCGATCTTCCGGGCATCGATAGCGTAGCGGCGGTCGTGACCGAGCCGATCGGTAACGTGACGGATCAGGCTCCGCGGCTTGCCGAGTGTCTCCAGGATGCAGCCGGCGATCTCGATGTTCTCGCGCTCGTTGCCGCCGCCGAGGTTGTAGACCTCGCCCACGCGGCCTTCGCGCAGCACGAGGTCGATGCCGCGGCAATGGTCCTCGACGTGGATCCAATCGCGCACCTGGCGGCCGTCGCCGTAGAGCGGCAGCGGTTGGTCGGCGAGCGCGTTGGTGACGAAGAGCGGAATCAGCTTCTCGGGGAACTGGTACGGGCCGTAGTTGTTCGAGCAGCGCGTAACGAACGCGGGCAGCCCGTGAGTGTGATGGGCGGCGCGCACGAGCAGATCGGCGGCCGCCTTGCTGGCGGCGTACGGGCTGTTCGGCGCGAGCGGCGTCTCTTCGCTGAAGGCCCCGCTCGGCCCGAGGCTCCCGTACACCTCGTCCGTCGAGACCTGCAAGAAGCGACCGACGCCGTGCGCCCGGGCCGCGTCGAGGAGCACCTGGGTTCCGAGGACGTTGGTCGCCAGGAACGCGCCCGCGTCCGCGATCGATCGGTCGACGTGCGACTCGGCGGCGAAGTTCACGATCGCGTCCACGCCGTCGCCGATCGCGGCCGCGACCGCGGCGCGGTCGGCGATGTCGCCGCGTACGAAGCGGTGGCGCGGGTCGTCGAGCACCGACTCGAGGTTGGCGAGATTCCCCGCGTAAGTCAGGAGGTCGAGCGTGACGATCGAGTCGTCCGGATGGGCCGCCAGCACCTGCTGGACGTAGTTCGCGCCGATGAAGCCGGCGCCGCCGGTCACGAGCAGCCTCATGGTCTCAGCGCGGCCGCGTCGTCCAGTCGAACCCGATGGTCGGATCGTCGAACGGGATGCGCTCCTCGTCCGGATCCTTCGGGTCATACGCCTCCGTCGTATGGTAGAGCAGGCCGGCCGGCTCGTGGCCGAGAACGCGGTAGCCGTGCGCGACGCCGACCGGGATGGCGAGCAGACCGGGGGCGCGCTCGCCCATCACGAACACGTTCGTCTCGCGGTGCGTCGACGATTCGGGCCGCAGGTCGTACAGCACGACCTGCGCCGCGCCGCGCACGAAGAACCACAGGTCCCACTGCCGACGATGCCAGTGGAAGGCCTTGATCACTCCCGGAAACGCCTCGGTGTAGGTGGTCTGCTTGATGGTCTGGAACGACGGGTCGTCCGCTCTCAGCACCTCCATTAGGAAGCCGCGGTCGTCCGTGTGCACGGTCAGTCGCTTCAGGTGGACGCCTTGGATCATCGCCTTCTCCTCGTCTTCGTGCGGGGCCGGTCGAGCTTGTTCGCGCCGGTCTTCGCCACGAGGTTCCCCGCGCGGTGCAGCGCCTCGAACGTGCCGGCGTCGGTCCACCACCCGCGCAGGATCTCATAGCCGAGCTCGCCCTGCCGAAGATACCAGTTGTTGACGTCGGTGATCTCCAGCTCGCCGCGCCCCGACGGCTTCAGGGTCCGGATCACGTCGAACACGCGCGCATCGTACATATAGATGCCGGTGACGGCGTAGCGGCTCTTCGGACGGCGCGGCTTCTCCGCAATCCCGACGATGCGCGTGCCGCGGAACGCCGCGACGCCGAAGCGCTCGGGATCGGGCACCGCCTTCAGGAGGATGCGCGCACCTTCCGCGCCCCGCGCGAACTTCGTCGCCGACGCCGCGAAGTTCCGCTCGATGATGTTGTCCCCAAGCACGACGCATACGCGCTCGCCGTCGACGAAGTGCTCGGCGAGCGAGAGCGCGGCCGCGATGCCGCCCTCGCCTTCCTGGTAGGTGTAGTTCAAGTGCTGCAGGCCGAAGTCCTTGCCGTTGCCGAGGAGCTTCAGGAAGTCGCCCGCGTTGCTGCCGCCGGTCACCAGCAGGATGTCGCGGATCCCGGCGTTGATGAGCGCCTGCAGCGGGTAGTGGATCATCGGTCGATCGAAGACCGGCAGCAGATGCTTGTTCGTGATGCGGGTGAGAGGGTGGAGCCTGGTGCCGAGGCCGCCGGCCAGGATGACGCCCTTCATCGTTCGCCCATGAACCCGTGCACGGGCGCCGCGATGGCGCCGAGCGACTGCCGGAACGGCTCCTTGCCGAACTGCGCGAGTCCGACGAGGGACACCAGGAAGCGCACCTCCGTTTCGTCGGGGTTCACCCGGTCGGACACCCCGAGATCGACGACCCAGCACTCCTGCTTCGAGACGAACCGCACCCCGTACCGGTGCTCGAGGAAGCGGCCGCTGCGGTTGTCGTATCGCGCCTCGTAGGCGCCGTAGAACTGCTTCATCAAACGCACCAGCATGCTCCCGTTGACCTCCTCGACGGCCTGGTTGGCGACGAACCGATAGCCGATGCCGACTCGCGTGCGGCCACGCAAGGCCTGGAGGCCGAAATCGTCGTCCCAGGTGCGCCCATCGGTCAAGAAGAGACCCACGGTCGCGCTCTTCATGCCGTCGCCGGTGACGCTGTAGTCGGCGCGCCCCTCGAAGCTCAGGAAGGGCGACGGCGTGAGGCGCAGGTATCCGGAGAGATCCGAGGCCCGGCTCCCCTTCCCCAGCAGCTCGCCGGTATCGGGGTCGACCTCGTCGATGAAGTCCCCGCTCTTGTTCGCGAAGTCGTAGCTCTGGAAGAGCGAGAAGCGGGCGAGCTCGCGCATGCCCCCCGCGGCCGGCGCCGTCGGCGCGGACTCCACACCGGTCCCGAGCGCCTCCGATTCGTCGCGGGTCCCGTCCGGAGAGGCGCGCTCCGCGACCGGACGCCGAGACTTCTCCGCATGTTCGGCAGCGGCCGTCGCCGCCGCGAGGCGACCGAGGACCCGGCTGGTGACGCCGTAGGTCACGACGCTCCGCTGGTTCACGCGGTCGACGTCGTCGAACAGGGGGAGCGCCGCCTGGCGCGTATTCGTGCGGGGCACGAAGAGATACCCGATCTCGGGCTCGATCGTGTGCTTGAGGCGCACGAGCCCGAACCGCTCGAACGGGTAGACGCGCGACAGCGCGGTGCCGACGTCGCCCCGCAGGTAGAAGAGCTCGCGGCTCGCGCTCTGGTCGAGGGCCGGCAGGATGCTCGGCGGCGGGCTGCCCGGATCGGCGGGGTTGGTGTTGACCTGCGCCGGCACGCTCGTGTCCTCGAGATGATACGCCGTCTCGCGCAACCCGCCGCGGAACGATCCGCGAACGAACGCTCCGTACCGCCACGGCAGCTCGACCTCGGGTCGAAGGTCGATCCGCTGTCCGTCGTAGCCGCGATCGCGCAGGTAGTTGACCGCCCCGCCGATGAAGTTCACCAGGACGCGGTCGTCGAAGAAGCGCGACTGCGTCCATGCGTCGATGCGCGGCGGCGCCTGGAAAACGTACCGATCGGGATTGATGAAGTCCTGGTACCAGGTGCTCGACGCCAGGAGCAGGCCGTCGTCGAACACCCGCTCGACGGCGAGCCGCGAGCGCTCGAAGCGCCGCGTCCGCAGCGCCACGTCGACGCCTGGGTTGAAGGTGAAGACGTTGATCTCGCGCAGGAACAGGTCGTCGCTCACCCGCAGCACGTCGGCGTACCCCTTGAAGCCGTACGGCAGCCACTGATCGTGGGTCATGCCCGCGCTCCAGCGGTCGATCGGGATGTTGGGGTCGGCGATGTTGCTGTTGACGACGTCCTCCGAGCTCGCGCCCCGGATGGACTCGTTGAAGTACGAGCCGCTCACCTCGCCCAGGGTGTCGGGACTGAGCGCATAGCGATACTCCGCGAGCGCACCGACCCGCGCCTCGGTCTCGAGGTCCACCGAGACCGTCGCGTCGTGGCTCTTGTTGATGTTCACGAACAACGGCTGCTCGATCTGGAAGCCGCGCCGATTCGAGTACCCGAAGCGCGGGAACAGCAGCCCGGTCTGTCGCGCGCGACGCAGCGGGAAGATCCCGTACGGCACGTACAGGATCGGAACGTCGTGGACGGCGAACGTCCCGCCCTTGACGCGCCCGTAGCCCTCGAGATCGAGCGTGACGCGCTGCCCGCGGATGCTCCAGCTCGGCGACTCGCCTTTCGCGCAGACGCAGGTCGTGAAGCGACCGTTGCTGACGGTGTACGTCTGCCCGACCGCCTTCTCGAAACGCTGGCCCGAGAGCTGGTAACGGTTCGCGTTCAGGAAGACGGCGCCCTCGTCCATCGACCCCGTCTCCTGCACCAGGTCGAGGGTCAGGACGTCCGCCGAGAGCGTGCCCTCCGGATCGACGACGACCACGTTGCCCTTCGCGTTCGCCACCTGCGTGGCGCGATTCACCTCCACGGTATCCGCGGTCAGCGTCATGTCGCCGCGGGTGATCTTGACCGCGCCGCGCGCGGTCACGACGTTCGCGCGCTGGTCGTACTCGACGTGCTCGGCGTCGATCGTCACCTCGCCGGTGGCGCCTTCCCCGAGATGCGACAGCCCGGGAATGTCGCGGGCGGCCACGGATCCCGCCAGCACGCAGCACCAGAGCGCCGCGGCGACGACGCGCGCGGCGCGGCTCACCATCGTCCGGCGAGCACGGCCGCGGCGCGCTCGCGCTCCGCCGCCGCGACGAGCGACGGGTCGATCACGGGCAGCAGGTCGCCCACGAGGAAGAGCGAGCCGGCGGCGACGACGACGTCGTCCGGGGCGCTCGTCGCGAGCAGCTCGCGATACGCCGCCGCCGGGTCGTCGATGACGCGCGCCGGACATGAGGCCGCCGCCGCAACCTCGGCGGGCGACGCGCTCCGCGGTTGCCGGGGGCGCGTGACGACGACCTCGGACGCCACCTCGGCGAGCTCCCGCAGCATGGTCTGCCACCCTTTGTCGCGCATCACGCCGAACAGTACCCGCACCCGGCGCCCGGCGGCACGGGCGCGCACCTCCGCCGCCAGCGCCTCGACGCCCGCCCCATTGTGCGCGCCATCCAATAGCACAAGGGGTTCGCGACGCACTACCTGAAGGCGGCCGGGCCAGCGGACGTCGGCGAGCCCGGCGCGGATCGCCGCATCGGACGGCGTGAGTCGCGGGACGCACTCGAGCGCCCGGATCGCGAGGGCGGCGTTGCGCCGCTGATGCGCGCCCGCGAGGCCGAGCGTGAGCGGCGAGATCACGCCGCGGGGCGAACGATACGCCGGCCGGCCGCCGGCGTCCGGCTCGAGCGCGAAGTCGCGGTCGATCACCTCGAGCGGGCTGCCCAGCTCGCGGGCGCGCGCCGCCACGACGTCACCCGCGACGCCCGTCGCGCCGGACACCACCGGCACGCCCGCCTTCACGACGCCCGCTTTCTCCCGCGCGATCATCGCGAGCGTGTCGCCGAGCCACGCTTCGTGATCGAGCCCGACGTTCGTCACGACGGCCACCGCCGGCGTCACCACGTTCGTCGCGTCGAGCCGACCACCGAGCCCCACCTCTAGCACGACGGCATCCACCGCCGCGGCCCGGAACGTCTCCCACGCCAGCAGGGTGGCGACCTCGAAGCACGTGAGGTTCATCGCCGGACCGAGCACGGCGCGAATGCTCGCGATCCCGTCCACGACGGCGGCCTCCGTAATCGGCGTTCCCGCAACCTGGATACGCTCGCGGAACGAAACGAGGTGCGGGGAGGTGTAGAGTCCGACGCGCGCTCCGGCCGCGGCGAGCATCGCGGCGAGCATCGCCGCAGTGGAGCCCTTCCCGTTCGTGCCGGCGACGTGGAACGTGGGCGCCGCGCGCTCGGGGTGGCCGAGCGCCGCCGCGGCGCGCCGCACGCGCGCCAGCTCGAGGTCGATGCCGCGGCGCGCCTCGAGGCGATAGAGCCACGCCAACGTGGAGACGTACGCGTCGGTCGCCATCGCGAATCAGCGGCCGCGCCCCCCGATCGCGCGCGACCGAGGCGGCAGGAGCGCGAGCGCGCGCGCGAGGGTCCGGCGGAGATCGCGGCGCTCCACGACCGCGTCCAGCATGCCGTGCCGCAGCAGGAACTCCGCGCGCTGGAACCCGTCCGGCAGCTCCTCGTTCAACGTCTGCGCGACCACCCGCGGCCCGGCGAAGCCGATGAGCGCGCGCGGCTCGGCCAGATTGACGTCCCCGAGGAGCGCCACCGACGCCGCGACGCCGCCGGTGGTCGGATCCGTGCAAATCGAGACGTAGGGGACGCCGGCCTCGCGCAAACGCCCGAGCGCGCCGGTGAGCTTCGCCATCTGCATCAACGAGTGGATGCCTTCCTGCATGCGCGCGCCGCCCGAGGCCGACACGATGACGAGCGGCAGGCGGGCCGCAGCCGCGTGCTCGATCAAGCGCGTGAGCTTCTCCCCCACCGCCGAGCCCATACTGCCGCCGAGAAAATGGAAGTTGAAGACGGCGATCGCGACCGCCGTACCGCCGACCCGGCCGGTGCCCGTGATCACGGCCTCGTGATGGCCGACGCGATCCCGCATCTCGCGCAACCGCTCGCCGTAGGGAGGCCGATCGGGAAATCCGAGGACGTCGCGCGACCCGACCCCGGCGTCGCGCTCGACGAAGCTTCCGCGATCGAGCAGCAGCTGCAACCGCTGCTCGGCGGTGAGCCGCTGGTGATGGCCGCAGCGCGGACAGACGTAGAGGCGACGCTCCAGTTGCTTTCGGTACACGAGCTCGCGGCAGCCGTCGCAGCGGGCCCAGAGTTCGCCCGCGGGCGTCGTCACTCGCCGCTCCGCGCCGGACGGGCGCTCACACGCGCGCCGCGTGCACGGCGTCCGCGAGGCTTCGCAGGAACGCGCGCGCCACCGGCAGAAACGCGGCGC
>WBZR01002826.1_pt1 | contig 13000 bp, 8 predicted proteins | sample 5204231 | NCBI WGS metagenome assembly WBZR01 (sample SAMN12412403, study PRJNA552823) | activated sludge metagenome | isolation source: activated sludge from anammox sidestream of wastewater treatment plant... | place: USA: Virginia | collected 2017-08
GATGCCGGCCGACGGCCTGGACATCCAGGCCATCGTCGGCCTGAGCCGGCGGCGGGCGAGCGATGCGTCGCCGCCGACCGGCGGCGAATGGCGCCGCGCCAGGCAACCGGCGCTCTTCGACGACACGCGGCCGGGATCCAAGCGCGACGTCGCGTAGCAGGTCCCAGAGACGCGCGGCCCCGGCGCGCCGGGCTGTTCCCGGGCGCGCCGGAGCCGCCGATCCCCGCGCCGGGCGCTAGTCCCCTGGAACCGTGATTCCTCACACAATTCCCGGGCGGGGCATCCCGGCTAGCGGCGTTGCTCCTCCCTCGAATATGCCCAATATTCTCGGTCGTCGCGCCTGGCCACCCGGGTGCCGCGCCCGTCTCGGTGCGACGCGGCACTTCCACCACGGACTGCTAGAACGCCGGTCCCATCAGCACCGCATTGATGAAGAGCAGTTGCGTCGCCTCGGTGGAAGCCCGGTAGTTGGGGTCCTCGGCGAAGGCGATGACGTGTCCGCGGCCCACGGGCTGGTGGATGAGGAACGCCTTCTGGGCGAGCTGATCCTGCGCCTCCGGCCACACGAGCCCGGCGGCAACCAGCGTGTCCTTCCTCTGATAGACGCCGACGTTGCGCCCCTTGTCGAGGGTGATGGGCCGGAACACGCGCTGGCCCTCCACCATGGCCTGAATCTCGCCATCGGTGCCCGACGAGAGCCAGTGCTCCAGGTCGAGGCTCACGCGCAGCAGCGCGCCGGAGGTCGACTCGGGGCGTTCGCGCTCGGGCTGAATCGCCTTCTCGAAGTCGAAGGCGGCCGCCGCGCCCGACTCGGGCTTCTTCGACTCGGACTTCTCGGATGCGTCGGTCTCAGGCCGCCCGTCGCGCAGTTCCGTGCGCGTCTCGACGAGGTTCACGTTCTCGCGTGCGGCCCAGCGCGACGCCTCGCCGAGCGTGATCAGCGTGCCGCCGCCGTTCACCCAGTCCTTCAGTTGCCGCAGGGCGTCGCCGCCGAAGACGTTGCCGTAGTTGCCCGCCGGCAGCACGATGACGTCGAATTCGCGCAGGTCGACGCGGCGCAGCGAGTTGCCGCGCACCGCGGTGACGGGCTGGCCGAAATGGCGTTCGAGCACGTACCGCGCCCACCCGGCCGAGGTGCTCTGGGTCGGCGTGTCCCACACCAGCAGGACGCGCGGCGGCGGCATCGCCGCCACCTGGTTGCTGCCCAGTGACACGCCGCTGTCGACGAACGCACTGTCGATCGGGATCACCTCGGCGCCGTGCGCCGCGGCGATCGCGCCAAGCGTCGAGGCCAGCGACCCGTCGTTGTCCGAAACCCGGACGATGGCGGTGCCGATGGGGTAGGCGCGCCCGCCCAGCGTGAACCCGAGGGCCGCGCTCCGGATCTTCACGCCCTTCTGCAACGCCTCCACGACGGTGGCCGCCGTGCCGCTGCCCCACGGCATCAGATAGCCGACGCTGGCCGCCGGCAGCTTCGCGGTCCGCACCTCGGGATCGGCCGTCACCGCGGTGGACGCGACGGTCACCGGGGCGGCCGCGCCAATCACCTCCACGTCGTAGGTGAGCGGCAGGCTCCAGGCGGTGACGTCGTACATCTGATCCGGCAGCCGCTTCTTCCGCCGGCGGTCCTGCTCCTTCACGAACGCCTCGGGCTGGGAGATCCGGGCGTCCATCAGGTTGCGCAGGAGGCGCCCGCCGGGCTGCGCCGCCGACACCAGGAACGTGCCCGCCGGCAGGCTGCGACCGCCCTGCGTGAAGGACTGCGTCGCCTGGCGCACCTCGAAGCCCTGCCTGACCAGCAGCCGCGCCAACTGGCCGGCGCGCGCCGGATCGCCGCCAGGCACGATCACGTACTCGCGCACCGCGGCCTTCTCGCCTTCGGCGATCGCGGAGCGCCGGTATTCGAGGAAGTCCCTGAGCAGGCGCTCCCGATTCTTCGCGGCCGTGCTCATCGTCGTCAGCGCCGCGCTGAAGTGCTGGAGCACGCCGTCCCTGAAGGTGAGCAGGGTCTTGTCGGTGCGGCGGAAGACCAGGCCGCGCGAGGACGCCATCTCATAGGTCATGCCGATGGCACCCTGATAGATCGGCCACGACTCGCCGTAGCCGGGGAAGAACGAATCGAACTCCTCGCGGATGAAGTAGCCGAACCCCCGCTGGTCGAACACCTTGGCGTTCTCGCGGCCGAAGGCCTCGAACCAGTCGACCTGCGCCCTGGTGATGAGCGGGTTGAGCGGCTGGGCCGGTGGCGCGAAGTAGTAAGTGGAGTTGCCGCCCATCTCGTGCAGATCGACGGCGACCTGCGGGAACCACTCGAGGTAGAGCGCGGTGCGGCCGCGCGTCTCGGGCTGGCTCTGCGTGACCCAGTCACGGTTCATGTCGAACAGATAGTGGTTGGCGCGCCCGCCGGGCCAGGGTTCGTCGTGCTCGGCCGCGGCGGGGTCGGGATCCGGCGACGCGGCCCGGCCCGACGTGTTGCTCGCCACGAAGCGGGCACGGCCGTCGGGGTTCTGCAGCGGATCGATCAGCACGACGGACTCGCGCAGGATCTGCTCCACCGTCGCGTCGCCCTGGGCCGCCAGCAGGTGATAGGCCTGCAGCAGCGCCGCATCGGGCGACGAGATCTCGTTGCCGTGCACCGCGTGCATCAGCCACGTGATGACGGGCAGCTCGCCGATCAGACGGTCGCCCTCGCCGGGGCCGAGCAGCCGCGGGTCGGCCAGCTTCTTCATCCCGGCCTTCACCGCGTCGATCCTGGCGATGCGGTCGGCGGAGGCGACTGCCAGCACGAACAGGGGCCGGCCCTCCCACGTGCGCGCGTATTCGATGAGGCGGGTGCGATCGGGCGCGGCGGTGGCGAGCGCCCGCAGGTAGACGGCGATCTGCTCGGGCGTGCTGATCTCCAGGCCCCAGTCGTGCCCGACCACCTGTTGCAGGGTCGGAATCTTCGGGTCGTAGCGCACACCCGGCGCGAAGGGCGCGGGCGATGGGACCGTCAGGCGGGCCTGCGCCCCGGCCTGAGCAGCGGGCGGCGCTTGCGCGCCCGCAAGCGTGACGGCGAACACGGCGGCCAGGATCATGCGGTGAACTCCAGGGAAACGGGTGAGGCGCCCGCGGGACGGCCCCTCACCGTCGCGCGGGCTGGCGCAGGGATTATGCCCGATGTCCCGCCGGTGTTCCTCCGGCAACCATCAGCGGCGGACGCGCACCGGGAACGGCGGCCGCACCGGCGGCGCCTGGGGATGCGTCTTCAGCTCGGCCAGCGCCATCTCGATGGCGCGCTCCAGTTGCGGATCGCGGCCGGCGATCACCTCCGCCGGCGTCTGCTCCACCTCGACATCGGGCGGCACGCCCTCGTTCTCGACGATGAAGCCGTCCCCGGTCCAGATGGCGAGGTTGGGCGCGGTCACGCTGCCGCCGTCGATGAACTCGGGGAAACCGAGGATGCCCACCAGGCCGCCCCACGTCCGCTTGCCGACGATCGGACCGAGCGCGAACTTCCGGAACATCCACGGCAGCAGGTCGCCGCCCGAGCCCGCCTCCTCGTTGACGAGCATCACCTTCGGCCCGAGGATGGCGGCGGCCGGCGTGCGCAGGTCGCCGCCGTACCGCATGGCCCAGTAGCTCACGAGAGGCCGCCGCAGGATGTCGATGTAGTAGTCGGCGACGCTGCCGCCGCCGTTGAACCGCTCGTCGAGGATGATGGCCTCGCGGTCGGCCTGCGGGAAGAAGTAGCGCTTGAAGTAGTCATGGCCCTGCGTGCTCGTGTTCGGCACGTACACGTAGGCGACCCGCCCGGCCGTCGCCTCGGTGACGCGGCGCAGGTTGGCCTCCACCCACGCGCGGTTGCGCAGGGCGGCCTCGCTCGCAACCGGCACCACGGTGAAGGCGCGGCCGTCGCGGCCGTCGGCGGCGGTGCTGACGGTGATCTCCACCGACTTGCCGGCCGTGTTCTCGAAGAACTCGTACAGGTTGGCCGTGGCCCGCACGTCGCGGCCGTTCACCGCGATCAGGTAGTCGCCCGGCCTCACGTCGATGCCGGGCTCGGTGAGCGGCGCCCGCAGGTCGGGCGTCCAGTTGAGCCCGCCGTAGATCCTGGCGAACCGGTAGCGGCCGTCGGCCACCTCGTAATCGGCGCCCAGCAGGCCGCCGGGCACGCTCGGTGACGGCTCGGGCAGATCGCCCGGGTTGCTGATGCGATGGTGTCCGACGGCCAGTTCGCTGCACATCCACTGGATGACGCGGTTGAGGTCGGCGCGCGTCGGCACGTGTGCGAGCAACGGGCGGTACTTCTCGCGCATCGCCGGCCAGTCGGCGCCGTGGAAGTTCGTGGCGTAGAAGTAGTCGCGGTTCACGCGCCAGGCTTCGTCGAAGATGCGCGGCCACTCGGCCCCCGGATCCACCTTCACCTCGACGGCGTCGATCGGCACCTTGCCCGTTCCGGGCTCCACCTTGCCCGTCGCCGCCACGATGAACCAGGCGTCCTTGAGACGGTACAGCAGCTTCCGGCCGTCGACCGACACCTCGTAGCCACCCACCTCGGGAACCACCGTTTCGGTCTTGCGGGTCGACAGGTCGAAGCGCTGCAGCGCCGTCCTGCCGTCGGCCGTTCGGAGGAAGAACACCTGCCCCGGCACCCCGGCGCGCAGGCTCGACAGTTCGGCCACGGGAATCGGCAGCGCGAGGATGCGCTGATCGATGCCGTCGAAATGGATGCGGGTGGGCTCCACCTCGACTGCCGCCGGCCTGGCGGCGGCATCGCCCTTCGCCGTCGGACCGCCGCCCGCCTTCTCGTCCTTCTTCCCGTCGCCGGGCCCCTTCTCCTCGTCGCTTTCCCTGGCGAGCGGGTTGGGCGTGTCACGCCGCAGCGACACCAGGTAGATGGTGCGCGTGTCGTGCATGTCGGCGCCCGCCAGGGAGAACCAGTCGTTGACCGGCCCCGCATCGGTCGACGCGAGCGCGAACAGGTACTTGCCGCCACGGTCGAACACCGGCTCGCTCACGTCGCTCAGGCCGTCGGTGATGCGGGTGGACCTGCCGGTCTCGGCCGACCACACGAAGAGCGAGTTGGTGTAGGTGCGGCTCGTCCTGGTGTAGGCCAGCCACTTCGAATCGGGCGACCAGCCGTAGGCGGTGCGTCTGAACGGCCCGTAGAGGGGCTCGGCGTCGACCTTCGCGACGGCGCCCGTGGCCAGCGTGAGGACGTACAAGGAGAAGGAATTGTCGGCGAACGCGATGCGCGTCGCGTCTGGCGACCAGACCAGTCGTTCATAGAACCCGGCGCCGCCCGGCTTGAAGATCCGCACCGCGCCCTTGCCGTCCTGCGGCCGCACGTGCAGTTCGTTCTCCCCCGAGGCGTCCGACACGTAGGCAATCGACGCGCCGTCGGGCGACCATGCCGGCTCGCGCTCGTGCGCGGCCGTGGTGCCCGTGAGGTTCCGGGCATCGCCCTTCTCGGCCGGGACCGTCACGATTTCGCCGCGGAACCCGATCGCCACGCGGGCGCCGCCTGGCGACAGCGAGACGCTGCGCACGTACTTCGTTCCCTTCGCGAAGCGCGGACGCAGGTCGGGCAGGTCGACGGCCAGGCCGATCGTCAGCGGCACGGCCTTTCGCGTCGCCACGTCCAGCACATGAAGCCGTCCGGCCTGCTCGTAGACGATGCGCCCGGCCGCGGCGGCGGCGTTGAGCACGGGGAAGTCGGCGTGGCGGGTGAGCGCGGTCACGGCCTTCGATCCGGGATCGTAGGCGTACAGGTTGAACTCGCCGTCGCGATCGGATCGGAAATAGATCGTGTTGCCGAGCCACATCGGGTCGGCATCGTTGCACCGGCCCTCCGGCTGCGGCACCTTCGCGGTGGCGTGCGTGGCCGTGTCGTAGATGACGACGGTGGCGACCGTGCCGCCCCGGTAGTTCTTCCACTGGAGGTGCGCCGGCGTGTGCGGGTTGTACGCGATGTAGCGGCCGTCGGGCGAATAGCCGCCCTTGAACGCGTAGGGGATCGGCAGGCGCTCTTCCACGCCGCCGGCGACGGGCACCGTCCAGAACTGGAACTGACGCGGCGTGACGGTGGCCCGCTGGGAGACGAAGAGCACGCGCGTGCCGTCGGGCGTGAAGCCGCGCACCTGGTCGCTGCCGGGATGCCACGTGAGGCGCCTGGGTACGCCGCCTTCGGCCGCCACCACGTAGACGTCGGTGTTGCCCTCGTACTGCGCGCTGAAGGCAAGCAGGCGGCCGTCCGGGGAGAAGGCCGGGTTGCCCTCGACGCCGCGATCCGACGTGAGCCGCCGGGGGGCCGACCCGTCGAGCCCGGCCACCCAGAGATCGTCGGCGTAGACGAAGGCGAGGCGCGACGCGCTGATGGCAGGCTGGGTCAGCATCAGCGTGTCGGTGATGTCGATGGCCGCGGCCGGATCGGACGGCACCAGCGCGGCCAGGGCGAGGACGAACGGGATGAGGCGGCGTGAACCCGTCAAGGCGGACCTCCGGGAGGGAATCAGGACGCGACGCGCCCGATCATAGTGCCGGGGGACACCGGGCGGCGAACGGCATGGGGCAGGGATGGGACGAACGGGATCGGCGACGGCGGCGGTCGGGACCCTGGCCGCCCGCGGCCGGATTGCGCACCCGCGCGCCGGGTGGTCGCCAGCCCGTATACTGGAGGGATGCCCGGCACCGATCGGCAGCATCATGTGGCCCCGCCAGGGGCCGTCGCCAACCCGTTCCGCCGCAACATCGCCATCGTCGCGCACGTGGACCACGGCAAGACCACCCTGGTGGATGGGCTGTTCCACCAGAGCGGGCTCTACCGTGACAACGAGCGCGTGGTGGAACGCGTGATGGACAGCCTCGACATCGAGCGCGAGCGCGGCATCACCATCCTCGCCAAGAACACCGCGGTCCACTACCGCGACCTCCTCATCAACATCGTCGACACGCCGGGCCACGCCGACTTCGGCGGCGAAGTGGAGCGGACCCTGTCGATGGTGGATGGCGTGATGCTGCTGGTGGACGCCTCGGAAGGTCCGCTGCCGCAGACCCGCTTCGTGCTGCGCAAGGCGCTGGAGCGGCGGCTGACGCCGATCGTGGTGATCAACAAGATCGACCGCGCCGACGCGCGCCCGCGCGAAGTGCTCAACGAGGTCTACGACCTGTTCATCGATCTCGACGCGGCCGAGGAGCAGCTCGACTTCCCCGTCCTCTACACCAGCGCGCGCCGGGGCACGGCCACACCCGATCTCGACGTGCCCGGACAGAGCCTGCAACCGCTGTTCGACGCGATCGTGGAGCGGATCCCGCCGCCGCGCGGCGACGCCGACGCTCCGCTGCAGATGCTGATCGCCAACCTCGACTCGAGCGACTACCTCGGGCGCATCGCCATCGGACGGATCTTCAACGGCCGGGTGCGCGTGGGCGATCCGATTACGGTGTGCAAGCTCGACGGCCGCCAGCAGCAGACGAAGGTGACCCGCCTGTTCGCCTTCGACGGGCTCGAGCGGGTGAGCATCGACGCGGCGGCCGCCGGCGACATCGTCTGTCTGGCCGGCATCGACGACATCACGATCGGCGAGACCGTCGCCTCGGCCGAGGCGCCGGTGCCCATTCCGCCCATCGCGATCGACGAGCCGACCGTGTCGATGGTCTTCGGCGTGAACACGTCGCCGATGGCCGGCCGCGAGGGCCAGTTCGTCACCTCGCGGGCGCTGCGCGAGCGCCTGCAGCGGGAACTGCTCGGCAACGTCTCGATCCGGGTGGAGGAGACGGGGTCGCCCGAGACGCGGCGCGTGGCGGGCCGCGGCGAGCTGCAGCTGTCGATCCTCATCGAGATGATGCGGCGCGAGGGCTACGAACTCCAGGTTTCGCGGCCGGAGATCGTGACGCGGCAGACCGAGGCCGGGCTGATGGAACCGATCGAGGACGTCGTGATCGACGTCGCCGAGGACTACCAGGGCGTGGTCATCGCCCAGCTCGGCACGCGCCGGGGCGTCATGACCAAGATGGTGAACAACGGCAGCGGCCGCGTGCGGCTGGAGTTCCGGGTCCCGGCGCGCGGGCTGATCGGCTTCCGGTCGCAGTTCCTCACCGATACGCGCGGCACCGGCATCTTCAACCACATCTTCGCCGGCTGGGAGCCCTGGCACGGCCCGATCCCGGCGCGCGCGACCGGGGCGCTGGTGGCCGACCGGCCGGGCGTGGCCACCGCCTACGCGATCGCCAACCTGCAGGAGCGCGGCGAGATGTTCATCGAGCCTGGCACGGTCGTCTACGAGGGGATGATCGTGGGCGAGAACTCGCGGCCCAGCGACCTCGACGTGAACATCACGAAGGAGAAGAAGCAGACCAACATGCGCGCCTCCACGGCCGACGAGGCGATCCGCCTGGTGCCGCCGCGGCGGCTGGGCCTCGAACAGGCCATCGAGTTCATCAACGACGACGAACTGGTGGAGGTGACGCCGGCCTCCGTGCGCCTGCGGAAGAAGGTGCTCGCCGCCAACATGCGTCCGCGCCGCGACGCGGTCTGATCGGGGGCCGCAGGGACGGTCAGCAGGCCGCCGTGGCGGCGTGCGGGGCGCGACGGCTCAGTCCTCTGACGGCGGATCGGTCACCCGCGGCCTGGAACCGGCGACGCGCGTCAGCGCGACGCCGGCGAGGATCAGCGCGGCGCCGCCGATCCGCACCAGGCCGATGCGCTCGTCGAGCAGCAGCCATGCGAAGCCCATTCCCGTCAGCGGGACCACGTTCGACCACACCGACACCTGCGCGGGGCCGCGGCGCTGGACGGCGATGTACCAGATCAGGTACGCGAGGTTGAGGGCGAAGATCGCCGACACGGCGACGCCGGCCCAGGCCCACAGCGGCACGCGCGCCCACTCCACCGCGCGCAGGCCCGGCCACGCCCACGGCACGAAGAACAGGGTGCCGATGGCCATCGACAGGGCGGTGACCAGCAGCGGCGAGTGGCGTCCGAGCAGCGGGCGCGTCGCCACGGTGTAGACGGCCCAGCACGCGACGGAGGCAAGCATCAGCGCATCGCCCCTCCAGGCTCCCGCCTGGGCCGACGCCGCCCGCTCGACGACGAGGTAGACGCCGGCTGACGAGAGCGCGAGGCCCGTCCAGTGCCAGCGGCAGGGGCGATCCTGTCCGGCGGCCAGTGACAGCATCGACAGGGCGATGGGCGAGGCGCCGATCAGCAGGGCGGCGTTGGCCGCGGTGGTGCGCGCCAGCCCCTCGATGAAGGCGGCCTGATAGACGAAGTGCCCGACCAGTCCGGTGAACGCGATCTGCCCCCACTCGCGACCGGAGAGCGCGCTCACGCCGAGCGTGCGCGCCGCGAGGCGGCGCGACGGCGCATCGGGATCGACCACCATCGCATCGCGCGGCACCCCGCGCGCCCACACCGCGGCCACGGCGCCGAGATAGACGCTGCTGGCGATCATCAGCCGGACGGCGTTGAAGGCGCGCGCGGGCAGTTCGGGCAGCACCGCCTTCATGAGGCTGTAGTTGGCGCCCCAGACGAGCACCATGAACAGCAGCAGGCTGTCGAGCAGGACCGAGCGCTTGCGGGCGGGAGACACCGAACCAACGAATGGCGAGAGGCGGGCGGCGCGGCCCGATGGGCCCTTCCCCTGAAGGAAACAGGCGACGGGGCCCGCTCGCGAGCGCGGGCGGACCTCGCCACGGGAAGCACGTGAAACGCGGCCGCGAGGCGGGCGGGCGGCGCGCAACGGGGGCGAGGCGGCGTCGAGCCGCCCCGCACGGACCCCGCGCGCCGGCCGCGTGCGGCTACCCGCCGAACGGCTTCACGAAGAAGAGAATCAGCGAGATCAGCAGCACGTAGATGACGAGCGACTCGATCAGCACGAGGCCGAGGATGAGCGCGCCGCGGATGTCGCCGGCCGCGCTCGGGTTGCGGGCGATGCCCTCGGCGGCCGATGCGAGGCCGCGCGCCTGCGACACCGCCCCGACGGCGGCCGCGAGCGCGAGGGCGAAGCCGCCCGTGATGATCGACCACTTGACGAGTTCGGTGTTGGCTTCCGCGGCGCCGGGTTCCTGCGCGTAGAGCGGCAGCGCCGCGCCGACCGCGACGAGAGCGAGTGTCAGAACGAATTTCCTCACGACCAGTGCCTCCTCGGACGTTGTGACGTGTTGCGTCGTGCCGAAATCAACGGGAACGGGGTCGGCGCGCCCCGGCGCTACGCCGCAGCGTGCGCGTGCGACGACTCGTGCGGCGTGTCGTGCCCGTGCTCCTCGTGCTCCACGTGCACCGCGCCGGCGAGGTAGATGATCGTCAGCAGCATGAAGATGAACGCCTGCAGCGTGCCGGTAATCACGCCGAGCACCGACATCGGCAGCGGCGCGATCAGCGGGATGATGCTGGCGATGATGAGCACCACCATCTCCTCGCCGAACACGTTGCCGAACAGCCGGAGCGAGAGCGACAGCACGCGCGACAGATGGCTGATGATCTCGATCGGGAGCATGACCGGCGCCATCAGCAGCGGCGCGCCCGGCGGCGCGGCGAAGTGCAGCAGGTACCGGCCGATGCCCTGCGCGCGCACGCCCTGCCAGTGGTAGTAGAGCCACACCGTGATCGCGCAGCCGAGCGTCGTGTTGATGCTGGCCGTCGGCGACATCAGGCCGGGGATCTTCCCGATCATGTTCGCCGTCAGGATGAACAGCCCGATGCCGGCCACCAGCGGGAAGTACCGCGGCGCCGACGGCCCGATGTTGTGCCGCATCAACTGCAGCACCGCGTCGGCGAGCGACTCGAGCACGATCTGCAGCTTCCCGGGGTTCTCCACCGACAGCCGCGGCCGCAGGAACAGGCCGAGCACGGCGAAGAGGATCACCAGCAGCGCGCACATCACGATGTAGTTCGGAATCACCTTCGCCGGATCGGCGAAGGTGAACCCCAGCGGCGCGAGCAGCGCGGCCACCAGCGGACCGAAGATCGCGTTGGCGAGGTCGACGATCCAGAGTGAATGTTCGAGCTTCTCCATGCGCGGCGCGACGATCCGGTGACCCTGCGCGCGGGCGGACCGGCGGGCGGAAACCGCCCGTCGGGAACCGGCCGGTGGCCTCGGCCCCCGGCGACGTACCGCGTCGCAGCGCGGGCCGCCCGGCGCAAACGGCGCATCATACCGTACCGCCGAAAATCCGGTAAAGCGCCGCGTCGCGGCATACGCCAGGGCTGGCCGAGGCCCGCGCGCCGCTCGACCGGCGCCTGACCAGCCGGGACGACCGCGCCCCTGAACGGCCGCGCCGGCCGCCGTCCCTCACACGAAGCTCGCCATCCGCGACTTCGCCAGAGTGCCGCGCCGCAGCGCCCGCAGCTTCATCAGCGCGAAGATGACCGGCGTGATCACCAGCACGTGGATCGTGGAGGTGATCATCCCGCCCACGATCGGCGCCGCGACCGGCTGCATGATGTCGGCGCCGACGCCCGTGGCGTACATCACCGGGACGAGCGACAGCACCGTCGTCCCCACCGTCATCAGCTTCGGCCGGAGGCGGAGCACCGATCCCTCGATGGTCGCCTCGATGACGTCCTGCTCGGTGACCGCGCCGCGCAGCAGCCGCCGGTCGAGCGCCTCGTGGAGGTAGACCACCATCACCACGCCGGTCTGCACCGCCACGCCGTAGAGCGCGATGTAGCCCACCCACACGGCCACCGAGAAGTTGTAGCCGAGCCACCACTGCAGGATCAGGCCGCCGGTCATCGCGTAGACGACCGAGAGCATGACGATCACCGCCTCGGAGGCCGAGTGGAACGTGAAGTAGAGCAACACGAAGATGGTGATCAGCACGATCGGCACGAGCACCTGCAGCCGCTCGCGGGCGCGCACCTGGAACTCGTACTGTCCCGTCCACTGCAGCGTGTAGCCGGTCGGCAGCGGGACGGCCGCCGCCACCGCCTCTCGAGCGCGCGCCACGTAGCCGCCCAGGTCGGAGCTGCCGGTGTCCACGTACACGTAGCCGGCCAGCTGGCCGTTCTCGTCGCGGATCATCGCCGGCCCCTCGGTGAGCGTCACGGTGGCGAGCTGGCCGAGCGGCACCTGGGCGCCGCCGGGCGTCTTCACCAGCACGCGGTGGAGCGCCGGCAGGTCGTCGCGAAACGCCCGCTCGTAGCGGACGTTCACCGGGTAGCGCTCGCGCCCCTCGACGGTGCGCGTCACGGTCATGCCGCCGATGGCGGCCTGGATCACGTCCTGCACGTCGCCGACCGTGAGGCCGTAGCGCGCGATCGCCGCCCGGTCCACGTCGATGTCGGTGAAGAAGCCCTGCGTGACGCGCTCGGCGTAGACGCTGCGCGTGTCGGCGACGCCTGGCAGCACGCGCTCGATCTCGCGCCCGAGCTGGTCGATCACCTTCAGGTCGGGCCCCAGGATCTTGATGCCGACCGGCGTCTTGATGCCGGTGAAGAGCATGTCGAGCCGGTTGCGGATCGGCTGCGTCCAGGTGTTGGGGAACCCCGCGAACTGCAGCGCCTGGTCCATCTCCTGCTGCAGCCCCTCGAAGGTGACACCAGGCCGCCACCGCTCGCGCGGCGCGAGGACGATCGTCGTGTTCACCATGCCCATCGGCGAGTTGTCGGTCGCCGTCGTGGCCCGCCCGATGGTGCCGAACACGGTGTCGACCTCGGGGAACTGCTTCAGGATCCGGTCCTGCACCTGCATCAGGCGCGTGCCCTCGGTGATGGACATGCCCGGCGGCGAGGTGGGCATGTAGAGCAGCGCGCCCTCGTAGAGCGAGGGCATGAACTCGGTGCCGATGGAGAGCATCAGCGGGATCGTCGCCGGGATCACCAGCGCGTTCAGCAGGAGCGCCGTCCACTTCCACCGCAGCGCCAGCCGCAGCAGCGGCGAGTAGATGGCGACGAAGACGCGCGACACCGGGTTGGCGTGCTCGGGCCGGAACCGCCGCCCCCGGACCAGCAGCGTGAGCAGCGCCGGCACCAGGGTGATCGCCAGCAGCGTCGCAAACAGCATGGCGAAGGTCTTGG
>WBZR01003830.1_pt1 | contig 12997 bp, 10 predicted proteins | sample 5204231 | NCBI WGS metagenome assembly WBZR01 (sample SAMN12412403, study PRJNA552823) | activated sludge metagenome | isolation source: activated sludge from anammox sidestream of wastewater treatment plant... | place: USA: Virginia | collected 2017-08
GATCGCCGCTTCCATCGCCGACCCGCACATCTTGTTGACCGTCGTGCAGCCGACCGCGAGTGGCAACCCGGCCTTGAGCACCGCCTGGCGCGCCGGCGCCTGACCTTGGCCCGCGGCGAGCACGCAGCCCAGGATCGCCCGCTCGACGTCTTCCGGCCGCAGCCCGGCACGCGCCACGGCGGCGCGGACCGCCACCGCGCCCAGGTCACTCGCCGTCAGTGCGGCGAAATCACCCTGGAACCCCCCCATCGGCGTGCGTGCCGCGCCGACGATGACGACGGGATCGTTGTCCATGTTCGCTACCTTCCTCGCGGCGTCGACCGCGCTCTGCCCTGCCGTCACTTCGTTTCGTGGAACAGCTCGCGCCCGATCAGCATCCGGCGGATCTCGCTCGTGCCGGCACCGATCTCGTAGAGCTTGGCGTCGCGCCACAGGCGCCCGGTGGGAAACTCGTTGATGTAGCCATTGCCGCCCAACGCCTGGATCGCCTCGCCCGCCATCCACGTCGCCTTCTCCGCCGCGTAGAGGATCGCACCTGCGGCGTCCTTGCGCGTGGTCTCGCCGCGGTCGCACGCCGCGGCCACCGCGTAGACGTACGCCTTGCAGGCCATCATCGTCGAGTACATATCGGCGATCTTGCCCTGCATCAGCTGAAACTCGCCGATCGGCTGACCGAACTGCGAGCGTTCGTGGACGTAGGGAAGCACGACGTCCATGCACGCCGCCATGATGCCGAGCGGCCCCGCGGCGAGCACGGCGCGCTCGTAGTCGAGCCCGCTCATGAGCACGCGCACGCCGTCGCCTTCGCGGCCGAGGACGTTGTCCACCGGCACTTCGCAGTCGCTGAACACGAGCTCGCAGGTATTGCTGCCACGCATCCCGAGCTTGTCGAGCTTCTGCGCGGTGGTGAAGCCGCGCATCCCCTTCTCGATCAGGAACGCGGTGATGCCCCGCGCTCCCGCCTGCACATCGGTCTTCGCGTACACGACGAGCGTATCGGCGTCGGGGCCATTGGTGATCCACATCTTGTTGCCGTTCAGCAGGTAGCGATCGCCCTTGCGATCGGCGCGCAGACGCATCGACACGACGTCGGATCCCGATCCGGGCTCGCTCATCGCGAGCGCGCCGACGTGCTCGCCGCTGATGAGCCTGGGCAGGTAGCGACGCTTCTGCGCTTCGCTGCCGTTGCGCCGGATCTGGTTGACGCACAGGTTCGAATGCGCGCCGTACGACAGGCCGACCGCCGCCGATGCCCGCGAGATCTCCTCCATTGCCACGCAGTGCGCGAGATAACCCATGTGGGTGCCGCCGTACGTTTCCTCGACCGTGATGCCGAGCACGCCGAGATCGCCCATCTTGCGCCAAAGGTCCGACGGGAACGCATTGGAGCGGTCGATCTCCGTGGCGCGCGGCGCGATCTCGGCCGCTGCAAAGGCGCGCACCGTGGCGCGCAGCATGTCGATCGTCTCGCCTTGTGCGAACGAGAGCGAAGGGAAATCCAGCATGGGTGGCCTCCTGGTCGCCGTCATCGATGCGCCTTCGCGCAGGTCATGCCGTGCCACCCGCCGCACGCGGGCACGGCTCCGTCACCGCCTGCGGCGTCGGCGTCGATATATTACGCTTACGTAAACGTCAATCGTGCGCCTCACCGGCCGCGCTCCGCGAGCGGCACCGGCGCCGCACGCCCGCCACCCTCCGCGCGCAGGCGGCGGCGGCAATCCCGCTCGACACTCGCGATCTCGGCGAGCACCGCGTCGATGTCCTCGCGCTGCTGCACGAGTCGTGCGCGACGCAAGGCGAGCACTTCGAGGAACTTCGCGAGCTGCGCGCGCTCGTTGCGCGACACCTCGTAGAGGTCCAGGAGCTCGCGGATCTCGAACAGGCTCAAGCCGAGCCGCTTGCCGCGCAGGATGAGCTTCAATCGCACCCGCTCGCGCTCGCGGTAGACGCGCAAGCGCCCACGCCGCTCGGGAGCGAGCATGCCCTGATCCTCGTAGAAGCGGATCGTCCGGGTGGTGAGGGCAAACTCGTGGGCGAGCGCGGAGATCGTGTACGTCGCGTCGCTTGCGGGTGCGGCGCGTTGCGCGGAAGGAGGTGGCATGGGTGGAATGCAGCACCACGGCGAGGGCGGGCCGCAGGTCACGATACCATATCGGGTCCCCGCCCGAAGATCGCGATGTCCGTCTCCGCCGAAGCCCTCCTCGACTACCCCGTCGCCACGCCTCCACCGCCGGGAACCGTCGTCCGCATCGCGCCGTCGATCCTGTGGTTGCGCATGCCGCTGCCCTTCGCGCTCGACCACGTCAACCTGTGGCTCGTCGAAGGCGCCGACGGCTGGACGCTCATCGACACGGGCTACGGCGATGCGCCGACCCGCGAGCTCTGGGAGCGACACTTCACCGACTCGCTGGGTGGCCTGCCGATCGTGCGCATCGTCGCGACGCACTGCCATCCCGACCATCTCGGCAATGCGGCGTGGCTTGCGCAGCGCTTCGGCGCCGCCGTGACGATGACGCTGAGCGAGTTCCTCACCGCGCACGCGATCTGCGACGAGCGTGCCGGACACGCCCGCGCCGACACGGGCGAGCTCTTCCGCCGGCACGGGATGAGCGACACCGACCTCGCCGCGCTCGCCGCCCGCGGCAATCACTATCGCAACGGCGTTCCGACGCTGCCGACGACACTCGAGCGCATCCAGCACGATGACGTGGTCGGTGCGGGGAACCTCGACTTCCGGGTGATCACCGGCTACGGCCACTCGAACGAGCACGCGTCGCTGCACGCCGCAGCGGCGGGCGTGCTCGTCTCCGGTGACATGCTGCTGCCACGCATCAGCACCAACGTGTCGGTCTGGCCGTCCGACCCCAACGGCGATCCGCTCGGGCGCTTCCTCCATTCGATCGACGCGTTCACCGCATTGCCCGCCACGACACTCGTTCTGCCGTCGCACGGCCTGCCGTTTCGCGGAATCGCCACGCGCGTCGCGCAGCTGCGGGCGCATCACGATGCACGCCTGGCCGAACTGGTCGCGGCGATCGACTCTGCGCCGGTGCCCATGTCCACCGCCGACGTCGTGCCGATCCTCTTCCGCCGCGCGCTCGACGTCCACCAGCGCTTCTTCGCCATGGGCGAGGCGCTCGCGCACCTCAATCACCTGTGGCGACACGGCCGCATCCGGCGACTGCGCAGCGCCGCCGGCACGTACCGATTTGCGCGCACGGACGCCACGTAATACCGTAACCACCGCAACCCCACAGACCGAGGAAGGCACGATGTCCACACCCTCCGCCACTCCGACCCCCGATCCGCTCGCCGTCGCGCAGTCACTCGCCGCCGCGGCAAAGAAGAGCGCCAAGGTGATGAGCGAGTTCACGGCCCGCAATGCGCAGGCCGGCGGCGCATTGCCCGCCGACGAGTTGGGCCTCGGCCAGGCGTTCATGGAGCTTGCCGCGCAGATGCTCGCCAATCCGGCCAAGCTCGCCGAGTCGCAGTTGAACCTGTGGTGGGACTACATGAACCTGTGGCAGGGATCCCTGCTCCGGCTCGCCGGCCACGATGCAACGCCGGCCGCGCTCCCCGCGCAGGGGGACAAGCGCTTCAAGCACGAGGATTGGCACGAGCACTTCCTCTTCGACTACATCAAGCAGAGCTACCTCATCACCGCGCGCTGGATGCACGAGCAGGTGGCAAGCGTCGAGGGCCTGCCCGAGCACACCAAGAAGAAGGTCGACTTCTTCACGCGGCAGTACATCGATGCGCTCGCCCCGTCCAATTTCGCGCTGACCAATCCCGAGGTCTTCCGTGAGACGGTGGCTTCCGGTGGCCAGAACCTCGTCAAGGGGCTGAACAATCTCCTGGACGACATCGAGCGCGGCGGTGGACGGCTGCGCATCTCGATGACCGATCCCAAGGCCTTCGAACTCGGTGTCAACATCGCGACGACGCCAGGCAAGGTCGTCTTCCAGAACGACCTCATCCAGCTCATCCAGTACGAGCCGGCGACCAAGAAGGTGTGGAGGCGGCCGCTCCTCGTGATCCCGCCGTGGATCAACAAGTACTACATCCTCGACTTGCGCGAGAAGAACTCCTTCCTGCGCTGGGCCGTCGGCGAGGGCATGACGACGTTCGTCGTCTCGTGGGTCAACCCCGATGCCAGGCTCGCGCACAAGAACTTCGAGGACTACGTCACCGAGGGAACGCTTGCGGCGCTCGATGCGATCGAGCGGGCCACCGGCGAGCCCGACGCCAACGTCATCGGCTACTGCCTCGGCGGGACGCTGCTCGCGGCGACCTTGGGTTACCTCGCCGCGAAGAAGGAGAAGCGCATCGCCAGCGCGACCTTCATGACCTCGCTCATCGACTTCACCGCGGCCGGCGAGCTCGAGGTCTTCATCGACGAGGCGCAGGTGAGCTCGCTCGAGAAGAAGATGAACGAGCGCGGTTATCTCGAAGGCAGCGAGATGGCGCAGACCTTCAACCTCTTGCGCGCCAACGATCTCATCTGGTCGTTCGTGATCAACAACTACCTCATGGGGCGCGACCCGTTCCCGTTCGACCTGCTGCACTGGAACTGCGATTCGACGCGCATGCCCGCGGCGATGCACAGCTACTACCTGCGCAACATGTACATGAAGAACCTCCTGCGCGAGCCCGGGGCGCTGACGCTCGCCGGAACGAAGATCGACCTCGCCAAGGTCAACGTGCCGGCGTACTTCGCGTCGGCGATGGAGGATCACATCGCGCCGTGGAAGACGACGTATGCGGGCACGCAGATCCTCAAGGGCAAGAATCGCTTCGTGCTGGCCGGCTCGGGCCATATCGCCGGCATGGTGAACCCGCCGACGACGGTCAAGTACGGCTACTGGACCAACGAAGCCCTGCCCGACGACGCGCAGGCGTGGTTCGGCGGCGCGACACAGCACGAAGGATCGTGGTGGCCCGACTGGCGGGCGTGGATCACGCCCCACCTCGGTCGCGAAGTGCCGCCACGCATTCCCGGCAAGGCGGGGCTCAAGGTGATCGAGGACGCGCCCGGCAGCTACGCACGCGTTCGCGCCGACGCGAAGTAGTTCGCTGCCGTGCGGCCGCGGGCGCACGGGCGCCGACGGCCTGCCGCGACGCGGATGCGCGTCAGCGCGCCCCCTCGCGACCGCGCTCGCCGCGCACCGCATTGCCTGACTCGGCAGCCGGGCGCGCACCCTCGGCGGCTGGTGCCGCGCGTGCCTGCGGTGGCGCGTGTGGCGCCGGCATGGACGAAGACGTCGCCTGTGGCGCGCCACGCATCGGCGCGGGCGCCGCGGACGCTGCCGCGGGACCGCGTACCGGCGCGGAGGGCGCTGCCATCGGCGCCGCCTGCGGTGTCGCCATGCGAGGCGCTGGGGGCGGAGTGGAGGCCGCCGGCGACGATGGCATCCTGGCTGCCGGCGGCGGCACGGTCCCCTGCTGCGGCTGCACGCGTGGCGCGGGCGGCGGGGTCGCGACCTGCTGCGACGGCATCCGGGCCGCCGACGGCGTGGACGGCGGCTGCGGCATGCGGGAGGCACCAGGCATCGCCGACGGCTCGGGGGACATGCGCATCGTGGGCGCGCGCGTCGGCGCTGCCGCGGGCCCGCCCGCGGCCGACGGAGCCATCCCCGGTCGCACCTCGCGCGACGTCGCCGGTTGCGCCGACCGGGGTTCAACCGCGCCCGCGCGCGGTACCGAGGCGGGCGCGACCAACGCCTGGCTCGACGGCGTGCCGCGCGGCGCCGCACCGGGACGCGGGCCACCCTGCACGCCCGGTGGCGAGGCGCCGGGACTTGCCATACCCGTGCGATCACGGCTCGCATCCGATCCGGAACGCGCACCGGCGGGCACTCCAGGCGCGCCGCGCATGGGGGTGGCGACCTGCGGCCGCGCGAGCGTCGGCTGGAGCGACGACGCGGGGGGTGGCGCCGATGGCGGCCGGCCCATTCCGGCGCGGGCGATGTCGCTGCGCACGACCGGAGGCGTCGCGAGGACTGGTGCGCTCGCGACGACGTCGCGGGGGACGCGGACCATGTTCTGCGTGACCGGCTGGTGAGTCTCGAACGAGCGGAACGGGACGGCCGTGATGCCGCCGGGCACGCTCGCGTTGCGCCAGTGCGTCGGCGGCGGGCTCCACGGTCGCACCACGGTCACGTTCACCGCCACCGGCCGATTGAAGCGATCCCAGCAACCGGTCGAGCAGTGTCCCCACCACGGACGAAACGGCTCGCCCCACCCGAGCGGGATCCAGCCGTAGACCGGCGCACCGGCACTCATCGACAGCGTCCACCCGGCGCCACCGGTCCACGCCACGAGCGCGGGTGCCCACAGCGGTCGCGGCGTATACACGCCGGGGCACCAGCCCCAGCGACCGCCGATGAACGCCCAGCGCCCATAGTGGAACGGGGCGTAGCCCCACGGGGCGAAATCGACCCACGTCGGCCCCCACGCGCCGACGTTCGCCCAATATCCATTGCGGTACGGCGCCCAGTCGACGGGAACGTCGTTCGGGTACCACACGGCGCCGTACTCCGGCGACTGTTGCCAGTTGCCGTAACGGTCGAGGTCCGCCGCACCGACCATCTGCGGTGACACGTAGGCGCTCGCGCGGGTACGGTAGAGCCGATCGCGCGAGGCGACCCACGCGTCGAACCCGTCCTCGCCGATTCCGTTTTGCACGTTCGCAAACTGCGGATCGGGACCCTCGATGTACGCGGCCTGGCCAGGAAGCACCTGCTGCACGGCGGCTTGCGTCTGCACGTTGGCCTCGCCCTGACGCACGATGACCACGGTGTGCTGGCGATCGTCGGTGACCTCGAGCCGATAGAGCCCCGGACGCGTAATGGCAACCTGTGCGTTGGGCGTATCGATCGTCGCCACGTCGCCGGGGTCGAGCGCGCGCACCCGCACGCTGACGCGACCCTGCGCAACGAAGAGCGAAAAATGCGTATCGTCGAGTTGCGAGACGTGCACGCTCGTGTCGCCGGCGAGGCGGAACTGGCCGCCGCCGAAGTCCACCTCGGCCCGCCCGTCGGTGCCCAGCCACAGGTTGTCGCCCTCCGCGACCGGATAGTTGATCCCGACGCTGATCCAGGCCTCGGGCTTGTCTTGCGGAGCGAGGAACAGTTCGCCGCCGACGTCGGCGACGCGCCCCACACGGCCGGGAAGATCGGCGGGCGCCTGCGCCGCGAGCGCACCCGAGAAGACCACGAGCGCGGCAAGGGCGAGCGCGCGCCAGCGCGCCGGGACGTCGGCGCGTGCACGCGCGGTGCGGTCAGACCGGATCCATCGTGGCAGTGCATTCATGTCGAGCGACTCCCAACATCGTCAACGGGCTCTTGAGACAACGGTCGCGGCGCCCTGTTCGTTGACGCCCGCCCGGCGCCGTCGCCGGGGTCGCAGCACCCGGTTGTGCTTTAGAATGTCACGTTGACGAGGGCCAGCCACCGGCCGGCGATTCCCATCAAGACAAGGAGATACGACATGCGGACCTTCCGCCCGACCATGGTGGCCGGCGCACTGGCACTCGCGTTGTGCGCCGGTACGGCCTCGGCGCAGTTTACGAATACTTACATCTTCGGCGACAGTTTGAGCGACGCGGGGCAGTATGGCGCGCGCTTCACGACCAATCCGGGTCTCGTCACGCCGATGTACGTCGGCCAGGCGTTCGGGTTGAGCGCGACGCCGTCGTTCCAGGGCGGCAACGACTTCGCCCAGGGTGGCGCCATGGTGAATGCGCAATCGCCGCTGGTGCCGCCGGGCGTGCCGAACATCTCGATCATGCAGCAGGTGGATGCATTCCTGCCCAACGTGATCATGAATCGCGACGCGCTCTATCAGATCCAGGGCGGCGCGAACGACATCTTCTTCCTCGCCGCGACGAATCCGTCGGGGGCGCAGGCCGGAACCGTCCAGGCGGCCGCGGACCTTGCGACCGCCGTCGGCAAGCTCAAGGCCGCCGGTGCGCAGTACGTCATCGTGCAAAACCTTCCCGACCTCGGCAAGACGCCGAGCGCCGCGGCGCAGGGGCCCGCCGCGCAGGCGGGGCTGTCGGGTCTTGCCGGGTTGTTCAACTCGACGCTCAACAGCGCGATCGGCAGCGCGAACCTGCAGGTGATCCAGTTCAACACCCACGCGCTGTTCAACGAGATCCTCGCCAACCCGGCCTTGTACGGCTTCACGAACACGACCGGTGTCGCCTGCACCGTGCCGAGTTCGCTCAACTGCACGCCCGCGACGCTCGTCGCACCCAACGCGAACCTCGACTACGTCTTCGCCGACGGCGTGCACCCGACGACGGGAGCCACGCTCCTGCAGGCGCAGGCGATCGCGTCGATGATTACCGGCCCGCAGCGGGTTGCCGCGCTGGCGGAGGCGCCGTTCGACATCGAACGGGCGCAGTGGCGCACGCTCGATGGTCGCATGACGTCGGCGGTGAACGCGCCGGGGAGCGCCGGACGCTTCCAGACCTGGGCGATGTACGACTACGCCAACCCCGACCTCCAGGGGTCGGGGCTCGCGGGCGATGCCGATCTCAACACGATCTCGGTCGGCGGTGACATGCGCGTGAGCGATCGCATGCTGGCGGGCCTGCAGTTCGCGTACTCCGAGTACAAGGGCGACTTCGGCAACAACACGGGAAGCTTCAAGGTTCGCGAACCCAACGTCACCGCGTACGTGGGGTACGGCGAAGGTCCCTGGTACGTCGGCGCAACGTTGGGTCTGGGCTCGCTCGATGCCGACAGCACGCGCTACATCCAGCTCGGCGCGACCACGCGCAGCGAGACGGGCTCGACGCGCGGTTACCACAATATCGTGCGCCTCCTGGGCGGCTACTGGTTCAACTACAAGGACTTCAACCACGGCCCGTTTGCGAAGCTCACGTACGAGAAGATCGTGGTGCGGCAGTTCAGCGAGAATGGCAACGACAGCACGGCACTGACCTACGACCAGCAAAAGCAGGACCCCTTCCTGTCGAGCGTGGGCTACCAGGTGACCGGTGTCGTTGGCGGCTTCCGGCCGTTCGCCCGCGCCACGTGGGAATACAACTTCGACTCCGACACCCGCCAGGTGAGCGCCAAGCCGAATTCGCTCAACGGCTGGTACCAGGTGCCCGGCTTCGAGCAGGACAGCAACTGGTGGCTGTTCGACCTCGGTGTGGCCAAGGATTTCGGCAAGGTCACGGGTTACGTCTCGGGCAATGCCACGGCCGGCAAGGACGACGGCGACTACTGGGCGATCACGGTCGGGATCCGCGTCCCGCTGTAGGCGATCCGCAGTTCGCGGCGTGCACCCGCGCGCCGCCCGACGAGGCCCCGCGCAAGCCGCGGGGCCTTTGCATTTTCTGGGATGGCGCTGGCCGCAAGCGACGGCACCCCCATCGGGTGCCGGTCAGGGGGTGAGGGCGCGCCGCAGTGCGGCCAGGCCGCGCAGTCCCGCGCTCGCCCGCGAGCCGTACCACGCGGCGTACTCGCCGTCGACGAGTTCGACGGGCTTTCCCCGCTCGGCGGCAAGTGCGGCGACGTCGCGCGGACGGAACGCGTAGGGCTCGGTCGACAGCAGGAGGCGGGACGCAAGGTCCCACTCCGGCGCGTCGTCGGCGATGTCGGGATAGCGTCGCGCAGCGGCCACGGGCAGCGTATCCCAGCCCACGAGCGCGAGCGTCGCTGCGACGTAGGTGTCGCGCGCGACGGTCATCCACGGCTTGCGCCAGATGAGATAGAGCACCGGCTCGCGTGGCAACGCGTCCGCCGTGGCGCGCGCCACCGCGATGGCGGCCTGCAGGTCGCGGGTCAGCGCGGCGGCTTCCGCGGCACGGTCGAAGATCGCGCCGAACAGCGCGAACAGCCGCGCGTTGTCGACCGGCGTCTGCGGGTGGGTGACGATCACGTGCGGCACGAACGCCCGCGCGGCGTCGACGTCTTCGCGGCGATTCTCGTCGACGTTGACGACGAGATGCGTGGGCGCGAGCGCACGCAGCCGGTCGAGGTCGGGGTCCTTGGTGCCACCGATCTTCGGCACCGCGCGCACGGCCCGCGGGTGAACGCAAAAGCCGGTACGCGCCACGACGTGCGCGCCCAGCCCCAGAGCGAAGAGGAGCTCGGTGAGGCTCGGCACGAGACAGGCGATGCGGGCGGCGCCCGTCGCGCGCGGGTGGGCAACTCCCGCCCAGTCGGGCGCGGAAGGCGGCGCGCTCGCGGCTTCCGCGCTGCGGCGCGGCGGCGCGGGTGGCGTCAAGGGTGCCGGGGCTTGCGGGCGCGGCCCGCGACGGCCCGATCGAAGAGCGGACGTGGCAGGCAGCGCAGCACGCGGGCGAAAAGCGCCATCTGCCAGGGCAGGACGTGAAAGCGGCGGCGCCGCGCGATCGCGCGCAGCGTGAGCGCCGCCGCGGCGTCGGGCGTCAACAGGAATGGCATCCGGTAGGGATTGCGCGCCGTCAGCGGCGTGGCGATGAACCCGGGGCACACGGTGACGACCGCCACCCCGGAACCACGCAGCTCGACACGCAGCGATTCGAGATACGTGATCGCGGCGGACTTCGAGCCACAGTACGCGCCGGAGCCGGGCAGGCCGCGAAAGCCCGCGACACTCGCAATCCCCACGAGGATCCCCGAACCGGCCGCGCGCATCGGACGCATGAACGGCGCAAACGTGTGCACCATCCCGAGCACGTTGGTCTCGAACACCGCGCGAAATCCGGCGAGATCCTCCGGCTCGTCGGTGAGCGTGCCGCGGGATATCCCGGCGTTGGCGACGACGACGTCGGGACAGCCGAAGCGCGCCTCGAAGTCGGCCCCGGCGCGGGCGAGATCGCCGGGTTCGCGAACGTCGCCCGGATACGTCGCCACCGTTGCCGGAGCAAGACTTGCGGCAAGGCGCGCGAGCTCGCCTTCACGCCGGGCGAAGAGGCCCAGCGTGGCGCCCTGCCGCGCATACTGACGCGCGAGTGCCTCTCCCAGACCGGACGAGGCGCCGGTGAGAAAGACACGCATGCGCGATCGACGGGTGGCGCCCTGGCCGGAACGCGTGCCGATCTACGACTTGGGCCGCTCGGCGCGTGCCTTGGCGATCATCGCATCGAGCGCCGCGGGAATCGAGGCGTGCCCCTGCGGAACCTTGTCCGGTCCGGTAATGAACTTGCCGTCGACGATGAGGGTCGGCGTGGACTGGATGTTGAACGCGGCCGCGAGTTGCTTCGCGCGATTGACCTTGCCGACGACGGCAAACGACTTGTAGACATCCTCGAGCTTCTTGCGATCGAGCCCCTTGCTCGCGCCCCAGTCGAGGAAGTCCTTCTCGTTCCACATCGGCACGCCCTTGCTGTAGATCGCGGCAAAGACCTCGGGCGAGAGCTTGGGCTCGTCGCCCAGCGCGTCGAGCGTGTAGTAGACACGGGCGAGGCTATCCCAGCGCGGCTGGAACATGACCGGGACACGGCGGAACGTGACGTCCGCCGGCTTCGTCTTGAGCCACGTCTGCAGGTACGGCTCGAGCTCGCCGCAATGTGGACATCCATACGAGAAGAACTCGATCACCTCGATGTTCTTTCCGGTTTCCACGGGCTGCGGATTCTTCAGGCGCAGATAGTTGGTGCCCTCGGTCATGCCCTGCGCCGACACCGCCGCGCTCAGGCACGCCGCCAGCGCCAGAACGGCGACGCCACGCCATGTGGCACGGAAGGTGGAAAGGATCGCGGTCGGGTTCATCGATACTCCTTCGTCATCAGGCGCGAGGGGCGCGCCGCTCATGGTTGCAGGTACAGTGGGGAGGCACGAAAGCCGCGGGTTGGGCACGCTGCGGCGGCAATGAGTTCCGCCTGCCGGTCGGGCGGTTCGACTAGAACCGGATCACCGCGACCTCGAAGCCATTCCTGGCAAGGTCGCTACGGATGCGATTGACCTCGTCCGGATTGTTGTACGGCCCGAGCCGCACGCGAAAGCGCGTGCCCTTGTCGGGCAACGTGCCCTGCTGGACGCTCGCCTGCCAACCGGCGAAGGCGAGGCGCGCCTTGAGATTCTCCGCATCCGACTCGGAAGCGAACGACCCCGCCTGCAACCAGAAGCGCTCCGGCAGCTTCGAGGCGCTCGTGGGCTCCGCGCTCGCGACCTTGTCGGGCGCCTTCTCCACGACCTTGGGCGCGGGCGCCTTGGCGGTCTGCTCGCCGGCCTTGTCGGTACCCTTCTCGGCGGCCGCCTTCGTGACATCGGCCACAGCCTTCTCGGCTGCGGGACGCCGCGCTTCCGCCTGGACCTTGGGCTCCTCGACACCGGGAAGGATCTTGTAGAAGTCGAAGCGTGGCTTCTCCTTATCGGGTGCCGCGGCCTCCGCACGCGCACTGCGTGGCGCCTCCCTGGCCGTCTCGCGCGCATCCTTGCTCGCCTGGACCGGAAACGGTCCATTGGCCTTCATGAGGTAGTACGCGACCCCGGCGGCAAGGCCCAGCCCCAGCACGAGGCCAATGAAAATGCCGAGCAACGTGCCGCCCGCGTCGCGCGACGGCGTCGCCCGGGTCGAGGCCGATCGGCGGCGGGTCGGTTTGACGGCAGCGTTCATCACATCCTGTCGGGAGCGCCGATACCGAGCACGGCGAGACCGTTGGCAAGAACGCGTCCCGTCGCCACGACGAGCGCGAGGCGCGAGGCGCGCACGTCGGCGTCGTCGACGAGGAAGCGCTCGGCATTATAGTAACTGTGGAATTCCTGGGCCAAATCCTTGAGGTAGAACGTGACCTGATGCGGCGCGAGATCGCGCGCCGCGGTGCGAAGCTCGTCCGGAAAGTCCTCGATCCGGCGCAAGAGCGCGACCTCGTACGGGCTCGTCAGCGGCACGAGCGGCACATCACGGAAGTGCTGCGCCGCTTGCGCCGGCTCGATCCCCGCCTGACGCAATACCGCCGCAACGCGCGCATGCGCGTACTGCACGTAGTACACCGGATTGTCCTCGGACTGCGAGCGCGCAAGATCGACGTCGAAGACGAACTCGCTGTCCGCCT
>WBZR01002776.1_pt1 | contig 12996 bp, 14 predicted proteins | sample 5204231 | NCBI WGS metagenome assembly WBZR01 (sample SAMN12412403, study PRJNA552823) | activated sludge metagenome | isolation source: activated sludge from anammox sidestream of wastewater treatment plant... | place: USA: Virginia | collected 2017-08
CGCGACAGGCCGGCACGGCGAGACCCTGCCGGTGCCGTGCGGTCGATCCAGAGGGGCCGCGCCGGCCATCCCCGCTAGACCCTCCTCGCGAGGAACGCTCCGGCGGCGGCCAGAAGGAGCCCGAAGGCCAGGAGTCCGACGGTGTCCAGCGTGGGGATCTCCACGGAGAGCAGGGCGATCGTCGTGACGTCGGTGGCGGTGTCGTTGGCGGGATTGGGGTCACCGGGCGTCGAGACGGTGGCGGTGTTCGTGAGGCTCGAGGGGGCGGTCGGGGAGACGTTCACGGCGAGCGTGAGCGGCGGGTAGGAGGCGGCCGGAGCCAGGACGTCGGCACGGGAGCAAGAGAGCGGGGCCAGCGTGCAAGTCCAGCCGGTCCCGGAGAAGGCGGTGGCCGTCAGGCCCGCCGGGAGCGTGTCGGCCACGGTGACCGTGCCGGTCGTCGGCCCCGGGCCGGCGTTGCTGACGGTCAGCGTGTAGGTCCCCGGCAGACCCTGGGTGAAGGTGCCGGCGTGGCTCTTCGTGATCGCCAGGTCGGGGAGCTGGGCGATCGTCGTCACGTCCGTTGCCGTGTCGTTCGTGGCGTTCGGGTCGCCCGCGGTCGACACCGTGGCGGTGTTCGTGAGGCTCGCGGGAGCGGTCGGGGAGACGTTCACGGCGAGCGTGAGCGGCGGGTAGCTCGCCGCCGGGGCGAGGACGTCGGCACGCGAGCAGGAGAGCGGGGCCAGGGTGCAGGTCCAGCCGGTCCCGGAGAAGGCCGTGGCGGTCAGGCCCGCGGGGAGCGTGTCGGCGACGGTGACCGTGCCGGTCGTCGGCCCCGGGCCGACGTTGCTGACCGTGACCGTGTACGTTCCGGGCTGGCCCTGGGTGAAGGTGCCCGAGTGGCTCTTCGTGATCGCGAGGTCGGGGAGCTGGGCGATCGTGGTGACGTCGGTGGCGGTGTCGTTGGCGGGATTGAGGTCACCGGGCGTCGAGACCGTGGCGGTGTTCGTGAGGCTCGCAGGGGCGGTGAGCGAGACGTCCACCGAGAGCGTCAGAGCCGGGTAGCTCGCCGCCGGGGCGAGGGCGTCGGCGCGCGAGCAGGAGAGCGGGGCGAGCGTGCAGGTCCAGCCGGTCCCGGAGAAGCCGGTGGCGGTGAGGCCCGCCGGGAGCGTGTCGGCCACGGTGACCGTGCCGGTCGTCGGCCCCGTTCCGACGTTGCTCACGGTCAGGGTGTAGCTCCCCGGCTGTCCCTGCGTGAAGGTGCCCGAGTGGCTCTTCGCGATCGCCAGGTCGGGCTCGGGGTCGAGGATCGTCACCGTGTTCGTCGTCCCGACCGGCTCTATGTCCTCGTTGGTGAGCGCGTAGAAGCTCCCCTGCAGGTCGTCCATCGACACGACACCCGTCGAGGCCCCGACGCCCCTCGTCAGCGTGAACGTCATCACGTCGCCCGCAGAGGCGGTGACCCCGATCCAAGGGAACTCGCACGAGACGGCTCCGCCCGCGATCGGGTCCGGGCTCGGCGTCGCGCCTGCGAAGAGCCCGACGCAGGCCACGTTGCTCACCGTGTAGCCGGCGGGCAGGACGATCTGGAAGTACGCCGCGAACGCCGCGGGGGCGGGGTCGGGTCCCGCCGAGAGCCCCACCGTCCCGATCGTGATCGTGGTCGACGCCCCCTGCGCCATCACCACGCTCGTCGGCGAGAAGCTGGTGCTGGTCGCGGCGCCCGCCGCCCGGGAGACGAGGAGCAAGCTGCTCGCGACGAGGCAGACGACGGTCCTCGAGTCACTTCTCATCACGTTCCTCCGGCCGGAGCGGGTGCTGCGAGACGGGCCGCACGATAGCCGCTCCCGGGTCCTCCCGCAATCGACGACGGCCACCGGGCCGTCTCCCGTCGCTTCGGGCAGAATGGCGGGCACGAAACCCAGGAGGTACACCGTGAGAGCCTCGTCGCTCGTTCGACCCTTCCCCCGCCTGGCGGTCTCGCTGCTCGTCCTCGCGCCGCTCCTCGCACGCCCGGCCGCGGCGGCGTGGCCCGAGCCCGCTCCCCCCCTTCCCGGAGAGCCCCGCGTCGAGGCGGTGCCGAGCGACGAGCGCCGGGCGCCGGGGGCCTGCACGCAGCCGGCCAAGCCGACGCTCACCTCCTCGGTCACGAGCGCCGCCCTGAACCAGACGTTCGAGCTCTCCTGGACGCCGGATCCCGTCATCTCTCCCACGTACCAGATCGGCTGGTCGTACACGGGAGGTGCGGTCCAGTTCACCGGGTCCTTCCCCCAGACGTCCGTGAACATGACGATCACGTCGGGGGTCGTGGGGCAGGTCTACACCTACTTCGTCCGGTCCAAGGACCCGTCGTGCGCGCTCTACACGGACAGCAACACGGTCAACGTGACGCTCGTCTCGGGCTCCGGGAGCTGCCAGGCGCCGCCGGCCCCGACCCTCGCCGTCGACAAGCCGAACCCGGCGGTGAACACCACCTACACGCTCTCCTGGCCGGCGGACGCGACCGGGAAGACGGACCACTTCTGGGTCGGGGTCTCGACGTCGGCCTCCGGGACGTACAGCGAGGTCGCCGAGCTGCCGCCGACGACGACGTCACTGACGCTGACCGCGAGTATGGCCAACGCCGGCGCGACGCTCTACTACAAGGTCTGGGCGTACCCGCACGGCGGCAGCGCCTGCGAGTCGTACCGGACCGCCAGCGCGGCGGTCGCCGTGACGATCGGCGGCAGCAGCGCGACCTGCACGCCGGACTCGACGCACCTCTGCCTCTACGGCGGCCGCTTCCGGGTCTCGGCGACTTACAAGGACTACTCGCAGAACACCGGCAACGCCAAGGCGGTCGCGCTGACGGCCGACTCCGGCTACTTCTGGTTCTTCAGCCAGACGAACGTCGAGCTGGTCGCCAAGATCGTCAGCTTCTGCAGCGGGAGCACCGGCGGCTACGGTCTGTACGTCAGCGGGCTGACGGACGTGGAGGTCGTCTTCACCGTCACGGACACGAAGAAGAGCATCACGCGGACCTACCCGAACGCCCTCGGCAACCGGTTCTGCACCGTCGGCGACGAGTGGAAGGTCTGCCCCTGAACGGGGCGGACCCCGAGCCTCAAGGCCGCCGGGAGCCGAGGACCTCCTCGGCCTCCCGGTGGTCCCGGCCCGATGCGGCGAGGGCCTCCAGGAGGAGGCCGTGGCAGACGCGCAGGCGCCGCGAGACCTCCCGGGCGACGTTGAGGACGAGGAGGAGGAAGGCGTCGGCGTCCCGCCGCTTCAGGGCGAGGAGCTCGCGGTAGGGGAGGACGAGGAGCGAGGCGTCCGAGAGCGTCGTGACGGTGGCCGACCGGGGCTGGACGTCGAGGAGCGACATCTCGCCGAAGCAGTCGCCGCGCGACAGCCGTGCCAGGACCAGCTCTCCCTCGCCCGGCGGGGGGCAGTGGACGACGACCTCCACCTCCCCGCTCTCGACGACGAACATCTCGCGGGCCCCGTCCCCCTCGGCCACGACGCGGCTCCCGGCCGGCAGGCGGCGCCGCTCGAGGTGCTCGGCGACGAGCGCCAGGGCAGGCTCCTCGAAGCCCCCGAAGACGGGTGTCCCCGAGAGGAACCCGAGGTCGACGGGCGGGTCTGGAGCGGTGTCGGGCATCGTGGTCGCCCCCGGGGACGGTCGCCGGGGCGTCTCCGAGAACGCCCGGCCGGACCGCACCCGCTGGATCTCGGGTGAGCATAGCGCCGCCCCGGAGCCGGTGTAACGTCCCGGCTGCGTGAACGGACCCGTCGAGCCCTCCGGTCCGCGCGACCTGGCCGGACTCTGGCCGCTGGACCCCTCGGTCGACTACCTGAACCACGGCTCCTTCGGGGCCTGCCCGCGGGCGGTCCTCGAGGCCCAGTCGGCGCTGCGGCAGGAGATGGAGCGGGAGCCGGTCGACTTCCTCTGGCGGCGGCTGCCGCGCCTCCTCGGGGAGGCGCGGGAGGCGCTGGGGGCCTTCCTCGGAGCCGACCCCGACGGGCTGGCGTTCGTCCCGAACGCGACGGCCGGCGTCAACGCCGTCCTCCGCTCGCTTTCCCTCGCCCCCGGGGACGAGCTGCTGACGACCGACCACGCCTACGGCGCCTGTCGCAAGGCGCTCTCGTGGGTCGCCTCGCGGGCGGGCGCCCGGGTCGTCGTGGCCTCGGTCCCGTTCCCGATCCGGGGCGAGGACGAGGTCGTCGGGCCGCTCCTCGAGGCGGTCACCCCGCGGACGAAGCTCGTGCTCCTCGACCACGTCACGAGCCCGACGGCGCTCGTCTTCCCGGCCGAGCGGGTCGTCGCGGAGATGGCGCGGCGCGGCGTGGACGTCCTCGTCGACGGGGCCCACGCACCGGGGACGGTGCCGCTCGACCTCGACGGCCTCGGAGCGGCCTACTACACCGGCAACGCGCACAAGTGGCTCTGCGCGCCGAAGGGGGCGGCCTTCCTCCACGTCCGCGCCGACCGGCGTCGCGGCGTCCACCCGGTCTCGATCAGCCACGCGTACGAACCCGGCGCAGACGGGGCCCGCTTCCGGGAGGAGTTCGACTGGACCGGGACGGACGACCCGACGGCGTACCTGGCGGTCCCGGCGAGCCTCCGGTACCTCGAGTCCCTCGTCCCGGGCGGCTGGCCGGCCCTCATGGCGAGGAACCGCGCGCTCGCCCTCCGTGCGCGGGCGATCCTCTGCGAGGCCCTCTCGGTGCCGGCCCCGTGCCCCGGGTCGATGGTCGGCTCGATCGCGTCGGTGCCGCTGCCGGTCCCCGCGCCCGGGTCGCCGGCCGACGGGCTCGACCACGAGGCGCTGACGGGCTGGTTCCGGGCGCGGGGCGTCGAGACGTGGCTCTTCCCCTGGCCGGGGCCGGCGGGCAAGGTGATCCGCGCCTCGGCGCAGCTGTACAACGAGGCCGCGCAGTACGAGCGGCTCGCTCGGCTCCTCCGCGAGGCCCTCGGACTTGGCTGAGGGGCCGAGCCGGACCGTCCTCGTCGCGGTGATGGCCGGGGCGGTCCTCGGCCCGATCGACGCCAGCATCGTCAACGTCATCCTCCCGACGATCGCGGGCTCGCTCGGCGCCAGCCTGGCGCAGGTGCAGTGGGTCCCGATGGTCTACCTCCTGACCGGCGGCAGCCTGGTCCTCCTCTTCGGCCGGCTCGGGGACGTGCTCGGCTACCGGGAGGTCTTCCTCGGCGGCCTCCTCGGCTTCGTCGTCACGTCGGCCCTCTGCGCGGCCGCCCCGTCGGTCCCGGCGCTGGTCGCCGCGCGGGCGCTTCAGGGGCTCACCTCCGGGATGCTGATGTCGGTCCCGCTGGCGATCCTGACGCGGACGTACCCGCCGAACGAGCGCGGGAAGGTGATCGGCCTGTTCGCCAGCAGCATCTCCATCGGCCTTGCGGTCGGCCCGAGCCTCGGCGGCCTCCTCGCGGCGGCGTTCGGGTGGCGGGCGGCGTTCCTCGTCAACGTCCCGGTCGGCCTCCTGGCGTTCGCCTACGCCGGCCGGGTCCTCCCGAGGTCCCCGGGCACCCCGGGGCGGCTGGACGTGGCCGGCGGGCTGACGTGGCTCCTCTCGCTCTCCTCGTTCCTCCTCTTCGTCAACCGGGCGCAGCAGGAGGGGCTCTCGGGGAGGACGGTCCCGCTCCTCCTCGCCTCGCTCGGCCTCCTGGCGGCCTTCGTCGTCGTCGAGCGCCGGACCGCGGAGCCGATGCTCGACCTCGCGCTCCTCCGCCGCCGGACGCTCGCCGGGGGCTCCGTCGCCGCCGTCCTCAACTTCATGGCGCAGTACGCCGTCGTCTTCGCGACGCCGTTCTTCCTCGCCCGGGTCCTCCACGAGGGCCCCGCGTCGACCGGGCTCGTGATGACCGCCTTTCCCCTGGCCGTCCTCTGCGTGGCGCCCTTCGCGGGCGCCCTCTCGGACCGGGTCGGCACGGTGGCGCCGGCGGCGACGGGGGCGCTCCTCTGCTCGGCCGCGGCGCTCCTCCTCGCGTTCCTGCCGGCCGGGGCGGGCCCCGGCTCGGTGGCGGTTCGCCTGTCGCTCTTCGGTCTCGGGACCGGCCTCTTCCAGTCGCCGAACAACAGCGCCGTGATGGGGAGCGCGCCGCGCGAGCGGCTCGGCGTCGTCTCGAGCCTCCTTGGGACCTCGCGGACGCTCGGCATGTCGCTCGGGATCGCCGTCGCGGGGGCGATCCTCTACGCGCACGTCCCGGCGGCGGCGCTGAGGGCCCCGCAGCTGTCGGCCGGGGACGCCGCCCGGTTCCTCCTCGGGCTGCGCGTGGCGTACGGGGCCGCAGCGCTCTTCGCCGCCGGGTCGGCGCTCCTGTCGGCGGTCAGGTCCGGGCCGCGACCAGGAGCGTGACGTCGTCCTCCAGCTCGAGCCGCTCGGCGTGCCCGAACGCCAGCGCCCGGAGCGACTCGACGACGCCCGAGGCCCCCTCGGACGCCGCGGCGCGGATCGCCTCGCGGACGCTCTCGACGCCGAGGAGCTCGCCTTGCGGCGAGGCGGCCTCGTAGAGGCCGTCGGTGACGAGGACGACGACGTCTCCGCGGTGGAGCGGGGCGATCTCGTGGGCGGCGTAGCTGGCGCTGGGGTCGACGCCGAGGACGAGGTCGGTCGCCTGGTGGCGGTCGAACGCGTCGCGCGCCGGCCGGTAGACGAGGGGCGGATGGTGCCCCGCCGAGACGTAGCACGCGGTTCCGTCCGGCGAGATCCGGCAGAGGACGAGGCTGATGAAGCCGTCCTGCGGGAGGTCCGGCGTGATCAGCCGGTCGAGCCGCTCCATCAGCCGCTCGGGGTTCGTCTCGCCGAGCCGCAGGGCTCGCAGGTAGGCCCTCAGGGCCGACATCAGGAGCGCCGAGGCGATGCCGTGGCCGGAGACGTCGCCGACGATCAGGTCGACCGACCCCCCGGGCGCCAGCATCACGTCGTAGTAGTCACCGCCGGTGGCCTCGGCCGTCTCCTGCCAGGCGTCGAACTCGAGGGTCGGGACCCTGGGGAACCCGCGCGGCAGCAGCCCCTTCTGGATCCTGCGCGCCAGCTCCAGCTCGCCGGGGAGGACGCCTTCCCTCACGCCGCGGCCTCCTCGACTCTCGCTGCGGGGACGAGGTGCGCGACGCTCGCGGCGTAGTACCGGAGGAGGGGGAGCTCACCGGGGAGCGGGCGGAGGAGGCCGTCGGCCTCCTCGACGACGCGCCGGAGGAGCAGCATCCTCAGGCCGACCGAGATCGCGTAGTCGCGGTCGCGTCTCGGGACGTGGACGCGGGCGCCGCCGGCCTCCAGCCCGTCGACGAGCTTCACGACCTCCGCCTTCAGCTCCAGCTCGGTGAAGGCGCGGAGGGGGTCGCGCGAGAAGACGCTCGCCACCAGCGGGACGGGGAGGACGGGGACGACGCGGGCGATCTCCTCCATCAGGCGCGCGGCCAGCTGCCCGACCAGGGCGAAGCGCTCCTCCCGGCCGAGCGCGCGCGGGTCGGCACCCCGCCCGGCGAGGAAGCCCGAGAGCGAGACCGGCGTCCCGATCGTCACCCCCGCGTACCCGAAGCGGTGCCAGCGGCTCCGGGCCATCAGCCAGAGGTTCTTCAGGACGAAGGCCGCGGTCGAGAGCGCCGCGCGCACGGCCCCGGGCCGCTCGGAGGCGGGGTCCAGGTCGAGGAGGAGCGTCCGGTCCTCGAGCGTCCGGTCGTAGTTCAGTCCGACGGGGACGAAGACGATGTCCCTCTCGCCGGCCGGGTCGAAACAGCGGACCATGTAGTCGAGGATCCCGAGCCGCGGAGGCCGGAGCGCCCCGTCGCGCGTGAGGCCCCCCTCGGGGAAGACGGCCTGCGTCACGCCTCCCGCCGTGGCCATCGCGACGTAGCGCTCGAGGACGCGCCGGTACAGGGGGTTCCTCGAGTCCCTCCGGATGAAGTAGGCGCCCATGGCCCGGAAGAGGGTCTGCAGGGGGAAGACGCGCGCCCACTCGCCGACGGCGTAGCTGAGCGCGGTCCGCTCGGCGGCCAGGTACGACACCAGGACGTAGTCCATGTTCGACCGGTGGTTCATCACGAAGACGACCGTGGCGCCCGGCGGGACGCGGGAGAGCCCGTCCTCGTCCGCGGCCACGAGGCGGACCCGGTAGAGGAAGCGGGCGGCGCTGCGCGCCAGCCAGTACCCGATCCGGAAGTAGACGTAGGCGTTGAAGGCCGGGACGATCTCCTCCGCGTACCTCGCCGCCCGGGCGAGGACCCTGTCGCGGGGGACCGCCTCCTCGCGCGCGGCCGCCTCGATCGCCTCGAGGACGACCGGGTCGAAGAGGAGCCGGTCGATCAGGACCTGGCGCTTCGTCAGCTTGAACGGCTGGACCCGGATCTTCAGCCGCGCGTCGACCTCCTCGAGGACGCGGGTCACGCGCCTCTTGACGACCCACTTCGCTCCCGGCAGGAGGAGCCTCTCGACGAGGGCGAGCCCCGCGAGGAGCGCCAGCGCCAGGGCGAGCCAGAGCGGCAGCGAGACGGTCTCGGTCATCGGCCGGGTGTTTGCCGGACGATACAACCCGCCCGGCCGGCCGTCCTAGGAAACCGCGTGCCCGGCCGCCCGGAGCGCTGCGAGGGCCTCCTCGAGCCGCTCCTCCTTCACGAGGACGAGGTCGGTGTCGAACGTCGAGAGGGCGAGGATGCCGACGCCGGCCGCCGCGAGCGGGCCGAGGACCGAGGCCAGGATCCCGGTCGCCTCGAACGGGAACGGCCCGGCGAGCTCCAGGAGCCGCCACCCCGCCTCCGAGCGAGTCCCGGCGGGGACGTGCTCCTCCGGGCAGAGGACCGAGAGCTCCCCCTCGCGGGCGACGACGGCGAAGACCGGGCGTCCAAGCGCCCAGGCGGGGACCGGCGACCCGCCGGGGAAGCGGCAGATCGCAAACCGCCCCGGTTTCAGGGTCAGGCTCAGAGCGGGCACGGGAGGGAGGCTAGCAGCCCCGCCGGCCGCCGTGTCGGCTAACCTCCGGGCGCCGTGAGGACGCACGCCGGGGACGACGAGCGGTTCATGAGGGAGGCCCTGCGCTCCGCCCGGCGGGCCCCGGCCCACCGCGACGTCCCGATCGGCGCCGTGGTGGTCCGGCACGGCGAGGTGGTGGCCCGGGCTCGGAACCGGCGGGAGGCCGAGCACGACCCGACGGCCCACGCCGAGGTGCTCGTCCTCCGCCGCGCGGCGAGGAAGCTCGGCAGCTGGCGGCTCGACGGCTGCACGCTCTACGTCACGCTCGAGCCGTGCGCGATGTGCGCGGGCGCGATCGTCCTCTCCCGCCTCCCGCGCCTCGTCTACGGCGCGGCCGACCCGAAGGCGGGCTTCGTCGGCTCGCTCGGGGACATCTGCCGCGACGGCCGGCTGAACCACAGGGTCGACGTGACCGGAGGCGTCCTCTCGGAGGAATGCGGCAGAATCCTCGTGGAGTTCTTCCGTGAGCGCCGGAAACGATAGGCCCCCCTTCGACGCCGTCACCGCCCCCACCTTCCGTTGCCCCTCCTGCGGCGCCCCCTCGGACCCGGCCGCCCGCTCCTGCCGGCACTGCTCCTCGCTCCTGGCCACGCGCCGGTGCGTCGCCTGCTTCCAGCTCAACCCGAGGGAGGCGGAGCGGTGCACGCGGTGCGGGGCGCTCCTGCCGAAGGAGGCCCTGGCGGCCGGTGCCGCCGGGCCGTGCCCCGACTGCCGGCTGGAGCTCGTCCCGCGAGCCTTCGGGGCCGTCGGGTACGCCGAGTGCCCGAGGTGCGGGGGCCTCCTCCTCTCGGCGGCCTCGGTGGACGCCGTTGCGAAGGACGCCGACACCCGCTCCCGGGTCCGGCTGGAGAAGCCGCCGGAGATCCGCCCCGCGGGCGCGCCCCTCCCCCCCGTGAAGTACCGCCCCTGCCCCTCGTGCGGCAAGCTGATGAACCGGCTCAACTACGCGGGCGGCTCGGGCGTCATCGTGGACGCCTGCCGGGACCACGGCACCTGGTTCGACCGGGGAGAGCTGACCGCCATCGTCGACTTCCTGGAGGGGGGCGGCTGGGACCGGGTGAAGAAACGGGAGCGCGAGCGGCTCCGCGAGGAGGTCCGGAGCCTCGAGAGCCAGAAGAGCTTCAACCAGTCGATCGCCATGCCGTCCAACGAGGCCGAGCGCACCCTGCAAGGCGTCGAGACGATCGGCGAGATGATCGGGTTCCTGGTCTCGCTGTTCCGGAAATAGCCCGGTCTCCCGGCCCCGGGGTGACAAGGCCGGGCAGCCGGCGCGTCTCTCCTGGCGTGGAGGGGACGATCGCCACCCTGCCGATCGACACGCCGAGCTCCCGGGCGGCCCCGGGGGACGGGGCCTGGACCTCGCCCGAGCCGCTCCGCCTCCTCTTCCGAGACGTTGCTGCGGGCAGGGACGAGGCGCTCGGGGAGGTCTACGACCTCGTCGCCTCCCGTCTTCACGGCCTGGCCCTCTGGCGGACCGGGAGCCCCGAGGACGCAGCCGACGTCGTCCAGGAGACGTTCGTGAGGCTCGCCCGGAGCCGGGACGCGCTCCTGGAGATCCGCGACCCGAGGGGCTGGCTCCTCCGGGTTGCCCACCGGCTCGCCGTGGACGCCGCCCGGCGTTCCTCCCGCCGCCCGGGCGAGAGCCTGGACGAGCACCCGGACCTCCTCGCCCCCTCCTCCGACGAGACCTCCGCCGCCGACGCCCGCCGGGCGGCGGCTCTCCTGTCACGCCTCTCGGCGCCGCAGAGAGAGGTCGTCTACCTCCGGCACTTCGCCGAGATGACCTTCTCGGAGATCGGGCGGAGCCTCGGCATCCCCACCTTCACCGCTGCCAGCCGGTACCGGCTGGCACTCTTCCGGCTTCGCCGCCTGATGGGAGGTCCCCGATGAACCCCGACCTGGAGCGCCTCCTGAAGGGATTGGCCCCGCCCGCCCCGGACGCCTCGCTCCGCCAGCGGACGCTGGCCCGCGCCCGGCTCGCTCACCCGGCACCTGCGCCGGCCGACCCCTGGCGGCGCGCCTGGGAGAGCCGGCCGCTGCGCCTGGCGTGGGGCACGGCCGTCCTCATCCTCGTCGCCACCCACGTCTTCCTCGTCCCGAAGCGTCCGGCGCCGGACGCGATCGTCGTCCGCGGGACGGACCCGCCGGGGACGCCTGGCCAGGACGTCGCCGCCCTCCTCGACCTCCCTCGCCTTCGACCCGGCTACGCCGACGCGGGCTCCGTCGCCTCCGTCGCGACCGCCCCTGTCCGGCCGTCCGGAAACGTCCATCCGCCCCTCGCCGCCGAGGGGCCAGAGAAGGGGAAGAGCTCGTGAACCGCTTCCGGATCTCCCGCCCCGCCGCCGGTGTCCTCGCCGCCGCGGGCGTCCTCGTCGCCCTCGCCGTCTTCCTCCCCGTTCGACTCCTCTCGCGGGACGCCGGGACCGCCCAGGCTGCCGCGCCGCCCCCGCCCGCCGCGCAGGTCCCCGCGCCGAAGGCCCTCGACCCGGCGGCGCTCTCCTTCCCTTGCTGGGCCTGCAAGGAGGCCGAGAGCTGGCCGCTCCGCTTCCGGACCGACCTCGACCTCCTCGCCCCGCTCGGGGCGGGCACCGCCAACGCCGGGGCCTTCTTCGGAGCCTTCGCCCTCCAGGGCGGCCCGCGAACCGAAGAAGGGAAGGCGGCCATGAAGCGGGCCGTCGACCGGCCCGGCGTCGGGAAGATCCTGCCCCCCGACGACCCGCTCCTCCTCGAGGCGGAGCCGTGGTGCGACCAGGCCACGCTGGAGCTCTACCCGGAGGTCTTCGCGATCGAGGGCTTCGAGACCCGGATCACGAACCTGAGCCTCGCCCTGACGATGGCCCGTTCCTGGATCGCGCGCGGGCAGGACGCACAGAGCCTCGACGCCGCGCTCGCCGACTTCCGGCGCGTCGTGAGGCTGGGGCGTCTCCTGAGGCAGGAGGACGTCGTCCTGATCAACGACCTCGTCGGGCTCGCCTGCATCCGGATCGGCGCCGAGGCGATCTACGACCGGGCCCGAGCGGCCGGGAAGACCGACCTCGCCCTCGCCGCGTCCGTCGTCGCCTCGGAGGCCGCGCCGCAGAGGCTCCTCACCGCCTCGCGCATCACCGCCATCGAGGTGGGGCCGTACCTGAAGAGGAGCGCCGCAGGAGGCCCGGCGTTCGACCTGCCGGAGGGGTACGTCGAGACGATCCGGACGACGGCGCTGACGGCGCCCGACCGGCGCTTCCGCGGGGAGGCGACGCTGACGCTCTGGGTGATGGCCCGGGCCGCCGGCGAGGCCGACCGGGCCCGCGCGACCGAGACGATCCGCGAGGTCGCCGCCGGGAAGGACCCCTCGATGGCGACGCTCGCGCGGTGGTGTCTCGACCACCCGGCGGACGACAAGGCCGTCGAGGCCGTCGCCGCGCCGGTCCCGAAGTAGAAGCCACGGCACGCCGCCGGGGAGGGCGCCTCGCGTCCCCCCGGCGGCTTCGGCGTCTCGGGGCCGACAGCTCGGCTGGCACGAGTGCAGCGAGAGACCACGGCTGCGGCTGCGCTCGAACCAGAGTGGCGGACAGGGTGGGATTCGATCGGTCTGCGACCGATCGACGATTCGAGGCTGTCTCTTCCCGGGTTCCGCCTTCGCGGAACCCTACCGCCCTGCAAGGCATGGGCAGTGTCAACGGACGTCGATGGCGGTGAGGGTGGGACTCGATCGGTCTGCGACCGATCGACGATTCGAGGCTGTCTCTTCCCGGGTTCCGCCTTCGCGGAACCCTAGGCGTGGGTTCTCACCCACCCTCACCGCCCTGCAAGGCATGGGCAGTGTCAACGGACGTCGATGGCGGTGAGGGTGGGATTCGAACCCACGGTAACCTTTCGGCTACACCGGTTTTCGAGACCGGCCTGATCAACCACTCCAGCACCTCACCGCGACGCCGGACGGGGGAAAGAGCAGCCGCCTCCGGGCGGCGAGCGGCGGATTATACGCGGTCCGTTCGGGAGCGGTATCGGGGGGTCTGGACGGGATCAGCGCTTGAAGGTGGCCAGGACCCTCAGCTTCGTCGCCCTCGGCCA
>WBZR01003832.1_pt1 | contig 12996 bp, 9 predicted proteins | sample 5204231 | NCBI WGS metagenome assembly WBZR01 (sample SAMN12412403, study PRJNA552823) | activated sludge metagenome | isolation source: activated sludge from anammox sidestream of wastewater treatment plant... | place: USA: Virginia | collected 2017-08
CCAGTTCTCGAGCCTCGTTGATGAGCCCCGGGGCATCGGTCTGGGCGCTGGTTCGGATGCAGGCCGCAAGCGCGTTACACGCGGCGAGCTTCTGGGCAATCTCGTCGTGGAGCTCGCGGGCAATGTGACGGCGCTCCTGCTCCTGCGTATCCACAAGGCGGCGCGCAAGCTCGGCCCGCTCCGACGTCGCTTTGCTCAGCTCCCCGGAAAGCGCATTGAAAACCTCGCTGATGCGATTGAGCTCGGCCAGCCGGAACGTCGGCAGGCGGCACGTGAGGTCTCCCCGCGCCAAGCGGTTCAAACCCGAAAGAATATCCTTCGCCGGCAGAAGCGCGCGGTCGACCACGAGATAGGTGACGACGCAGAGGGCCGTGACGAGGGCCGCCGACAGACCGAGAAGCGGTGAAATGGTCGCCCATGCTTGCCCGGCCGTCGCGACGGGATCGTAGGCGGCGATCACGGTCCCCTGGTCCGTTCCGCGATAGGAGAGGGGCCTGACAGCGGTCAGGTTATCGTTGATGAACGACCGATAGGCCGCGAGGAACCACCAGGGTGCGCCGGCTGACGCAGGATCGACGCCGGCGCAGCTCGATCGCTGCAGCGCCCCGTTGCCCCCGTCACGATACTCGATGCACTGGCCAGACCGGAGCGAATAGCTCGTAACGCTCGTCCAATCCGGAAAGCGCTTGGGGATGTCTGTCGCTCGGTCGATCCGCGAGAGTTGCAGATCGAGCTGACGACCGACGAGCTCCGCGAGTTCGATGTTCTGCCGCCCGGCCTCTCGTGCGGTCGCATAAAGTGCAATCGCCGATCCTGCAAGGAAGCACGCGAGCGCCACCAGCGTAATCCGTCTCACCAGGAGCCACTTCAGGTCCATGACGCCATCTCGTCCCGCATCGCGTCTTTCACGCTAAAGGGTGCGGCTGAAGCTGTGAAGAGGCCCCGCCAATGCTCAGGAAATTTGCCCAAGGATCCTCGGGTGAACCGCTCTATCGGCGGGATCGGCGGCTTCCTACGCTCCGCCTGGATGGGGGACAGCGGGAGGCGGGCGCATCTCAGCCGCATGGGATCCCAAACCCAAGCCGATACATAGGAGCTCATTATGAGAAAAAGTTTGATCGCAGCTGCGATGATCGTGGTGGCCGGTGCCGCTTTCGCCAAGGATGCTGCCCACGAGGCGCGCGAGCTGACGCCCGCTGACATCAAATTCGAGAACAACCCGGCGTTCCCCGAGGGCGCACAATCCATGCTTATTCACGGCGACCCGGAGAAACCGGAGTTTTTCATCATCCGCCTCAAGTTTCCTCCCCACTACGTCGTGCCGCCGCACACGCATCCGGCCCTCGAATCCGTGACCGTCCTGACCGGCTCCATGGGGAGCGGCATGGGCGAGACGGTCAAGAAATCCGAGGGCAAGATGCTTGGGACGGGCTCACTGCTCGTGCTGCCGGCCAATCATGCGCACTATGTGTGGACGGAGGACGAGGAGACGATCATCCAGGTGGCGGCCACGGGTCCGTTCGACATCATTTACGTCAACCCGGAGGACGATCCGCGCAAGAAGTAGCGCGCCTGAGATGTCGGCAGGGTCCGTGCTCCGGGCCTAAGGCCCGCCGAAGGTGGCGGGCCGCGACTGTCAGACGCTGCACTCGGCAACCGATCGGGAGGTGACGATCATGTATGGCCCGTCGAAGTTTGGCCTCCTCCTGTGGGCCATACTCCCGCTGTTCTGCAACGCGCCGGCTGCATGGTCGGCGGGAATTGGCGATGATCGCTTGAGATCGGCCGCGGAGAACCGCGCCGACTGGCTGATGTACGGCCGCGACTACGGCCAGCAGCGTTTTTCGCCGCTCGATCAGATCAATGTCGGATCCGTGCCGCGCCTCGTTCCAAAATGGATCTATCAAACCGGCAGCGTGGCAACGTTTCAGACCTCCCCGCTCGTCGCCGACGGCGTCATGTATCTGACGACGCCTTTTTCTCACGTCGTCGCTTTGGACGCCAAAACCGGGCGCGTCCTTTGGCGCTACGAGCATGTCCGTGCGTCCGAAAAGACCTGCTGCGGACCCGCCAACCGTGGCGCGGCGCTCGGCTACGGCAAGGTCTACGTCGCAACCGTCGACGCCCGCCTCGTCGCGCTCGATCAAACGACCGGCAAGCCGGTTTGGGACATCGTGCTTGCCGAGCAGGACAGGAACGCGACCGAGGACAAGCGCAGTCTGGCGGCCGGCGACCCGTTGCATGAAAGACGCATCACGGGATCAACGGGGGCGGGTGCCGTCATTGCGCCACTCGTTTACGACGGCAAAGTCATCGTCGGCATCACCGGCGTCGGCTACGGTCTGCATCTTGACAGCCCGCGACCGGACGCGCCGCTGGGTGCGGTGGTCGGCGTATCCGGACGCTATGGTCGTCCAGGTTTCCTCGCCGCCTACGACGCCGAGACCGGAAAGAAGATCTGGCAGTTTGATACCACTCAGGAAGGCTGGGAGGGCAGCTTCCGGACGGAAACACCGGACGGAATTCCGCTCCACCGCGATATTGCCGCGGAGAAAGCGAGCCTCGCCAAATATCCTGACGCCTGGCGCTACGGCGGCGGATCGATCTGGCACACCCCCGCCGTCGACCCAGCGACGGGCCTTCTCTATTTCGGCGTCGGGAATCCCTCGCCGCAAGCCGCTGACGGCACGCGCCCCGGCGACAATCTCCATACCGTGTCGCTCGTCGCGCTCAAGGCGGAGACCGGCACGCTGGTCTGGCATTTTCAGCAGGTCCCCCACGACATGTGGGGCTACGATGTGGCGAGCCCGCCGACGCTGTTCGACGCAGAGGTGGACGGCAAGCTGATCCCGGCGGTGGGTCAGGCCAGCAAGCTCGGTTGGTATTATGTCCACGATCGCAGCAACGGCGCGCTGTTGTTCAAGTCCGACGCGTTCGTTCCGCAAGACAACCTGTTCGCGCCGCCAACACCGCAAGGCGTCCGCATCACGCCGGGCCCGGCCGGCGGATCCAATTGGTCACCCGCGTCATTCGATGCGGCGCGTGGTGTGGTTTATGTCGCCGGGATGCATATTCCGATGATCTATCGCACCGCGGAGCTGCCCGAGCAGGGCAACACGCCGAAGGTCCCCTACGTCGTCATCGAGCCGTCGCATGAGGAGAACTGGGGTACGCTGACAGCGCTCGACCTCAAGGACAAGGGTCGCATCGCATGGCAGACGAAAACACAGCAGCCGTTGGTTGGCGGCGTGCTGGCGACGGCGGGCGGCCTCGTGTTCACCGGCGAAGGTCACGGCGAGTTTTCGGCGTTCGAGGCTCAGACCGGCACGAAGGTATGGAGCTTCAACTGCGGCGCAGGCGTCAACGCGCCGCCCGTGAGCTACGAGATCGACGGCGAGCAATATGTCGCCGTGGCGGCCGGCGGCAGCCAGATCTGGGGCTTCCGCCAAGGTGGCGCCGTGGTTGTCTTCGGCCTGACGAAGGACTAGAGCCTCGCCTCTGATAAACACAGAGCCGAGGCTCTCTGTTTTTGGTTTGACGCGTTTTCTTAACGCGGAGTTGCGCCCACTTCGCCTGAAAACGCTTTCGGGAGGCGCCGAGCTTCGAAGCGGCCGCGGCGCCAGCCTCGATCGTCATCCCTAAAATTCAGAGCCGAGTTTCGCATAGGCTTCGATCTCGACCCTTTGCCAGGGACGCAGCATCGACGTGACCTGCACGAGCGTGCTGGCGGGCCGGATTTTGTCGAAGCGCTCGAGATGGGCGCGCGCCACGTCATCAGCATCCTCGATGTCGCGCAGATAGACGACCGTGCGCACAACGTGCTCAAGACCTGCTCCGGCCTCCCGCAGCGCCTTTTCGATGATTTCGAGAGCCGCCGTGGCCTGGATATAGGCATCCCGTCCCTCATGCTCGGCGGGCGCACACGTTCCCGAGACGTGGACATCGTCGCCCGCGCGTACGGCGCGCGAATAGCCGAACACGGATTCGTAGGCCCCTCCTGAGGAAATGGTCTTGCGCACCGTCGTCGTCGATTTTGTCATTCGGCCGGCTCCTTGGGTGTTTTTGCAAACATCAACGCTTCGTCGCATCCAGGATGCGGTACCAGGTCTCGATGACCGGCACCGCCCGCTTGGCGATCGGATGGACGGGAAAGCTCGGAAAGCTGAGATCGTCGAAGGCCGTGCGTCCCTCGCTTTGGCCTAGAAGCTGCAGCGCGATCTTGTGTCCGAAATAGGTGGCCCTGGACACGCCGGTTCCGCAGTAGCCGAGAGCGTAGTAAAGGCCTGATGCGGCACGTCCAAGATGGGGAACCTCGTCGTACGTGTAGCCGATCGTGCCGTCCCAGCCATGCGTCACCGACACATCCGCCAGCTCCGGGAAGACGCGCAGCATGTCTCGCGCGAGATGCCGAAAAGCCAACGGCGATGTATTGTTGGCGAGCCGCCCGACGCGTCCACCCCAGATCAGGCGCCGCTCTCCGGGGGCCGCGCGGAAATAGGAGAACACGCGGTTGGTGTTTCCATACACCCGGTCCTTCGGCAGCAGACGGGAAAGTGTCTCTTCCGGCATCTCTCCCGTAGCGATCAGGCCCGATCCGATCGGCACGACACGCCGCCCGAGTTCCGGCACGAGACCGTCCGTGTAGCCGTTCGTCGCGAGAATGACGTCACGCGCCTTGATGGCGCCGAGCGGCGTCGCGATCGAAAACCCGTCGTGCTCGTCTCGGGAAACCGCCTGGGCGGCGGCATTGCCGATCACATGTCCGCCGCCGTCCTCGATCCGTTGCATGAGCCCTGCATGGTAGAGACCGGGGTGAAGCGAGGCATCGTGCGGCAAGATCGAGCCACCGAAAAACACATCGGTTCCGACCTCGCGATGAAGCTCGGATTTGGGCACCATGAAGCTCTCGACATCCGCGATGGCGCGCAAGTCTTCCATGTCCCGCGCCATGGAGTCGTAATGCGCCGGCTGCACCGCGGCGCGGAAGCGCCCGCAGCGCTTGAAGTGGCACGCGATCTTCTCGGTCGCGATCAGATGCTCGATATAGTCGAGCATACGCACGCCCTCACGCAGCATCGCGGCCGCCTTCGCCGGTCCGCGCAACTCGATCAGACGCTTGACGCGAAATTTCTGATTGCCGCTCCCGATCTGCCCGCCATTGCGCGTGCTCGCCCCATAGCCCGGCACGTCCCGCTCGAGCACCACGACCGATCGGCCGTGACGGAGCAGCGTGAGCGCAGCGGAGAGGCCGGTAAAACCCGATCCGACAATGACAACGTCGCTGCGCTTCGGAAGCGCCGGGGACGTGTGCGGGCGAGGAGCGGCCTCCCACCAGTAAGGGCGAAACGTAAGCCCGATTGCCGATTTTAGCTGACCACGGGCGAGATCTCCCGCCGTTAAGGCCGGCTCCTCCCCGATCGAGCTCTTCTCTAGGCGCTCATCCAAACCCACGTTCGCCCCCAAAATTCGATATTGCCTTTAATACAACTATATTGCATACTATGCAATATCATCGCTCGCAAAGCGCGGCGGGAAAAGCCCCTCCCGGCGAGAGACCGGCATATCAAGGAAGAACCACCCATGGCGATCGCGGATCGGAATTCGCGCAACCGACCGGGCCCGCGGGTTGCACCGCGAAATATCGCCGCTCAAACCGCGAGCGCAATCCCGGCCATATAAACGTCTACGCGCGCACATCCGAGGAAACTGGGTTCCTGGCGACGTCTGGCATGTCGAGGCGTCTCCCCCTGCCTGCCGGGAGCGAAAGCTCCCGGCTTTTTTCTCCACCCGCGAGGAGCTGAGGCCTACTCGCTATACATGATGATCGATATGAACTTCGCCTGATTGTCGAGCAACCGCTCGGGCCCGTGCACCACATCTCCGGAGAAGGTGAACGCATCTCCCGGCTCGAGCAGATACGTGAAATCGCCAAAGCGATACTCGACGCGACCCTGCAGCATGTAGATGAACTCGGTGCCAGGGTGGGAAAAGCGCGGGTAGGACTGGCTCTTCTTGTCCATCTCAATATAGAAGGGATCGAAGAGCTTTTTGGGTCCTTTGTCGTAGGAGAGGAGCTTGTAGGTGTAGCCGTATTTGGTACCGACGCGCACCACTTCCATCTGCTCGCTCCGCTTGACGAGCTGAGCTGTGCCTTTCTTGTGGTCGGTCCGCTTGAACAAGTCTGATAGATCGATGCCGAGCGCGTGGCAGAGGCGCTCGAGGGCATCGAGGCTTGCCGTCGCCATTCCGTTTTCGATCCGGCTCAACATCGCGCTCGAAATGCACGATCCCGCGCTCAGGTCCGCCAAGGTCAGATTGGCCTCTAGCCGGAGCTGTTTCAGAACCTCGCCGATTCTCTTTTCCAGCGGAACGTTGGCCTTATCGGGCGGCTTTTGCTCCTGCGACGCCTGGGCGGCCAGATTTCGGTGACGACGCGGCGGCGCACGCCGCACTCTTGCTTTGACCATGGGGCTGCACTCACCAGGCTGAAGATGGATTGACGAGTTCAAAGCATCTTGCCTCGACTTTTTACCCCTTTGCAACCCGGCGCCCTCCGGTATCTGCACTTACCGATGACGCAACTTGTTTGCAGTTCATGCAATGCAAATTTATTGCATAAGCTGCAACTCTGCGGCAGTATGCCCCGCCTAACGTGCGACAAACCTCTTCTTCGAGAGGAGTCCTAGGGAGCGATACTCATGCAACATACGGTTATTTCGGGTGCTGACGGTCCCGGCAGTCCGGGGCGAGCCGATCTCCACATCGAGTCCGGCGGCCTACAAAGAACGATCAACTGGAAGGGAGCGTTCTGGATCGCGAGCGGAGTTCCGGCTCTGGTGCTCATCTCGATAGGCGGCATGGGAGCCACCGCCGGCAAACTTGCTTTTCTCGTTTGGTCGATCTCTGTGGTGATGGGGCTTTTTCAAGCTTACAGCTACGCTGAGATTGCCGGTCTCTTCAAAAACAAGTCGGGTGGCGCAGCCGTCTACGGATCGGCTGCGTGGCTGCGGTACAGCAAAATCATCGCGCCGCTGTCGGTCTGGTGCAACTGGTACGCCTGGACGCCGGTTCTGTCGCTCGGCTGCACGATTGCCGCAGGCTATATCCTCAATGCCGTCGCCCCCATCCCCGTCTTCACGTCTGACTCTCCGGAAATAGCGGCGTGGTTGCAGAACACCGCTCATGCCGCCGCGATCGATGGCAAGTCTGCGGAGGAAGCGGCCAAGATTGCGCTTGCCGCCGTGACGGAGGCGTCGACGCCAGCGCTCCGCACGATGGTCCTTGCTAGTTTTTCATTTTTCGGCCTGGCGCAAATCGAGATAGGACCGACGTTCTTTATTGGCGCGGCTCTGATGCTGATTACCTTTGCCATCCAGCATCGCGGCGTTCTCGGCACGGCGCGCGTCCAAACGGTCATCGGACTTCTGGTGGTTATCCCGATGCTGATCGTCGGCATCGTGCCGTACTTCAACGGCGGCGTGGATTATGCCAACTACACGCCGCTTGTTCCCCCCACGGGCGCCTGGGACAACGGCGGCTGGACATTGTTCTTCGGCGCACTCTTTATCGCCGGCTGGTCGACCTATGCCTTCGAGACGGCCGTCTGCTATACGCGAGAGTTCAAGAACCCGGCGTCGGACACCAAGAAGGCCATCATATCCGCCGGCATCCTGTGCGTCGTCCTCTACAGCCTCGTTGCCGCGACCTTTCAGGGTCACCTCGGTCTCGAAGGCATGACGCAACCGGGCATCGTCGACGGCACCGGCGTCGCGGCGGCCATGGGTCACATGGTCGGCGGCGGCTCGCGGTTCGTCACCCATCTCCTCGAGATGATGATGATCCTCGCCCTCATTCTGGCTATTCAGATGGCAATGGCAGGCTCCTCTCGCACGCTCTACCAGGGCGGTGTCGACGGATGGCTTCCGAAGTATCTGGCTCACACGAATGAGCACGGCGCACCGACGCGCGCCATGTGGACCGATCTCATTTTCAATCTGGGTTTGCTGACGTTCGCCGCGTCCGACGCCGCCGCGTACTATCTGATCCTGTCGATCTCCAACGTCGGCTACATGATCTTCATCTTCCTCAACTTGCAATCGACTTGGATTCACCGCATCGACAGTCCGCATATCCCGCGGCCCTACAAGGCACCCAACTGGCTCGTCGGCTTCAACGCGTTGCTGGGATTCTTCAACCTGTTCCTCATGGGCGTCGGCGCCAAGGTTTGGGGCAACCCCAACGCCCTCTGGTACGGCATCCTGTTTGGGCTTCTGATCATTCCCGTGTTCCTGTTCCGGCACTACGTGCAGGACAAGGGACGGTTCCCCGATCACATGCTGATCGATCTGGATCTGAAGAGCCAGGATCTCGGCGAGCGGCGCGCAGGATCGTTGCCCTATCTGGCGCTGGCGGCCGGTGTCGCCGTCGTGCTCTTCGGGCACTACTACTTCCAGCTCCCCAACTGAGCATCCGACAACAGGGCGGCCGGCCCCATCGGCAAGGTCGGCCGCCCCCGCTCGCCATTTGCCAGAGGCATGGGTCTCGCTGTTGGCGCGCCCCGGAGCATGCGCCGCAGGATCCCTGTCGGGCTCTGAAAATTAACGCTGTTGGCGCTTTTCCAGCCGCAGTTGATCTTGGCTAAGGCTGGTCCATTCATTCCGTGTCAGCGGTGCCGCCTGATCAAGTCCGATGTCAGGATGATGGACCATGCTAGCAAGTCGTTCCGCGAAGTTTGCGGCATTGGAAGACGTGGCGATGCCCGTCTTCGATATCGAAAAGCAGCTCGCGCTCTATCGACGGATGCTCCTGATCCGAAGGGTCGAGGAGATGCTTGGCAACGCGTCGCGCGCCGCAGAATTGCCCGGACCGGTCCATCTCTATGTCGGGCAAGAGGCGATCGCGGTCGGCGTTTGCGACCATCTCACCGACCGCGACTGGATCGCGAGCACACATCGCGGACACGGTCACTTCCTGGCCAAGGGGGGCGATACGAAGGCGCTGGTTGCCGAGGTTTTCGGCCGGTCGAGTGGTATTTGCCGCGGGCGCGGCGGGTCCATGCACGTCGCGGATTTCTCCCGCGGCATCATCGGAGCAAACGGAATTGTGGCCGGCGGCCTTGCGCTTGCGACCGGCGCGGCCTGGGCCGCCCAGCTCGAGGGCAAAGGGCGCATCGCCGTGGCCTTCTTCGGCGATGGCGCAGCGAACGAAGGCGTGCTCATGGAGACGCTCAACCTCGCGGCCCTCTGGAAGCTCCCGTTAATTCTCATCTGCGAGAACAACGGCTTTTCCGAATTCTCGCCGACTTCGACGGTCACCGCCGGGCGCATTGCCGAGCGCGCGGCGCCGTTCGGCCTGCCCCATCGCACCGTGGACGGCAACGATCTCGAGACCGTGTGGAGCGCCACGGCCGAAGCCGTATCGCGCGCACGCACGGGTCACGGATCGACGCTTCTCGAATTCACGACCTATCGCTTCCATGGTCACATGGAGCAGGAGATGGCGTTTCTCAGCCAAGCCTACCGGACCCCGGAGGAAGTCGAGGAGAGGAAGCGTGACGACCCGCTCGCACGCCTGCGCGAGAGATTGCTGACCCATGGGCACGTGGAACAGGACAGCCTCGCAGCTCTTGAAACCGCGGTTGAACAAGAGGTCGCCGAAGCCAGACAGACGGCGAGGTCGGCACCCTGGCCGGATACGACAACCGCTCACGATTTCATGTTTGCGTAGAAAGGAGCACGGTCTTGGCCCGGAAGCGTATGGTTCAAGCCATTCAGGAGGCCCTCGCCGAAGAGATGGCGCGGGATCCGCGCGTGCTCGTCTTTGGTGAGGATGTCGAGGCAAGCATGTTCGGCGAAACCGCCGGCTTGCGCGAGCGCTTCGGCGCAGAGCGGGTGCGCAACACGCCGATCTCGGAGGCGCTCATCAGCGGCATGGCCGTCGGCGCCGCCGCCGCCGGATATCGGCCGGTATGCCACCTGATGTACGGCAACTTCATGTATACGGGCTTCGACGCCATCGCGAACCAAGCCGCGAAGCTCCGGTACATGACGGGGGGTCAGGTCAAGCTGCCGCTTGTCTATCTGGGTGTGATTGGCGGCGGAAAGTCCACAGCCGCGCAACACTCGGACTGCATCTATCCGGCGCTCATGAATCTCGGAGGTCTCAAGGTGGTCGTCGCCTCCGAGCCGGCAGACGCCAAAGGTCTTCTCAAGGCGGCGATCCGCGACGACAATCCCGTCGTCTTTCTACAGACCGCGGGACGAAGTCGCGAGCAGCATCCGGTTCCGGATGAAGACGACTACGTTCTTCCCCTCGGTCAGGCTGCCATCAAGCGCGAAGGACGCGATATCACCATCGTCGCCATCGGAAGCATGGTGAAACAGGCATTGCTCGCAGCCCAGGATCTCGCGACACAGGGCCTCGAGGCTGAGGTTCTCGATCCGCGCACGCTCTTTCCGCTCGACAAGAACGCCATCCTCGCCTCGGTTGTGAAGACCGGACGGTTGATTGTTGTCGACGAGGCGCATGATGCGTGCGGCGCGGCAAGCTACATCTCGGCGATCGTCGCGGAACAGGCGTTCGCAGCGCTGAAAGGTCCGGTCCGCCGCCTTACGGTCGGTGACACGGCCATGCCCTTCTCGCCGCCGCTCGAGGATGCGCTGCGCCCGGCGAAGGCGGAGATCGTGGAGGTCGCTCTGGCCGCGATCAACGGCACCCTCCCGCGGCCTTCGCTCGTGCCCCAGCCCGTGGGGTAAGAGACGTTGTACCCTGATCGGCTCATTGCCCCGATGTCCGAGAGTGACGGGCAGATATCGCCCCACGCCATACAGAATTGGTCAGGCGAACACCCAGCGCGGTGTTCGTAATTCCTCCCGGTCGCGTCATAGCGACAGGATCGCTGGCGAACGGCCGGAAGCGCAGCGCGTGGAAGGAACCGGCGTCAAATCGCCTCGTTTGGCCGCTCAGCAAGGGCGGGGGGGCGTTGGCCATGTTGAACGGGACGAAGCGCACCCACTCATGGGCCGCGCAGACAGGCTTGGCGCGCGCTCGACTTGCGCGGTAGCATGCGACTGACGTCCGGCTCCGCGAAGCGGTGTCGGACGCCGCAATAAATGCCGCAACAAATGAAGAGCGCCAGGAAAGCCACGGGCAAGTCGCTCGCAGCGACCCCGCCGCCCCTCCTCCGCAAGGCGGAGAGACTCGTTTCCGGAGAGCGCGATGACGGAGCCGGTCTACCTCGACCACAACGGCACCACGCCGGTCGCCCCTGAAGTTCTCGACGCCATGCTGCCATTCCTGCGCGGCGAATTCGGCAATCCCTCTTCGACGACGCCGTGGGGCCAGCGCGCACGCAGCGCCATCGAGCAGGCCCGTGCCGAAGTCGCCGGCCTGATTAACGCGCATCCCGACGAGCTCATCTTCATGAGCGGCGGCACGGAGGCGAGCAATCATGCGATCGCGGGCTTTGCGGGACGTGCGCCCGGAGACCGGCGGCGCATCGTCACCAGCACGGTGGAGCACCCCGCAACCGAAAATCCCTGCCGGCGTCTTGAGCAGGCGGGCTTTGCCGTCGTGCGTATTCCGGTCGCGCATAATGGCATCGTCGATGTCAAGGCAGCAGAAGCCGCGATCGACGCATCTACGGCGCTCATCACCATCATTCACGCCCAGAACGAGACCGGCGTGCTACAGCCCGTGCCCGAACTCGCGCGCGCGGCCGCCGCCGCCGGCGCGCCGATCCACGTGGACGCGTCGCAATCGCTCGGCAAGGTGCCGGTCGATGTCGCGGCATGGGGCATCGATGCGATGACGATCGCCGGCCACAAGCTCTATGCGCCCAAGGGCATCGGCGTGTTGTTCCTCAAGCGTGGCCATGATCTACCGAGCCCCCTCGCGGGAGCCGGACAGGAGCGCGGCCGTCGTCCCGGGACGGAGAACGTCGCCTCTATCGTCGGGCTGGGCCGTGCCTGCGTCATGGCCGGGCAGCGGCTCGCGGAGGATGCAGAGCGCATCGCGCGATTGCGCGACCGGCTCTGGCAGGAGCTGTCGAGCAGGGTGGCGGGTCTCGAGCGTGTCGGTGCTGGTGCGCCCACGCTGCCCAACACGCTCAACGTGCTCTTCCCGAGGATAGCGGGGAACGCGGTGCTGGCCGCGGCGCCGGAGGTTGCCGCCTCGACCGGGTCGGCCTGCCATGCGGGCGAGGACAAGCCATCCTCGATTGTCGTGGCGCACGGCTATCCCCCCGCTCAAGCCGTCGGCGCCGTGCGCCTGACGCTCGGCCGCGCAACGACCAACGAGGACGTGTCGCGGGCCGCAGCGGCGCTCGCCTCCGCCTGGGCGCAGCTTACGGCAAGCGCGGCCGTGTGATGCCCAGTCACCAGCCTCAAAAACGGCTTTTCAACCTTAGATCAAAGAGTTGATGGCGGGGACGGGAGAGAGTTCGATCTCACGTCAAAGCCCGAAGGGCTGGGAAAGCAAAGCGACCCGCGGCAAGCCGCGCCCCCGCGGAGCGCTTCGGCGCGTGAGCGGTATAATGGCGGAGAGGGAGGGATTCGAACCCCCGGTACGGTTGCCCGTACTCCGCATTTCGAGTGCGGCGCGATCGACCACTCTGCCACCTCTCCAGCCTCTCGCTAGTCGGGCGAGCCCGGCGAGGCCCCGCTGTGGTCGCACTGGTGGAGCGGGGAGGTCCCGCTGGATAGTCGAACCCGGAAGCGTTGGCAAGCCTCGAGGCGGTCCCGCCGACCGATCGGCCGGACACACGGGCTCCGGTCTCTCGGCGGCCGGTTTCCCTGGCAGTCCCTCGATCCGGCCAGGCCAGCATCCGCCAGGCGCAGGTGCCGAACCGACTGCTCCTCGCCTCACCTGCGGCCCCGATGCTGCCGTCGCGGCACCAATCCCCGCACCCCTCTGAGACGCGCTTCCGATGGCCCTTGACGTCGGGGGCGAACTTGCCCAGCAAGGCAACAGCGGCGGCAAGAGTGAGCTGCCCCGACA
>WBZR01003833.1_pt1 | contig 12996 bp, 11 predicted proteins | sample 5204231 | NCBI WGS metagenome assembly WBZR01 (sample SAMN12412403, study PRJNA552823) | activated sludge metagenome | isolation source: activated sludge from anammox sidestream of wastewater treatment plant... | place: USA: Virginia | collected 2017-08
GGCGCCGCAGCCGGTCGGGCCCGGGCGCCGCGGCGCGCCGCATCACCCGCTCGCGCTGCGGCGCCGCGGCGGCACCTCGCCGCGCGCTGCGCCGCGCAGCTCGCTGCAATGGCGGATGAACTCGGCGGTGTCGCGGCCGATGTGCTTGTCGCGGTGCAACACCATCGATAGCCGCCGGATCGCCCGCGGCAGGCTGGTCTGCAGCTCGGCCAGCGTGCCCTGCGCCAGCTCCTGCGCCACGACCTCGCGCGGCAGACAGCCGAGCGCGGCGCCGGCGGCCACCAGGCGCTTGATCGCCTCGGGGCTGCTGAGCTCGAAGGCGACGTCGAGTGCGCCGACCCGCTCGTGCAGCCACAGTTCGGCGGCCTCGCGCGTGCCCGAGCCGTGCTCGCGCAGCGCCCAGGTGGCCGCGCGCAGCTCGCGCAGGCTCAGCGGGCGGCCGACCAGCGGGTGATCGGCGGCGGCGAACACCACGAGTTCGTCGGTCAGCCAGGGGCGCACGACGAGGCGCGGATGCGTCTGCGTGCCCTCGATGAAGCCGACGTCGGCGTCGAAGCCCGCCACCGCCTCGACCACCTCGCGCGTGTTGCCGATCATCAGCTGCACCGGCTGCGCCGGGCAGACGAGCTTCCAGCGCGCCAGCAGCCCCGGCAGCAGGTACTCGCCGATCGTCAGGCTGGCCGCCAGGTGCAGCGGCGCCGGCCGCGCCGGCGACAGCAGATGCTCGAGCTCGACGGCGCGGTCGAGCAGCGCCGCCGCCTTGGGCAGCAGCGCGCGGCCGTTGTCGTTGAGCCGCAGGCGGCGCCCGAGGCGGTCGAACAGCTGCGCGCCCAGCGCGCTCTCGAGCTCGGCCAGCGCGGCGCTGGCAGCGGACTGCGAACGCGCCACGCGGTCGGCGGCGGCGCGCGTCGAGCCGGCGCGCGCGGTGGCGACGAAGACCTCGAGCTGGCGCAGGCTCAGGCGCAGCCGCGGGGCCAGCGGCAGGGCCTGCGGCGGGCCTTTCGCCTGATCGGATTTTTCGGACATCGTGACCAGTATTGTCCGTTTTTCCTCGCGCCTGCAGGTGCCTACGATCGGCCTCGTCGCCGCGGGCGCGCGCGAGCTGTGCTCACGAACGTCCGCGGTCCCCGGGGAGCGCTCGGCGCCTCGATCCACATCAAGCCATCCGGCCTTGCTCGGCGCGCGCCCGCCGCGCCGATCCGAGCGCCGGAGCTTGCAGCCGCAGGGAGGGCTGTGCCGTCATGACCGGTCTCGTCGACCCGCACGGAAGCGAGCGCCTGCGCCCGCTGCTGCTCCAAGGGCAGGCGCTGGACGAGGAGCGCCGCCGCGCCGCCGCGCTGCCCGGCCTGCGCGTGAGTTCGCGCGAGCGCGGCGACATCGTGATGCTCGGCATCGGCGGCTTCACGCCGCTGGACGGCTTCATGACGAGCACCGACTGGCGCGGCGTGTGCGACGGCATGCGGCTGGCCAGCGGCCTGTTCTGGCCGATCCCGATCACCCTGTCGGCCGGCGCGGCCGAAGCGGCCGCGATCCGCACCGGCCAGGAGATCGCGCTGCTCGACGGTGAGGACGGTGCGCCGCTGGCGACGATGCGCGTGACCGAGAAGTACACGATCGACAAGGCGCACGAGTGCGCCGCGGTGTTCCGCACCACCGACCTCGCGCACCCGGGCGTCAAGATGGTGATGGAGCAAGGCGAGGTCAACCTGGCCGGGCCGCTGAAGGTGCTGTCGCAGGGCGGCTTTCCCGAGAAGTACGGCGCGCTGTACATGACGCCGGCGCAGACGCGCGCGCTCTTCCAGGAGCGCGGCTGGTCGCGCGTGGCCGCGTTCCAGACGCGCAACCCGATGCACCGCTCGCACGAGTACCTGGCCAAGATCGCGATCGAGGTCTGCGACGGCCTGCTCGTGCACTCGCTGCTGGGCGCGGTCAAGCCGGGCGACATCCCGGCCGAGGTGCGCACGCGCGCCATCGCCGCGCTGGCCGAGCATTACTTCGTGCCTTCCACCATAGTGCAGGCCGGTTACCCGCTCGACATGCGCTACGCCGGCCCGCGCGAGGCGCTGCTGCACGCGCTCTTTCGCCAGAACTACGGCTGCTCGCACCTCGTCGTCGGGCGTGACCATGCCGGCGTCGGCAGCTACTACGGCCCGTTCGACGCGCACCGCATCTTCGACGAGATCCCGGCCGATGCACTGCAGACGCGGCCGCTCAAGATCGACGTCTCGTTCTGGTGCTACCGCTGCGGCGGCATGGCCTCGGCGCGCACCTGTCCGCACGGCGACGCCGACCGCTTGCAGGTGAGCGGCACCCAGCTGCGCAAGTGGCTCGGCGAAGGCCACGACGTGCCCGCCGAGTTCAGCCGCCCCGAGGTGCTGCAGATCCTGCGTGCCTACTACGCCGACGCCGGCCGCTAGGCGCCGCCGCCCATCACCCCTTCCCGAAACCCAACCCGCTTCCCAGGAGACCCCGAGATGCCCACCTACGTACGGACCGACAAGTGCGACGGCTGCAAGGGCCAGGACAAGACGGCCTGCATGTACATCTGCCCGCACGACCTGATGATGCTCGACAAGGACGGCTCGCAGACCGGGCACCCGATGCGCGCCTTCAACCAGGAGCCCGAGCAATGCTGGGAGTGCTACTCCTGCGTCAAGATCTGCCCGCAGAACGCGATCGAGGTGCGGCACTACGCCGACATCGTGCCGCTGGGCGGCTCGGTGCAGCCGCTGCGCGGCTCCGACTCGATCATGTGGACGATCAAGTTCCGCAACGGCACCTTGAAGCGCTTCAAGTTCCCGACGCGCACCACCGAGGAGGGCTCGATCCAGCCCTACGCCGGCAAGACGATGCCCAAGCTGGCCGACATCGACAAGCCCGGCTACTTCACGCCCAGCGGCGGCTACCGCGCCGGGCGCGATGGCGAACTGCTGCGCGTGAAATGACCCTTCCCCGAAGCGCCTTCGGCGCCTCCCCCCCGAGGGGGCGCCGCCAGCGGCCCGGCCAGGCCGGTTCCGCGGCGGCCGCCGGGCTGCAACGACAAATCGACTGTTGAGGAATCACCCCATGGCAACGTTCGAGAACCCCGAAGTCGTCCAGGAAGAGCTGGACATCCTGCTGATCGGCGGCGGCATGGCCTGCTGCGGCGCCGCTTTCGAGATGATGCGCTGGGCCGAGGCCGTGAAGGCCGAGACCGGCAAGGAGCTGAGGATCAAGCTCGTCGACAAGGCGGCGATGGACCGCAGCGGCGCGGTCGCGCAGGGCCTGTCGGCGATCAACACCTACATCGGCCCCGAGCAGGATCCGGCCGACTACGCGCGCATGGTCAGCAACGACCTGATGGGCATCACGCGCGACGACCTCGCCTACGACCTCGGGCGCCACGTCGACGAGTCGGTGCACCTGTTCGAGGAATGGGGCCTGCCGATCTGGAAGACCGACGACGACGGCGTGCGCCACGACGGCGCCGAGTCGCAGAAGGAAGGCCTGCCCGCGCTCAAGGACGGCGGCAAGCCGGTGCGCTCGGGCAAGTGGCAGATCATGATCAACGGCGAGTCCTACAAGTGGATCGTCGCCGAGGCGGCCAAGAAGGCGCTCGGGATGGAGGATATCCACGAGCGGGTCTTCATCGTCCGGCTGGTCACCGACAAGAACGACCCGACCCGGGTGGCCGCCGCCGCCGGGTTCTCGGTGCGCGAGCACAAGCTCTACATCTACAAGTTCAAGTGCTGCCTGCTCGTGGCCGGCGGCGCCGTGAACGTGTTCCGGCCGCGCTCGGTCGGCGAGGGCACCGGCCGCGCCTGGTACCCGGTGTGGAACGCCGGCTCCACGTACGCGATGGCCGCCGAGTGCGGCGCCGAGCTGACGATGATGGAGAACCGCTTCGTCCCGGCCCGCTTCAAGGACGGCTACGGGCCGGTGGGCGCGTGGTTCCTGCTCTTCAAGGCCAAGGTGATGAACGGCGCGGGCGAGGACTACTCGACGCTGCGCGCCGACCTCATCAAGGACGAGAAGCGCTTCGGGAAGTACGGCATGGGCGTGCCCGGCACGTGCCTGCGCAACCACATCATGCTCGAGGAGATGCTCGCCGGCCGCGGCCCGATCTACATGGACACGCCGACCGCGATGCAGAAGCTCGCCGAGAAGATGACGCCGAAGGAGATCAAGCACCTCGAGGCCGAGGCATGGGAGGACTTTCTCGACATGACGATCGGCCAGTGCGGCATCTGGGCGGGCGAGAACGTCGAGCCCGAGAAGACGCCCTCGGAGATCATGCCGACCGAGCCGTACCTCCTCGGCTCGCACTCGGGCTGCGCCGGGATCTGGGTGTCCGGCCCGACCGATCTGCCGGGCGTGCCGAAGGAGTGGAGCTGGGGCTACCGCTCGATGACGACCGTGAAGGGGCTCTTCACGGCGGGCGACGGCGTGGGCGCCTCCGGCCACAAGTTCTCCTCGGGCTCGTTCACCGAGGGCCGGATCGCGGCGAAGGCGATGGTCCGCTTCGCGCTCGACAACAAGGGCTGGAAGCCGGAGTCCGCGCGCACGACCGCCGAGCTCGTCGAGGAGATCTACCGGCCGGTGAAGACCTTCCTCGAGCACAAGGACTACACCACCGCGATCGACGTCAACCCGCACTACATCACGCCGAAGATGCTGCAGTTCCGGCTGCAGAAGCTGATGGACGAGTACGTCGCGGGCGTGGCGACCTACTACCGGACCAACGGCGCGATGCTCAAGGTCGCCGAGAAGAAGCTCGAGATGATCAAGGAGGACTCGCTCAAGATGCGGGCGAAGGACCTGCACGAGCTCCTGCGCGCGTGGGAGAACTATCACCGCATCATCGCCGCCGAGGCGCACATGAAGCACATCCAGTTCCGCGAGGAGACCCGCTACCCGGGCTTCTACTACCGGATGGACTACAACTTCATCGACGACGAGAACTGGAAGTGCTTCGTGAACTCGCGCTACAACCGCGATACGAAGCACTGGGACATCAAGAAGGTCCCGTACGTCCAGCTGATCAAGTAGTGCGCGGCTAGACATCCGCCGGGGTCTGGGGTAGCTTGCCCAGGCCCCGTTTCTTTTTGCCGGCGATAAATTCCCGTCGTGACCCAGGACATCCAAGACCCGAAGCCCGTGTCGCCGGTGCAGCCGATCCAGCTCGGACCGGACGACTCGTTCCAGTTCCGCTGCCGCAAGGGCATCGCCTGCTTCAACAAGTGCTGCCAGAACATCGACATCATGCTCACGCCGTACGATGTCCTGCGGCTGAAGCGCCGCTTCGATCTCTCGGCGCGCGAGTGGATCGACCGCGCCACGGTGGACTTCCACATGGACGGGCACGGCATGCCGGGGCTGAAGCTCGCGACCAAGCCGGGCACGCGCGAGTGCATCTACCTGACGCCGGAGGGCTGCAGCGTCTACGAGGACCGGCCCTCGGCCTGCCGCTACTATGCGCTCGGGCTGCTCTCTATGCGCAAGCAGGACTCGCCCGGCGAGGAGGATTCGTACTTCGTCGTGAAGGAGGAGCACTGCCTCGGCCACCAGGAGCCGCAGGTCCAGACCGTGCGCGAGTATCGCAAGGTGCAGGGGCTCCAGCCCTACGACGAGGCGAACCGCGAATGGCGCCGGATCGTGCTGAAGAAGCGCTCCGGCGGGCCGGCGGTCGGCAAGCCCTCGCAGAAGAGCCTCGAGCTCTTCTTCCTCGCGAGCTACGACGTCGACGGCTTCCGGGCGTTCGTGGCGAGCCCCGGCTTCCAGGAATTGTTCGAGCTCGATCCCGCGCTCCTGCACGAGATCGCGACCGATGACGAGGCGTGCCTCGCGTTCGCGATGCGCTTCCTGCGCCAGACGCTCTTCGGCGAGCTCACCATCCCGGTGCGCCAGGATGCTGCCGCGCGTCGTCTCGCGCGCTACCAGGAGAAGGTCGAGGCGATCGAGCGCGCAGCGGCCGAGAAGCGCGTCGCGGAGCAGGATCGCATGTACGACAGCCTCGACGACTGATCATTCTCTTGGACACCCGCGCACACGAGGCCGACCAGTACCTCGTCAAGTCCGAGCCGTACTACGAGCCCGTCGCCGACGAGGCGAGGCTGTTCGAGGCGGCCTACGCGAGCCGCGTCCCGGTCCTGCTGAAGGGCCCCACGGGCTGCGGCAAGACGCGGTTCATGGAATTCATGGCGTGGCGTCTCGGCCGGCCCCTCGTCACCGTCTCCTGCCACGACGACCTCACGGCGTCGGACCTCGTCGGGCGGTATCTCATCGTGGGAGCCGAGACGGTCTGGGTCGACGGGCCGCTCGCCGCCGCGGTGCGGCTCGGGGCGATCTGCTACCTGGACGAGATCGTCGAGGCGCGCAAGGACACGACCGTCGTCATCCACCCGCTCGCGGACGACCGGCGGATCCTGCCGGTGGAGAAGACCGGCGAGGTGCTGCGCGCGCCGCCCGAGTTCCTGCTCGCGCTCTCCTACAATCCGGGCTACCAGAGCGTGCTGAAGGAGCTGAAGCAGAGCACGCGCCAGCGCTTCGTCGCGCTCGAGTTCGGGTATCCGGCCGCAGCGCTCGAGCAACGGATCGTCGCGCGCGAAACCGGCGTGGACGCGGCGACGGCCGAGCGCCTGGTGCGCGTGGCCGGGATGACGCGCAACCTCAAGGGCAACGGGCTCGACGAGGGCGCGAGCACGCGGCTGCTCGTGCATGCCGGCAAGCTCATCGCGCTCGGCGTGCCGCCGCGAGCCGCCTGCGCCGCCGCGATCGTGCAGCCGCTCACGGACGAGCCCGAAACCCTCGCGGCGCTGCATGAGCTCGTGGCCTCGGTCTTCTGAGCGACTGCCCGCGGGTTTGCTCGAAGATCGCCTCGAGGAGCTGCTCGAGGCATGCCTGTCCTCGCGGCGCACCGCCGCCGCGCTCGTCCCGGGCCTTGCGGCGCTCGCCCGGCCGCAGCAGGACTTCGTCCTGCACTGGGTCGGCATCGTCGCGCGTTCGAGCGCGGAGCTCGCCTACCAGTTCGCGGCCGCGGCGCCACGCGCGCTCGCACTGCTCGGCGAGCGCGGCGCCGAGGCGTGGCTCGTCGAGGCGATGGACGTCTTCGATCGCGAGAGCATGTACGCGGCGAGCGCGGCGCTGAAGGACCTCTCGCGCTTCGCGCGCGCGTGGGATGCCCAGGCGCATGCGGCCCGCTTCGAGGATTCCGCCCGCGTGCTCGAGCTCTTCCTGTGCGGGCTCGCCGGACGGCGGCTGCGTGTCGACGCCGGCGAGGAGCCGTGGACCGACACCGAGACGGTGTATCTGCCGCGCGAGGTGACGCTCTTCGCCGCGCGGAGCCGAAACTTTCTCGTGTACAAGGCCATGGCCGCGCTCGCCTGGGCGCAGGCGCGCCTCGACACGTTCTCGGCAGACCTGGCTGCCGCGGTTTCCGGAAGCGCGGATCCGGCGCGCGCGCGTGCGTGGGCGGCGTTTCTCGAGGCGGTGCGGCTCGGTGCCAAGCTCGAACGGATCCTGCCGGGCCTCGCGCGCGACCTCCGCGCCCTGCAACGGCCGGCGCTCGACGCGACGATCCGCTCAGCGGTGGCGCCGCTCGCCCGGCCCGATGCGGCCATCGGCGAGACCCTCGCCGTGCTCCGCGCGCTCGACCTCTCGCGCCCGCCGCCGGCGTGGCCCTATGTCGTCCGGCTGCATCCCGGCCGCGTGCAGGAGGTGCGCGCCGCCCGGATCGAACGCGAGCGGAACGCGCTGCGAACGGTGCTGGCGGGGCTGCGCGACGAATTGCGGCGCGAGAGGCCCGCAGAGGCGGAAGGCGAGCGCGCAGGGCGATTCGAGGCACGGCTCTCCGATCCGACCGAGGGAGCGGAGCGCAGCGTCGAGCTCTTCCTGGACGGAGCGGTCGTCGCGCCGCCGGTGGACGCCGCAAGCCTGATCCAGTCGATCCTGCAGGACCTCGGCGAGCTGCCGCCCGAGTATCTCGAGCCCGCCGGTGCGGGTGCGTACGTGTCGCATGCCGGACCGGGGCCGGCCGGCGACGACGAAGCCGTGCAGGCCGAGGCCGGCGCCGCGGTGTACGACGAGTGGGACTACGCGCGCCGCCACTACCGGCGCGCCTGGTGCGTGCTGCGCAGCCGCGACGTGCACCCGGGCGATGCCGCATTCGTGTGGCGCGCGCTCGAGCGGTACCGTCCGCAGATCGCGCGCCTCAAGCGCACGTTCGAGGCGCTGCGCGGGGAGGACCGGCTGCATCGGCGCGAGCCCCACGGCGACGGCATCGACCTCGACGCGGCGGTGGCCGGCCTCGCCGACGTCGCCGCCGGGCGCGAGCTGCCCGCGCGGCTGTTCGTGCGCCGCCACCGCACCGAGCGCTCGATCGCCGTGATGTTCCTGGTGGACATGAGCGGCTCGACGAAGGGGTGGATCAACGACGCGGAGCGCGAGGCGCTCGTGCTCCTGTGCGAGGCGCTCGATGTGCTCGGCGACCGCTACGCGATCTACGGCTTCTCCGGTATGACCCGCAAGCGCTGCGAGCTCTACCGTGTGAAGCGCTTCGACGAGCCGTATGGGGCGGCGGTCAAGGGCCGCATCGCCGGCATCGCGCCGCAGGACTACACGCGCATGGGCGTTGCCATCCGGCACATCACGCGCATGCTCCTCGCCGAGGAGGCCCGCACCCGCCTGCTCGTCACGCTCTCCGACGGCAAGCCGGACGACTTCGGCGACGGCTATCGGGGCGAATACGGGATCGAGGACACGCGTCAGGCCCTCTTCGAAGCCCGCCGCGCCGGGATCCACCCGTTCTGCATCACCATCGACGAGCAGGCGCGCGACTACCTCCCCCACATGTACGGGGCGGCCAACTACGTCCTAGTGAACGACGTGCGCCGGCTGCCGTTCCAGGTCGCGAGCGTCTACCGGAGACTGACCGGCTGACCCGGCCGGGCGCTGCCGCGACGGCGCGACCGATCGTTTTTCCTTGCCGGAGCGCATGCGAACCGCGAGAATACGGGCCTTTTTCGGGGAGGCCCAGATTGCAGATTGCCTGTCTCGACCTCGAGGGCGTGCTCGTGCCCGAGATCTGGATCGAATTTTCGCACCGCACGGGCATTCCTGAGCTCTCGCGCACGACGCGGGACGAACCCGACTACGACAAGCTCATGCGCGCCCGGATCGCGATCCTCGCGCGCCATCGTCTCGGGCTGCCCGACATCCAGGACGTGATCGCCGGCATGGGGCCGCTCGCGGGTGCGCGCGAGTTCCTGGACTGGCTGCGCCATCGCTTCCAGGTGGTCATCCTCTCAGACACCTTTTACGAGTTCGCCGCACCGCTCATGCGCCAGCTCGGCTATCCGACGCTGCTCTGCCACAACCTGGTGGTCGATGCGGCCGGCAAGGTGCGCGACTTCCGCATCCGGCTCGCGCATCACAAGCGCGAGTCGGTGCGGGCCATGCGGGCGCTCAACTTCCGGACCATCGCCGCGGGCGACTCGTACAACGACACCGCGATGCTCGCCGCGGCCGATGCCGGAATCCTGTTCCATCCGCCGCAGAACGTCGCCGACGAGTTCCCGCAGTTTCCGGTCGCCTATACCTACGAGGAGCTGAAGGCGGCGTTCCTGCACGCCCACTCGGCGCTCGAGTCGAGCGCCGCGGACTAAATCCGATACAGCGCGCGCTGGTCGCGGCGGAACGCGATGGGTTGCGCCTGCGGGTCGCCCAGCGACCGTCCGAGGCTGATGCGCCCCGCGCCGTAGAGCTGCGTCTCGCCGCGCAGCACGTGCACTTCGCCGGGCGTGCCGGCGAACGACACGAAGGTTCCGTTCGCGCTGTGGTCGATCAGCCGGAAGCGCATGCGATCGAATTCGATCGTGGCGTGGCTGCGCGAAGTGAGCTGATCGAGGATCGCGATGTCGTTCGATGGGTCGCGGCCGAGCAGCACGCGCGTGTGCGCCGGATCGAGCCGGAGCGTCGTGGTGCCGGTCGAGAGCAGCAGCGCGCCCTCGTCGGCCGGGAGCTGGCGCGGGCCGAAATTGAGATCGGTGATGCCGGCGCGATCGGTCTGCCAGATGATCTCGTAGATGGTCGACTCGGTCTGGTCACCCTTCAGCTTGGTGCTGTAGATCGCGCGCGCGCAGCTCGCGGTGGTCTGCGACAGCAGGTCGACCACCGCCTGGGTGGTCAGGATCTGCTCGGCGCGCCCCGTCGCCGCGAGGTAGGCCGCGACGTTCACGATGGTGCCGTAGACGTCGGTGCCCTCGACGATGACCGGGCCGACGTTGATGCCCGTGTGCAGCCGGATCGCCTGGCCCTGCAGGGGCTGGGCCGCCATTTCGGCGTGCAGCGCGCTCATCGCGAGCACCGCGCTCTCCGGCTCGGGAAAGACACACATGACCCCGTCGCCGAGCGTCTTCACCAGGCGCCCGGTGAACCGCGGCAGGAGGGCGAGCACCCTGCCGCAGTACGCCTGCGTGAGCTGGCGCGCCGCGTGATCGCCAAGCTCGCGGTAGATGCGCGTGCTCGCGGCGATGTCGGCGAAGGCCACGGCAAAGTCCTTGGTCTCGCGCACTCCCTGGGCTCCGCTTGTCTTCTTCGGCGAATGGTACCGGGTTGGGGCCCCGCGGCAGGGACTTTTCGCACGCCCCCCCGGGCGAACTGCCGCCGGGCGCCGCGCGCAGCGCAAACCGTGGCGTCCGCCGTGCGGGCGCCGGAGATTTTCGGGTTTCTTATCAGCCCGTTGTCCGTGCCTGGCGCGGGTGCCGCGCGGGCAGGTCGCCAAGCGCTCCGCTGCCCGTTCCGATGCGGGGCCGGCGGGCGTGCCGCGCTGCCGCGGCGCTACTTCTTGACCGGCTTGGCGGCGATCTCTTCGAGGCGGGTGGCGCGGATCATCTGGCCGTCGAGCGTGGCGTCTTTCGCCGTGCCGCCGAAGGCGACGGTCATCAGCTGGCTGTAGTAGGTCACCGGGATGTTGAACTTGGTGCCGTACCGCTTGTTGACGTCGGCCTGGTAGATCTCGACGTTCGCCTGGCAAAGGGGGCAGGGCGTCACGATCATGTCGGCGCCATGGTCGTAGGCGCTCTCCACGATGTCCTTGATCTGCTTCTGGCTCTTCTCCGGCTCCGACACCGCGAGCGCGCCGCCGCAGCAGGTCACCTTCTGGTCGTATTCCTTGACCGCCTCGCCGCCCATGGTCTCGACGAGCTGGTCGAGGTAGACCGGGTTCTCGAACGACTCCCCGGCAATGCCGAAGGGACGGTTGGTCTGGCAGCCGACGTAGCCCGCGAACTTCACGCCCTCGAGCGGCTTGACGACGTGCCTGCCGATCTCCTCGTAGCCCAGGTCCTCGATCAGCACCTCGACCATGTGGCGCACGCCCGCCTTGCCCTCGTACTGCAGCCCGGCCTCCTTGAGCGCTTCATTGGTGTCGGCGAGGAGCCCAGCGCTGGCGTCGAGCTTCTCCTTGCTCTCGCGCGCATTCAGCCAGCAGGCCGCGCAGGTGGCGACGATGTCCTGGCCGGGCAGGTGCTGCTCGGCGAGCGCGAAGTTGCGCGCGTTGATCACGTGGCGCGCGAGCTCGCCCGACCCGGCGTAGCTCACCGACGCCCCGCAGCAGTTCCAGTCGGGAATCTGCGTGAGCTTGACGTCGAGGTGCCTGCACATCGACTCGGCCGAAACGAGGTAATTCGACGCCGAGCCGCGATAGTGCGACGTGCAGCCCGGGTAGAACGCGTATTCCTTCTTCGCCATGATTTCGGCCTCCTGGGCTGCGCGCTACTTCGTGAAGCCGCGGCGCCTGTCCTCGATCTCCTGCGCCTTCCGGATCATCGCCTGGAAGCCCTTCACGTCCTTCACGCCGTGCCCGCCGAAGATCTCGAACGGGCTCATGCGCCTGGTCCGGAGCATCCCGAGGCCGACGTTCTTCATCGCGAGCGCCTTCTTGATGCCGGCCCCGATGCCGTCCTTGAACCACAGCCTGAGCATCAACCGCATCTCGTTCGCGCGCCCGTTGCGGGTGAAGTTCTCCCAGAAGACGACCGAGAAGTCGCGCGTCGGCTGGCGCTTGGGCGCGAGGCCGAGCCGGTGCGCGTAAGTGGCGATCCCGTGCATGATGGTCGTGATCGGGAGCTTGCGCGGGCAGCGCACCACGCAGTTGTAGCAGGAGGTGCACATCCACATCGAGTCCGACTGGAGCACCTCGTCGCGCTTGCCGGCGCGGATCATCATGAAGAGCTTCTGCGGCGAGTGCTCCCAGTGCGGGCCGAACGGGCACGAGCCGGCGCACACGCCGCACTGCATGCACATCTTCACCCACTCGCCCTCGTCGACCCGCTCCTCGACCTCGCGCAGGAAGTCGTTGCGGTATCTCGCGAGGGCCTGCGCGTTGAGATCGCTCGCCATCACGCGAATCCTTTCAGCGGCGACATCCCGAGCTCGTTGATCTTCGCGGCATACTCGTCGATCAGCCGCGCCACCCGCTCGGTGTCGGTGATCGCCACCTCGCAGGTCGCGACCCGCTCCGGCTCGAGCGCCATCTGCTTCAGCGTGTCGTCGATCTTGCTCATGCGGTAGTTCGCGAGCTCCGAGCCCTTGACGAAGTGGCACTGGTAGTCGTCGCCGTGCTTGCAGCCCATCAGCATCACGCCGTCGTAGCCGCTGTTCAGGGCGTCCGACAGCCAGATCGTGTTCACCGAGCCGAGACAGCGCACCGGGATGATGCGCACGAAGGCGCTGTAGTGGCGCCGCGCCATCCCCGCCATGTCGAGCGCCGGATAGGCGTCGTTCTCGCACGCGAGCACGAGGATGCGCGGCTTCTCCGAGAACTCGTCCGGAACGTCCACTGCCTTCAGCTGCGCGCCGACCGTGTCCACCGAGTAGTTCTCGAACGAGATCACGCGCACCGGGCAGGCGCCCATGCACGTGCCGCAGCGCCGGCAGCGGCTCTCGTTGAACAACGGATAGCGCTTCTCGTCCTCGTCGATGGCGCCGAACGGGCACTCGACGGTGCAGCGCTTGCAC
>WBZR01002802.1_pt2 | contig 12975 bp, 11 predicted proteins | sample 5204231 | NCBI WGS metagenome assembly WBZR01 (sample SAMN12412403, study PRJNA552823) | activated sludge metagenome | isolation source: activated sludge from anammox sidestream of wastewater treatment plant... | place: USA: Virginia | collected 2017-08
CATCTCCACGTTCTCCTATAGGATGTTGATCAATGTTGCCGAATCAGTACCTCTATGGTGGATTCACATGTTTAGTCTCTTGGCCCAGGCAAATCGTTTATTACCACACATCCAAGTTGTCTCCAGCCCAATACTTCACCTGCCACTGTACGATCTCCTCATCCCAGTTGGCCTGCTGGCACCAGAGCGTGCCGGGTTTGCGTGTACCCCTGAAGGTATAGGTGGTGACATGACCATCAGCCATCAGGAAATTGGCCTGTTTGCCATGGCGCACATCCCAGCCAAACTCCCCACCGCTGCCTCCACCGGCCGAGCCTGAAGGATTAACAAAAATTGGAAAATAAGAAGGTGAACCGACATATGACTCCGCCAGCATGATGCTCATCGGTGCCGGGCGCAGGTCAGAGAGCTTGTGGGGCTTATATTGACCCGTCTGTGTGCCGTTGGTGTTATCTACGCCGAAAGCATAGTAGGGAACCGTGTAGGACCAGGTAGCCAGGTATGAATTCGCGGGGTCATCCCAGTAGGGTGACATATTGGCATTGGGGCAAAGCATAACCGCGATGTCGTATTGATTGACCCACGGAAAAGCGGTATTGGTGAAGCGATCCCCGCCGGCCGTGAGCGTGTTGGTTCGCAGCATAAGATCAACCCAGGTGGTTGAGTCAGCCGAAAGGGAGGAGGTATCCGCCAGATACGGAACCCTGCCGCCGCTGCGATAGACACTGGACATTGCCGGGGGCAGCCAGCCCTTCTCCTGTGAGGCGTACATCGCAAACGCGACGCCCACCTGGCGCATGTTGCTGGCGCACTGAACCATCTTGGCGGATTCACGCGCCTTGTTCAGGGCTGGCAAAAGCATGCTGATCAACAGGGCAATGATGCCGATGACGACCAGCAATTCCACCAGCGTGAAAGCTTGAAGTTGACGACGACGATCAGATACATGGGTCTTCATAGCGAACTCCTTTTACAACCAACAACACAACAATCGGCTCTCCAACTCCATCCTTAACCAACGGCGCCCTGCATCGGCGGGGGGGCAAATGTCTGGCCGAGGATTTGATGATCCACAAAACCGCGGCTGGGCGGCGCGATACCGTCTTTTTCCAGCATGGTGACCATCATCTCCGCTGCACAGTGCCCCATGGCATAACGATCAAAACTGATCCGCCCCAGTTCAGGCCACTGATCCACAACGGAGGCATTGTCATCCAGGGCGATGATGGAAACATCCGTCGGCACCGACAGCCCTGCGGCGATACAGGCATTGCGCAGCCAGAAGGCTTCATTGACGCTGTAGCAGACAAAGGCGCTGGGGCGGTCGGGCTGCTTGAGAATCTGCTGTAATTCTGCCGCAGTCTGCTGATAGGTCAGCGTGATCAGACGCTGCGGCGCAAGCTTTTCAGCGGTCATCGTCTGACCATAACCAGCACTGCGCTCCGTGACGGAATGGTGGACGCTGTAGACCCGGTTGGACGGGCCTTCCGGGCCGCTGGACCGCTTATCCAGATAGGTGATCTTGCGATGCCCCAGCTCCACCAGTTTCTGCACCGCCAGGCGGGCGGCGCCGGCTTCATCGCGCCACACGGCGCCATGGTCTTCATGATGTCCGCTGTCCAGCCAGACCACCGGCACCTTCAAGGATGTAATAAAGTGCGACAGCAGCGGCGTGGTGGGATGGGTGCAAATCAGACCATCCATCGCCCGTTCACGGAACAAAACGGGCGTGCGATGACCTTCATCACCCGCCAATTGCCAATCACGCACGACAATGGTTTTGTATTCACACTCCACCAAACGATCGGTAATTCCGGCTAAAAATTCGAAAAAGACCGGGCCGACGATCTGTTTGGCTGAACGGATATTAAACAGTAAAACGCCGATGGCATGGGTCTGACCCGTGCGCAGCGACTGGGCATTGGCGAATGGCCGATAACCATATTTCTTGGCTGCCGCCTGAATCTCCGCCCGAAGTCCATCATTGACATAGGGGTGATCCGACAAAGCACGCTGCACCGTGACTCTTGAAACGTTCAAAAGTCGGGCGAGGTCATGCTGAGTCCGAATTCGCGTCACTGACAACTCACTCCTCTCGAATGCCAACTGTGAACACGTGAACATAGTCTTTATGAACACGTGAACATGAATCACCATAACACATTTCCCTTTGGTGTCAAGAAAATTCTCCGAATTTTCAGATTGGCCCGATTTTGGCAACAATACGACATTCTTTTGGTGCTTCGGCCCAGGGTGATCGGGTTGATCGCACGCGGGCGCTGCGCGCGGAAGGGACGTTGGCAGGGGTGCGGATTGGTAGTAGGTTGGCAAGCATGTCATTGGAACAACGAATCAAGCGTGGGCTGGTGGATACGGATATGACGTTCAATCAGAAGGCGTGGGCGGTTTGTTCGCGCATACCGGCGGGGAAAGTCGCAACCTATGGCGAAATTGCCCGCGCCTTGGGCAGCAATGGGGCGCGGGCGGTGGGCAACGCCATGCACAACAACCCGTATGCGCCGCACGTGCCGTGTCATCGCGTGGTGGGCAGCGATCGACGGTTGACCGGTTACGCGGGTGGGCTGGCCAAAAAAGAGCGTCTGCTCAAAGCTGAGGGCGTGGAAATCCGCAACGGCCGGGTGGCACCACAATCGCTGTGCGTGCTTGAACCCGTGGCTGTCAAACCCAAAACAGCGGCCAGGCACTGACCGGTCCATCTTGAAAAACTGATCCAATCAGCCCGGTATTACCGGACGGCGCAATTGATGCGCCATCAGCCAAACCGCCCCTGGCAAAACGTCGATACTCCTAGCGGCGGCGCGCCATGCTGCGCCCGTGCCGGGTTGAAAAGGAGATCAGAAAATGCCCACAACAACACAACAGGATCAGCACGAAGTTCTACAGGTCGTGCAGGAAACCCAGCAGTTGATTGACAACCTGCAGGAACAGGTCAGCGATGGAACCTGGGGGCAAATTGCCTCGAAACTGGCTGACCCCGCCCAATGTTTTCGCAAGGAAGTGATCAGCCGGGGAAAATTGAGCGACCAACCCTCCGGTTATGACCATCTGCCGGTGAGTCACGTCCATCTGCAGGGTGTCGGGTTTCGATCCAGCAAATCCCTGCCGCCCGGAACCATCCAATATCTGCAGACCGACACCGGCGGTCATCAGCTGAGCAGCAAGGTGCGCATTGTTTCCTGCCGACTCCGGGCGGATGGCGCGTTCGATATTACGGCTGAATTCTTTTGATACCCTGCACATTGCGCTTTTCGGTGGCCGATAGCGCAGCGCCGGATATTACGGAATCAACCGGACAAACCGGCGACCGAGTTTGAGGACACTCGGCTGGGTGATCGTCAACTGTCTCTGAAAATCCGTGATCTTCTGACCCTCCAGACTGACCGCCCCCTCCTTGATTTTGCGCGTCGCCTGACCATTACTCTCAGCCAGCCCAGCCTTGACGATCAGCGCCACCAGCCGCTGCGGTTGTGCCCCGACGCTGATTTCGGGCATTTCATCCGGCACACCCCCCTGGCTGAAGACCTTGACGAACTCCGCTTCGGCGCTGTCGGCATCGGCCGGGCTGTGCAACCAGGTGATGATGAGCTTGGCCAGCTTGATCTTGGCATCGCGCGGTTTCTGGTCGATCAGCGGTTGATATTCACTTTCGGGCAATTCCGTCAACAGGCGGTAGTAGCTCGCCATCAATTCATCGGGCAGCGACATGATCTTCCCGAACATGCCATTGGCGCCGGACGGTGGATCAGCAATGCCGACATAATTCCCCTTGCTCTTGCTCATCTTCATCTTACCGTCCAGCCCCACCAGCAACGGCGTGACAATCACCGCCTGCGCCTCCTGGCCGGATTCAGCCTGAAATTCCCGGCCCACCAGATTGTTGAACAGTTGATCGCTGCCGCCCATCTCCACATCCGCCTGCACCATCACACTATCCCAACCCTGCAGCAGCGGATACATCAGCTCATGCAGATAAATGTCGGTATGGCTGGCGTGACGATTGGCAAAATCCTCGCGGGCCAGCAACTGCGCGACCGTCTTGCGCGCCAGAAGCTGAATCACATCCATCATGTTCATCGAACCAAGCCACTGACCGTTGTAACGAACCTCCAGATGATCAGGGTCGGTCAAAAGAATCCGGCCAACCTGTTGGACATAGGTTTTGGCGTTGGCGTCAATTTCCTCCGGTTGCAACGTAGGCCGCAATTCATTGCGACCCGTGGGATCACCCACGCGCGCAGTGTAGTCGCCGATGATCAGAACCGCCTTGTGCCCCCAGTCCTGAAACTGGCGGATGATTTTCAAGGGAACCGCGTGGCCAAGATGCACATCCGGCGCGGTCGGATCCATCCCCAGTTTGATGCGCAGCGGTTTGCCATCCGTCCGGGCACGCTGGAGCTTCTTACGCAGATCCGCTTCGGGCACGATTCGCTCGCTGCGACGGGCGAGGAGAGCCAGTTGTTCATCAATCGAAATCGACATCGTGCGACAATTTTATCGATTTGCCTGCTCGTTGCATCTATTGCCGCGCGAGCGATGATAATTTTCCCGTTCCGCAACAATTGCATCTGCTTTCGTGGCGGTATTTGACTGGAAAAGCACATTGGAGCATTACAATTTTTTCCGCTGCACCCACGCATGCAATTGTGGAGCTTCGTCAACCCTTTTTTCTCCGTAATCAGGGCAATGTTTTTGGCATCCGCAGACCGAATTATTCAACAGACGGCTTCAAGTGATTGGCCTAACAGATCGATAGAAACATTGTGAAATAAATCACGCCATAACTGAGCTGACTTAAAGGGGTACTGAATGTCATCATTGAAAAGAAAAAGAGTTGTCGCATTGTGCGATGAGCCACGAGTCATGCGGGCTTTGGCCAAGCAACTGGCCGACTGGGTCAACTTTCGCGAAGCTACGACAACGTGGCAGTTGAATCAGTTCCTGAGATCCTCCGAGACCGACGCCGTGGTAATGCCGCAATGGTATTTGCGTCGGGAGGACGGCATGGAACTCTTGCGCGACCTGCGCTATCGTTACCCCACGATCCGCCGCTGCCTGCTGGCGACGAGTCCTGATCTGGATCTGATCACCCAGGCAGTTCATGATGACCTGCTCGACAGCCTGATTTATATCCCGCTGATCAAGGAGCAGTTTCTCCGCGCCATCACCCCCGTGCTTGCGTCTGAGAAGCCCAAGACGCCACAAAGCGCCGACAACTGCGCCGCGTGAACGATTTCAGCAGGGGCGCGAAGCGCGAAAAATACGGTCGCGCACCGCTGCCCACGATGCTTCATCCGGCGGGGTCTGAATATAAATCCGGTGTAAATGCCTGTTGTCCAGATCGCGCAGAGCTGCGTAAAGCTGCTGAGCATACGCAGCCGGATCACGCGGTAGTGTGACGATGCGGGCGCAGCTGCTGCCAAATGGTTCGGCCTCCAGCACAATCACGCCGGTCTGTTCATCCAGCTTCAATTGACCGTACTGATCGGGCGTGAATCGGAGTGTCAAAGTCTGCGGCGCATAATGCACGGGCAACTGCCCTGGCGCAAGCTGCCGATGCGATTCATTCGATTCCCTTAATTCACCCGATTGAACCGGCTGATCGCTGGCCAGCGGGCCGATGACCTGCTCGATCTGCCAGGCCGATATCTGCCCGGGGCGAAGGATGCGCGGCGCACCGTGCGCCAGATCAAGCACCGTTGATTCGATCCCCACCGTGCACGCCCCACCATCGAGAATCAGGTCAACTTTATCGCCTAATTCATCGCGCACATGGCTGGCGGTTGTTGGGCTGATGCAATTGGAACGATTGGCACTGGGGGCGGCAATCGGCCCGTCAAAGCAACGCAGTAGCTCCAGCGCCAACGGATGGTTCGGCACGCGCAGACCAACCGAATCCAGGCCCGCCGTTGCTCCATCCACAATTTCCCGGTTTTTCGGCAGCACCAGCGTCAGCGGTCCCGGCCAAAACCGATCCGCCAGTTTCCCGGCAGCATCCGGCCAATTGCGCGCCCAGCGCCGCGCAGCCGCAGTATCATGCACATGAACAATCAGCGGATTGGTCGCCGGCCGACCCTTGGCTATAAAAATACGCCCGACGGCGGCGCTGCTGCGCGCGTCAGCCCCCAGGCCATAGACCGTCTCGGTGGGTAACGCCACCAATCCGCCCCGCTGCAAAATGTCGACCGCCTGACTGATCCTGGTGCCAGGACGATCATCGCCTGTTGAGGTCATAATTTACCACCAGTACTTCAGTGATCCGCCATCGTGATGATCTGCGTCCGAAGCTGAAAAAGAGGCTGGGCATTCACCCAGCCTCGCACAACCATCTTAACTTCCCAGCGCAACCGGATCAGTAACGATAATGCTCCGGTTTGTACGGCCCATCAACCGACACACCGATATAGTCCGCCTGCTGCTGGCTGAGGCGTGTCAGCTTGACCCCCAGCTTTTCCAGATGCAGACGCGCGACCATTTCATCGAGCTTTTTGGGCAGCACATAAACTTGGCCGCGCTCATACTTCACACCGCCGGGCGTTGGCTTGCCGGCGTGGCTCAGGGCCAGGTCGATCTGGGCCACCGTCTGATTGGTAAAGCTGTTGCTCATCACAAAACTGGGATGACCCGTCGCGCAACCCAGGTTCAACAACCGCCCCTCCGCCAGCACCAGAACCGAATGCCCGTCGGGGAATGTCCACATATCATACTGCGGTTTGATGTTGGTCTTTTTAATACCGGCGATTTTCTTCAATCCCGCCATGTCGATCTCATTATCGAAGTGACCGATATTGCCGACAATCGCCTTGTCCTTCATCCGGGCCATATGTTCAGCCGTGATGATGTTAAAATTGCCCGTGGTGGTGATGAACAGATCCGCGTAACTCAGCGTATCTTCCAGCGGCAGAACCTGGAATCCTTCCATGGCTGCCTGCAAGGCGCAGATGGGGTCGATCTCCGTCACAATCACCCGCGCCCCCTGGCCTTTGAGTGACTGGGCACAACCTTTACCCACGTCACCATACCCACAGACCACCGCCACCTTGCCGCTGATCATCACATCGGTCGCGCGGAACACACCATCGATCAGCGAATGACGGCAACCATACAGATTGTCGAACTTGCTCTTCGTGACCGAGTCATTGACGTTGATGGCTGCAAACAGCAGCTTGCCGGCTTTCATCATTTCATACAGACGATGAACGCCGGTTGTGGTCTCCTCTGACACGCCATAGCATTCCGCCGCAACGTTTGTCCAGCGCTGAGAATTTTGTTTGATGGTCAGCGCCAGCAGCTTGAGAACTTCCGTCCACTCTTCACTGTCGGCTGCGGTCGGCGCTGGCACTTGACCAGCCGCTTCGTATTCCGCCCCTTTATGGATCAGCAGCGTGGCATCGCCACCATCATCGACAATCTGCTGCGGGCCGCGACCATTACCAAAATCCAGCGCCCGTTCGGTACACCACCAGTATTCTTCCAGTGTTTCGCCCTTCCAGGCGAAGACCGGCACGCCTTTGGGATTTTCCGGCGTACCGCCATCTTCCGGCCGACCCACCACCACAGCTGCCGCTGCGTGATCCTGCGTGCTGAAGATATTGCACGAGCACCAGCGTACATCCGCTCCCAGCGCCACCAGTGTTTCGATCAACACCGCCGTCTGCACCGTCATGTGCAACGACCCCATGATGCGCAGACCCGCCAGCGGTTTCTGCTTGGCGTATTGCTGACGCACCGCCATCAGACCGGGCATTTCCTGTTCCGCCAGCATCAATTCCTTGCGTCCCCACTCCGCCAGTGACAAATCACGCACTTTATATTCAAACGTCTTTTTTGACTGGCTGGACTGATCGGGCCGGTTCAATACCTGGGGCATCTGGACTCCTGCAAAGCAATAAATGATTAAGCGTGGACGATCAACGCGAACATCTTCATCCGCCTATCCGGATACATTGTTTAACAGACGGTGGTTTCTGTCAAGAAAGCACCTTCCTCCGGCGAGAGGGCATCCTTGGCGTGTTGAATAAAAATTATCACAACTGAACCTTCGCTCCTTGCGCCGCTTGACCGATACAAAAGATGGATCAGGTATATTGAACCGGCGATTCGTCCGATAAATTGGACGAAGCGTCAGGCTATTGTTACATCGATAGGGTCATGGGCACAGCACCATCGCAACCAACCTCCACCACCCAGCAGGTCATCGCCCAGGGTGATGAGCTGCGCAAGGCCGGTCAGACGCAGCAGGCAATCGAGGCCTATTTGCAAGCGGCTAGCAGCACCGAAGTGCCCGAAGCAGCCCTGTGCCTGAAAATCGCCCGCTGCTACAGCCAGATCGGTGACGACGACAACGTTCGCCACTGGGCAATGGCCAGTCTGGATGATGGGGATGATTTCCTCACCTGGCAGGGTGTGACCGGTCTGGTGAAAAAATATTTCGCCGGCAGTTGGTCCGGTTTTCAGCGCCAGGCGCGGGTGGCCATTCTCGGCAGCTACACCACCGTACAGTTCAAGCAGATGCTGGCGGTGGCAGCCATCAAGTACGGTATTCAACTGGAATTGTACGAATCAGACTTCGGCCAGTATCAACAGGATATCGTTGATCCTGATTCGCGGCTGTACCGTTTTGACCCGCAGTTCGTCATTCTGGCTACACACGCTGGTGAAGTGCATTTGCCTGATTTCACCGACGACCCCACCGCCGCACTGGAGCGCGAAACCGCCCGCTGGGTTGGATTATGGCAGAGGCTGCGTCAGCGCAGCAAGGCCAAAATCATCCAGCACAACTTCGCGCTGGAAGAAGCGGTGGCCATGGGGCATCTGGCCACCCGGCTGGCGGGTAGCCGCTACAACATGATGCAGCAACTGAACCATCGCCTGGCCATGGCGGCTGGCAATGACGTGGCGATGGTTGACTGCCAGCGTCTGTCGAGTCTGATCGGTCAATGGCGGTGGTTTGATCCGAAATACTGGAACTTGTCCAAACAGGCGGTCTCGCTGCAGGCGCTACCGCTTCTGGCGCGGCATACCGCTGCGGTGCTGGCCAGTGAGCTGGGTTTGTCGCGCAAGTGTCTGGTGCTGGATCTGGATAATACGCTCTGGGGCGGGGTCATCGGCGAAGATGGAATGGGTGGCATCAAACTCGGTCAAGGTTCGCCCGTGGGTGAGGCGTATATCGCATTTCAGGAATATCTCCTGCAGTTGAAAAACAAGGGAGTGATCCTGACTGTCAACAGCAAGAACAATGATGCTGATGCCCGCGAAGTCTTCCAGAAACATCCGGAAATGCGCATCAAGCTGGATGACATTGCCGTTTTCGTCGCCAACTGGCAGCCCAAACCGCAAAACGTTCAGCATATCGCCAAAGTGTTGAACATCGGCATTGATTCCATGGTCTTTGTTGATGACAACCCAGTCGAGCGCCAGGCGATGCGCCAGTTTCTACCGCAGGTCGATACCATCGTCATGCCGACTGATCCCAGCTTATATGTACGCACGTTGAGTAACTATCTGCTGTTTGAAACCAGCTCATTCACGCGCGAAGATGCCGCCCGCGCCCAGCAGTACCACGCCCGTGCCCAGATTGCTGAATTGGAGCAGTCAGCCGGCAGCATCGAAGATTTTTACCGTTCGCTGCAGATGAAAGCGACCGTCAAACCTTTTGACCGCTTTTCCCTCCCGCGCATCGCCCAGTTGCTCGGCAAAACCAATCAATTCAACCTGACGACGCGCCGCCACGGCGCTGGTGAGCTGGAAAAATTCATGGCGGATCCCGCCTGTGTTCATTACGCCCTGACGCTGCGCGACCGCTTTGCCAATCATGGTTTGGTTTCGCTGATCATTGCCTTCAAACGTGGCGATATTCTGGACATTGACACTTGGCTGATGAGCTGCCGCGTTATTGGCCGAACCGTCGAAGCCGAACTGCTCAGCCAACTCACCCACCAGGCACTGGCAATGGGCTGTAAAACGATTCAGGGCACTTATATTCCCACCGCCAAAAACGCGATGGTGCAGGACATTTTCGCCAAATTCGGGTTTACCCGCACGGCTGAAGACCACGGCACGACCGTGTGGCAATATGATCTGACCCGCCAAGCCCCCATCACCAATGATTTCATCGAAAAAGTGGGGCGACTCGACGATGAAGCAGATACGCAAACAAATTGATTTTTAAGTTGAGAAACACCCGGATCAGACCGACGAAATAATGGCAGAACCATCCATCGGGCTGAAGTATCCGATTGATGAGTCTATAATTATTTTGATCCACGCGATTTTGATTCTAAAATCGCAAGCGATGGCAATGTTAATCATTAACTGCCGGGCTGACTTATGACGACGCACGAACAATTACAGGAAGTTTTTCAGACGGTTTTTGCTGATGACAGCATCGAACTGACACCACAAACCACCGCCCACGATATTGCCCAGTGGGACTCGGTGGCCCATATCAATCTGATGTTCTCCATCGAGCAGGCGTTCGGTATCCAGTTTGCGGGGAACGAATTAGCCGAATTTGCCAACATCGGCGAACTGGAAAAATATCTGGAAACCCGCCGCAGCTAACCTTTGCTGCCTGGCCCGCCCTCTCATTTTGCTAATAATTTCCGGCAAAACCATTACGCAATTCCGTGCTGGTTATCGCTTGATCTTGGTATAATAACTGGCTGGCGATGACAATCTGCCCGGATCAGCAATCGAGCCAGTCGCGCGTTTTGCAGCGTCTGGTTTCTTGCTGGTTTTCGTAATATCCGGTAGTTTGGAATACGTTGCGATTCAGGGATTCAGGGCAACTGCTTGGCGGGAACGAAGTTATGCAAAGGGAGCGATTGATGAAGGTATCGCGGAATCAACCCGCAAACCAAATTCCGCCAGTCGGGCAGATTGCGCCATGGCTGGCTAAACAGCTCAAAGGCGCAGCGGTTTTACTGGTGGTGTTGATCGGTCTGCTTGTCGGTGGCTGCGTGCCAAGCCCCATCCTGCTGCGCCCTGAGCAGCGCACCATCGTTGACCGCAGCATCGTCGAATATCCGGCTGACTATGACCTGCAACTATTTGCCACCGGTCTGACCGCCCCCACCGCAATCACCTTTGACGCCGATGGCCGACTCTATCTGGCCGAAGGAGGGCTTAACGGCGCCGACCCTCACATTTTCGGTTTTGATCCCGACGGCAACCGCTTTGACATTTACCCCATCGGCCGGCGCGTTCCCATCTTCAAGCCAGGTTTTCGCATTTACGGGCCGGTGGGTGGCTTGGCTGTGTGGCAGGATCGTATTTATGTCTCCCACCGCGATGCCAATGGTCGCGGGATGATTACCGCCTTTGACCGTAGCGGCCAGCATGAAACCATTGTTGGCGACCTTCCGGCCCAGGGTGAATACAGCCTGACCGACATGGCGATCAACCCCGTCAATGAACGATTGTATTTTGGTCTGGGTTCCGCCACCAACAGCGGCGTCGTGGGGCTGGATGATTTTTCCACCGGATGGGTGCAGCAATACCCCCATTTTCACGACATTCCGTTTGTCAACTATCGTCTGACGCCGGCGCGCTTTACCACGCGCAACCCGCGCGGCGGTCTATTCGGCGGGCCTGAAATCGCCGTCACCAGCGCCTTTCAACCCTTTGGAATGGCTGCCCTGCGCGCCCCCAAATCCAATGTTGATCGCCCGACAGCAGCGATTTATTCCGTCGCCCTGAGCGGCGGCGGATTGAAAGTCGAAGCCCACGGTATCCGCTACCCGCGCGGTCTGGCGTTTAACGAATTTGCCAATCTCTACGCAACCAACCAGGGCATGGAACTGCGCGGCACGCGACCGGTCAAGGATGATCCCGACGCGGTTTTACGCATTGTCAGCGGCACCTGGTATGGCTGGCCTGATTACTCGACCACGCTGGAGGAAATCACCGCGCCTCGCTACCAGGCTGACCCAGCCATGCTGATTAAAACCGGTTATCCTGAGTTGTCGTTTTTGATCGACCATGACGCCAGCAATCTGCTGCAACCCTCGCGATATCGCAAGGAATTGTTGCGCGGTGTGTTTCCCGCACTATCCGGTGCCTCCAAAATGGATTTTGTGACCAGCCAGGGCGCATTCAGTCAATACGCCGGGCAGGCGATTGTTGCCCTCTGGGGTGACCGCGCCCCCTTCGCCACCAGCGGGCAGAAACTGCTCGGGCCGGTGGGCCGCAAGCTGGTGCGCGTGGATGTCGAGAAAAAGACCACGGAAGATTTTATCCGCAATACCCGCAGCACGGGCACGAACTATCGCGGGGGCGCAGCCCGTTTCGCCCTGCAACGGCCGATTGATGTCAAATTCGATCTGGGCAGCTCGGCGTTGTACATCGTCGATATGGGTCAGGTGCAGATCAAGGACGGGCGCGAGAACCCCGTTGTCGGCACGGGTAAAATCCTGCGTCTGATTCCCTCCGGCCCCAATGCCATCGCCCGCCAGCATGACTACGACAATCCCGCCTACGTCGGCGGCAAAGCCCACTTGCAGGATCACAAAAAATAACCCCCGTCAGACCATGCTTGGCCGCAGCGAGTTGTACCAAAACACGCGCATTTTGTTTCTTTAAGACGGCGGATTTCCCGTTTTAGATGCGCTGCTGGAATTTTTTCGGCGCAGGCGCAGCTCCTGCAAGCGCTGGCTGATTTGCCCCTCATAACCACGGGCGGTGGGTTGATAGTAGGTCTTATCCACCCCCAGATAGTCCTGTTCAACGTACCCCTCTTCATAATCGTGGGCATATTTATAGTCTGCCCCGTGCCCCAGGCGTTTGGCTCCCTTGTAATGTGAATCGCGCAGATGCACGGGAACCGGAACACTGCGCCCCTGGCGCACATCGCTCATGGCGGCCCAGATCGCCAGAGCGCTGGCGTTGCTCTTGGGTGCCGTCGCCATGTAGATCGCCGCCTGGCCGAGCGTCAACTGCGCTTCGGGCATGCCGATG
>WBZR01003840.1_pt1 | contig 12962 bp, 21 predicted proteins | sample 5204231 | NCBI WGS metagenome assembly WBZR01 (sample SAMN12412403, study PRJNA552823) | activated sludge metagenome | isolation source: activated sludge from anammox sidestream of wastewater treatment plant... | place: USA: Virginia | collected 2017-08
CGAATCCGCGCTATCCGCAGGCGGAGGCGGTGCCGTTCACCATTCTGCTCAATCCGGTGCTGAGGCCGCTCTCCGAGGAACTGGAGGAGGGTTGGGAAGGCTGCCTGTCGGTGCCGGGAATGCGCGCCCTGGTGCCGCGCTGGACGCGCATGGCCTATCGCGGCTTCGATCTCGAAGGCGCCCCGATCGAACGCGAGGCCTCGGGATTTCACGCCAGGGTGGTGCAGCATGAATGCGACCACCTCGATGGCATCCTCTATCCGATGCGCCTCAAGGATATGCGTTTCTTTGGGTTTCAGGATGTCTTGTTTCCAAACGGTCTTGAGCAAGTAACAGACTGAAAAACAACATGAATAAGACTGCATGCAACATGCTGAGACGGCATGAGGCAGGCCCTTGCAGTTTTCCGAAAATGCGGGTAACGTTGTGGGTAAAGTTGATTTCTACCCACTTTTTTGTGTGGGTAAAGTTTTCGGAGCCCCGCCATGCCCCTGACGAAAACCCAGATCGATACGGCCAGACCGAAGGACAAGCCGTATCGTCTGACCGACCGCGACGGACTGTTTCTTGAAGTCCGCGCCAGGTCGAAATCCTGGCGCTACCGCTACCGCGTCGACGGCAAGGAAAACATCGCCACCTTCGGCCGCTATCCCGCGATGAGCCGGGATCAGGCGCGAAAAAAACTGCTTGAGCTGCGCGAGCTGCTCGCCCAAGGCAAAGACCCGAGCCAGGAACGCAAGCTCGCCCGCATCCGGGAGCGGCACCGCAACGCGCAGACCTTCCAGGCCATCTTCGAGGAATGGGTGGAATCCCGCCATTGGGCCGAATCGACCCGGCTCAACCGGCTCGCGCAGATGGAGTTCCATATCCTGCCGCACCTGGGCCCGCTGCCGATCCGGGAAATCACGCCGATGCACGTCCTGGACGTGCTGCGCCGCGCCGGGAAGCCGGCCAAGAGCGACAAGGGAAGCGGCCGCGGCGCGCGCGAGCGCGACGTGGGCAGCCCGAACGTGGCGCGGCGCCTGCGGCAGTACATCGCCGGCGTGTTCAATGTCGCCATCGCCACCGGCCGCGCCGAGACCAACCCGGCCGGCTACCTGCGGGACGTGCTGACGCCCGCGAAGCGGGCCGCGCACAAGACGCCGCTGCGCCCTCGGCAGGTTGGCGAATTCCTGCGCGCCCTCGATGCCTATCGCGGCGACCCCAAGACCGTGCTTGCCTTCCGCCTGCTCTGGTGGTCCATGCTTCGCCCCGGCGAAGTGGTTGCCGCCCGCTGGGAGGAATTCGATCTCGACGCCGCCACGTGGACAATTCCCCGCGCCAGGATGAAGAACAAGAATCCGAGCCTGCCGCCCCACGCCGTTCCCCTGCCGCGCCAAGCCGTCGAAAAGCTGCGGGCTTGGAAGGACTTCACCGGCGGCCTCGGCCACCTGTTCCCCCATCGCGACAAGCCGGGCACGCCGATGATTCCGGGCTCGCTCGGCAAGGTGCACGCGCGGCTCGGGCTCGACTTCGAGTATTCGCCCCATGCCACGCGCACCACCGCGTCGACGCATCTGAACCAGACGGGCTATCGCTATGACGTCATCGAAAAGCAGCTAGACCATGAAGACCGCGATGCGATCCGCCGCGCGTACAACCGCGCCGATTACCTCGACGAACGCCGCAGGATGATGCAGCAGTGGGCCGATCTACTCGACGAATGGAAGGCCGGCGGCAAGGTGGTGCCCGTCGGCCTGCACAAACACAGCGCGGCATGACCGTGCAATGCAAACGGAGGCGTAACGATGGCAAAGATTGAATTCTTCCAGCCTAAGCCGCGCATCGAGGATTGGCGCGTGAAGCTGAACGGCCGCACCATCGGTAGCGTCTGGCGCGCCGGCGAGGCCTACATCACCAACGTGACCGGAAAGGCGATTGCGGCCACAAAGGAAGCCGCGTTCAAAGTGGCGCGGAAGCAGGCAAAGAGCGTTACCGCCGCCTGACGGTTTCAGGCAAGCGGGGCCGGCAAGTGCGTCAACACCGGCTGGCCCCTAACCACAAATCCACCTACAAGAGGGGTGAACCTATGGCTGATGCAACTATAACCCGCCGTCGACGCGCTGGCGATGCCGTAATCCTGCGGGCGTTGTCTATACTTGGGAGCCGGCTGCGCGAGCCGGGCGCATGCTTGGGCTCGCCTGGGCAAGTCCGCGCATTCCTGATGCTGCATCTTGCTGAGACGGAACATGAGGCATTCATCGTCTTGCTGCTTGACGCGCAAAACCGGCTGATAGAGGCCCAAGAGATGGCACGGGGCACCCTGACCAAAGCGGTAGTACACCCGCGAGAAGTGGTGAGGGCGGCCTTGCGAGCGAATGCCGCTGGCGTGATTCTGGCCCACAATCACCCCTCGGGCGTTGCCGAGCCGAGTCGCGCCGACGAAGCCCTGACGGAAGAGCTGCGCCGCGTCCTGGATATGGTGGACGTGAAGTTGCTCGACCATTTTATCGTCGCCGGCCGCGCCGAGCCGCTGAGTTTCCGCGAGACAGACCGTCTGTGACAGCACCCGAAGACAGCGGGCTTTCGGTCTTGTAATCCATTGGATTAGCCATTATCATGCTCTACACCGTCGCCGAAACCCCGGAGTACATCCGCCAGGCGGAGAAGCTGCTGTCGGCAGACGAACGCCACGATCTGATCTCCTACCTGGCGGAGCACCCCAAGGCCGGCGACCTGATCGAGGGTACCGGCGGCGTGCGCAAGCTGCGCTGGGCCCGCGGCGGCCGGGGCAAGAGCGGCGGCGTCAGGGCGATCTACTACGTCCATAGCGAAGCGATGCCGCTCTACCTGCTGACGCTGTTCGCCAAGAACGAGCGCGCGAACCTCAGCAAGGCCGAGCGCAACGCGCTGGCGGACCTGGTCGACATTCTGGTGTCGGCATGGTTTGAGGAGTAAGGCATGGGCAAGGCATTCGAGAGAATCAAGCAGGGGCTGACGGAAGCCATCGGCCACGCCAAGGGCAGCAAGGCGGGCGCCGGCGTGCGCGTTTTCCGGCCGCAGTCCGTGGACGTCAAGGAACTGCGCCAGCGCGTCGGCATGACGCAGGAGCAGTTCGCCGCCCGCTTCGGGTTTTCCGTGGCGACGCTGCGGCATTGGGAGCGCGGCGACCGCGCCCCCGCCGGCCCGGCCCTGGTGCTGCTCAACGTCATTGCCAGGGATCACAAGGCGGTCATGAAGGCGCTGTCGTAGCGAGTTCGCCGCGCCTAGCCCGACGGGGCGAAAACGCCGGACACCCTGCCGGCGCCGGCGCGGCACCCACTACAGGGTTCGCGGCATGGGTGCGCGATGAACGATTTCAGCTTCACTCAGAAAGAACGATCCGAGATAAGCGGCCGTCTTTCGGCGCATCGGTGGGCAAATTCGACCGCCGAACAGTTCATCGATGCCTTGCAGCGCGAAGTTTCGGAATGGCGGCAAGAGTGGCCGCAGGAAAAAATCCCTCCCCTCGAATCTCGGCGCAACGCGCTCGGCAAGCTGGCAGACCATCTTCATAAAGTCCGGCTGGACATTGAGCTGCTGCCGGAGTCGATAGATCCGCTTCTCTGGATAAGATTTCAACGAAATCAGCTTCCCGAAGGCATTGACGGCGGCAGTACACCAGCGGAATGGAACAGGCTGCGCAGGGAAACGCTGGCTTTCCTCCTCGATCTTCAAAGGGCGGCCGGAGATCTGCAAGGGGAAATTGGAATATCAGGCGGCGCGGACACGCTGCGAAAAGTCCGACTGGTCGAGAGCATTGCCAGAATCTATTTCCTTGTTTTCCGCCGCAGACCCTCATGCACGCCAGGCGGGACGTTCTTCGCAATCGTGAAAAACACTGAAGCAGTGCTTGCGCGGCGCGGCTTGCAGATCGTTATCGGCAAGGACGTTGTTGCCCGTGCGATTTCCAACTGCGAATCGCTCTTCGATGTAGTGCGCCGTAACGGCAGGTAGGGCCGTTCACTATGTTTCCGGCTGACGCCGGGAAAATCGTAGCGCAACCGGTACAGACGCCACCGAAGCACACCCATAGTATGCGCCTCATGACGCAGCAGCTAACCGCTGCGCATAACTTAGGTCATGGAGGCGAATCATGGATCGTCAAAAAACATCTTCCGAAGCCCGCACCCGTGGGCAGCGTCAAAACGCCGGCATCCCTGACGGGCTAAGGCATTTCAACGAATTGCCCGACTGCGCGCGGGTACGGCTTCCCGTCGTGAAGGGCCTGCTCGGGTGCTCTGCCGCTACCGTTTGGCGAATGGCAGCAACCGGAAGAATTCCAAAGCCCGAAAAAATCTCCGACGGCGTAACGGCCTGGCGTGTCGGCGACCTGAGGGTCGCACTCCGCGGAGGGCGCTGACATGGGCCGCTATCGCAGCTACGCCCGGGGTGCAGGTATGACTGACGCTCCAGCGCACCAGCAGCCCATCATCGCCGTCGACCTCGACTGGGTGTTGCTCGGCGGCTCGCGTGCGCAGCGCCGCAGGGCGCAGCGTGAACTGCGCCGCCAGACCGCCAAAAGTCAGTCCCGGCGGGACGGCGGCAAATGACGCTGATCTCCATCCCCCTTGAACTGGTGATCGGCTCGGACTACGCGCGTGCGCTGTCCGAGCCGGCGCTCGAATCGCTGATGCACAGCATCGACCAGGTTGGCCTGCTGCAGCCGATCCTGGTCATCGACACCAAGGTCAATCGCGGCGTCATGGTGGACGGCTTCCGCGTCGTCGCTGGACATCATCGCGTGGAAGCCTTCCGCCGGCTCGGATTGACGCATATCGATGCCACCGTGCTGAACTACGATATGAGCCACATCGAGACCGAGCTGATCGAGATCGACGAAAATCTCTGCCGCGCCGAACTCACCCCGGCGCAGCGGGCAGCGGCGATCAAGCGCAGGCGGCAGATTTGGGATGCGCTGCATCCTGACAAACAGGTGGCGCAAATTGCGCCACCTGTTGAAGTCAAGAAACATGGGCACGCTCAAGCGTCCGCCTTTGCCGCCGAGACCGCCAAGGTTTCCGGCGAATCCAAGTCGCAGATCAATCGCCACCTCGCCCGCGCCGAAGCCCTCGGAGACGACCTGCAAGCTGTCGCCGGCACCAGCCTGGACAAGGGGGTGGAACTCGACGCGCTCAAGGAAATGCCCGCGCCCGAGCGCAAGCAGATTATCGTCCGCGCCCGCGGCGGGGAAAAAGTCAGTGCCCGCAGCACGGCGACGCGCCTGAGCCTGACCATCGAGTACGTGGACGTGGGCGACGGCGCGTTCAGCATCGCGCGCTCGATCATCCTGCGCGATCGCGCGCTCGCTCGCGCGCTGGTGGTGGAACTGAAAGCACAACTGGCCGAGGCGGCGTGATGACCGTCGACACGTTGTTGTTGCGTCTCGAAAACGTCAAACGCACTGGCGCCGGCCGCTGGATCGCGCGCTGCCCGGCGCATGAAGACCGACGGGCATCCCTCAGCATTCGCGAGTTGGAAGACGGCCGCATTTTGGTGCACGACTTCGCCGGCTGCAGCGTGGAAGAGGTTGTCGCCGCCGTCGGCCTCGATATGGCCGCCCTATTTCCCGAGCGGGAGATACAGCACGGCAAACCCGAGCGTCGACCGATCCCGGCCGCCGACATTCTCCGCTGCATCGCCTTCGAGGCCTTGGTCGTATCGGCCGCCGCTGGCGCTATCCTGGCCGGCGAGCCGCTGAGTTCCGTTGATCGAGAACGTCTCGCTCTGGCCGCTGGGCGGCTGCAGGCGGCCGTGAAGGCCGGAGGCCTGGCGCATGGCTGATAGCGGCATCGAGCGCGGCGCGGCGGCCCTGGACAAGATCATCACCGAGCGCCCGAAGAAGAAACCTCGCAAGAAACATCTACATGCCGTTCCTGCTGGCGGAGAGACCTTCGACGCCGGCGGCCGGCGCGTCATTCGCCATGACCCTGGCCGGCTGCCGGAAGTACTTGACCAGCTCGGCGCCGCCCTGGCCGAGTACTCCGGCAACCTGTACGTCCATGTCGGGCGCCTGGTGCGCGTCTATACCGTGCCGGAAACCCAAAGCGGGAGCGTGCACCGGCCACGCGGCGCGCTGATTCTGCACCCTGTCGACGCGGCCCACCTGGTCGAGCTCGCCGGCCGTGCGGCCCTGCATGAGCGTTTCGACGCACGCGCTAACCAGTACAAGCCCTGCGACTGCCCCCGGCGCGTCGCCGAGGCCTACCTGGCGCGCGGGCATTGGCCTGAGATCCCGACGCTGGCCGGCTTTGTGGAGGCGCCGATCATCACGCTCGACGGCAGATTGATTGGCGGCCCCGGTTTTGACGCGGACAGCAACCTGTTCCTCGCCTTCGGCAAGATCGCCGGATATGTGCCGCCACCTTCGGCGCCGAGCTTCGAGGATGCCGAGCAGAGCATGAGCATCCTGCTCGACCTGATCCGCGAATTCCCGCTGCTCGATTATGAAGACCGCGCCGCCGTCCTGGCCGGCATCATCACTGGCCTGGTGCGGAGAATCCTCCCCGCCGCCCCCATGTTTGCGATAACAGCGCCCACACCCGGCACAGGCAAGACGCTGCTCGCCGAGACCTTTAACATCGTGATGAGCAACCGTCGCGCCAGCGTGATGTCATTAGGACACGATGACACCGAAGCCGAGAAGCGCCTGTCAGGCGTGCTGCTTGCTGGGGATGCATGCATCATGCTCGACAACATCGTGACACCGATTGGTAAGAACGCGCACATCAACCAAGCAGTAAGCCAGCCGATGGTACAACTTCGGCCACTGGGTGGCAGCGGCATGATATCGATTCCGACGAATGTGCTCATTGTGGCGACTGGAAACAACATCGCCATCGTCGGCGACCTCAAGCGCCGCGTCGTCATGATCCGCATGGATGCCGGCACCGAACGGCCGGAGCAGCGCACCTTCAACCGGGACCACCTGGCCGACGTGTTCGCCCGCCGCGGCGAGCTGATACGGGCCGCGCTCACCATCACGCTGGCTTACCTGGCAGCCGGCGCCCCGGCTATCGAGGGGCTGCATCCCCTGGGCGGATTCGCGGAATGGGATCGCATGGTGCGCCGGCCGCTGGTATGGCTGGGGCTGCATGACCCGCTCAAGTCATCCGAGGGCCTACGCGAGCAAGACCCTGATCTTGAAGCCATGCGTCTGCTGTTCACTGCTTGGCGTATGGCCTTTGACGACAAACCCGTCACTGGCGCAGAGGTGTGCGCTACCGGCATGAGTACCAAGGTCATGACGGTTGGCGCCGAGCATGAGCATCCCGAACTCTACGATGCGCTGCAACTGGTCTGCTTCGAAAAGCCAAACGCCAGGCGCCTTGGACACTGGCTGCGTGCCCACCTCGACCGCATTGTGGACGGGCTACAGCTCAAGCAGGCGGGACGTGATGATCACGCCAAGGTCATCCGGTGGAAGGTTGTGGTTTGCGGGTAATGCGGGGTTTTGCGGGTAATTCCTCTTGGATACATGAAAAGTGTCAAAAGACAAAAAAAGAATACCGACTGAGAGTTACCCGCAGAAACCCGCAATACCCGCAATCCGGACAGCTGCGGGTCCTTCCTGGCAAAGGGCGGTAGAGGGTAATGAAAAGCCCGGCCTGCCGCTAGGGTGCGGTGGAAAAATTAAGTGAACTCATTAGGTTACGCCATGACAGAACCGATTGACAATGACTTCTCAGGCCAGAAACGCGAGGCGCAGCCCACGCTTCCTTTCGATCCGGCGCAGGTTGATCGCTGCGGGATCCGCCTGACGCGTGCCGAGTTCGCGCGCTTCCTGGGCGTGAGCAAGCAAGCCGTCGGCGAGTGGGTGGCGTCTGGCAAGGTCGTGCTCGGCGCCGACGGCCGACTTGACCCGCGCCAGGCAGTGGGGCAACTGTTGCGCAATTCCGACCCGGCAAAGCTGCGGGCCCGGGTGCTCGCGCCCTTGGCGCGCGACGTCGGCTTGCAGCAGCGCCAGATTGACGATCTGAAGGCCAAGCTGGCGCGCGCCGAGGAGGATCGCGACTTCCAGGCCGGCGCGGCGGATGAACTTCTCCGGTTGCCCACCATCCTGCTGAGCATGATCGCCGAAGAGTGGTCGACGCTGCGCACCGTCGAGCCCGAGGGAATCGATGCGGCGCTCGACGATATTTTCCGCCGCGCCGGCAACCTGGCTGCACAGGAAGCCGAGCCTGGGCCGCTGATTCCCGGCGAACCCAGCATTCGCGACGTGAGCCCCGAGGAGATCGCCTGGCTGGCGCAGCAGGCGCAGGAGCTTGCCGATCTGCCCGCTCGAAAGGGTATCGTGGCCCCGCGCGCCGCTTGCGAAAACGAAGGGGAGGGGGGCGCCGCATGAAACCTCCGGCGCTGGCGATTTCGCTCCTCGTGCGCGAGCCGGGCGAGCAATGGGAGTTTGTGGCACGGGTGCGCGGCCGTCCGGTTCACCACGGTGACGGTTACGACACGCCGGCCGAGGCTTTCGCCGCGGCGGTCTCGCAACTGCGGGGAGAACTGCAGCGGGAGCGCGCCGAGCGGGAGCGGCCGAATTGAGCGATGAAGGCGAGTGCGAAAAGTCGGCCACTCACCGCGATGACCCCATCGGCCGGCTGGCTGACATTGCCGCGAACCTGTTCTTCGGGCACCTGGCGCACGCCATCACGTCCATTTCGACGGGTGAGGCGAAGCGCGCTGTCGTCGACGAGATTCGCCGCGCACACGCGGGAGCCATCATTCGCATCGGCAAGGGCGGCCCGGAGCGGCGTGCGGCGCGGAACGAGAAGATGATTGCGGAGATCGCGGCAGGTGCACCGCTTGCCGAAGTCGCACGCCGGCATTTTGTGAGCATCCGTCAGGCCCAGCGCATTGCAAGGGACCGCTATGAAAAACACGAATCCGCTTAATCGCCTCCAAATGATCGCCGAGCAGCTGCGCTTGGTGCTCGGCGACGAAGAAAACGCCGCCTGGTTGCAGCGGGCCATCGATGCCCACGTGCGCACGGGCGCTTCGCTCGACGAGTCCCTCACCCTTGCCGGAAACGGCCCGAGCCGGAGTCCGCGCTGGCGCATCCTCGACCGGGAGCAGGCCCGGTTGCTGAGTGAGGCCCTCTGGCTGCTCGATGGCAACAAGGCGCGGCTGGCGCGCGAGATCGCGGTCTACAAGCGGCGCCTCGCGCCGATATACGGCGGCAAGGAACCGCCGGCCGACTGGCCGCCGCTACGCCGATTGATCCATGCCGCCGCCCGATTGAAGCAGTTGCCCGATACCGCGTATGGCATCGGCCTGCTGGTGGGGCGCAACTGAGCATCCGGATACCGCCTTGCGGTGCGAACCGGTACCGTGCCACCACGATCAACCTCTTACAGGAGAATATCGATGAAGGACGAAACACCAAAAGAAGTTTTCTGGCGCCTGTGCAATGAGATGGGCCTGAGCGCGGACTGGCGCATGACGCGAGCAGAAATCTACGCCCTGCGTGATGAATGGTTCGCGCAGGCGGGCTACTCACGCGAGCAGGCTCTGGCGCTGGCCGCGGTGCGCGAGCGCATGGAGACCGTCGATACCGATATCGCAAGCAATCGCAGCACCGGCTTACACCCGATCTGGGCGGCGGCGAACGAGCGGCTGCTCGCACGCCGCGCCGGCAACGATGGAGGCGAACATGGCCGCGTATGACAAAGACAAGCTGCTGGGCATGATCGAGGCGCGCCGCCGCGCGCACCTGGCCTTGACTGACCTGGGCGACCGGGCGCGCGAGGCGAAGAGCGAAGCGAACCGACTGCGCGGCCTGATCCTCGAAAAAGCCGCTGTCCGGGCGCAGCAGCGCGGCCATATCGACCGCCTGCTGCAGACCCCCTACGACGAGGCCTGCCGGCTGACAACCGCCGAAATCCAAGAATACACGCACCGCCAGCGCGCCGATGACGCCGGCATCGTGCTGGAGACCGGCGTCAACGCCGAGACGTATCGCCGGTTCATCGCACGGCGCGAGCGGGCGGTGCGGCTGTCCGAGGAGCACGCCGCGGCGGCGCAAGATTTTCACGCGCGCTTCGGCATCGTGCCGAAGCTGATTGACTGGGTGCGGGAACGCGGTTTCCGCAATCCCGAATTGGAGGTGTGAGATGGAATCTGAAATGACATTCGAGACCGAACTCGACGCGCTGCGCGCGGAGATCGCCGGCGTACAGGACGAGATCGTCTGGACGACCGATGCGCCGCTGCCGAAGGACGAAGTCAAACAGCGCCTCGCGCAGGCTGGCAAGACCCAGGCCGAGAAATTCAACCTGAACCTGGCGCGCCTGGCGAACCCGCAGGCCGGCGAGCAGGAACTGCGGGAGATCATGAGCCTGCAAGAGCAGGTTGTTGTGCACGCCGCCCCCGGCGTGGTGGGGGTGCGCATCGATTTGAGCGGTGCCCTCTTCGCGCTATTTGGCGAAGACCTGGTGAAGCGCCTCGGCAAGCAGGTCGACGCCCTCGACTACGTCGCCGGCCCGCCGGCGAAGGACAGGCCGGCACGCCTGGCCGCGTTGCGCGAGGCGCTGCGCGATCTGGAACGGAAAGAGGAAAACCGGATTATGCACGCCGAGGCCTGCGGCGTCATCCTGGCGCGGCGGCCGGATGCCGATCCGGCGATCGTCCTGGACTACGACCCGACTGGCCTGCTCGACGAACTGCCGCTTCCCGGCCGCGCACCCGCCGGTCCGCTTCGCGGCCCTGTCGCGAAAATCGGTTGACCCTTCGGCGCGCGAGAGTGGCCGGCCATAGCGCGCGAAGGGGAGTAATGCGGCATGGGCGGCCACCGGCGGAGCGTGTACTCCGCGGGCGGCATACGGGCGCGGCGCCCCACCTTCGAGGGCCGTGCGAAACCGCCACCTCCTCCTACACGCTTGAGAGACCATCACCATGACCGAAAAATCCGATTCCTTCCGCGAAGTGGCGGGCCAGCTTCGCCGCACGCCCGACACCGATGCCGCCGCCGAGGATGCGCAGCGCCGGCACAGTTCTTGGGACTTCTTGCTGTCGCACGCACGCCTCCAGGAACGGCAGAACAACGCCTATCGCCATCTGCTGCATGCGGCGCATGAGATCATCGGCGCGTTCGCCAGGAACCTTCCGGCGGAGGCCGGCGGAAGGTTCACCGAGATGCTGCGCCGATGCGATTTGCTGCTCGGCGTCTGGGGCGGCGGCTGCCCCGTGCCCGGCCGGCACCTGCTGATCGAGCACTACGAGCGCGGCGCCGATCTGACTGCGCTCTTCACGGTGCTGGGAGACGGATGGGCCCTGACCGATCCGCCCGGCGCGAAATTCCGCGATGCCTTCGAGTGCGGCGTGGGCCTGATCGAGCATGCGCTGCGAGATGGCTGGGTCTTCGACGGCGACGCCGCGGAGCGGCTCAATGATCCGGCGCGCCTGCGGGCGGACTTCGAGCACGCCTTCAAGGCGGCAGACGGCGACGCCCTCGGGGATCTGACCGCCGACCTTTGCGAGGGCCTGGCGCTGTACCGTGAGAACCTGCCGAAGGGCTTCAGCGTGTCGTTCAACGACGCGAAGCAGCACGCTATCGCGGCTTGCAGCGGGCAATAAGGGAACAGACGAAAACCTTTGCCGCGCCGGAGCGCAAGCAGATCATCGCCCGCGCGCGCTGGGGAGAAAGTCAGTGCGCGCAGCACGGGGGTTTCGCGGCGTGGCGGCCTTGAACCGGCCGGGCCGTCAAATTGACCACCGGCCCCTTCTCGCGCTACGATGGCAGCAATTCCTACGCATCGCCAAGCAGCCATGACCAAGACCGCCACCCAGCGCACCGTTTCCACCGGCCGGCTTTCCGCCACCGGCGAATTGCGCGTGCTCAGGAAGGTTGCCGAGGCGCTCAAGAAAGACCCGACGCTGCTGCGCGAGACGACGGTTTCCGCAGGCATCTATACTAAAGACGGCCGACTGCGCAAGGCATTCGGCGGCACTGCCCGGTAAGGTGAAAACCGGCGTTCGCTATCAGGCGCACCCCGGCGTGGTATTGGGGTTCCACGGCACCGACAAAAAAGCCGCCGAGCGCGTACTGGCAGGCAAGGCCGAACTCAAGCCGAGCACCAACGAATACGACTGGCTGGGCCACGGCGTCTATTTCTGGGAATACAGCCCGGCCCGAGCCTGGGAGTTCGCCCATGAGAAGAAGCGCCGCGGCGAGATCGAGACGCCGGCGGTAATCGGCGCGGTGATTGCGCCCGGCGTTTGTCTCAATCTGCTGGAATCATCGGCCCTGGCTGAGCTGAAACTCGCCTATGAAATGATCGGGCTCGACGCCAGGGAAAACTCGGGCAAGCTGCCCGAGAACGTCGGCGGCGAAGACTTCTTCAAGCGTTACCTCGATTGCGCCGTCGTCGAGATGGCCTGCCGCATGCGTGAGCTTGCCGGTACCGGGCCGCTCAGCCAGGTTGCCGGCATCAAGCCGATGCCGCCCTATGAAACCGTGCGCGGCGCATTCTGGGAAGGCGAGCGGCTCTATCCCAATGCCGGCTTCCGGCAGAAAAATCACGTGCAGCTCAGCGTGCGCGATCCATCCTGCATCAAGGGATTCTTCCGGGTTCTTGCTGATCGCTGAACCGGCCGTCAGTATGAGCCGCGTCAATCGTCATCAGATCGAGTTTGCTGTCGCAAATATTCGCACCTGAATAGTAGCCAAAAAACCATGCCTATGGGATAATTATTACCCATCGAGTACGATCCATAAAATCGTATTCCGTCGCGAAAATATGGGCAAGTAGGTAGTGGGTAAAGTTTGTGTATCGCGTATTTAATACACACGTGAAAACTTATAAAACAAAGAGTTAAGTATCCATCCTCTACCCGATGCGCATCCGCGACTTCACGAAGTTCGGCTATACCGATGTCCTTTTCCCGGGCACCGACATCGCCGAGGAGTGAGCGGCTCAGAGAAAGATGCAGGACGCGAGATGGCCGGCGAG